>ERZ761607.366-NODE-366-length-84848-cov-7.012312_pt1 | contig 84848 bp, 88 predicted proteins | sample MGYA00511164_ERZ761607 | MGnify/ENA primary metagenome ERZ761607 (study PRJEB28899, sample SAMN02445080) | bioreactor sludge metagenome | biome: EBPR sludge | place: Australia: Brisbane, Thorneside Wastewater Treatment Plant | collected 2011-06-22 ...
TCCCAGGCCAGCGGCTTGCCGCGGTCGGGCGTGGCCAGGTCGGCGCCGAGGTCGAACAGATCATTCTGGGCCCGCATCAGGATGCCGTCGAGCAGGGCGTCGTCCGCCGTGTGCAGCCGCGCCAGGCCCAGGCAACTGTTGGTCTCGTCGACCGTGCCGTAGGCCTCGACCCTCAGATCGTCCTTCGCCACGGGCTCGCCGGTCGAAAGCCGCGTCGTGCCGCCATCGCCCGTGCGCGTGTATATCCGATTGAGGGTGACCATTCCTGCCTAGCCCCGCGTCCGCCACCAGAATGCGGCGACCAGGACAATGATCGCGAGGAACTGCAGGATGACGCGCAGCCGCATCAGCTTGTTGGAATAGGAGCGGCCGAAGTCGCCGCCGCGGTAGAGGGCGTAGAGGCCGCCCGCCAGCGCCAGCAGCACCGCGCCTAGCGAGACCGGGATCAGAATGTCGAACAGCGTGTCCATGATTGGAACCTAGCGCCTAAGCCCAGGGCGAACCACAGGCCGTTTCATTCATCTTCGGTTCATTTTCACTGAGCGTGTTCACTGAGCGCATTTGTCGCAGTTCGGTCACCAAGGCCCGATGCCACCGGTGGACAGGCTTGATTTGGCCGCGAAATGGCCAGAAAGAAAGTTCTTGATCGTGACCAGCGTTCGTTGTACGCGGCGCCCTCACATTGCTCGATGAGCATGTTCATTGAACGCGATCGACCCCTCACCGCGGATCGCGTCGGCCTTGAAAGCGCGGGGAGGCGAGACGGAGCACCTTATGGGCCTGACCCAAAGCGCCGCCGCCCATCCGGCGGCCGAAGACGAAACCATCGCCGAGGTTCGGCAGTTGATCGTGGATCTGCGCGACGCCGCGCAAGACGGCCGCGATCTTGCACGCCGATACGCCGACGTCCTGGTCAAGGTCGTCGAAGAGTACTGCGTTGAATTCGAGAAACGCGCCGAGGCGGCGCTGGCCCGTTTGGAGGCGGACCAATGAATCATATCCCAATGCGCATGCACGCTCCGGCCATCCGGCCGCAGAAGATGACTCGCCGGGCCCTGGCCAAGCAGCAGACCCGCGAGAAGGTCCTGCAGTCGGCCCGGGACCTGTTCATCGAGCGGGGCTACGAAGGCGCCACCATTCGTGACATCGCCCGCGCCGCCGGCATGTCGACGGGGGCGGTCTTCGCCAGCTTCACGGACAAGAACGAGCTGTTCGACGCCATCCTCAACGACGATTTCGCCGGCCTGGTCGAACCGATGCAGGACGCCGTCGTGGGCGCCACGACCAGCCGCGAGGCCCTGGTCGGCATGTTCGGCGCCGCCTACCGCGCCCACGCCCACCAGCTTCCGCTGATCCAGGCGGCCCTGGCCGCGTCCTGGACCCGCACCCCCGAGGCCGAACGACTGCGCCGCGAGGCCATGCGTCCGATCCGTTCGCTGGTGCAGGAGGTGCTGGAGCGCGGCGTCGAACGGGGAGAGCTGACCCAGAAGTTCGACCTGCGCGTGGTGGCCGACATGCTGTGGGACCTGTACCTCGCCGGCTACCGCCCGGCGGCCTTCGAGGGCCTGTCGGTCGAGAACCAGACCGACAAACTCGCGGAACGGATCGACGTGATCATGTCGGCGATCAAGGCTTAGTGACTCCCGCGCCCCTCAGCGAGGGGCGCGGACTGTCCGGGGGGGCATCCATTGGCGGGCGTTCGCGAAACGCAGAAGCTGGAAACGCGTCGCAAGGTACTGGAAGCGGCGCGCGATCTCTTCAACGAGATCGGCTACGAGGAAACCACCATCCGCGCTGTCGCGGAGCGGGCCGGCGTCTCCGTCGGCAGCGTGTTCACGACCTTTGCGTCCAAGGCCGACGTGCTCAGCCAGGTCATGGATGACCGGGTCGACGCGCTCCACAGCGAACTCGAACGCGTCGCCAGGCACATGCGCGGCTCGACCGTCGATCGCCTCTCATCGCTGTTCGCCATCCACTACGACTTCGAGTGCCGACGGGTCAGGCTGTTCCTCGCCCACATCGCCGCCTCGTTCAGTCCGTCGCTGGACGCCAGCACCATCCCCTACGGACGCAACATCCGCTTCAAGGACATGATCATCGACATGCTCCGCGACGGCCAGGCGAAGGGCGAGGTTCGCGACGACGCGGACCTCGCCCTGATTCTGGATACTCTCATGGGGGCCTACGCCTGGAACTACCGACTGGCCGCCAGCCAGGGCGCCGATAATCTGATCATGACCGAGATCATGGAACGCCAGATCCGCCTGATCTTCGCGGGCCTGCAGCCGCGATAGGCCGAGACCGGCGAGGTCGAGACGGTCACAGGCGGACTGCGGGGCTCAGTTTCCGTCTTCCAGCAGCCGGCGGGCGATGACCTGGGCCTGGATTTCGCCGGCGCCCTCGAAGATGTTGAGGATGCGGGCGTCGGCGAGCACGCGGCTGACCTCGTACTCCATCGCGAAGCCGTTTCCGCCGTGGATCTGCAGCGCATTGTCGGCGGCCGCCCAGGCGACCCGGGCGGCGACGAGCTTGGCCATGCCGGCCTCGAGGTCGCAGCGCTTGCCCTCGTCCTTCTGGCGGGCGGCGAAGTAGGTCAGCTGGCGCACGCCCATGATCTCGGCCGCCATTATCGCCAACTTGTTGGCGACCCGCGGGAAGCCGAAGATCGGACCGCCGAACTGCTTGCGGTCGAGGGCATAGTTCAGCCCCAGTTCCAGGCCGCGCTGAGCCACGCCGATGGCGCGGGCGGCGGTCTGGATGCGGGCGCTCTCGAAGGTGGCCATCAGCTGTTTGAAGCCCTGGCCCTCGACGCCCCCCAGCAGGTTCGCCGCCGGCACGGTGAAGCCGTCGAAGCCGATCTCGTATTCCTTCATGCCGCGATAGCCGATCACGCCGATCTCGCCGCCGCTCATGCCCTGGGTCGGGAACGGGTTGGCGTCGTCGCCGCGCAGCTTGGGCGCGAGCAGCATCGACAGTCCGCGATAGTCGGTGGTCGACGGGTCGGTGCGGACCAGCAGGGTCATCGCGTCGGCGCGCGCCGCGTGGGTGATCCAGGTCTTGTTGCCGGTGACGACATAGCTGTCGCCCTCCCGCACCGCGCGGGTGCGCAGGGCGCCGAGGTCCGAGCCGGTGTTGGGCTCGGTGAACACGGCCGTCGGCAGGATCTCGGCGCTGGCGATCCTGGGCAACCATTCGTCACGCTGGGCCGGCGTGCCGCCGGTCAGGATCAGCTCGGCGGCGATCTCCGACCGCGTGGCCAGCGAGCCGACGCCGATCCACGCGCGGGACAGCTCTTCCGAGACCACGCACATGGCCGTCTTGCCGAGGCCCGCGCCGCCGTAGTCCTCCGGAATGGTGAGGCCAAAGACCCCCAGGTCGCCCAGTTCCTTGACCAGCTCGAGCGGGATCAGTTCATCCTTGAGGTGCCATTGGTGAGCGTAGGGAACGACCTTCTCCTCGGCGAAGCCGTGGAATTGGTCGCGGATCATCTCGAAGGTCTCGTCCAGGCCGGTCTTCTCGACCGTCGCCTTGCCGCGGGAGCCGGCCACGAGGTCGGCGACACGGCTCTTCACCGCCTGGCTGCCGCCCTCGCTCATCAGCCTGACCAGGGCCGGGGCGAACAGCCGGTTCATCGTCTCGCGATTGTCCGTAAGGTCGGCCGGACGGATGATCTCGCCCTGGTTCATCGGGATGCCGCCGACCAGCTGGGCGGCGTATTCGGCGAACAGCAGCTGAGCCAGCAGGGCCTCGGTCTCGCCGAAAGCCGCCTCGGCCTCCAGGCGCTCCGCCCAGCCGGCGACCTGATTGAGAAGCTCGGCGTAGGAGGCGTACCAGCCGTAGCCGTGGACGGCGTGCTGCTCGGCGTCGGCCAGCTTGCGATCGATCTTTCCGCCGGCCGAGATCTTCGCCTTCACCGGGCCCTTGGCCTCGTGGACGAACATCCCTGCCGCGTCGGCGGCCTCGCGCAGCAACGTGACCAGACCGGGCAGGATCAGGTCTTTCGGTTCGGACTGGACGGCGGCGGCGCTCATTGGCAGGTTTCCCCGGATTATTGTTGCGCCGCACTATAATCGTTTCGCACCTGCACACAATCGCCCGCCGACGAGGTAGAATTTGCCACGGCGCGGCGGGCGTCCGATGGTGGCCCACAAGCGCCAGGCGCGGCCCCGGAGATCACCATGCTCGTCGTCCACCACCTCAATGAGTCGCGCTCGCAGCGCATCCTCTGGCTGCTGGAGGAGTTGGGGGTCCCGTATGAGATCGCCTTTCACCAACGCAACGCCGAGACGCGCCTCGCGCCGCCCGAACTTGTCGCCGTCCACCCGCTCGGCAAATCGCCCGTGATCGTCGACGACGGCCGGGTGGTCCACGAGTCGGGCGCGGTCATCGACTACATCATCCGCAAGCACGGCGGCGGCCGCTTCGCCCCCGCGCCTGGCACGACCGACCACGAAAGCTACCTTCAGTGGCTGCACTACGCCGAGGGCAGCGCCATGCTGCCGCTGATGCTGCTGATGTACGTCATGCGCCTGGGCGAGGCCGGCGCGCCGCTGCACCCTCGCATCGACAGTGAAATCGCCAACCACATGTCCTATGTCGAGGGCGCGCTGGCGGGCCGGGACTGGCTGCTGGGGTCCGAGCCGACCGGCGCCGACGTGCAGATGAGTTTCATCCCCGAGGTGCTGAAGGCGTTCGGAAGGCTGGACGCCTATCCGAACATGGCCGCCTGGATCGACCGCATCCACGCCCGCCCGGCCTGGAAGGCGGGGCTGGACAAGGGCGGGCCGTACGCGCTGGGGCGGTAGACCTGCTCACCCGCCCTGCGTCCTTCGAGACGCGATCCCGAGGGATCGCTCCTCAGGATGACGAGTTCAGTGCAGCCCTCCCACCTTCGTCATGGTGAGGAGCGAGCCTCAAGCGAGCGTCGCGAACCACGCAACGCCTCACATCTCGTTCAGATAGCCGTCCAGGAAATCGAACACCGCCGCCTTGAGCAGACCGTGGGGGATGGCGTTGAAGTGGTCGCAGCCGGCCAGGGTCAGGGCCTTGGCTCCGCGGATGGCGTCGGACAGGCCGTGCGGATCGCCGGCGAGGTCATCCCGTGAACCGGCCACGACGAGCGTCGGCGCGCCGATGCCCGCGAGAGCGTCCCGCTCCAGCGGCGCGCCCCGGCCTCGACTGAAGGCCGCCAGCGCCAGGCGGTCCTCGCCCTGCTCGTCGGCGAACTGCCGGAAGCTGCGCAGCATCGGGTCGCCGATGGCGTCGGGACTGGCCGCCTCCATCGCGACGGCCATCGGATCTCCCGGCGGCGGCGGGTCGAACTGCCGTTCGCCGACGCCGCCGACAATCAGGTAGCCGACGCGCTCGCGGTGCGTGATCGCCAGCGCCAGGGCCAGCCGGGCGCCCATCGAGTAGCCGAGCACATTGGCCCACTCGACGCCGAGGTGGTCGAGCAGGCCGACAATATCGCCGAGCAGGATCTCGCGGGAATAGGCGGCGGGATCGTGCGGCTTGCCGCTTTGGCCATGACCGCGCAGGTCGAGGGCCACCACCCGCTGTCCGCGCTGGGCGAAGGCCGCGTACCAGCCGGTCCGCTTCCAGGCCTCCTGGCGGTTCGAGGAAAAGCCATGGACCAGCAGCATCGGCGCGCCCGGGCCGCCAGTGTCGTCATACGCGATCGAAACGCCGTCCTGGGCGACGTATTCGGTCATGCTTCCAATCCCCGATGGCGCCTCTGCCAGCGCGCTTTCGGCAGAGCCTGCCCTCTGTGGCCGGAGGGTCAAGCGTGAATCGGCTATGGCCTCAACGCTTCGCGTCGATCGACCTGATCCAGGCCTCCAGCCCCGCCGTATCGCCGAGCGCGCCGGTCCAGGCGTGGGCCGGCACGGCCGTCTCGTTGTTGCCCCGCGCCCGGCCGCGATAGACCTTCATCGGCACGCCGGCCTTGACCCGACCGCTCGGCAGGGGCGCGTAGCGCACCTCCATGTAGACCGTGTCGCCGGACGTCTCCTGCCCGACCTGCACGGCGTCCAGCGCCTTGAGCACATCGACCGCGTCGAGGCAGGCCGAGGCGCAGCCGTAGTCGGTGAGGACATAGACGCGCGCCTTCATCGCGGTGGTCGGCGCCACAGCGGGAACGGCCGGCTTGCCGTCACCGTCGTCCGTCTGGAGCCAGAGCGGCTGCCCCTTCGCGCGGGCGTCCCGCATCCCCGCCTCGATCAGGTCCAGCCAGCGCTTGATCTCGGGATCGTCGCCGAGCAGGGCGTGATAGCCGACGATCTGGTCGATGTTGGCCTGCGAGGGGCGCCATTCGACCTGTTCGCTGGACGGCTGCTTGGCGTCCACCCAGTCCTTGCCCCAGATCGCGCGGACCAGGCCGTTGATCCAGCTGGACGAGCCGCCGTTGTTGCCGCGCAGGTCGAAGACGACGATCCCGGCCTCACGGATGGCCGGCGCCGCCGCCTCGACCTCGGTCTGAAGCGCCGCCAGTTCGCGGCCCTCGCCGCTGGAGACGTCCGAGTTGAACGACCCCAGCCCGAGCCAGTAGCCGCCCTCGACCGGGCGCAGTTCGATCGGCGCGGTGAACCGAGGGCTGCGCGCGGCGGCGAAGCCCTCGTCGCGCACGGCGTCGGGCAGGTCGCGCCAGACGAGGCGATAGTCGCGCGTCCCGCCGCCCTCGATCTCGAACGCGCAAACGGACGGCCGCGTCACATAGGGGTTCTTCTGGTCCACGAAGAGCGTGGCGGCGTAGGCCGCGCGGCGTGAGGCGAGCTTCCAGCGGCCCGCGCCCAGGCCCACGAAGTCCGCCGCGAAGGCGTCGGCGCCCGTGCCGTCGCACGACCGCAACACGGCGCCGATCGGGGGCGCGGCCGGGTCGCGGCTGAACACCACGGTGTGGCGGCCATCGCGCAAGCCGGTGAGGAAGCCCGGCCACTCCGCCCGCCAGACGTGGCCCATCGGGGCATAGCCGGACAGGCTGAGATGGCCGTCATCGAACGAGGCGGCGAACGCCTGCAGCGCGAAGTACCAGTCCTCATAGCTGTCGGCGGTCTTCGCGCGCGCCAGCGCGGCTTGGAAGCTCGACTCAAGCAGGGCGTTGAACCCGGGATTCTCCCGGTCGACGGGCCCCGGATGGGAGTCGGCGATCATGTCGCGGAAGGCTTTGGCGTCCTCGGCCAGGGCCTGGCCCCAGTCGGCGGGCGCGGCGGCGGGCGGAGGCGCGTCCTCGGCCGAGACGGAGCCCGCGAAGGCAAACAGCGCGGCGGCGGCGACGACGAGGACGCGGGTTCCGGACATGAAAGGGCCTCCCTGAGCGGCGGGCTTTTGCCAGCCGGCCGTCAGGGAGGCCACTTAAAGCTTGGTAACGCGAACGCCTACCGCAGGTCGGGCGGCGTCGCCTCGGCCGTCAGGATGGCGACGGCCTCCTCGAGCGTCACCACCTGCTGCTCCTGGCTGCCCAGGCGGCGCAGGGCGACCTTGCCCTCCTCCGCCTCCTTGCGGCCGACGACGGCGATGACCGGCGTCTTGGCGACGGAATGCTCGCGGATCTTGTAGTTGATCTTCTCGTTGCGAAGATCGGATTCGACCCGCAGGCCCGCCTTCGTCAGCGCGGCGACGACGCTCTCGCCGTAGTCGTTGGCGTCCGAGGTGATCGGGGCGACCACCACCTGCGTCGGCGCGAGCCACAGCGGGAAGCGGCCGCCGTAGTTCTCGATCATGATGCCGATGAAGCGCTCGAACGAGCCCAGGATGGCGCGGTGGAGCATGACCGGCCGCTGCTTGGAGCCGTCCTCGGCGATGTACTCCGCGCCCAGCCGCTCAGGCAGGACGTAGTCCAGCTGCAGCGTGCCGCAGGTCCACTCCCGGCCGATGGCGTCCTGGACGATGAAGTCCAGCTTGGGCGCGTAGAAGGCGCCGTCGCCCTCGGCGATGACCGGCTCGACGCCCGCCTGCTTGGCGGCGTCGGCGAGCATGCCCTCGGCGCGGTCCCAGAACTCGTCAGAGCCGGCCCGCACTTCCGGCCGCGTGGCCAGGGCGATGTACCTGGTCTCCATGCCGAGGTCGGAATGGATCATCTTGGTCAGGCGGATGAAACGCTCCGTCTCGTCGACGATCTGGTCCTCGCGGCAGAAGATGTGGGCGTCATCCTGCGTGAAGGCGCGCACGCGCATCAGGCCGTGCAGGGCGCCGGACGGCTCATACCGGTGGCAGGCGCCGAACTCGGCCATCCGCATCGGCAGCTCCTTGTAGGAGCGCTGGCCGACGTTCCAGATCTGCACGTGGCCCGGGCAGTTCATCGGCTTCAGCGACAGCGTTTCGCCCTCGACCGTCTCGCAGACGAACATGTTCGGGCGGTACTTCTCCCAGTGGCCGGAGTTCTCCCAGAACGTCCGCTCCAGCACCTGCGGCGTCTTGACCTCGATGTAGCCGGCGGCCGTCAGGCGGCGGCGCATGTAGGCTTCCAGCGTCTGCCAGAGCTGCCAGCCCTTGGGATGCCAGAACACCATGCCCCGGCCCTCTTCCTGCATGTGGAAGAGCTCCATCTGGCGGCCCAGCTTGCGGTGGTCGCGCTTCTCGGCCTCCTCGAGCCGCGTCAGATAGGCGTCGAGGTCCTCCTGCGTGGCCCAGGCCGTGCCGTAGATGCGCTGCAGCTGGGCGTTGTTCTGGTCGCCGCGCCAGTAGGCGCCGGCCAGCTTCATCAGCTTGAACGCCTTGCCGATCGCCTTCGTGGACGGCAGGTGCGGGCCGCGGCAGAGGTCCTTCCAGTTCCCCTGGCGATAGACCGTGACCTCCTCGCCGGCGGGCAGGCCCTCGATGATCTCGGCCTTGTAGTCCTCGCCGATGGACTTGAAGTGGGCGATGGCCTCGTCGCGGTCCCAGACCTCGCGGACGATCTTCTCGTCGCGGTCGACGATCTCGGCCATGCGCTTCTCGATGGCCGCGAAGTCGTCGGTGCTGAACGGCTCGTCGCGGGCGAAGTCGTAGTAGAAGCCGTCCTCGACGTTCGGGCCGATGGTCACCTGCGTGCCGGGGAACAGCTCCTGCACCGCCTCGGCCAGCACGTGGGCCGTGTCGTGGCGGATGGTGTCCAGCGCATCGGGATCATTGCGGTCGACGAACTCGACCTTGCCGCCGCCGGGCAGCGGGCGGTCGAAGTCGATGAGCTTGCCGTCCAGCCGGACGAGCAGCGTGCGCTTGGCCAGCGAGGGCGAGATGGCCGTGGCCACGTCGCGGCCGCTGGAGCCTTGCGGATATTGACGGATTGAGCCGTCGGGAAAGATCAGGTCGATCATGGTTCCGGTTCGCACTTTCGTGGCGGCGCCGGTACGGGATCGTAGCCGGAGCCGCCCCAGGGATGGCAGCTGCAAAGACGCTTCGTGGCGAGCCAGCCGCCGCGGAGGGGTCCATGCGTGATCAGAGCCTCGCGCGCATAGTCCGAACAGGTCGGCAGGAAGCGGCACTGGCGTCCGATCAACGGGGACAGCGTCAGCTTGTAGGCGCGGTGCGCCAACGTAACGCTGCGTTCGTAGAGGGTCATGCCGACGCGAGGGTGGGTGAACGGGTCCCGGCGCTTATCCACGCGCCAGCGCGCGCGATCAAGCCGCGTCGGCGCCGCTAGTTCGTGAAGCCGCGATCCGGGCAGCCTCTACCGCGGCCTCGAACGCCAGGAGCGTCGACGCGTAGCGGGCGGGGTAGTCCTTCACGGGCGCCAGCACGGCCAGGTCCTCGAAACGTCCGGTCGGCGCGGGACCGCCGGACTTCAACATCGCGGCAAGCTGATCGCGCGCGATTGCGATTTCGTCAACCCCGGCCCCAATGACGTTGGCCCCCAGCACCGAGGCGGCGGCCTGGCCGAGGGCGCAGGCCTTCACGTCCTGGGCGAAGTCGGCGACCCGCCCGTCGACGTCGAGGATCACATCCACGACGATGCGGCTGCCGCACAGTTTGGCCACCTTCTCCGACGACCCCTGCGGCGCCGCCAGCCGCCCGAGCCGCGGGATGTTCGCGGTCAGGGACAGGACCTTGGCGCTGTAGAGGTCGTCGATCATGGGCCTATAGATAGCAACGCAGACCGCCCCCTGAAACCCGCTCATCCCGGCGAATGCCGGGACCCAGATCAAAGGGCGGAGGAGCCAACTGTTCGAGATCCAGCCATGTCATCTGGGTCCCGGCATTCGCCGGGATGAGCGGAGAAAAGGGGTTAGCCCTTCCGCTCCGCCCACAGCGCTTCGGAGCGGGTCTTCAGCACCTCGTTCATGGATTCGAAGGCGTCGATGATCGGCCGGCGCATGCGCCTGGCCACCGAGCCGCCGAGCATGCCGTCGAAGATTTCGCCGTTCGAGAAGATCACGTTCTCCTCGCCCATCTTCTCGATCTCGAGGAAGCGTACGGTCCGCACCCAGCCGCGCATCATGTCGAGCCGCCAGTGGATGTGATCGTAGGGCGCCCAGTCGAGGATCACGGGGTTGATCTGCCGGAGCGGGTGGCCGGGCAGCGCCAGGTCCAGGTCCCAGCGATGCCCGATGCGGATTTCGCCCTTCGCCCGCGGATAGAGCGGGTTCCAGGCGCCCCAGCCCTCAATGTCCGACAGGATTTCCCAGACCACTTCGTCGGGGGCCTGGATGCCAATTCTGCGTTCGAGTTTGACGCCCATGAAAAACACCGATCATCCCCGCGAAGGCGGGGACCCAAGCCGAGCCCGAAAGCGATCAGGCGTTCAGCGTTTCATACAGATCAAGCCACCTCGGATTCAACGCCTCGATCAGACGGATCTTCCAGGCGCGGTTCCATTTCTTCAGCCGACGCTCGTGGGCTTTGGCGCCTTCGCGGGTATCGTGAACCTCGTACCAGACGAGGCGGACGACGCCGTACTTCGCCGTGAAGCCAGGCCTCTGCTTTTCCCGGTGCTGCCAGGCCCGCCTCGCCAAGCTGTCGGTATGCCCGATGTACAGCGTCCCGTATGGCCCGCTTGCCATGATGTAGGTGTAGAAGGCCATGCCTCTCTCCGAGCGTTCCCGCGAAGGCGGGAACCCAAGCAGAGATTCAATTTAGACGCGAGTCTGGGGTCTGATTCAGCTTGGATCCCCGCCTTCGCGGGGACCCTCGGATGAGAAGCGGATCAGCCTAGTCCTTCAAGCGCCAGGTCGCGCCGTCCGCCGAATCCATCACGACCACGCCCATCCCATCAAGTTCCCCGCGGATGCGGTCGGCGGCGGGCCAGTCCTTGGCGGCGCGGGCGGCCTTGCGGGCCTCCAGCAGCGCCTCGACCTTACGGCGCAGGTCGTCGTCGGCGCCGCCGGCGAACCAGACGTCGGGATCGTCGGCCAGGAAGCCGAGCAGATTGGCGGAGGCCAGCAGCGCGGCCTTGGCGTGGGCCTTCTCTTCCCCACGCGAAGTCTCCAGCGCCTTGGCCATCGCGAACAGCTCGGCGTAGGCCTTGGGCGTGTTGAGGTCGTCGGCCAGGGCCTCGACCACGGCGGCGGCCGGCTCGGCGCGCTCGACGTCCAGCCCCTTCACCCGCTGCAGCACCCCGTAGAGGTAGTCGAGGTTCTTGCGGCTTTGCTCGATCAGCGCCTCGGTCCAGTCCAGCGGCTGGCGGTAGTGGCCGCTGAGCAGCGCCCAGCGCACCACCTCGCCCGGGACCTTCTGCAGGAGCTCGTGCGGGATGACGACGTTGCCGAGGCTCTTGGACATCTTGACCCCCTCGATGTCGAGAAAGCCGTTGTGCATCCAGTAGTTGGCGTAGGTCGGCAGGTCGTGCGCGCAGCGGCCCTGGGCCAGCTCGTTCTCGTGGTGCGGGAAGGTCAGGTCGATGCCGCCGCCGTGGATGTCGATCGGCAGACCAAGCGCCGCCTCGATCATCGCCGAGCACTCGATGTGCCAGCCAGGGCGACCGGGGCCCCACGGGCTCTCCCACACCGGCTCGCCCGGCTTGGACGGCTTCCACAGCACGAAGTCGGCCGGGTGGCGCTTGTAGGGGGCGACGTCGACCCGGGCGCCGGCGATCATCTCGTCCATCGGCCGCCCCGACAGCTGGCCGTAGTCCGGGAAGGCCTGGGTGTCGAACAGGACGTGGCCTTCCGCCGCATAGGCCGCGCCGCGCTGCACCAGCGCGCCGATCTGGGCCAGCATGTCGGCGATGTGGTCGGTCGCGCGCGGGCTGATCGTCGGCGGCAGCGCCTTCATCGCCGCCGCATCGGCCTCGTAGGCCGCCAGGTAGCGGTCGGTGATGACGCGGATGTCCACGCCCTCTTCGACGGCCTTGCGATTGATCTTGTCATCCACGTCCGTGACGTTGCGGGCGTAGATCACCGTCTCCGCCCCGTAGACGTGACGCAGCACGCGGAACAGCGTGTCAAAGACCACCACCGGCCGGAAGTTGCCGATGTGGGCGTAGCCGTAGACCGTCGGCCCACAGACATACATCGTCACCCGGTCCGGATCGGCGGGGACGAAGGGCCGCTTCTCGCGGGCCATGGTGTCATAGAGCTTCAAAGTCATATCAACTGACGTTACGTGAGAGGTTGCCGGGTTGGCGGGCGGTCCCATATAGCTTCCAGCAGCGGGCGAAGCCACGGCTCCCTGCGACGTGAAACGGGTGGCACGCGTAATTCCGGGGCGACAGGCGCTCCGGCGCAACTCAGCCCAGGAAAGACCCTCCCAACCATGGACTCCACCGCCAGCGAGCGAACCCTGATCGGCGTGCCCGGTCTTGATCTTGAACCCGTCAAGCGGCCTTCCCGCGAGGAAGCCATGGAGGCGGTCCGCACCCTCATCGCCTGGGCCGGCGACGATCCGCGCCGCGAAGGCGTGATCGACACGCCCAAGCGCGTGGTCGACGCCTACGGCGAGTGGTTCGAGGGCTACAAGGCCGACCCGGCCAAGGAGCTGAATCGCATCTTCGAGGACGTGCAGGGCTACGACGACATCGTGTTCCTCAAGAACATCGAGGTCGAAAGCCACTGCGAGCACCACATGGCCCCGTTCCTGGGCAAGGCCTTCGTGGCCTACATGCCCACCAATCGCGTGGTCGGCATCTCCAAGCTCGCCCGGGTGGTCGAGATCTTCGCCAAGCGTCTGCAGACGCAGGAGACGATGACCCAGCAGATCACCGACGCCATCTGCGACAGCCTGAAGCCGGCCGGCGTGGCCGTGCTGATCGACGCCGAGCACCAGTGCATGACCACGCGCGGCGTGCACCACCGCGACGTCTCGACGATCACCACGCAGTTCCGCGGCGTGTTCAAGACCGACGCCAGCCTGCGCCAGCGCTTCCTGGACTTCGTGAACAAGGGCTGAGGCTTCCTCGGCCCTCCCTCGTCCCGTCATCCTCGCCCTTGTGGCGAGGATGACGAGCGGGGTGCGAGCTTCACGCGACTTCGCCAAGGGCGCATATCACTCCCATGACAGCTCCCATCTTCCCCACCGCCCCCGACAAGGCCGCCCTTGAGCGCGGCGACCGGCTGTCGCCCCGCTTCGACGCGAATGGCCTGGTCGCGGCCGTCGCGCAGCATGCCGACACCGGCGAGGTGCTGATGCTGGCCTGGATGAACGACGCGGCGCTGAAACTCACGCTGGAGACAGGCCAGGCCCACTATTTCAGCCGCTCGCGGAACGAACTCTGGAAGAAGGGCGAGACCAGCGGCCAGTTGCAGGACGTGGTCGAGCTCCGCGTCGACTGCGACCAGGACGCGGTGCTGCTGAAGGTCCGGCCGCGTGGCGACGGCGGCGCCTGCCACGTCGGCTTCCGCTCCTGCTTCTATCGCGTCGCCGGACCCGACGGGTCACTGAAGGAGCGGCCGTGACCCTGGGCGCCGCCCTGGCCGCCTACGTCGTGGCCGCCGGCCTGCTGACCCTGACGCCCGGGCTCGACACCGCCTTGATCCTGCGCACCGCCGCCGTCGAGGGGCCGCGCCGGGCCTTCCTGGCGGCGCTGGGCATCACCGCCGGCTGCCTCGTCTGGGGCGCGGCGGTTGCGGTCGGCCTGGGCGCGCTGCTGACCGCCTCGCAGACGGCCTATGCGATCCTGAAATGGGCCGGGGCGGCCTATCTGGCCTGGCTCGGACTCAATCTTCTGGTCAAGCCGCGCAGGGCGTTCGATCCGGCCGCGGCCCCGGCGTCTGCCGCCTCCGGCGCGCGCGGGTGGTTTTTCCGCGGGCTGATGACCAACCTGCTGAACCCGAAGGTCGGCGTCTTCTACGTGTCGTTCCTGCCCCAGTTCACGCCCGACGGATTTTCCGCCGCGCCCTTCATCTTCGGGCTGGCGGCGTTGCACGGGGTGATGGGGACGGTCTGGGCCGTGGCGCTGATCGGCGCCACCCGCCCCCTGTCCACCGCCTTGAGGCGGCCAGGCGTGGTCACCTGGCTGGACCGCGTCGCCGGCGGCGTGTTCCTGGCGTTCGCGGGTCGACTGGCGCTGAGCCGGGGATGATCGGCCGCCCCAGGGCTCAGGTCGTCTTGAAACGCCCGATCGCCCATTGAGCGGCCTCGCGGACGACCGGGTCCGGATCGTCCAGAAGCCGTTCGGCGCTCGGCAGCAGGCTCGCGTCGCCGCTGTTGCCGATGGCGTAGAGGACGTTCCGCACGAAGCGGTCTCGGCCGATGCGCTGCACGGCGCTCTTGCGGAACACGAAGCGGAAGCCCGCGTCGTCCAGCGCGGCCAGCTCGGCCAGCGACGGCGCCTTCAGCGCCCGACGCGCCTGCAGCCGCACCTCGCGGGCCTCGGCCGCGAACTTGTTCCACGGGCAGACGGCCAGGCAGTCGTCGCAGCCGTAGATGCGGTTGCCCATCGCCGGCCGCAGGTCCTCCGGGACCGGGCCCTCGTGCTCGATGGTCAGGTAGGAGATGCAGCGCCGCGCGTCGAGCCGGTAGGGCGCGGGGAAGGCGCCCGTCGGGCAGATCTCGAGGCAGGCGCGGCAGGCGCCGCAGCGGTCCGTCGCCGGGGCGTCCGGTTCGATCTCGACCGAGGTCAGCACCGAGCCGAGGAACAGCCAGCTGCCCAGCTCGCGCGACACCAGATTGGTGTGCTTGCCCTGCCAGCCGAGGCCGGCGCGCTCGGCCAGCGGCTTTTCCATCAGCGGAGCGGTGTCGACGAACACCTTCACCTCGCCGCCGAACTTCGCTTTCAGCCAGCCGCCGAGGTTCTTCAGCCGGCCCTTGATCAGCTCGTGGTAGTCGTCGCCTTGCGCGTAGACGGAGATCACCCCGCGCGAGGGATGCTTCAGCGCTTCGAGCGGATCGCTGTCGGGGCCGTAGGTCATGCCCAGCATGACGGCGGTCCTGGCCTGCGGCCACATGCCGGTGGGATGGGCGCGACGCTCGAGCGTCTCCTCCATCCAGGTCATGTCGCCGTGCAGCCCCTCGGCCACGAACGTCCTCAGCCGTTCGCCGTTGGGCCAGGGCGCGAAGGCCGAGGCGAAGCCGACGGCGTCGAAGCCCAGACGTCTGGCCCGTTCGATGATCCGAGGCTTGGGGTCTTCAGAAATCAAGATCGTGGTAGTGCGGCGCCGGCGCCAGGCCCGGCCAGCGGTCGGCCAGCAGGGGGCGGAAGCAGGGACGGGACTTGATCTTCATGTACCACGTCCGGGCCGCCGGCACGTCGTTCCAGGGCACATCCCCGAAGTAGTCGATAACCGAGATGTGCGCCGCCGCGGCCATGTCGGCCAGCGAGATGCGCCGCCCGGCCAGCCAGTCGCGCTCGACCAGCAGGTGCTCGATGTACCGGAGATGGTGACGCAGCGCGTCGCGGCCGGCGCGGATGTTGGCCAGCGCCGGCGCGCCCAGGCCGAGCAGCCGCTTCTCCATCTTCTCGTGCAGCAGATAGCCCGAGACTTCGGAGTCGAACTTTCGGTCGAACCACTGCAGCAGTCGGCGAGCCTCGGCGCGTTCGGCCGGGTCGCGCCCCAGCAGCGGCGGCTCGGGATTCTGCTCTTCAAGATGTTCGAGGATGGCGCGCGTCTCGCAGACCACGATCTCCCCGGCGCCGCCCCTTTCGACCAGCACCGGCGGCACGCCCGAGGGGTTCAGCGCCACGAAGTCATCCGGCTGTTCCCACCAGCGCACCTGCACCTCGGCGAACGGCAGTCGCTTCTCGCCCAGCGCCAGCCGGACCTGGCGCGAGGCGGGGTCGAGCGGGAAGTGGTGAAGGGTGCGGTCTACGCTCATCGGGGGTCCGGCGATTCGGAAGCACAGCAGGCGCAGACGCGCCTTAAGACCGCGTTTACCGCGGACTAATGCGTGGTCTCGGCGAAGGCTCCGCCGTGCGGTTCGGCCTGGCCGCGCGGGTCGGCGTGGATGATGATGTCGGCGGCGGGAAACGCGGTCAGGACGCGCTTCTCCGCAGCCACGACCGCATCGTGCGCGGCCACCAGCGACAGGCCGGGATCGAGGTCCGCGTGCATCTGGATATGGACGTAGGGGCCGGAGGCGCGGGTGCGCAGCTGGTGCACGCCCTTGATCGCCGCGTCCTCGGTCATCAGGTCGACGATCCGGCGGCGCGCGCTTTCATCGAGCTCGTGGTCCATGAGCTGGGCGGAGGCCTCGCGGAACACGCCGATCGCGCCCCAGACCAGCCAGGCGGCGACGATCAGGCCGGCCGCTCCGTCCAGCCAATGCAGGCCCATGAGGCTCGCGCCGGCGATGCCGACGACGGCCGCGACGTTGGCGGCAAGATCGGCGGCGTAGTGAGCCCGGTCGCCGTGCACCGCGACCGAATTGGCCTGTTTCAGCACCCTGGCCTGGGCAGTGATCAGCCCCAGGGTGAGGACGATGGACAGGCCCATGACGCCCAGCGCCCAACCGCCGGCCTCGACGGGTCGCGGATGCAGGATGCCGACCACCGCCTCCCGCCCCACGAGCGCGGCGGAAGCGAAGACCAGCCCGCCCTGCATCAGGCTGGAGAAGGCCTCCGCCTTGCCGTGGCCGAACCGGTGCTCCGCGTCCGGCGGGCTGGCCGCGAAACGCACGGCGAACAGGGTGATCAATGAGGCGATGAGGTCGAGGCCGGAGTCGGCCAGCGAGGCGAGCAGCGCGATCGATCCGCTGGCCAGCCAGGCGGCGCCCTTCGCGGCCACAAGGATCAGGGCGGTCGCGACCGACAGCATCGTCACCCGCCGGGTCAGGGCGGTGGCCTCAATGAGGGAGAGCGGGCGGGCGTCGGTGTCCATGGCCGCAGCATAGCGCTCCGATCGGGGACATGCACTTCAGTGCGTGTCCCCAGCCGCTGGAAGCTGCGGGGGACACGTACCAAAGACGGTACATGTCCCCGGTCTACGCGGCCCTGCGCGGCGCCGGCCCGACGTACACCGACTGCGGCCGGATCAGGCGGCCGCCGGCCAGCTGTTCGCGAGCGTGGGCGAGCCAGCCGGCGACGCGCCCCATGGCGAACACCCCCGTGAAGGCGGACGGCGGAAAGGCCAGGGCCTCGAGCAGCAGGGCGGTATAGAACTCGACGTTGGTCTGCAGCGAGCGGTCAGGCTTGCGTTCGCGCAGGATGGCCAGGGCCGCGCTCTCCACCGCCTCGGCGAACGCCAATCGCCCGGGCGCGCTGTTGGAGCCCTCGGTCAGCCGCCGAACGGCGCCCTTCAGCGCATCGGCGCGCGGGTCGCGGACCTTGTAGACCCGGTGGCCGAAGCCCATCAGCCGCTCGCCGGAATCGAGCGCCCGCTCCAGCCAGGCGCGGGCATGGCCGGGCGTGCCGATGGCGTCGAGCATCTCGATCACCGGTCCCGGCGCGCCGCCGTGCAATGGCCCTTTGAGCGCCGAGATCCCGCCCAGAACGGCCGAGGTCAGGCCGGCCCGCGTCGAGGCGATGACCCGGGCGGCGAAGGTCGAGGCGTTCAGGCCATGGTCGCTGACCGTGACGAGATAGGCGTCAAGCGCGCGCGCCTCCAGCGCGCTGACCGGCCTGCCGCGCAACATGCGCAGGACGTCGGCGCTGTGGCCGATCTCCACCGACGGCGCCACCGGTTCCAGGCCCTGCTGGGCGCGGACCACGGCCGTGGTGAAGACGGCCGGCGCCGCGATCAGCTTCAGGGCGGTGGCGAGGTCGTCGCCCTCCGGCAGCCGCGCGGTCAGGGCGCGCATGGCCTCGACCGGATCCAGCTTCAGCAGGCTGGCGTCGAGCGCCGCGACCTCGCGGAACACCTCCGTCCTCGCGGCGCCGAGCGCCGGGCCGATGTCGGCGGGCAGGTCGTCGAAGAAGCCCTCGAACAGCAGGTGGACGACGTCCTCGAACGTCGCGGTTCCGGCCAGGTCGTCCAGGGACCGGCCACGGATCACCAGACGCCCGGCCAGGCCGTCGACCTCGGACAGCACGGTGTGGGCGGCGACGACAGTCTCAAGGCCATCGGACATGGCGAACTCCTCTTTTCTCCATCTTTCGAGGGACAGATCGGCCTTGATCGTGATATCGTCAATCTTGATCAATATAATCAATGTGAAGTCATGCAGCGCGACTGGCTGACGGCGGAAGAGGCGATGGAGACGTTGGGGGTGCGGCCGCAGACGCTGTACGCCTACGTGAGCCGGGGCCGGATCGAGGCCAGGCCGGACCCGGACGATCCGCGCCGCAGCCGCTATCGCCTGGCCGACGTCGGCCAGCTGGCCGAGCGCAAGCGCCGGGGGCGCAAGGCCGCCGAGGTGGCGGCCGGGGCCATCGCCTGGGGCGAGCCGGTGCTGACCTCGGCCATCACCACCATCGCCCACGGCCGACTGTTCTACCGGGGGCGTGACGCCGTGGCGCTGGCCGAGCACGCGTCTCTGGAGGCGACGGCCCGGCTGCTGCGCGGCGGCCACGGTGCGGCCGTGAAGGGCTTGGCGCGAACGCCGTCGCCAGAGGGCGGCTCGATCCGGGCGCGCCTGTTCTTCGCCCTGTCGCAGCGAGCGGGCGTCGACCCGCCCGCCCGGGGTCGCGCGCCGCTGGCCCTGGCGGCCGAGGCCACAGGCCTGCTCGACCTCGTCGCCGACGCGGCGGCGGGGCGGATCGAGCAAGGACCGATCCACGCCCGCATCGCCGCCGCCTGGGACCGACCGCAGGCGGCCGACGCCATTCGCCGGACCCTGGTGCTGCTGGCCGACCATGAACTCAACGCCTCGACCTTCGCCGCGCGGGTGACGGCCTCGACCGGCGCCTCGCTGGCGGCGGCCTCGCTGGCAGGGCTGTCGGCGCTGTCAGGACCGCTGCACGGCGGCATCGCCGACCGGGTGCGCAACCTGGTCGAAGAGAGCGGGCGGATCGGGGCAGAGGCGGCGGTGGCCGGCCGGATCGCCCGGGCCGGGCCGATCCCGGGCTTTGGCCATCCACTCTATCCGGAGGGCGATCCGCGTGCGGCGGCCTTGCTGCCGGCGTTCGACCTGCCCCCGCCCTACAACCTGCTGAAGCGAGCCGTCGAGGAGGCGACCGGCGAGGCGGCCAACATTGATTTCCTGCTCACCGCCCTGGCCGAGCGCTTCGGCCTGCCGCCCGACGCGCCGTTCGCGCTGTTCGCCGTCGCCCGCACCGCCGGCTGGCTGGCCCACAGCGTCGAACAGGTCCTGACCGGCGCGCTGATCCGGCCGCGGGCGCGATACGTCGGGCCGACGCCGGAATGATCGCGGCGTGATGGAACGATCGGGCGGCTTCATCCTTCCAAGAGCATGGAGGATGTCATGGACAAGCCCGACGCGGCCGAACGGCGCGACGATCTCGATCACATGAGCCGCCCGCGCCTGACGCCGCGGCCTGACGGCGGCGGCGGCGAGGACGAGCCGATGGCTGACGCCCTGAAACGCGGCGACGACGAGGGGCCGGAGGAGACCGCCGAGACTCCGGATCAGACTGTTCCACTCACCGAAAGCGAGCGAACATCCCGCGAGAGTCTGGCGGACCTGATCCCGTCATCGTCCGCCGAACCGTCCGAGGGCGAGGGACAGGTCACCCCGCCGATCGCGCCCTAAGCCCGTTCGTGCGCTTCCTCTTCCGACTGCAGCGGATGGTCGATACGGCCGACCATTTCCTTCGGGCAGACCTGCCAGAAGTGTTCGCGCATGCGGTCCCAGTCATTGATCAGCCCCTCGGCGAAGGCCGAGCCAGTCTCGCGGGCGTGTTCGCGGATCAGGCGCTTGAGCTGCTCTTCCCAATGCGGCGAGGCCAGGCGCTGGATGACGACGCTGTCCGGATTGACCTGGGCCCGGAAGCGGCCGGCCAGATCGAGGACATAGGCCATGCCGCCGGTCATCCCGGCCGCGAAGTTGCCGCCCACCGGTCCCAGGATCACGGCGACCCCGCCGGTCATGTATTCCAGGCCGTTGGCGCCGCAGCCCTCGACCACGGTCGTCGCGCCCGAGTTCCGCACGGCGAACCGCTCCCCCGCCTGGCCGGCCGCGAACAGCTTGCCGTCGGTGGCGCCGTAGAGGCAGGTGTTGCCGAGGATGGCGTTGCTCTCCGGCGCCAGCAGGTGTGGGGAAGGCTTCACCACGATGGTGGCGCCCGAAAGACCCTTGCCGACGTAGTCGTTGGCCTCGCCGGTCAGCACGATCCGCAGCCCCCGGACGGCGAAGGCGCCCAGGCTCTGGCCGGCCGACCCCTTCAGCTCGACGGTCAGGTGATCGGACGGCAGGGCGCTCATCCCGAACTTGCGGGTGATGTGGCTGGAGACGCGCGCGCCGATCGCCCGGGCGGTGTTCCGCACCGTGTAGGTCAGCTGCATCTTCTCGCCGCGCTGGAGGAAGGGCGCGGCGTCGCGCACGATCTGGGCGTCGAGGGTGTCGGGCACCTCGTTGCGTCCCTCGACCGTGCAGTAGGGCTTGTTGGCGCCCGGATCGGCGCGGACCAGAAGCGGGTTGAGGTCGAGGTCGTCGAGGTGCTCGCCGCCCCGGCTGACCTGGGTCAGCAGGTCGGTGCGGCCGACGATGTCCTGGAGGGACCTGAAGCCCAGCGACGCCAGGATCTCGCGCACCTCCTCGGCGATGAAGGTGAACAGGTTGACCACCTTGTCCGGCGTGCCGGTGAAGCGGGCGCGCAGCGATTCGTCCTGGGTGCAGACCCCCACCGGGCAGGTGTTGGAATGGCACTGGCGGACCATGATGCAGCCCATGGCGATCAGGCTGGCGGTGCCGATGCCAAACTCTTCGGCGCCCAGCATGGCGGCGATCACCACGTCACGGCCGGTGCGGATCCCGCCATCCGTCCGTAGCCGGACGGAATGTCGCAGATTGTTGAGCGTCAGGACCTGGTTGGCCTCCGACAGGCCCATTTCCCAGGGCGAGCCGGCGTACTTGATCGAGGTCTGCGGGCTGGCGCCGGTGCCGCCGACATTGCCGGAGATCAGGATGGTGTCGGCCTTGGCCTTGGCCACCCCGGCCGCGATGGCGCCGATGCCGGTCATCGAAACCAGCTTCACCGTCACCCGGGCGACCGGATTGATCTGTTTAAGGTCGTAGATGAGCTGCGCCAGGTCCTCGATCGAATAGATGTCGTGGTGCGGCGGCGGGCTGATCAGCATCACGCCGGGCGTGGCGTGGCGCAGCCGCGCGATCATCTCGGTGACCTTGAAGCCCGGCAGCTGGCCGCCCTCGCCGGGCTTGGCGCCCTGGGCCACCTTGATCTCGATCTCGCGGCATTCGTTCAGGTACTCGGCGGTGACGCCGAACCGGCCCGAGGCGATCTGCTTGACCGCGCTGTTGGGGTTGTCGCCGTTGGGCAGGGGCCGGTAGCGGGCGCGATCCTCGCCGCCCTCGCCGCTGACGCTCTTGGCGCCGATGCGGTTCATGGCGATGTTCAGGGCGCCATGCGCCTCCGGGCTGAGGGCGCCCAGGCTCATGCCGGGCGTCAGGAAGCGCTTGCGGATCTCGTTGACGCTCTCGACCTCGTCCGGGCTGATCGCGGTCCGGTCGGTCCGCCATTCGAGCAGATCGCGCAGCTGGATCTGCGGCAAGGCGCCCATGCCCTCGGAGAAGCGCTTGTAGCTCTCGTAGTCGCCGGTGTCGCAGGCGTGCTGCAGCGTGTGCATAAGCCGGGCGTCAAAGGCGTGCGCCTCGCCGTTACGCCGGGACTTGTAGAAGCCGCCGACCGGCAGGGCGACGAAGGCCGGATCCCACGCGCGGCGGTGAAGCTCGACCGCGCGGCTCTCCAGACCGGCGAGGCCGATGCCGGAGATGCGCGACGGCATGCCCGGGAAGAACTCCGCCACCAGCGCGCGCGACAGGCCGACGGCCTCGAAGTTGTAGCCGCCGCGGTAGGACGAGATGACCGCGATGCCCATCTTGGAGATGATCTTGAGCAGACCCTGCTCGATCGAGGTTTTGTAGTTGACGCAGACGTCACGGAGCGTCGCCTCGCCCAGCAGGCCGCGGTCGAGCCGGTCCTGGAAGCTCTCCTGGGCCAGCCAGGCGTTGACCGCCGTGGCCCCGACGCCGACGAGCACCGCGAAATAGTGGGTGTCCATGCATTCGGCCGAGCGCACGATGATCGACACATAGGACCGCAGCCCCTTGCCGACCAGATGGGCGTGGACCCCGCCGGTGGCCAGGATCATCGGCATGGCGACGCGGTCGGGCGCGGTGTTCTCGTCGGTCAGGACGATGGTCGAGCAGCCACGCAGGGCGGCGTCCTCGGCTTCGGCGCGAATGCGGTCGAGATTGGCGCGCAGGGCGTCGCCGGGGCGCGCCTCCGCGGCCGGGATCGGCATGGTGCAGTCGATGACGCCGAGATTCTTGTCGCCGATGTAGCCGAGGATCCGCTCGTACATGCCGGTCGTCAGCACCGGGCTCTCGGCGACATAGACGTCCGTCTGGGCCTCGTCCTCGGCCAGGATGTTGCCGAGGTTCTTGAAGCGGGTCTTCAGGCTCATCACCCCGGTCTCGCGGAGCGGGTCGATGGGCGGATTGGTCACCTGGCTGAAGTTCTGCCGGAAGAAGTGGCTCAGCGGCCGGTAGTTCTCGCTCAACACCGCCAGGGGCGTGTCGTCGCCCATCGAGCCGACGGCTTCCTTGCCGTCCTCGACCATCGGCGAGAGGACCAGCTCCAGGTCCTCCAGGGTCATGCCGGCGGCGGCCTGACGGCGGACCAGCTCCTCACCGGCATAGCGGCGCGGTTCCGGCCCCGGACCGATCCGGGCCTCGAGGTCGACCATGTTGCCGAGCCATTCGGTGTAGGGGTGCTGCTCGGCGAGACGGTCGATGATCGCCTCTTCGTCATAGAGACGCCCCTCGACGAGATCGATGGCGATCATCCGTCCCGGCGAGATATTCAGCTTACGGACAATCCGGTTCTCGGCGACGCCGCACATGCCCGCTTCCGAGCCCATGATCACCAGGCCGTCGTCGGTATAGGCCACGCGCAGCGGACGCAGGCCGTTGCGGTCCTTGCCGGCGACGACCCAGCGGCCGTCGGTGGCGCACAGGGCGGCGGGCCCGTCCCAGGGCTCCATCACGGCGTTGCAGTAGCTGTAGAGGGCCCGGTGAGCGGGCTTCATCTGCTCGTCGGTCTTGCTGTTCCAGGCCTCAGGCACCAGCAGGGTCTTGGCCATCGGCGCGTCGCGGCCGGCGCGGACCAGGATCTCGAAGGTGTTGTCCAGCGCCGCCGAGTCCGAGCCGCTGGCCTGGATGACCGGCTTAACGTCCTCGCCGAACTCGCCGAACGCCTGGGCGGCCATGCGGATCTCATGGCTCTTCATCCAGTTGACGTTGCCCTTCAGCGTGTTGATCTCGCCGTTGTGGGCCAGCATCCGGAACGGCTGGGCCAGCCGCCACTGGGGGAAGGTGTTGGTCGAGTAGCGCTGGTGGAAGATCGCCGTCGCGGCCGCGAACCGATCGTCCTGCAGGTCGGGATAGAAGGTGTCGATATGCTCGGCGAGGAACATCCCCTTGTAGATCAGCGACCGCGCCGACAGCGAGCAGATGTAGAACTCGTTGATCGCCGAAGCGGCGACGCGCTTCTCGATCCGCTTGCGGCACAGATAGAGGGCGCGCTCCAGCGCTTCGCCATCCAGGCCCGCCGGAGGCGAGAGCATGATCTGCTCGATCTCGGGGCGGGTGGCGTTGGCCTTCTCGCCGATCACCGAGGTGTCGACCGGCACCTGGCGCCAGCCGTAGATGTAGAAGCCGAAGCGCAGGGCCTCGCTCTCGACGATGGTCCGGGCGGCTTCCTGGGCGCCCAGGTCCGTGCGCGGCAGGAAGACCTGGCCGACGGCGATGGGGCCGGGGCGCAGCTTGTGGCCGGTGTTCTTCACCTGGTTGATGAAAAAGTCCTGCGGCACCGACAGCAGGATGCCGGCGCCGTCGCCGGTCTTGCCGTCGGCGTCCACAGCGCCGCGATGCCAGACGGCCTTCAGCGCCTTGATGGCCAGCTCGACGACTTCGCGGCGCGGCTTGCCGTCGATGGCGCAGACCAGGCCGACGCCGCAGTTGTCCCGCTCCGTCGACGGATCGTAGGCGTGACTGTCGATCAGCCGCTGGCGGTTGGCGAGATAGCGGTCGAGGTCTTGGCTCATGGCGGTCACTCGGCGGCGACCAGAGCCGGGGCTTCGGCCTTGGTCCGCAGGTAGCTGTGGATGGAGGCGGCGGCGTCGCGACCGTCGCGAATGGCCCAGACGACCAGCGAGGCGCCCCGGGCGATGTCGCCGGCGGCGAACACGCCGTCGAGGTTTGCGGCCTGGGTGCGGCGATCGATCTTCACCGTGCCCCAGCGGCTGACCGACAGATCGGGCGCCTGCAGGGCGGTCGGCAGGTCCTCGGGGTCGAAGCCCAGGGCCTTGATGACCAGCTGGGCCGGCAGGTCGAACTCCGAGCCGTCGACGGCCTCGGGCGCGCGGCGGCCGGAGCTGTCGGGCGGGCCCAGCCGCATGCGCACGGCGCGGACGGCGGAGACCGCGCCGGCGTCGCCCAGCAGCCCGCGCGGGGCCGCCAGCCACTCGAACACCACGCCCTCTTCCTCGGCGTTGGCGACCTCGCGCAGCGAGCCGGGCATGTTCTCCTTGTCCCGCCGATAGAGGCAGGTGACCGAGCGGGCGCCCTGGCGAACCGCGGTGCGGACGCAGTCCATGGCCGTATCACCGCCGCCGATGACCACGACGTCCTTGCCAGCCGCGTTCAACATGCCGCTGTCGAAGTCGGCGACCGTGTCGCCCAGGCCGACGCGGTTGGAGGCGATCAGATAGTCGAGCGCGGCGACCACGCCTCCGGACCCGACGCCGGGGACTTCCAGGTCGCGTGCGGCGTAGACTCCGTTGGCCAGCAGCACCGCGTCGTGACGCTCGCGCAGCTGCGGCAGGGTGGCGTCGCGACCGACCTCGAAGTTCAGCCGGAAGTGGACTCCGCCATCGGCCAGACGCTGCGTGCGGCGCGCGACCACGTCCTTCTCCAGCTTGAAGCCGGGAATGCCGTAGATCAGCAGGCCGCCGGCCCGGTCGTGTCGGTCGTAGACGGTCACGGCGTAGCCCTGTTCGCGCAGCACCTCGGCGGCGGCCAGGCCCGCCGGGCCGGCCCCGACGATCCCGACCGACTGGCCGCGGTCGGCCAGCGGGCTCAGCGGCTTCACCCAGCCCTCTTCCCAGGCCTTGTCGCTCAGGTAGCGCTCCACCGCGCCGATGGTGACCGTGCCATGGCCGGACTGTTCAATGACGCAGTTGCCCTCGCACAGCCGGTCCTGCGGGCAGATGCGGCCGCAGATCTCCGGCATGTTGTTGGTGGCCTGCGACAGGCCGTAGGCCTCTTCCAGGCGGCCGGCGGCGGTCAGGCGCAGCCAGTCGGGGATGTTGTTGTGCAGCGGGCAGTGGGTCTGGCAGAAGGGGACGCCGCACTGCGAGCAACGCGAGGCCTGTTCGGCGGCCTTGGCGTCGATGAAGTCGGCGTAGATCTCCAGGAAGTCGTGACCCCGCGTCGCGGCTTCCCGTTTCTCGGGAGTCCGGCGCTCGATGGTCGTGAATTTCAGCATGCGCTCGACCATGCCGCGCTCCCGCTGTGATGGAGAAAAACCTTGCGTGATGCGGCTCATACGGCCTGACAATCGCACGAAAAATGCGTTGGTCTCTTTTCTTGACCAATATTCGATCGATTGCGAGTCGTTCGCGCAGGTCGCCGCCGAACCGTCGCCCTTTATGGTCCATAATCGAGACCAAATAGAAAATCAGGTGCTTCCTTGAGCGACTTTCTCGCCGCCCTCATCCTCGGTCTCGTCGAGGGCCTGACCGAGTTCATTCCCGTCTCGTCGACCGGCCATCTGCTGCTGACCAAGATGGCGCTGGGGCTGACGGATCCCTCCTGGGACAGCTTCATCGTGCTGATCCAGCTCGGCGCGATCCTGGCCGTGGTGGCCCTCTACTTCACCCGACTGTGGAAGGTGCTGATCGGCCTGCCGTTCTACCCGGAGGACCGCCGTTTCGCGCTCAGCGTGCTGATCGCCTTCGTCCCGGCGGTGGTGCTGGGCTTCCTGCTCTACGACTTCATCAAGCAGGTGCTGTTCGGCAGCCCCGAGCTGATCTGCTGGTCGCTGATCATCGGTGGGCTCGGCCTGCTGGCCCTGGATCGCTGGAGCCCCGCGCCGCGCCACCAGGATGCGATGAAGCTGCCGTTTCTGACCTCCCTCGGCATCGGCTTGATCCAATGCCTGTCGATGGTCCCTGGCGTCTCGCGATCGGGCGCCACCATTGTCGGCGGCGTGCTGCTCGGCGTCGACAAGCGGGCGGCGGCCGAGTTCAGCTTCTTCCTGGCCATCCCCACCATGGTCGGCGCCTTCGCCAAGGACGCCTGGGAGAGCCGCGAGAGCCTGCTGGTCGGCGACCACCTGCCGGTGCTGGCGGTCGGATTCGTGGTCTCGTTCCTGTCGGGCCTGGTGGTGGTGAAGGTGCTGCTCGACGTCGTCAGCAAGCGCGGCCTGTCGCCCTTCGGTTGGTGGCGGATCGCGGTCGGGGCGATCGGGCTGGCGTGGCTGCAGCTGACGTAGAAAGAGGCGAGTCTGCCTCCACACGATCCTCTCCCATGGGGAGAGGATGGGGACTATCCGATCCGCACCGGGCTTTCAGGCGGCCCGTCCCTAAGCAGATCGAGCAATAGCTCCCCCAGCCCTTCCGGGAAGATCGTCGCCTCGCTGGCGGCGATCTCGTCGGGGGACCACCAGCGCATGGCCTTGACCACCCGGCGCTCGAGCTCGGTCCAGTGGTGGTCGATGACCTCCTCATGGACGGCCGTGGCGAGGAAGTAGTGCTCGACCAGCCGGCGCGGCTCGCCCTCGACGGTCAGCACATGCTCGCGAACCCAGACCACGGGCCCCAGCTCCACCTCGGTGTGGCCGGTCTCTTCGAACAGCTCGCGCCTGGCGGCCTCCTCGAGCGCCTCGCCCTCGTCGACGCCGCCGCCGACCGTGCACCACCAGCCGCCGGGACTGGTGTGCTCGTCCTCGAACCGCATCAGCAACAGCCGGCCGGCCGGCGAGAACAGCAGCAGGCGGACGGTCGGGCGTTCGCGCGGCTCCGGCGTTAGACCGTCCGCTGCGCCCGGTCCTTGTCGTTGGTCGCCTTGATCATGTCCTTCACGGCCTGCCACTGGTCGTCGCCCCATTCGGTCATGCGGGAGAAGTTGCCCCCGCTGGCGTTGTACTGACCGCCGTCGATGGCGATCGTCTGGCCGTTCACATACTCCGAACCCTTCGACAGCAGATAGACCGCCAGATTGGCCAGCTCCGCCATCTCGCCGACCCGGTTCATCGGGTTGCCGCTCATGTTCTCGTAGGCGCTTTGCTGCTGGCCCGGGTTCAGCCGCGCGCTCATGCCCTCGGTCGGGAAGGGGCCCGGCGCGATGGCGTTGAAGCGGATGCCCTTGGGGCCCCACTCGACGGCCAGCGACTGGGTCATGACGTTCAGGCCCGCCTTGGACATGGCGCTGGGCACCGTGAACGGCCCGCCGTTCCACACCCAGGTCGTCAGGATCGAGATCACCGACGCCTTCTTCCCCTCGGCGATCCAGCGCTTGCCGCATTCCAGGGTGACGAAGAAGGAGCCGCGGAACACGATGTTGGCGATGGCGTCGAAGCCGCGCGGCGACAGGTCCTCGGTGCGGCTGATGAAGTTGCCGGCGGCGTTGTTGACCAGCCCGGTCAGCGCGCCGCCGTCGGCCCAGATCGTGTCGACCATGTCCTTGATCGCCTCGGGCACGCGGATGTCGCAGGCGATGCCGACACACTTGCCGCCATGCGCGGCCATCAGTTCCCTCGCCGTTTCGTCCAGGATGTTGCCGCGGCGGCCGCAAATGTAGACCTCGGCGCCCAGCATCAGGCAGGCCTCGGCCATCACCTTGCCCAGCCCGGTGCCGCCGCCGGTGATCAGCACCCGCTCGCCCTTCATCAGGCCGGGGCGGAACATCAGGTCTTCGGGTTTGAAGGTCATGGCGGCTCTCCCTGTTTTCCACAGAGGGGGCCGCCTTACGGTAGGGCCGTCAAGCGTCGGGCGACCGAAATGGCGGCAGCCCGTGGGGGCCGCGGCGGCTACGCCGCCACCCCCGTCTCAAGGGCCCGCCGGGCGCGGATGCTGCGAATGGCGAGGTGTCGGACGGTCACGAACTGCACGGCGAAAAGGACGATCTTGGAGGCCATCGGGAAGACGGCGAGAAAGGCCGGCCAAAGGCCGGGAAAGCGGACGGCGATCACGAGGTTGGCCACGGCGGTCAGGGCCATCAGGCTGGCCCAGACATAGCCGAACGCGACCATGACGCCCTCGCTGTGTCCGACGGCGACTGGGGGAAGGTAACGGAGCATCCAGCCACGCTTGAGCATCACCACGGTCAGGATCAGGTAGATGACCGTCGGCTTGGCCATCAGGAAGCGGGCGTCGTGCAGGAAGAGGCCGGCGGTCCCGAAGGTCAGCACCAGGGCAAGGCTCGCCCACTGCAGGGGCGCGACCGGCTTGCGCAGGACCAGCCACAGCGCCACATGGCCGATGCCGAACGCGATGGCCGCCAGGGTGGCGATCCGCGCGTCCACGTGCAGCGCGACCAGGGCCGCGAACAGGAGACTGGAGAGAAGGTCGTTGGCCAGCGGGCGGGCGGCACGGATCAGGTTTCGCATGCGGTGGTCCATCAGATGTCGATCATGGGAGCCTAGGTCAGGCGGCGCTTTCCCGGTGAGTCGGCTCACGACGGACCGGTGGCGGTTCGCGAAATCGCCGCCGCCGTTGACGCTTCGCGAAGCGACAATGGTCGCCCAGGCCGGGGTCCGTCCGGTAGTATGGCCGGCATGAGCGTCGCCTTCACCAAGGAAGAGGACTACGAGTCGGTCGCGGCCAACCTGCCCGATCGGCCGATCTCCCCGCATCCAAACCTGGTCACGCCGGAGGGCCTGGCCGCCATCGAGGCCGAGCTGGCCGCCGCCCGCGCCGCCTATGCATCCGCCCAGACGGGCGACGTCAAGGACGACCGCACGGCCATGGCCCGCGCGACCCGCGACCTGCGCTACTGGTCCTCGCGCCGCGCCAGCGCCCAGCTGGTCGAACCGGCCGAGGCGGACGGGACCGTGCGGTTCGGCGGCGCGGTGACGATCGAGCGCGAGGACGGCCGCCGCCAGACCTGGCGCATCGTCGGCGAGGACGAGGCCGACCCGGCCAAGGGCTCGGTGAGCTATGTCTCCCCGCTGGCCCAGGCGGTGCTGGGCAAGGGCGTCGGCGAGCTGACGACAGTGGCCGGCGCCGAGCTGGAGATCGTGGGGGTGGGGTGAGGTCGTGCGGGCTTCGACACGCGACCTGCGGTCGCTGCTCAGCATGACTATGGTGATTGGCCTTCTCTCTCAGTCATCCTGAGCAGCCGTGCAGCGGCGTGTCGAAGGACGCAGGGCCTGTCCGCTCATTCGAAGCCCCGCTATACCGCGCCGGTGACCGACACCCCTGACACCCATGCCGTCTACGGCGCTCCTCCGCGCGAGGTCGTGGACGCCCCTGCCGGCGCGATCCGCATCTCGCCGCTGACGCCCGGCTCGCCGCTGCTGGAAGACCTCGCGCCCGGCTCGCTCGACAGCGTGACCCTGCTCGCCCCGCCGGGGACGGCCGAGCGCCGCTACGCCCTGGCCCTGGCCCTGCGCGCCCTGAAGGACGGCGGTCGGCTGGTCGCCGCGGCGCCCAAGGACAAGGGCGGCTCGCGCCTGCGCAAGGAGCTGGAGGCCTTCGGCTGCACGGTCAATGAGGACAGCCGCCGCCACCACCGCATCGCCACCGTGCGCAAGCCCGCCGCGCCGGTCGGGCTCGACGCCGCCATCGCCGAGGGCGCGCCGCGGCTGCACCCGGGCCTGGGACTCTGGACCCAGCCGGGCGTGTTCAGCTGGGACCGCATCGACCCCGGCAGCGCGCTGCTGGTGAAGTCGCTGCCGCCGATGGCCGGCAAGGGCGCCGACCTGGGCGCCGGCATCGGCTATCTCGCCCACACGATCCTGACCTCGCCGAAGGTCGAGAAGCTGACGCTGATCGAGATCGACGGCCGAGCGGCCGCGGCGGCGACGCGCAACGTCGCCGATCCGCGGGCGGAGGTCCTTTGGGCGGACGTCCGGTCCAGCGGCGTCGCGCCGGCCAGCCTCGACTTCGTGGTCATGAATCCGCCGTTCCACGACGCCGGGGTCGAGGACAAGCAACTGGGCCAGGCCTTCATCCGGCAGGCGGCCGCGCTGCTGCGCAAGGGTGGGGTGCTGTGGCTCGTGGCCAACCGGCACCTGCCTTACGAGCATGTGCTGGGCGAGCTGTTCCGCAACGTCCAGCCGCGGGCCGACGCCGGCGGCTACAAGGTCATCGAGGCGGTGAAGTGAGCAGGGCGGCGACCATCCGGCTCGACCGGCTGCTGGCCAACCTCGGCTACGGCTCGCGCAAGGAAGTCCAGGCCCTGGCCCGCCACGGCCGTGTGCTGATCGACGGCGAGGCTGTCCAAGACGCCGAGCAGCGCCTTGCCCTAACGCCGGACCTTCAGGGCCGGCTGACCGTGAACGGCCAGCCGATCGACCCCCTGCCCGGCATGGCCCTGATGCTGAACAAGCCGCTCGGCGTCACCTGTTCGCACAAGGAGTCCGGCCCGCTGGTCTACGACCTGCTGCCGACGCGATGGCGGGCCCGCGATCCGGCCATCTCCACCATCGGCCGTCTCGACAAGGACACCTCGGGCCTTCTGCTGATGACCGACGACGGCGCCCTGCTGCACCGGGTCATCTCGCCGAAACACCATGTGGCCAAACGCTACCTCGCCACCCTCGATCGACCCCTGCGCGGCGATGAGGCGGCGGCGTTCGCGTCCGGCGCGCTGATGCTCGAGGGCGAGACCAAGCCCCTGCTGCCCGCGACGCTGGAGGTGCTGTCGCCGACCTCGGCGCGGCTGACCATCACCGAAGGGCGCTATCACCAGGTGCGCCGGATGTTCGCGGCCATGGGCAACCATGTGCTGGCCCTGCACCGCGAGAGCCTCGGCGGCCTGTCGCTTCCGACAGACCTGGAGCCCGGCGGCTGGCGACTTCTGACGGCCGGGGACATCGCCGCCGTCTTTGCTTGAAGGACCCGCGCTACGCCGTCGGCGAGCTCGTCCGCCAAGCCGCGCGCTGGTCCTCCATCGCCCGCCGCCACTTGGCGCGCAGGATCGCCGGCCGCTCAGGGAAACGCTCGTCCAGAAAGGCGGCCTGCGCGACGCGATCCGTGCGGAAGGATCGGAAGTCTTCGCGCAACTCGCACCAGCCGATCAGCAGGCGCTTGGTCTCCATGTAACCGACCGTCACCGGCCAGATCACGCGGTCGGTCGGGCGATCCTGCTCGTCGCGGTAGCTCAGCCTGATCTTCCGGCCGCCATGGATCGCGGCGCGCACCTGGACCATGTCGATGTTGTCCGGCTCGTTGCGCCAGCTCGGCGTCGCCCGGACCGACGGCTCAAGCACGATGGGCCGCAGATTGTCGGGCACCGCCTCGGCGATCTTGGCGATCAGATCGTTGGCGGCCCGCGCCAGCGCCGGATCACCGCGCCCGGCCACCCACTGGGCGCCCAACACGGCGGCCTCGATCTCGTCGGGCGTCAGCATCAGCGGCGGCATGTCGTAGCCATCCTCCAGGACATAGCCGACGCCGGCCTCGCCCCGGATGGGCGCCCGCTGGCCGACGAGGGCGGCGATGTCGCGGTAGATCGACCGTTTCGAGGTCTCCAGCTCCCGCGCCAGCGCATCGGCCGTGACCGGCGCGCGTCCACGCCGCAGAATCTGGATGATCTGGAACAGTCTTTCCGCGCGTCTCATCGCACCCTCCCACGTCCCTGCTGACAGCATTGTGGCAGCAGGAGCGACAGGGCAAGCGCTTCGTCCGCGGGCGAGCGGACGCGCGCGGCGGCGACCGATGCGAAGTCCCGCGGGACGCGGCGACGGAGGTTGGAGCGGCCTGGACCCGGTGTCCCTCCGAGGAGGGAACCGCGGTGAGGTCAGTCCTCGCCCGCCTCGCCCTCGGCCATGCTGCGGGCCAGCTGCATGAGGGCGGCGCGGGCCTTGGCGCTCCGGATGGCGTTGAAGGCCTCGACCAGTTCGGCCACGCCGCTGCTGGCGAGCCGCGCCAGCTGGGCGCCGTCCAGGTCTCCGGCCGAACCGCCCTCCTCGCCGACCAGATAGCCGACCGAGCATTTCAGCTTCTCGGCGATGCGCACGAGCATCGAGGCCGACACGCGGTTGGCGCCGCGTTCGTACTTCTGAACCTGCTGGAAGGTGAGGCCGAGGTGTTCGGCAAGGACACCCTGACTTACGCCGAGCTCCCGGCGACGGATTCGAATGCGGGCCCCCACGCCCACGTCGATGGGATCGGACATGATCTAACCTCTCGAGCCGGCGCTACTCAAACTGGGCTAGCGCTCCTTGTCCGACTCTTACGGTCGGATGCACGCGAGATTAGTGCGTCGTCGGAGTTGTGGCGAGGATCGATGAGACATCGTCGATGAGTGACAATGCCGCAGTCTCGCCTTCGGCTTCCTCTACGGCAGCAAGTTTTCGCAGGAGCACATCGACGATCCTTCGCCGGTCGGGCGTCAGTTGCTTGACCAGATCCAGGAACAGATCGTTCTCATCGGTCAGGAAGAGACTGTCGATATCGAACGGAGCGCTCACGCGTGCGCCGCCTGACCATAGGCGGCCGGACCGCGCCAGGCGGCCTCCAGGCCGGCCGGCGATGTGAAGGGGGCGGCGTCGCCGGGCTTCACCTCGAAGGCCGAGCGGCGAGCCAGGCCGTAGGCGCGGCGCAGACGCTCGATCAGGTCCTCGCTGACCGGAATCTCGTAGCCCACGGCCGCGCCGCCCTCGGGGTAGACCACCGGCAAACCGATCGGCTTGAGATCGAGCCAGGCGCGGATGCCGTAGGCCAGCAGGCCGACATCGACGGAGCCGATCAGCTTGGTGACTCCGCGGTCCAGCGCCGCCTCGAGCATCGCGACCCGGAATTCGCCGGCTCGCCGCTTGGCCTCGCCCACCGACCGCCCCTGCCGACCCGCCAGGTGGCGGGCCATCTCCCAGACGTCCGGGCGCCGCAAGCGGCGCAGATCGCCCTCGACACACCCTGGCATTTCGTCCAGCAGGATCGACCAGTCCGTCACCGGACGGACCCGGACGCTGACCTGCAGGCCGCCGCTCCGGTCGAGCATCATGAAGTAGATGGCCTTGTCGTCGTCGCCGCGGTCGTACTCGCCGCCGTCCTCGCGGACATCGAGTTTCCAGCCGCGCGTTTCGACGAAGACCTCTCGCCGCATGCGGTGCATGGCGGTCAGTTGGTCGGCGTACAACGCCCGCTGCGCGTGGGTGACGACGTGGATCATGGTCCGTCCCTCGACTATGCGCCGAGGATCGGCGAAGGACGCGCGCGCGGCCTATGGGGCTTTTACCCTATTGCCCCCAAGGGCGGCCGGCGGAGCGCGGCGGTCCCTAGAACAGGGGAGGCTGCACAAGGCCCAGCGCGAAGGCGCGCCAGGCGAGGCTGGCGCGGCTGGCCACGCCGAGCTTGGCCTTGGCGGCCTCGACATGGTGGTTTGCGGTCTTGCGCGAGATGCCGAGGATGCAGCCGATCTCGTCGTCGGACTTGCCCAGACAGATCCAGTACACGCACTCGGCTTCCCGCCAGGTGAGCGGCTTCTCGAGTTCGGGGGGGGCGATGGGACGTTCGAGGAAGCCCTCGCCGACCACGGCGTAAAGGCTGGCGAGCGCATGGGCGGTCGATCGCTCGACATCGTGGAGCGTTCGCCCCTTCTCCATCTTCAGATCGACGATCGACAGGCCGCCGTTGATGCCGCGCACCGGGCAGATCAACACCTCGGCGTTCCACCACTCGAAGGCTTCGCCAAACAGGGTGTCGGTCTTCTGCTCCATGCCGCGACCGGCGGCTTCGGACCAGGTGAACGGGTCACGCGACTGGAACGACATCGGGATGGCCGTGTCGAAACGGGCATAGTTCTGGCTGAAGTAGTAGTCGACCCAGCCCTCTGGCGCGCCCTCGCCGAACACCGGCCGCGGCGGCAGCACCTGGCCGTCGGCCGAGAGCCGGATATAGACCGCGCCGGTGAAGCCGAGCGCCGCCACCGCCTCCTTGAAACGGGCGTTCAGCTCTTCGAGCGTGGCGAGACCCTGCGCTTCCTGCAGAAAGCGGAAAACCGTCGCCCGTGTGGTCTCGTCAAGCATGCGCACTCCCCGAAGCGGGGACCCTATCCCTGCACCGCGAAGTTGAGAACCGCGACCAACGCGCCGGCCGCCAGTTTCGGCGCAGGCGCCGCCTATTTGTCGACAATCGCCTGCAGGGCTTCCGCCCCGTGCGGCGCCCGGACCTTTCCCTCATGGATGATGTAGGCGAACACATCGCGCGGCGCCTTAGGGGCCGCGCGGCCGACATCGACCTTGGGCAGGTCGGCCGGCTCGCCGCCGTCGGCCCAGGTCTTCAGACGGCCGGCCCAGGCCGCCAGGGTGGCGGCGTCATAGGCCGTCTCGTTGTCGTCCGAACCGGTCTGCAGCCGAGCATAGACGAAGTCGGCGGTGACGTCGGCGATTTCGGGATAGACGGCGTGGTCGGCGTAGACGCAGGCGACGCCATGCTTGCGCAGAAGCGCCGGGAACTCTGGCGTGCGGAAGCTGTCGTGCCGCACCTCGACCGCGTGACGCAGCGGGCGCCCGTCGAGCGTCTTCGGCAGCAGTTTGAGGAAGCCCTCGAAGTCCTCCGGGTCAAACGCCTTGGTGTTGGCGAACTGCCAGAAGATCGGACCCAGCTTGTCGCCCAGCTCCGAAATGCCCTGGGCGAAGAACTTCTCCAGGCTCTCGCCTGCCCCGGCCAGCACCTTGCGGTTGGTGGTGAATCGGCTGCCCTTCACGGCGAACACGAACCCGTCCGGCGTCTCGTCGCGCCACGTCTTCCAGCTGTCGGGCTTGAAGGTCGAATAGTAGGTGCCGTTGATCTCGATCGACCGCAGCCGCCGGCTCATGTAGCCGAGCTCGTCCTTCTGCTTGAGACGGTCGGGATAGAACACCCCCCGCCACGGCTCGAACGTCCAGCCGCCGCAGCCGGTGCGGATGGTTGGAGTGGTCATCTGTCTCTCCTGGCCTTCAACCCATCCTATCAACTTCGCTCATCCTCGCGGAAGCGAGGACCCAGGCTTTGTTGAACGTGCACTCAGCGCGGGAGGCTGGCCGCGCGCAATCCCTCGCCCTGATTGCGTTTGCCGTAAACCTGGGTCCTCGCTTCCGCGAGGATGAGCGGAGAAGAATGGGAGGACAGATCACATTCGATCCACCCCCTCCCGGGCCTGCCGCATCCTGTGCTGGTCTCATCGCACGGGGAGGGCGCTCGGCCGGCGACCTTGGCGGCGGCGGGATGGAGTTCGAGCGGGGACAGCTGGCAGGGGGTTACTGTCAGGGTCCGGGGAAGCCTTGCCAGGCTCCCGCCCGTCGGAGGCGCTCCGGCTAAGCCCTAACGAAGGCTGCCGAGCGGAAGCTTCCGGATAACGAGCTTCGCGGAGCGTCACGGACTTTCCCACTCTTGCACCTTGCACACACAGACATCCGGGCAAGACCGGAGCGCTCCGCACCACCTCCCCAACCTTCACAGGCCAACACCCGTGAGGCGGCGAAGCCGTGTCCTCGGGGACAGACACCTACAGTGTCTGTCCCGCGCGGGCATCCTCAGCACTCGACCCGGTTCACGGCCAGACCCACGGCCAGGCCGCCGAGCGATGTTTCCTTGTAGATCTCGTTCATGTCCTCGCCGGTGCGCTTCATCGTGGCGATGACCTTGTCGAGGCTGACGCTGTGCTCGCCGTCGCCCAGCAGGGCCAGGCGCGCGGCGTCGATGGCCTTGATGGCGCCCATGGCGTTGCGCTCGATGCAGGGGATCTGGACCAGCCCGCCGATCGGGTCGCAGGTCAGGCCCAGGTTGTGCTCCATGCCGATCTCGGCGGCGTTCTCGATCTGGCTGTTGGTCCCGCCCAGCGCCGCGCAGAGGCCGGCGGCGGCCATTGAGCAGGCGACGCCCACCTCGCCCTGGCAGCCGACCTCGGCCCCGCTGATCGAGGCGTTCTTCTTGTAGAGGGCGCCGATGGCGGCGGCGGTCAGCAGGAAGGTGCGGCGCCCCTCCGGCGTGCCCTGGTAGAAGCGGTCGTAGAACCGCAGCACGGCCGGGACGAGGCCCGCCGCGCCGTTGGTCGGGGCGGTGACCACCCGGCCGCCGGCGGCGTTCTCCTCGTTCACCGCCAGCGCCCAGAGGTTCACGAAGTCCATGGCGGCGAGCGGGTCGCTGATCGACTTCTCGACCTTGGCCATGATCGCCTGGTGCACCTGACGCGCGCGACGCTTGACCGACAGGCCGCCGGGCAGCACGCCCTCCATCCGCACCCCCCGGTCGATGCAGGCTTCCATCGCCGCGTGGATGGCGTCGAGGCCGGCGATGACCTCCGCCTGCGGACGGCGCACCGTCTCGTTGGCCATCATCAGCTGCCCGACGGTGAGGCCGGCCGCCGCCGCCATGGCCAGCAGCTCGGCGCCGGACTCGAACGGATAGGGCTCTTTCGGGCCCTCCTCATCACCGGTGTTGCGGAAGATCTCGTCCTCGTCCCGAACGAACCCTCCGCCGACGGAGAAGTAGGTGCGCTCCGCCGCGACGGCCTCGCCCGCGAAAGCCGTGAAGGTCATGGCGTTGGGATGCTGCGGCAACCGCTCGCGGCCGGCCCAGATGATGTCGATCGCCTCGTCGAAGGCGATCTCCGGACCGCCCGCACCGCCCAGTCGCAGCCGGCCGCCCGTCCGCAAGGCGGCGAGCGCGGCGTCGCCAGCGTCGGGGTCCAGCGTGGCCGGCTCGAAGCCCATCAGGCCCAGCAGGGCCGCCCGGTCGGTGGCGTGACCCCGGCCGGTCAAGGCCAGGGAGGCGTAGAGTTTGACGCCCACCCGGGTGACGCGGTCCAGCAGCCCCTGCTCGCGCAGCAGCGCGACGAAACGCACGGCGGCGGTCATCGGGCCCATGGTGTGCGAGCTCGACGGCCCGACGCCCGGCTTGAACAGATCGAAGACGCTGACGGTCATTTCAAACTCCGCTCACCCCCGCGAAGGCGGGGGCCCAAGCCGAGGTGGAGACGTCCACGGCCCGCTTGGGTCCCCGCCTGCGCGGGGACACTCGGATGTACTTCGCTACGGCTTTCGCTCCGCCTTGCTGGCGTCGCGAATGGCCTTGAACTCGACGCCCTCGCCCCACTCGGGCCACTGCGTCGAGTTGGCCAGATCGCGGCCTAGCGTGAACAGCAGCTCGACATCGGTGGCCATGCCGGTCAGCGGCCAGCTGGGATCGAAGTTGTCCGCCTGCTGATGGTAGCGATCCTTGCGATAGGCCTCGGCCAGCGCCTTGCCGGCCTCGACGCCGCCGTCGACCTGATCCTGGCCGCCGCCGAATGAGATGGCCGGCACGCCGCGCTTGGCCATCGAGAAGTGGTCCGAGCGGAAGAAGTAGCCGGCGTAGGTGTTGGGGTCGGGGGTGTAGGCGCGGCCGCGCTTGCCGGCCTCGGCGATCAGCATGTCCAGCAGCTCGAGCTTCGTGCTGCCCGAGATGGTGAAATCCTTGGTCGGACCAAACACGTTCATGCCGTCCGCGTTCAGGACGCCGGCGGTGGTGGCCAGCGGATAGAGCGGATTGGCGGCGTAGTATTCCGAGCCGAGCAGGCCCTTCTCCTCGGCCGTCACCCACAGGAAGGCGATCGAACGGTCGGCCGGTCCGGCGGCCTTCTGCAGGCGAGCCAGCTCCAGCAGGCCGGCCGTACCCGTCGCATTGTCGATGGCGCCGTTGTAGATCGTGTCGCCCGTCGCGTCGGCCGGACCCATGCCGATGTGGTCCCAGTGGGCCGTGTACATCACCGTCTCGTTCGGCCGCGCCTTGCCCGGCAGCAGGGCGACGACGTTCTTGCTGACGATGACCTCATGCTTGACCCGATAGTCGGCCGACAGGGTCACGCCGGTCAGTTCGGCCGGCTTGAAGGCGCGGGTGCGGGCGGCGGCCTTCTGGGCCTCGAAATCCAGGCCCGCGGCCTTGAACAGCTCGACGGCCAGATCGCGCTGCATCCAGCCCTCGACGGTGGGGTGATCCTTCGTCGGGTCCTTGCGGACGATGTCGAACATCTCATTGGTGTTGGAGTTCTTGACCGTCGGCCAGCCGTAGGAGGCGGGCGCGGTCTCGTGGACGATGATCAGGCCCAGGGCGCCCCGGCGCGCGGCCTCCTCATACTTGTAGGTCCAGCGGCCATAGTAGGTCATGGCCTTGCCGCCGAAGTCGCCCCCTTCTCCGTCAAGAATGGGGCCCTCGAAGTCGGGGTCGTTGATCAGGACGACGGCGATCTTGCCCTTCAGGTCGACGCCCTTGAAATCGTCCCAGTTCCGCTCCGGCGCGGTGACGCCGTAGCCGACGAACACCAGCGGCGCGTTGGCGAAAGTGACCTGGTCGACATTGGTCATCGCCGCGCGGATGGCCAGGTCATCGCCCTGCGACAGCGGACGGGCCACGCCGTTGACGGTGGCGGTCAGGGTCGGCTTGCCGACGATCTCATAGCGGCTCAGCGGCACATCCTGGGTCCAGACGCGCTGGCCGTCCTTCAGGTCGCCGCCGGGCTGCAGGCCGATCGCCTTCAGCTGCTCGACCAGATAGGCGACGGTCTTCTCCTCGCCGGCGCTGTTGGGCGCGCGCCCCTCGAACGCGTCGGAGGAGAGAACGCGGATGTCCTCGCGCATGCGGGCGGTCTCGGCCTTGGGCGCGGGGGCCGTGGCGGCGAGACTGACCAGCGGAATGGCGCAGGCCGCGATCGCGGCGAGCAGGAACTTTTTCATGGAACGACGCTCTTCCCAGGCAACGATTTTGCGCGGGACCCTATCGCCGGGAAAGCCTGTTCGCCAAGCGTCGATTCAGAGGATCAAACCGCCGTCCACGACGATCGTCTGCCCCGTGATGTAGCTGGCCAGCGGCGAGGCCAGGAACAGCACCGCCCCGGCCATGTCCTCCGGTGTGCCCAGCCGGTGCATCGGGATGCCGCGCAAGGCGCCGGCCAGCCGGGCGGGGTGCTCGGTGGTGACCTTGGTCAGCTTGGTGTCGACCAGGCCGGGGGCGAGGCAGTTCACCCGCACGCCGTCGCCGGCCCAGGCCTGGCCGAGCGTCCGCGTCAGGGCGACGACGCCGGCCTTGGACGCGTTGTAGGCCGGATTGCCTCGGGTGGCGTGGAAGGCCGAGGTGGAGCTGACCGTCACGATGTTGCCGCCCGACGCCTTGAGGTCCTCGAAGAACCGCATCGCGCAGGCCATCATGCTGTCGAGGTTGGTCGCGACCACCTTGCGGAAGCCGTCCATCTCGAACTCGCCCTTGCGGTAGATCACCGTGCCCTGGGCCAGCACCAGCACGTCCAGCCCGTCGAACGGCGCGGGGGCGTTGGCGACCTGGTCGGGATCGGAGACGTCGACCCGCGCGAAGTCGAGACCCGAAAGGTCCGAGCCGTCCTCGGCCCTGTAGTCGACCTTGTCGCGGGTGCCCCAGACGGCGACCGTCGCGCCGCGCAGGCGGAAGCCATGGGCAATGCCGTTGCCGATTCCGCTGCTGCCGCCGACGACCAGCACGCGCTTGCCGGTGAAATCCAGGTCGTTCATCGCGTCCTCCCTTTCGCTCGCTCCCGAAATTGGCATTATGTATGCCAAAACGACTCCGGGGAGGGAGCCATGTATCGTCTCTATGGGGGCCTGGGTTCGCCCTATTCGATGAAGATGCGGGCGCTGATGCGCTACCGGCGCCTGCCTCACGTCTGGGTTAGCATGGGTGACCCGGCGACAGCGCAATCCCTGTTTTCGAAGGTCAAGGCGCCGGTCATTCCGATCCTGGAATTCCCGGACGGCTCGGTGATGAACGACTCCACGCCGCTGGTGTACGAGCTTGAGCGCCGCCATGCGGAGCGATCGGTGGTCCCCGCCGACCCTGGCCAGGCCTTCCTCGCCTATCTGCTTGAGGACATGGCCGACGAGTGGGGCACCAAGTTGATGTTCCACTACCGCTGGTTCCGCGAGCGGGACCAGAAGCAGATGAGCGAGTGGCTGGCCTTCGACCGCCTGCGCGGCAAGGGTCGAAGCGCGGTCGAGGCCGCCGCCGCCGCCTTCCGCGACCGGCAGGTCGGCCGCATGGCCCTGGTCGGCTGCACGCCCCAGAACGCCCCGGTCATCGAGGGGACGGCCGAGCGCATCTTCGCCCTGCTGAACCAACACGCGCTCGACGGGACGTACCTGTTCGGCTCGAGGCCCTCGCTGGCCGACTTCGCCTGGATGGGGCAGCTTTCGCAGCTGGCCGTGGACCCCACGCCCTACGACCTGATGCGCGAGACGGCGCCCTACCTGATGCGGTGGCTGGCGATCCTCGACGACGTCTCGGGGCTCGACGGCGACTGGGCCGACCCGAACGCGCCGCTCACGCCGGCGGCGGAGGGTCTGCTGGCCCTGGCCGGCGAGGTCTATTTCCCCTTCCTGATCGCCAACGCCGAGGCGGCGGCGAAGGGGGCGGAGACCTTCGAGGTCGAGCTGTTGCGCCGCACCTATTCGCAAGGTGTCTTCAAGTATCAGGTCAAATGCCTGCAGCAGCTTCGCGAGGCGTTCGCCGCGCTTCCGACTGACGCAAAGGCGCGGGTGACGCCCGTGCTGGAGAAGGCGGGGTGTCTAGGGGCGCTCCGATAACCGCCCTCGCACGCCGCGAGGACCCATGCGGGGTGAGTCGGCAGCTTCGTTGCGTCCTTCGACACGCCGCTTCGCGGCTGCCCAGGATGACAAAGAAGGAAGGCCTACAATCCCAGTCATGCTGAGCGGCGTCCGCAGGACGCGTGTCGAAGCACGCGCGGCCAAGGCGGTGTTCATGGGTCCTCGCGACGGGCGCGAGGATGACGGAACAGGGGAGAGGCCCTAACTCACCCTTCTTCCATCCACCGCCCAGCGCTCCCAGGTCCCGTCCTCGGCGACCACGTGCAGGGCGTCATAGAGGTTGATGGTCGGGTCGATATGGCCCGGCTGCAGCCAGACGATGTCGCCGGCCTTCGGCGCGTCGGCGGGCCAGGACGCGGACGCGTCGGCGTCCAGGGCGTTCACCGCGTCGACGAAGTTGCCGCCCTTCAGCGCCGCCATGGCGGACGGATGCAGGATCATGCCGTGCTCGTCGCCCATCGGCCGCCACAGCGAGCCCCTGGCCGCGCCCGCCGCGACGCGAGCCGGCGGGCCGTCGACGGAGTTGGCCTTGAAGCCGACGTCTACCACCACGTGACTCTTGTGCACGGCGCTGATCACGCTGGCCGCGATGAACAACGACTGCTCGAACGGCCAGCCGCCCTCCGGCGCGCCGCAGTCCTCGTACTCGACGTCCATGAAGGCGTAGGAGCCGGCCTGCAGTTCGGTGAAGATTCCGCTCGCCAGGTCATAGCTGTGCGTGCCGGTGCCGCCGCCGGTGACCACGGCCGGGGCCAGGTTGGCGGCGGTCAGGTCGGCGACCACTCCGGCCACCATGCCCAGGACACCGTCGTCGCCGGCCCGGCGTCCCGCCACGTCGGCGATGTGCTGAAGATGGCCGGCGTAGGCTTGGATCCCCGCGTAGTTCAGGCCCTCTGTTGCGGCGGCCATGCCGGCCAGTTCGACCGCGCGCGCGGGATGGCAGCCGGTGCGGTGCGTGCCGGGATCGATGTCGATCACGCAGTCCAGCGTCACGCCGGCCGCGCGGGCCGCGGCGCCCAGACGCCCGATCTGGATCTCATCATCGACGGTCGCGCCGACCCTCGCGCCACCCTTGGCGAGATCCGCAAGGCGCGCCGAACCCCAGGCCGGATGCGGCGCGGTGACCAGCACGTCGAGCACGCCGCCGCGGACGAAGGCCTCGGCCTCGCCCACCGTCTGCGCGCAGAGGCCGACCGCGCCCCGTTCGACCTGCAGCCGCCCGAGGGTCGAGCATTTGTGGGTCTTGCCGTGGGCGCGCAGCCGCACGCCGGCGGCGCGACAGAGCCCCTGCATGGTCGTCAGGTTCCGCTCGAGGACGGCGCGACGGACCATCAAAAGCGGCGTCTGTCGCGGAACGAAGCCGTCGATCATGCTCAGAGCTCCCCAGCCAGAATGCGCGAAAACAGGGTGGGATCGACGTTGCCCCCGGACAGCACGACCCCGACCGTGACGTCCTCGACGTCGACCACGCCCGACAGCAGCGCCGCCAGCCCGACCACGCCGCCCGGCTCCACGACCAGCTTCAGGGTCGTGTAGGCGTAACGGATGGCCTCGGCGACATCGGCGTCGCTGACGGTGGCGATGCCGTCGACGTTGGCGCGGTTGATCGGAAAGGTGATGGCGCCGGGCGAGGGTGACTGCAGGGCGTCGCAGATGCCGCGCGCGGCGGGGTCGATGGTCTCGCGCCGGCCGCTGTCGAAGGAGCGGCGCGTGTCGTCGAAGGCCTCCGGCTCGACGCCGAGAATCGCGGTGCGGGGCGACAGCTTGCGGACGGCGGTGGAGACTCCCGCCAGCAGGCCGCCGCCGCCCACCGGCGTCAGCACCACGTCCAGCGTCGCGCCGATCTCCTCGGCCTGCCGCACAAGCTCGAGCCCGACCGTGCCCTGGCCGGCGATGACGCCGGCGTCATCGAACGGCCAGACAATGGTCATGCCCCGCTCCTCGGAGATCCGGTTGGTGATGGCCTCCCGATCCTCGCTGTAGCGGTCGTAGTGGATGACCTCGGCCCCGTACGCGCGGGTGTTGGCGACCTTCATGGCGGGGGCGTCGGCGGGCATGACGATCACCGCCGGCGCGCCCAGCATCCGGGCGGCCAGCGCCACGCCCTGGGCGTGGTTGCCGGACGAGCAGGCCACCACGCCGCGGGCGCGGGCTTCGACGGACATCTGTTGGATCCGGTTCATCGCCCCGCGGAACTTGAAGGCTCCGCCGCGCTGCAGCGTCTCGGGTTTGAGCAGGACGCGGGCGCCGAGCTCGGCGTTCAAGGCCGGACTTTCGATCAGCGGCGTCCTGACGGCCAGGCCCTCAAGACGGCCGGCGGCGGCTTCGATGTCGGCGAAGGTCACGGTGCTCATGTCCCCCTCCTAGACCGGGCTCGCGAAAAGCGCGACGGTGCGATGATCACATCCGGAGTCCGTTTATGAACGCCCTGACCATCGACCGCGACGGCTGGACCGCCGCCGGCGACAGCCTGCTCCATGACGCCATCGAACTGCGCCGCGCGATCCACATGGAGCCGGAGCTGGGGCTGCATCTGCCGAAGACGACGGAGAAGGTGCTCAAGGCGCTGGAGGGGCTGCCGCTCGAAATCCGCCAGGGACCGTCGACGACCGGGGTGCTGGCCATCCTGCGCGGTTCGCCGAACGGTCGCACCGTCCTGCTGCGCGGCGACATGGACGCGCTGCCGCTGACCGAGGACACCGGGCTGGAGTTCACCTCCCGCACCGCCGGCGCGATGCACGCCTGCGGCCACGACACGCACGTCGCCATGCTGGCCGGCGCCGCCCGCGCCCTCTGCGCCAAGCGGGATCAGCTCAATGGCACGGTGATGTTCATGTTCCAGCCGGGCGAGGAGGGCCATCACGGGGCCCGGTTCATGCTCGATGACGGCCTGATCGATCCGATCCCCGACGCCGCCTTCGCCCTGCACATCTCGCCCACCATGCCGACGGGCGTGTTCGCGGGGCGGGCGGGGGCCCTGCTGGCTTCCTCGGACGTCATCGAGATCCGGGTCGCCGGCGCCGGCGGCCACGCCTCGATGCCGCACGACGCCGTCGACCCGATCCCGGTGGCCTGCGAGATCGTCACGGCCATGCAAGCCATGGTGACCCGGACCATTTCCGTTTTCGATCCGGCGGTGATCACCATCGCCAACGTCGTGGCCGGCACGACCAACAACATCATCCCCGAGGACGCCTACCTGAAGGGCACGCTGCGCACCCTGTCCGAGCGCACGCGCGAGCTGGCCCATGCGGGCATCCGCCGCGTCGCCGAGCACGTCGCGGCCGCCCACGGCTGCACGGCCGAGGTCAACATCATCAAGGGCTTCCCGGTGACCGTCTGCACGCCCAAGGAGGTCGAGCTGGCCGAACAGACCGCCAAGGCCCTCTACGGCGAGGGCGCCTGGATGACCATGCAGCATCCGATGATGGGGGCGGAGGACTTCTCCTACGTGCTGCAGAAGGCCCCCGGGCTGATGGCCTTCCTCGGCGCCGCCCCGGTCGGCGTCGGCGGCGACTATCGCGCCTGCTGCGCGCTGCACTCCAACCGCATGACCCTGGACGAGCAGGTCATGGCGCGGGGCATCGCCATGCACTGCGCCTACGCCGAGGCCGTTCTGTCCGGCGCGCTGAGCGAGTGAACGGGGTGCGGCGGGGAACGAGCGCCTAGGTCGGCCGAGCCGGCACGCCGAAGCCATGCCTGCGGAACACCGCCCTCGCCCGCGGCCCTTGCAGCCAGCCGAGCAGGCCGACGGCGGCGGCGGAATTGCGCGAGGCGGCGACGATCGCGCCCGGATAGACGATCGGGGGATGGCTGGAGGCCGGGAAGGTCCCGACCACCCGCACCCTCGGCTCGGCCCTGGCGTCGGTCGCATAGACGACGCCCAGCGGGGCCTCGCCGCGTGCGACGTAGGCCAGGGCGGTGCGCACATTCTCGGTCGGCAGCAGGCGCGGCTCGATCGACGACCAGACGCCCAGGCTGGTCAACGCCGCCCGGGCATAGCGGCCGGCCGGCACGGCGCGCGTGTCGGCGACCGCCAGCCGTCCGCCGCCCAGCGCCCTGGCCAGCGGCATGCCCTTGCCGATCGCCAACCTGGTCTTCGCGCCGGCCGGGGCGATCAGCACCAGGCTGTTGGACAGCAGGTTGCGGCGCGTGGCCGGCGCGACCAGCCGGCGCTCGGCCAGCCAGTTCATCCACTCCTGATCGGCTGACAGGAACAGGTCGGCCGGAGCGCCCTGGGAGATTTGGCGCGCCATGGTCGAGGAGGCCCCGAAACTGAAGCGCGCGCGCGCGCCCGAACCGGCGCTCCACAGGCGAACGGCTTCGGTCAGCGACTCCTGCAGCGAGGCCGCCGCGAACACCGTGACGGGGCCGCCGGCCGCCCAGCCTCGGGTCGAGACCGCGAGCGCGCCGGCGCCCAGGACGAGCCCTCGCCTGCCGAGCATCCGAACCTCCTCCATCGCTGGCGCGGCGCTTGCGGCCGTCCGTCTCCATTGAACCGAAACGGCACAAGGGAGAAGGCCATGCGTTCGCCAAACGGTCCGCTTTTCAAACGCTACGAGATCATCGCCATTGTCGCGTTCGTGACACTCGCCGCCGGTCTGGCGGCCCTCAAGCTGGTCTACTGACGCCAGGGTCGGCGCGGAACGCATCCGCGCCGACGGCGCTTATCGACCCTGGGGCGGGCCGGAGACGCGCTTGCCCACCCGTCTGCTCGACATCGGAAAATTCCTGACCCGCGCCGGCGACGGCGTGCGGGCGATGCCGCGTCGCGAGCGCTACAGCCTCGCGGCGATCACGGCGCTGCTGGTCACCCTCACCGCCCTGCTGGTCGTCTTCGACTGGAACTGGTTCCGGGGACCGGTCGCGGCCGCCGCCTCCGCCCGTTTGAACCGTCCGGTCGCCATCAAGGGCGACCTCGACGTCCATCCCTTCTCCTGGCGCCCCCGCGCGGACATCCATGACCTGCGCATCGGCCAGCCGAGGTGGGCGAAGGGCGACATGGCGCGGGTCGACCGGCTGTCGGCGACTCTCGACCTGCCGGCCCTGCTGACGGGGCGGATCATCCTGCCCTACGTTGGGATCACGCGGCCGAACGTGAGCCTGCTGAGACTCGCCGACGGTCGCGCCAACTGGAGCTTCGGGGCCGGCGGCGGGAGCGGCGCCCGGTTGCCGGCCATCCGCCGCTTCGTGATCGACGAAGGCCGCCTGCGCCTCGACGACCGCAAGCGCAGGTCCACCTTCGTCGGCACGGTGTTCACCGACGAGCGGACCGAAGGCGCCCGTCGCGGCGTCTTCGCCCTGCGCGGCGAGGGGCGGCTGAACGGCGAGCGGTTCACCGCCGCCGTGACAGGGGCCCCGCTGCTCAACGTCTCGCCGTCCAGGCCCTATCCGTTCGATGCCGATGTGCGGGCGGGACCGACCCGGATTCTCGCCAGGGGCCAGATCACCCGCCCCTTCGACCTGGGCCGGTTCGAGACCGCGTTGACGATCACCGGCGCGGACATGAACGACCTCTATCTCCTCACAGGACTGACCCTGCCCAACACGCCGCCCTATCGGGTCAGCGGGCGGCTCACGCGCCAACGCACGACGTGGCTCTTCGACAAGGCCGGCGGCCGCATTGGCGACAGCGACATCGCCGGCGATCTCCGGGTCGAGACGCGCGGCGAGCGGCCCTATCTCGAAGCCGACCTGCGTTCGCGCCGCCTGGACTTCGATGACCTGGCCTCGGTCTTCGGCGGCGCGCCCTCGCGGGCCGGCGGCGAGGCGGTCTCGGCCGGGGAGCGGGCGGTGGGCGGCCGGATGGCGGCCGAGCAACGCGTCTTCCCGAGCGCGACGCTGCAGGTCGACCGCATTCGCGCCATGGACGCGAAGGTGAAATACCGCGCCGAGACCGTGAACGCGCCGCGCATGCCGCTGCGCAAGGTGGCGCTGGACCTGACGCTGAAGGACGGCGTGCTGACCGGCGACCCAGTGTCGGTGACCTTCGCGCGCGGCACCCTGGCCGGCATGGCCCGGCTGGACGCCAGCAGGGCCGTGCCGCGCACCGACGTCGACCTGAAGCTGACTGGCGCGCGGCTGGAGGACTGGATCACGCAGCGCTTCAAGGGCGAGCCCGTCATCGAAGGGCGGATGGCGGCGCGCGCCAAGCTGACCGGCTACGGAAACTCGGTACGCAAGGCGGCGGCCAGCGCGACCGGGACGATCACCTTCGTCGCGCCGAGCGGCGAGGTGCGCCAGGCCTTCGCCGAACTCCTGGGCGTCAACATCTCCAAGGGCCTGATCCTGCTGCTGTCGGAAAGCCCGAACCGCAGCCGGGTGCGCTGCGCCGTGGCGGACTTCCGCGTCAAGGACGGCGTCGCCCGCGCCAATCGCATCGTGGTCGACACCGATGTGGTGCTGATCAAGGGCGAGGGCCGCGTGGATCTGCGCGACGAGCGGCTGCACCTGCGCATCGAGGGCGAGTCGAAGAAGCCGCGACTGCTGCGCCTATTCGTGCCCATCAACATCGGCGGCCGCCTGGCCCGGCCAAGCGTCGATCTCGAGACCGGGACCGCTGTCGCTCAGGGCGGCGTGGGCGCGGCGCTGGGCGCCCTGCTCAGCCCGCTCGCCGCGATCCTGCCTTTCGTCGAACCGGGTCTGGCCGACGACGCGAACTGCGCGGCGCTGGTGGCCGAGGGGCGGGCCAGGGGCGCGCCGGTGAAGCGCTGATCCGACCGGCAAGGGCGCCGGTTCCGTCGGCCGGTCCCTGGGGATCAAACGGGCCAGGGACCGCGTTAGGGCGAAGAACAAGGAGCCCCCCAATGACGGCCGACGCCACCCCCTACATCTTCCCTGACAACAAGCGCGGCGCCCTGTCGGGCGTCGTGGACGCGGTTCGCGCGGTGTTGACCTCGACCAACCAGCCGCAAGCGATCCAGCAGCACAATCGCCAGGCGTTGGCCGCCAACGCCAAGGCCCTGGCCGGCGCGGTCGCCACGCGGGTCAGACGTCGCCCGGTCCCCCCGGCCTTGATCGCGGCCGCCGTGGGCGTCGGACTGGTCTTTCTGTTCAGCAAGCGCGCGCGCGGCGCGGCGGCGGCGGCCGGCGCCGTCGCGCTGGATCACGTGAAGAAAGCCCGCCTTTCCTGACGGTGGCGGCTCGGCTTCCGGAGCGCTGGCGCCGGGCGCTGGAGCTCGCCTCGCGCCTCGGCTACGCGGCGCGCGGCGCCGTCTATCTGACGGTCGGCGTCCTGGCGATGCTGGCCGCGCTGGACCTGACCCCCAGCGCCAGCGGCGCGCACGAGGCGATGGCCCTGTGGGCGCGCTGGACGCCAGGCCTGCTCCTCGTCGCCCTGTTGGCGGGCTGTCTTCTTGCCTTTTCCATCTGGAGGGGCGTGCAGTCCGTCTTCGACGCGGACCGACACGGCCATTCTCCCCGGGCGCTGGCGATCCGCGCCGGCCAGGCCGTCAGCGGACTGGCCTACGGCGCGCTCGCCGTTTCGGCCCTGGAGCTGTTGGATGGCTTCGAGGACATCGGCGAGGCCGACGAAAGCGAGTCCGCGAGGACCGCGGCGGCGGAGATACTCGCCCTGCCCCACGGCGATGGCCTGCTGGTCACCGCGGGCCTCGGCCTCGTCGCCGTCGGCGTCGGCAACTTCATCCAGGGCGTCGGCCAGGACTTCGCCAAGCACCTAGACGGCTCCAGGGCCCTCTGCCGCTGGGCCGTGCCCCTGGCCCGCGCGGGCTATATCGGCCGGGGCCTGGCGACGCTGCCGCTCGGACTCTTCCTGCTGCGCGCGGGTTGGCAGGTGCGGGCGGCCGAGGCCCGCAGCTGGGCGGACGCCCTGGACGCGGTCGAGGGTCAACCGTTCGGTTCGCTGATCGTGGTCCTGATCGCGCTCGGCCTTATCGCATTCGGCCTGTTCGGCGTCGTCGAGGCGCGTTACCGACGCATCGTCCCGCCCCGCAACCTGTCGCCAGGCTAGGTCTTCAAGGCCCCAAGTCCGGCGATCCGTCCGAGCGCCGCGATGTCGAAGGCTCGCTCCAGAGCGGCGGCGATGTCCTCCAGCGCCGAGTCGACCGCCTGTCGCTGGTCGACGCCCGAGGACGCCGCCCCCAGCCCGGACAGGATGGCGCTCCGGGCCTGCGGTCGATCGAACAGGCCGTGGACGTAGCATCCCGCGATCCGGCCGTCGGCGCTCATCGCTCCGTCAACCCCGCCGTCGTCGAAGGTCAGCATCGGGCGGTCCGAGACGGTCGTGCGACCGCAGTGGATCTCGTAGCCCTCGAACGCCGCCTGGCCGAACCGGCCGCGCACCGGCCGCAACACCTTCTCCGGCGTCAGCACGGTATCGACCGCCAGCAGGCCGAGACCGGACGCCTCGCCGGGCGGTCCCTCGAGACCGTCGGGATCGGCCACCGTCCGGCCGAGCATCTGGTAGCCGCCGCAAATTCCCAGCACCCGGCCGCCGCGCCGGACGTGGGCGGCCAGGTCGATGTCCCAGCCCTCCGCGCGCAAGAGGGCGAGATCGGCGATCGTCGCCTTGGTTCCCGGCAGGATGACCAGGTCCGCATCACCCGGCAGCGGCGACCCCGGCGGCACGAAGGCGAAGTCCACCGCCGGCTCGGCCCGCAGCGCATCGAAGTCGTCGAAGTTGGCGATGCGCCCGAGCAGCGGCGCGACAATCCTCACCCGCCGCGCGGGTCCCGTCGCGACGCGATCCAGCGCCACCGCGTCTTCTGCCGGCAGGGCCCTGGCCGCCGGCAGCCAGGGCGCCATGCCCAGGTCGGCCCAGCCGGTGCGGCGCGCGATCTCGGCCCGCCCCGCGTCGAACAGCGAGGCGTCGCCGCGGAACTTGTTGATCAGGAAGCCGCGGATCATGGCGCGGTCTTCCGCGTCGAGCACCGCATGGGCGCCGACCAGGGCGGCGATGACATGCCCTCGGTCGATGTCGCCGACCAGCACCACCGGTACGCCGGCCGCGCGGGCGAACCCCATGTTGGCGATGTCGCCGTGGCGCAGATTGGTCTCCGCCGGGCTGCCGGCGCCCTCGACGATGACCAGGTCCGCCTCGGCTTCCAGGCGGCGGAAGCTCTCCAGGACGGTGTCGAGCAGCCCAGCCTTCGCCGCCTGATAGCCCCGCGCCTGCCAGGTCCCCGCCGCCTTGCCGCGCACCACGACCTGGGCGCCGGTGTCGCTCTGAGGCTTGAGCAGCACGGGATTCATGTCGACGGTCGGCGGCGTGCGGCAGGCGACGGCCTGCAGCGCCTGGGCCCGGCCGATCTCGCCGCCGTCGACGGTGACGGCGGCGTTGTTCGACATGTTCTGCGGCTTGAACGGGCGGACCCGCAGGCCGCGGTTGGCGAACAGCCTGCAGAGGCCGGCGACCAGTACCGACTTGCCGACGTCGGATCCGCATCCCTGGATCATCAACGCCGGCAAGTCGGTCTCCGTCCTAGAATCGCGCCCGCAGGCCGACGAACGCGCCCTGTCCGGGTGTTCCATAGCCGCGAGCGGTCTCGTAGTCCCGGTCGAACAGGTTCTCGACCCGGCCGTACAGCTGGATCGTGTCGGTCACCTGCCATGAACCGCGCAGGTCGACGAGCGTATAGGCGTCCATCACCACCGTGTTGGCGTCATCGTTGTACGCCTCGCCGACGTAGCGCACGGCGACCTGGGTCGAGACCGCGTCGGACCAGACCCAATCCGCCGTGAGGTTCGCCATGTGCTCCGGACGCCGGGCCAGCTGGGCGCCGGCGTTGGGGCCCGAGGCGTTTTCCGCCCGCGTCCAGGTGTAGTTGGCCGTCAGCGTCAGCCGGTCGAAATCGGCCTCGCCCGACAGCTCCAGGCCTTGGGCCCGCGTCTTCTGGATGTTGTCATAGTAGCCGAAGCGAAACACGCCGTTCGGATTGCACAGCGGTTCGGGCGAGCCAAAGGCGCAGCTGTAGAAGCGGATCTCGTTCTCCGCCTCGCGCCGGAACCAGATGGCCGAGACCACGGCGCCCTGGCCCAGCCTGCGCTCGACGCCGATGTCCCAGCTATCGAACGCCTCCGGATCGAGGGCGGTATTGCCGTACTCGCTGTAGAGCTCGTAGAGACCCGGCGCCCGGAAGCCCTGGCCCCAGCTGGCGCGCAGGACGGTGGCGCCGTCGTCCACGCTCCAGGCGGCGGCCAGCGAGCCCAGGGTGTGGCCGCCGAACTCGTCATGCTCGTCGCGGCGCAGGCCCGCGGTGACCGTCAGGCCCGGCGCGACCGTACCCTGAATCTGGCCATAGGCGCTGTCGATGCCGACCTTGCCCGTCGTGAAGGGCGGGTTCGGATCGAAGGTCCAGGGCGCGCGCTGGCGCATTTCCGCTGTCTCGCGCTCCAGGCCGAAGGTCGCGGTCCAAGCCTCGCTGACGGCCACCACGCCCTGGTACTCCCAGCGTCGCGTCTCGCCATGTCCCTCGAAGCTGATCGGCGCGACCGGATCGGAGGGCAGGTGCGCGGCGCGGTCGGTGCCGGCGTGGCCATAGGCGAAGCGGTTCTTGAGCCGCCCATCCCACAGGGCGAGATTGAGGCCGGCATAGACGACGAGCTCCTCGGTGGTCCCGTAGCTGTCGTCGTCGCCGGCGAAACCGTCGGTGTCGGTCTCGCCGTCAGACCACACCGCGCGGACCTCCGCCGACACGGCGTCGCTGAAGGCGAAGCGCAGGCGGCCTGAGAGGCCGGTGTTCTCGTAGCCGTCCTCCTCGGCGCCGGCGGCGAACGCCGAGACGCCGTCGGTGCGGTACCGGCTGCCCGCGATCCGCCAGGTCAGACCTCCGGCCCGCCCCCCGGCGCCGGCGCGCAGATAGCCCGTGCCGCGAGAGCCGGCCTCGGCGTCGAGTACGGCCGCCAGGGCTTCGTCGGACTCGGCGGTGACGATATTGACGACGCCCCCGATCGCCTGACTGCCCCACAGGGTCGACTGGGCGCCGCGCAGAATCTCGATGCGGGCGATGTCGCCGACCAGCAGGTTGCCGAAGTTGGCCGCGCCCTGCGGCGCCGTCGGGTCGTTCATCTTCACGCCGTCGACCAGCAGCACGGTGTGGTTGCTCTCGGCGCCGCGGATGTTGACCCCGGAAACGGCGCCGACGCCGCCGTTGCGGGTGTAGCTGACGCCGGGGGTGTCATTGAGCAGTTCGATCACATCCGGCGACTGGGCTCGTTCGATATCGTCACGCCCGAGCACGACCACGGACGAACCTATGCGGTCCGCCGGCTGGGTCGAGCGGGTGGCGGTGACGATCAGCGTCTCGACGGCCGTCGCGCCTTCGCCCGCGGCCACGTCGGGATTGGGCGCCTCCTGCGCGAAGGCCGGCGCGGCCATCAGCAGGCCGGCGGCGGAGGCGGAGCAAAGCAGTGTTCGGTTCATGACTCGGGTCATGGGGTCTTCCTTTCTGACGACCCGCGCCTCGACCCGATCCGGGCGCGATGACCCCGGCCGGGCCGCGGACGCGGCCTGGTTGCGGTGTCGTCTCTCGGGAATCCCCGTCCGTGCGGCGCACCCCGGCCGTCGGAAGAACGACGCGCCGGGCAGGTCTCCTGGCTCGCGGGTCAATGCCTGTCGCGTCGCCTTCCCAGGCCGAGGACCGGCCCAGTGGCATGTGACGCGAAGGCTCGCCGCTTACAGTTGCGGGGGCAGCCGGGGATTTGGACCCCGTTCCCTTTTCACCCTCTTGCGAGGGAACCTGACGCTGCAGGCTGGGTAGCTCTTGCGGTGCGGGAGGTCAAATTTCGTTCTTCCTCTCACTCTTGGGAGAGGGGGACCATGCGGAGCATGGTGGAGCGGGAGGCGCTCCGGCTTGAAAGCTATCCGGAAAGACGACGGCATCGAACACCGCGCCCCGACGGCGATCGGCTGCGTGTCCCTCTCCACCACCCTCCGGGTGGTCCCCCTCTCCCAAGAGGGAGAGGATTATCTGAGCCGGATCGCCTGGACGTTCGCGCCCGCCTTCACCTCGAAGCTGGCGGCGCGCCAGCTGGGCGGGCCGAAGGGCGCGCGGGCGTTATTGGAGAAGCCGTAGGGCTCCAGCGGCATGCCCAGCGGGTTGAACTTCATCTTCCCGTTGCTATCGCGGTCGTGAAAGGACTTCACCGCGTAGCGTCCGGGCGGCAGGCCCGCGAGCGTGGCGCTGAAGTCGCCCTCGTCGGCCGGCAGATTCAGGGTCCGCACCGGACCGGTGTTGGCGTCGTAGGCTGCCTTGTTGTCGAACACCGCACACAGCACCACGCCGCGCGCCTGGGTCACGCCCTGGAAGGCCACGGTCAGGGAGCCCTCCCCGTCCTGCGCCCCGTCCCGCGCCAGCGCGCCGCCTGACAGGAGCAGCAGAGCCGCTCCGCAAATGATCGCCCCCCGACGAGTCATCAGACCCTCCTTCTGGCTCTCCATTCGTCCCGGGTCTGACCCCAGATCTCGATCGGATAGTCCTGGAACGGCGCCGGCATCCGACCGGGCCCCTGATTGTACGACCCCAAACGTTCGGCGACGCGCTGCGACGGTGCATTGTCCGGATCAATGCAATGGATGACGCGGGTCCAGCCCAGGACGTCGAAGGCCCAGTCGATGGTCGCCGTGGCGCCCTCGACCGCATAACCCTTGCCCATGGCCGACGGGTGCAGGCCCCAGCCGACCTCCGTGCCCGGCCAGCCTTCCGGCGCCCAGGGGCCGAGGCGACCGACCCATTTGCCGCTCGCCTTCTCGATCAGCGAGAACATGGCGAAGCCCTTGATCGCCCAGCTGCCGGCCATCGAGGCCATGCCGCGCCAGGCGGCGGCGCGCTCCAGCGGACCGCCGATGAATCGGCTGGCTTCGGGGTCGGCCATCAGCTCGGCCCAGCCGTCGAGGTCCTCTTCGGCGGTCGGACGCAGGATCAGGCGTGCGGTCTCAAGCGTGGGGCCCGGTGCGATCATGGCCTCGTCTGTAGCAAACCGGGGTCCGGTTGGCAGTCGCCTTCGTGTGTCGGGCGTCATGCCTCGGGCGCATGCGCGCCGGGGCGTGCGCGCCGGGTTCGGGTGGCGAAGTCACGACGGGAACCCCCGCCGATCGCGCGGATCAAGGCTGGACCGGCGCCGTCGTTCCCCCATATGACAGGCCCATGGCTGCCTCCGCAGGACCCGAGATCGAGCGACTGATCGCCCTGCTGGGCAAGCTTCCGGGCCTTGGTCCGCGATCGGCCCGCCGGGCGGCGCTGGCGCTGCTGAAGCGTCGGGAGCAACTGCTCGACCCGCTGGCGACCGCCATCGTCGAGGCGCGCGACAAGGTCCGCACCTGCGCCACCTGCGGCTCGTTGGACACCCGCGATCCCTGTTCGATCTGCGCCGACGGCGCGCGCGATCTCGGCCTCATCTGCGTGGTCGAGGAGGTCGGGTCGATCTGGGCCATGGAGCGGGCGAGCGCGTTCCGCGGCCGCTACCACGTGCTCGGCGGCCTGTTGTCGGCGCTGGACGGCGTCGGGCCGGACAAGCTGCGCGCCGGCGAACTGGTGGCGCGCGCCGGCGACGGCACGGTGCGGGAAGTGATCCTCGCCCTGCCGGCCACGGTCGACGGCCAGACGACGGCCCACTACCTCGCCGAGCGGCTGGCGACGACCGGCGTGGCCGTCACCATGCTGGCCCGCGGCGTTCCCGTCGGCGGCGATCTGGACTGGTTGGATGACGGGACCATCGCCCAGGCGCTGCGGGCGAGAAGGCCGGCGTAGATCCCGGGATGGCTTCGGGCGATAGCCCGTAGCTGTCCCTCAACACCGTTCGAAGGCTGTTGGGGGACAGGACGCGCGCCCCTGCGGGCCGCATCATCCCGTCCCTGACGGACGCCTAAGCGGCCTGGGCGGCTTCCCGCTTGAGCCGGATCAGACCCGCGCCGACCGCAGACGACGCCTCGCTGTAGGCCGTGCCGCTGTTCAGCATCGCCTCGGCTTCCTCGTAGCGCCGGGCGTTGATCGCGTTGGCCACACGGCCAGCTTCACGATGGAACGCCGCATGCAGGGAGAGGCACTCATTGAACACCGGCGAACGGCCCAGGGCGATCCGGCCCTCGCCATGCATCCAGCGTCCCAGCTCGCAGCAGTTATCGGCACCGATGCTCGCGGCGTCGACCGCCTCGCAGCGGGAAATGGCCGAGCGGAGCTTCATTTTCCACTGGGCGTGCGCCTGGATGGCGGTGTCGAGGTTCATTCCGGTCTCCCCCTTGAATCGAGGCGGAGGTCATAGCGGTTCGGTGTTGCCGCTTTGCTTGCCCGATCTGGGCCGGCCGCGATCTCCGCCCTGCACTCGGCGGGAAAAGCACGCCCCTACCGGCCCTCGCCGATTCCCGCTAAGGAACGGAGCATGAACGGTCTCGACCCTCTCCTGATCCTCGCGGCCGCCGCCGGCCTGCTTGCCTTGGCCTTCCTCGGTTGGGCGCTGATGGAACGCCGTCGGGCGGGCGCCGCCGAACAGCGGGCTTGGGATCTGCGCGAGCGCTACGCCGAGACCGAGGCGCGGATGCGGGTGTTCGAGGACCAGGCCGGCGCCCAGTCGGAGCTGCTGCGCGCCCAGGCCGCGCAGTCGGCCGGCGCGGTGGCCGAGGAGCTGCTCAAGCGCGCCGACGAGACCTTCAGAAACCGCGAGCTGCTGGCCCAGCAACGGATCGAGGCGCAGCTCAAGCCCGTGGCCGAGACCCTGGCCAAGTTCGAGGCCCAGGTCACCGCCGCCGAGAAATCCCGCGCCGAGGAAACCGGCGGGCTCAAGCAGCAGATCGCCGCCCTGATGGAGGCTTCCACCGCCACCCAGGCCGAGGCCCGCAAGCTGTCGGCCGCCCTGCGTCGCGGGGCGGGGGTGCAGGGCCGCTGGGGCGAGCAGACACTGCGCAACGTGCTCGACGCGGCGGGCCTCACGGCGCACTACGACTTTTCCGAACAGTTCAGCCTCGACACCGAGGAAGGCCGCCGCCGCCCCGATGTGAAGGTGAAGATGCCGGCCGGCGCCGTGTTCGCCATCGACGCCAAATGCTCGCTGAACGCCTTCATGGACGCCCAGGAGGCTGTCGACGACGCCGCGCGGGAGGCCGCCCTGACCCGCCACGCCCAGAGCGTGCGCGGGCACATGCAAGGCCTCTCCGCCAAGGCCTACTGGGACCAGTTCGCCAGCGAGCGCTCGCCCGACTTCGTGGCCATGTTCGTGCCCGGCGACGGCTTCCTGGCGGCGGCGCTGGATCGGATGCCCGACCTGATGACCGAGGCGATGGACAAGCGCGTGCTGCTGGTCACTCCGACCACCCTGTTCGCGCTGTGCAAGGCCGTCGCCTACGGCTGGCGGGTCGAGGAGCAGGCCGCCAACGCCGACAAGATCGCCGCTCTCGGCCGCGAGCTCTACAAGCGCCTGTCGGTGATGGGCGGCCACGCGGCCAGCGTGGGCAAGGCGCTGGAGGCGGCGGTGGGCCGCTACAACCAGTTCGTCGGCTCGCTGGAGACCCAGGTCCTCACCCAGGCCCGCCGCTTCGAGGACCTCAAGGTCGACCACGAGGGCAAGGAAATCCCGACGCTCGAGCCGGTCGAGACCACGCCCCGCCAGTTGACCAAGTTGTCGGGCGAGGAGCCCACGACCCTGCGCGCCATCGGCGGCGGCGAGGCCTGACGCGGCATTGCCCCGCCTTGACGGTCGGGATTGCCGCCCCTACCTCGTGAGCCGATGACCCTGCGCCGTATTCTCACCGTCGACAACGCCGCCGATCTGGCGGTGCTCAAGCGCGTCTCCACGCCCGTCGAGGGCGGCGTCACCGACGAGCACCGGGCGCTGATGGACGACATGCTGGAGACCATGTACGCGGCTCCGGGCATCGGCCTGGCCGCCGTCCAGGTCGGCGTCGACAAGCGCATCATCGTCATGGATCTGGGCGACCGCGACGTCGCGACGTCGGCCTCCGACGTCGACCCGGCCGACGAGACCGTTCGACGCAACCCGCGTTTCTTCGTCAATCCCGAGATCACCTGGGCCTCGGAAGACCTCTTCACCTATGAGGAAGGCTGCCTGTCGGTGCCGGAGATCTTCGACGACGTCGAGCGCCCGGCGCGCGTCAGGCTTCGCTATCTCAACTACCAGGGCGAGACCGTCGAGGAGGAGGCGACCGGCATGTACGCGGTTTGCATCCAGCACGAGATGGATCACCTCGAAGGCGTCCTGTTCATCGACCACCTGTCGCGTCTCAAGCGCGAGCGCGCGATCAGCAAGGTGAAGAAGGCCGCCCGCGCGGCGTAGGCCGCCCTGGAGGAGACGGTGTCGGGGGGCGCTCGAAACCGCGCCCCCGGCGTTGCGTGGCACGCCGTCCGTGCGAAACCCTACTGCTTGCGGCTCGTATCCCCGGCCGCGGCGCGGGCCTCGTCGGCTTCGCGGCGGGCGTCGTCCGATGCGTCGGCGACGCCTTCCTGGACCTCGGCGGCGCCGTCCTTGACCGCGTCGGCGGCCTCCGCGCCGGCGTTCGCGACCGCCGCGCCGGCTTCCTTGACCTCGGGGTTGGCGGCGATGTCGCCGGCCGCTTCCTTGACTTCCGCGCCGGCCGCTTCCGCGCCTTCCTTGATGTCGGTGCGGTCAGCCTTGCTGCAGGCGGCGACCGACAGGCCGGCGGCGGCGACGAGGGTGGCGGCGAGGATGAACTTGCGCATGGGGGCCCCTTCCGTGGTGTCCTGTCGATCAACGATCTGTGACCGGGCGGGTTCCCGTCCACCGCCTTGACCTGTAAACGGCCCGCCATGCGCCTCGCCTTCCTGGGAACTCCCGACTTCGCGGTTCAAAGCCTGGCGGCCCTGCTTGAGGCCGGGCACGAGATCGCCTGCGTCTACTCCCAGCCGCCCGCGCCGCGCGGTCGCGGCCAGACCCTGCAACCCTCGCCCGTCCACGCCTTCGCCGAAAGCCGGGGCCTGACGGTGCGCACGCCGGCATCGATGAAGGCCGAGGCGGAGATCACCGCCTTCGAGGCGCTGGACCTCGATGCCGCCGTGGTCGTCGCCTTTGGCCAGATTCTGGTCCAGCGGGTCCTCGACGCCCCCAGGCTCGGCTGCTTCAACGTCCACGCCTCCCTGCTGCCGCGCTGGCGCGGCGCGGCGCCGATCCAGCGCGCGATCATGGCCGGCGACGCCGTTACCGGCGTGCAGGTCATGCGCATGAGCCTGGGCCTGGACGAGGGCGACATCGTTGCGACCGAAACGGTGCGCATCGGCCCGCTCGACACGGCCGGAATCCTGACCGGCCGTCTGGCCGAGGCCGGCGCGCGCCTGCTGCCGACCACCCTGGCCGCCCTCGCGGCCGGGACCGCCGTGGCGACCCCGCAGGCGGTCGAGGGCGTTACCTACGCGAAGAAGGTCAAGACCGCCGAGGCGCGCATCGACTGGTCGCGGTCGGCCCGCGAGCTGGACTGGCACATCCGCGGCCTGTCGCCCTTTCCCGGCGCCTGGTTCGAGGCGCCGTCCGCGAAGGGACCGTTGCGGGTGAAGGCTCTGTTGTCGCGCGCCGAGGACGCCACGGGCGCGCCCGGCGAGGTGCTGGACGACGCGCTGCTGATCGCCTGTGGCGAGGGGGCGATCCGCCTGCTGCGCGCCCAACGCGAGGGCAGGAGCGCCCAGGACGCCGACGAGTTCGTGCGCGGCTTTCCCTTAGCCGCCGGGACGGTGCTGGCCTGATGCCGCGCTATCGCCTGACCATCGAATACGACGGCGGCCCCTATCGCGGCTTCCAGGCCCAGGGCGACCTGCCGAGCATCCAGGGCTCGATCGAACGGGCGATTCTCGGCTTCAGCGGCGAAACGCTGCGCATCCACGCGGCCGGCCGCACGGACACCGGCGTCCACGCCACCGGGCAGGTGATCCACGTCGACCTGGCCAAGGCCTGGAAGCCCGAGGTGGTGGTCAACGCCCTGAACGCCCACCTCGTCCCAGAGCCGATCGCCGTGCTGGACGCGGTCATGGTCGGCGACGACTGGCACGCGCGCTTCTCGGCGAAGGAGCGGCGCTACCAGTACCGGGTCCTGAACCGCCTGGCGCCGCCGGCCCTCGACCAGGGCAAGGTCTGGCACGTCAAGAAACCACTCGACGCCGAGGCCATGCATGCGGCGGCGCAGGCGCTGGTCGGCCACCACGACTTCACCACCTTCCGCGACATGCAGTGTCAGGCGAAGTCGCCGATGAAGACGCTCGATGTCGCCGCCGTGCGCCGCGAGGGCCAGATGGTGCTGCTCGAGTTCGCGTCGCGCAGCTTCCTGCACCGCCAGGTCCGCTCAATGGCCGGATCGCTGGTCGAGGTCGGCGTTGGCCGCTGGACGCAGGCCGATCTGGTCGCCGCGCTGGAGGCGAAGGATCGTCGCGCCTGTGGCCCGGTGGCTCCGGCCGACGGGCTCTACTTCACGGGCGTGCGCTACGACAGCTGACCCTGCGCGCCCGTGACAACGCGTTGAGTTGCACTGTTTGGTCAAACGCGTAGTGGACGGCGATGGACGCGACAGACCTCAACGTCACCCGATTCGTGAACCGGCTTGGCCTCGACCTCTTCATCCGCACGGCCGTGGCCCTGGCGGATCTATTTGGCGGCGACGCGTTGCGCGGACTCATCTTCGTGAGCGCCGCGCACCTCAATGTGGCGCACCTGAACAGTCCGCGTATTCTAAATCCCCTCGCTTCGGACGGGCTGTTTCCCGACTCGCTCCGCCGGCCGACTTCGGCCTACGCGGTCGCCAAGTTCCTCGGCCTGCCGCGAGAGACCGTGCGCCGCCACCTGCTGGCGCTTGTCGAGGCCGGATTCTGCGCTCGTATCGAGGAGAATGGCTACGTCGTGACGTCCGAGACACTCCGGCGTCCAGCGCTCATCCGCCTGGCCCGCTACGTCCAGTCCCAGACCATGTCCGTCGTGGACGATCTCGCCGCCTCCGGCATTGGCCCGACAGCCGGCGGCGCGGGCGCGCCAAAAGCGGACTGAAGCGCGCTACTGCAGGTGGAAGCGGGCGATCGCCGGCTACCGGGCTGCCTCGCCGAAGCGCGCGAAGTAGCGCTCGATGATCGCGGCGTAGGTCGCGGTGAGCGCGCGCAGCTGGCTGACCGGCACCTGCTCATCGACGGCGTGCATGGTCTGGCCGACGAGGCCGAACTCCAGCACCGGGCAGAGGCTCCGAATGAAGCGGGCGTCGGAGGTGCCGCCGGTGGTCGACAGGTCCGGGTCCTCGCCAGTGGTCTCGCGGACGGCCTCCGCGACGACATCGGTGAACTCGCCCCGGCGAGTGAGGAAGGCTTCGCCGCTGATCAGGGTCTTCACCTCGACTCGCCCGGAGAAGGCCTCGCCGGCCTGCGCCGCGACGCCCTCGATCCAGCTCTGCAGGTCGGCGCCCTTGTGGGCCGGATTGAAGCGGATATTGAGCCGCGCCTTCGCCTCGGCCGGAATGATGTTGGTGGCGGTGTTGCCGACGTCGACCGTGGTGACCTCCAGGTTAGACGGCTGGAACCCCTCGTAGCCGTCATCCAGGACCCGCGCCTGCAGCCGCGATAGAATGTCGATCAGCACCGGGATCGGATTGGCCGCGCGGTGCGGGTAGGCGACATGGCCCTGCTTGCCGGTCACCGTGATCCAGCTGTTCACGCTGCCGCGGCGACCGATCTTGATCATGTCGCCCAGCCGCTCGGCGCTGCTGGGTTCGCCGACGATGCAGTGGTCGATGACCTCTCCCTCGGCTTGCAGCGCCTCGACCACCTTCTTCGTGCCGTCGAGCGCGACGCCCTCTTCGTCGCCGGTGATCAGGAAGCTGAGCGAACCTGCCGTCTCGCCGACCTGAGCCACCGCCGCGACGAAGGCGGCGATCGAGCCCTTCATGTCAACGGCGCCGCGGCCGATCAGGACGTCGTCGCTGTTGATGTCGGCGGCGAACGGACTGCTGGTCCAGGCTGCTTCGTCGCCGACCGGCACTACGTCGGTGTGGCCGGCGAAGCAGAGGTTCGGCCGCGCCGATCCGCGCCGAGCGTAGAGGTTCTCGATCTCGCCAAACCTCATCCGACGGCAGTTGAAGCCCAGGTCTTCCAGGGCGCGTTGCAGCACGTCCATCGCCCCCTCGTCGGCCGGAGTGACGGATGGGCGGCGGATCAGCGCTCGGGCGAGGTCGAGGACGTCGAGGGTCAGCATGGCGAGATGCCTTTAGAGCCCGCCGCCCGGCCGCGCAAACGGCCAGGTCCGGCGCCATGCGGCGCGCCGGGATTTCAAGGCCCGCGGCGCCCGGAACGGGCCGCCCGGAATGGAGCCCCGATTCGTTGAGGCGGAGCGCCAGGCGCGGCCTGATCGGACGGTCGAAACGGAGACCGGCCATGCCCTTGCTCGATCATCACCTCCCCCCGCCGGCGCTGTTCGCGCTGTTTCGTGACGCGTCCGGCGGACGCGCCGTTCGCGCCAGTCCGTCGTCGCGCGGCGGTGGTCGTCCCGTCGCGCCTCGCGCGGATCGTTACTTTCTGCATGTCCGCGCCGTCGCCGCGGACGGGTTCGCCAACCTGTTCCAGTTCTCGCTCGCCGACGACTCCGGCGGGGTGGCGGTCAGCGTGTTCGTTCGGGGACGCGACCCGGTCGACGACCTGCTCGGCCCCCCCGCCGCCGCCGATGCGCCGCCGCCCGTGCCGACCATCACCTGGGCCGCCCTCGATGAAGCCCTCGCACCCTGCCGCGGCGCCTGGATCATCGCCTTCGGGCGGATGCTGCATGGCAGCTTCCTGCCGGTAGCCACCCGCGCCGGCGTCGCCAGTCTCGACTGCGCCCGGGCGCGCTTCCTGAAGGTGGCGCGCCGGCGGGGCCTCGGCCTCAGTCCCGGCGATGTCGGCGATCTCAACGATGCTCGCCGGCTGATCGGCCTGCCGCCCGTCCGCTCGGCCGACGCCGCTCAGCGGGCCCTCGGCCTTCGCGAACTCTGGCGCTGGATGGACGGCGTCTGAGCCCTCAAGGTTTCACACCATCCCAGAACAGCGGGCTGAGCGCATAGAAGAACTGGTCGATGTCGGTGTCTGGTCCACAGTAGAACAGTCCGTCCTCACCGCGTTCGACCAGGCCTCTTTCGAGCAGGACCACGAGCTTTCGTCGAACCGTCTCGCGCGGGATCCGGGTGATCTCCGACAGGCTGAGGATGTTCAATCCCTTCCTGCGGACGACGACGGTTCGCGCCCCCTTGGCCTTCGCCTCGGCGGCAAGGTTGGCGGAGGCCAGGTCGGTCAGGACGAACAGCAGGTGCAGCAGAAACTGGTCCAGGTCGCCGTCATGCCGGGCGCGCAGCCGGATCAGCACCGAGGACAGCGAGCCGCCCCATTTGTAGAAGAAGCGCGCCACGTCCCGACCCAGGTAGTCGTCGACCCAGCGGTCTGCCGAGGCCGGGGCAACCGGTCGCTCCGTCGCCTGGACCGTCCGCGTATTCGGCGAGGCGGCGCAGAACCTGTTAAGATTAACGCCGCTGAACTTCGAGTTCCCTTGTGAGACGCGTGTGTAGTCAATGGCGAGTGTCGTACCGCCGGCCATCATATTACAATCCCGTCGATTGCCGTGCTCCCACGCCGCCCGTCACTCGACAGAAAAACGATGTGACAAGGCGCCGCAACTTTAAAGCGGCGCCTTGCGATTCTTTCCTGTGGATGGGCGGGGGAGCGCGAACGAGCGGTGCGCCGCGCGGCCAGTCGGCCCTAGAGCACGATGGCATCAGACGGAATCGTCTGATGGCTGAATCGTGCTCTAGAATCAAAGGTGTAGAGCCTGATTCAGGGTTCAGATTGTTCCATCTGAACCCATCAGGCTCTAGTCCCGCAACAGGTCGTTGATCGAGGTCTTCGAACGGGTCTGGGCGTCGACCGTCTTGACGATCACCGCGCAGTAGAGGCTCGGGCCCACCCCGTGCGGGTCGGGCAGCGCGCCCGGCACCACCACGCTGTAGGGCGGCACGCGGCCGACGTGGACCTGACCCGTCTTGCGGTCGACGATCTTGGTCGAGGCCGACAGGAAGACCCCCATCGACAGCACCGATCCCTCGCCGACGATGACGCCCTCGACGACTTCCGACCGGGCGCCGATGAAGCAGTCGTCCTCGATGATGGTCGGGTTGGCCTGTAAGGGCTCCAGCACGCCGCCGATGCCGACGCCGCCGCTGAGGTGCACGCGCTTGCCGATCTGGGCGCAGCTGCCGACCGTCACCCAGGTGTCGACCATCGTCCCTTCATCAACATAGCCGCCGATGTTCACGAACGACGGCATGAGGATCACGTTCTTCGCCACATAGGCGCCGCGACGGACAATGGCGCCGGGCACCGCGCGGAAGCCCGCCTCCTCGAACTGCGGCGCCTCCCAGCCGTCGAACTTGTTGCCGACCTTGTCCCACCAGGGACCGACCGCGCCGCCCATGGTTCCGGCGCGCATGACGGCGTTCGGATTGAGGCGGAACGACAGCAGCACGGCCTTCTTGGCCCATTGGCGGACGACCCATTCGCCGTCGACCTTCTCGGCCACGCGGACCTTGCCGCTGTCGAGCAGGCTCAGGGTCTCCTCGATGGCGGTGCGCACCGGCCCCTGCGTCGCGGGCGATACGGCGTCGCGGGCTTCCCAGGCGGCTTCGATCTCAAGTTCCAGGTCGGCGAGGCTGACGGTGCTCATGCGGCGTTTTCCCTGACCCGCGCGTCGGCCAGGAAGCCGGCGAGGTCGTTTGTGCGATGGTGGACAAAGTCGGCGGTCGACCCAACGGCGTGCGGCCCGACGAGGATGGTGGTCATGCCCAGCTGCGCGGCCGGGGCCAGGTTCTTCTCGCTGTCCTCGAAGAAGGCGGACCCTTCGGCGCTGACGCCATGGCGCGCCATCATCTTCTCGAAGGTCAACGGCGACGGTTTGGGAATGTAGTCGGCGGCGCTGATATGGAACACGTCCTCGAAGGCGTGAGCGATCTGCAGTCGCTCCAGCACTCTTTCGGCATGGGCCGCCGAGCCGTTGGTGAACACCAGGCGACGGCCGGGCAGCCGCTCCAGCGCCGCGGCCAGCTTGGCGTCCGGCGTCAGACGATCGAGCGAAACGTCATGGACCTCGGTCAGGAAATCCTCGGGGTCGATGTCGTGGTGCGCGATCAGCCCCGCCAGAGTGGTGCCGTGGGCGTGGTAGTATTTCTTCTGGATCGCCCGGGCCTCGTCTCGCGGCAGGCCCGTGACCTTCTCCATGAAGTCGGTCATCCGCCCCTCGATGAGGGTCATGAACTCCGTCTCGACGGGGTAGAGGGTGTTGTCGAGGTCGAACAGCCAGGTGTCGATGTGGACGAGGTCGGTCACTTGCGGATCATCGTGCCGGCGCCGTGCTCGCTGAACAGCTCCACCAGCATGGCATGCGGCCGGCGGCCATCGAGGATGACCACCGCCTCGACCCCGGCGTCGATCGCCGCGATGGCGGTCTCCAGCTTGGGAATCATGCCGCCGTTGGCGACGCCGGTGCGGATCAGCTCGAAGGCGTCGGCGACCGTCATCTGGCGGATCAGTTCGCCGTCGGCGCCCTTCACTCCCGGCACGTCGGTGAGCAGCAGCATGCGCTTGGCCTTCAGCGCCCCGGCCAGGGCGCCGGCCACGGTGTCGGCGTTGATGTTGTAGGTCTGGCCGCTGTCGGACACGCCGATGGGGGCCACGACGGGGATGTAATCCTGCTCGGCGTGGATCAGGGCGTTGATGAGGGCCGGATCGATCTTCTGCGGTTCGCCGACGAAGCCCAGGTCGACGACCTGCTCGATGCTGCTATCGGGATCCTTCTTCGTCCGGCGGGCCTTGGTCACGGTGATCAGCCGCGCATCCTTGCCCGACAGACCGACACCCCGCACGTCCGCCTCGCGGCCGGCCAGGGTGATCCAGTTGGCGATCTCCTTGTTGATGGCGCCCGACAGCACCATCTCGGCGACCTCCATGGTCGCCTCATCCGTCACGCGCAGGCCGTCGATGAAGGTCGACTTGACCCCGGCCCGGTCGAGCATGCGCGAGATCTGAGGCCCGCCGCCGTGCACCACCACCGGATGCACGCCCATCAGCTTCAGCAGTACGGCGTCGGCGGCGAACAGCTTGGCCACCTCGTCCTCGCCCATGGCGTGGCCGCCGTATTTGATGACCACCGTCTCACGGTCGTAGATCTGGATGTACGGCAGCGCCTCCGCCAGCGTCCTGGCGGTGGCCCAGCCGGCTTCCTCGGTCTTGTCGGTCAAGGCTGGAACTCCGTCGCGGGCGCGCCGGAGGCGATAGCGGATGGGGGGCGGCTCGTCCACCGGCGGAAGCGGGCGAGACTATCGATCCTCGCGACCATGGAATATGCGCAGGACGGTCACGCCGCTGGGCTCGACGAGATAGATGACGACATAGCCGTCCCGGCCAAACCGAACGATCAGCCGGCGAACGTCAGGTGTGCCGGTCGGTGCGCCCCGGTCCGCGAACCGGTCCAGCTTGCGAATGGTCGACCAGATGGCCGCCTTCGCCCTTTCCGCGGCCCTTGGGCTCTTCTCAGCAAGAAAGTCCGCCAGTCGCCCGAGATCGCGCCAAGCGCGTGCCGAGAGCTGGACCTTCTTCCTCAAGCCCCTCTCGCTCGGCGCTCAGCGATCAGCCGATCGAGTTCTGCCTCGGCCTCTTCGATCGAGTAGGAGACTCCCGTACGCCGATACTCCGCAAGGGCGGCAAGCGTGTCCGCCTCCTCCCCATCGTCGTAGGAGGCTGACGCCTCTTCGACACCGGGCAAGCGACCAGACTCGGGTTTGGGCGGCTGCGACATGCCGTAACCCTACCCCCGGGAGCCCCGATCGTCCAGCTCTACCGGAACGGCGGTTCATCGAATGCGCGCAACTTGCGCGAGTGCAGGTTCGGCCCCTCGGCCCGCAACAGGTCCACCGTCGCGATGCCGATCTGGAGGTGCTGGCTGATGGCGCGTTCGTAGAAGGCGTTGGCCTGGCCGGGAAGCTTGATCTCGCCGTGCAGCGGCTTGTCCGACACGCAGAGCAGCGTCCCGTACGGCACCCGGAAGCGGTAGCCCTGAGCGGCGATGGTGGCGCTCTCCATGTCGATGGCGACGGCCCGGCTCTGGTTGAAACGGATCGAGCTGGAGGTGTACCGCAGCTCCCAGTTCCGGTCGTCCGTGGTGACCACGGTGCCGGTGCGCAGGCGGCGTTTGAGGCTCTCGCCGCTCTCGCCGCTGACCAGCTTGGCCGCGTCATAGAGGGCCCGCTGCATCTCGGCGATCGACGGCACCGGGATATCGGGCGGCAGCACCTCGTCCAGAACATGGTCGTCGCGCAGGTAGGCGTGGGCCAGCACATAGTCGCCGATGGTCTGGCTGCCGCGCAGGCCGCCGCAGTGGCCGATCATGATCCAGGCCTGTGGACGCAGCACCGCCAGGTGGTCGGTGATCGTCTTGGCGTTGGAGGGGCCGACCCCGATGTTGACCAGGGTGATGCCCTGCCCGCCCGGCGCCATCAGATGGTAGGCCGGCATCTGGTGGCGGCGCCACGGACCATTGGCGACGGCGAGTTCCGGCTCGGGCGTCTCCGCCGTGACCAGAATGTTCCCGGGCGCCGACAGGCCAGTGTAGGACGAGCCCGTCTTGCCCAGCTGCTCGCAGCCCCAGCGCACGAACTCATCCACATAGCGGTGGTAGTTGGTGAACAGGATGTATTGCTGCACATGCTCGGCCGGCGCGCCGGTGTAGTGCTTCAGCCGGGCCAGCGAAAAGTCGGTGCGCAGGCCGTCGAACAGGGCCAGCGGCCGGTTGTCCTCAAGCGCGTCACTCCAAAGGCCGTCGGCGAGCTCGTCGCCGATGTGGGCCAGCTCGGTGGTCGGAAACCAGCGCGCGATCTCGGCGGCGGAGACGTCGGCCAGGGCGAGATCGCCGCCGTCCAGCACGTAGGGAAACGGAATTTCCTGCGTTGACCGGCCGACGTCCACGGTGACGCCGAAGTCCTGCATCATCAGCGCCAGCTGCTCGACCAGATAGTCGCGGAACATGGCCGGCCGGGTCACGGTCGTGGCGTAGTGTCCGGGCAGGCCGATGCGGGCGTAGGCGCGGCTGATCCGCGGATAGCCGCTCTCGCCGCTCCAGTGCAGCCGAAGCTCGGGATAGGCGTAGGCGCCGTTCAGCCGGTCGGCGGGGTCGGGACGAAGTCCGTCGGCCAGGAAGGCCTTGAGGGCGCCGCGCAGGGCGGAGACCGATCGGTCGTATTCTTCAATAAGCCGCTCGACGATGGCGGCTGCTTCTTTCTCATGGTTCATGGCCGCTTATAGCGGCGCTGCGTGACCATGGCGAGACGGGGCGCTTGCGGGACGGAAAACCGGGGCCACATAAGGGCCCATGAACAACACGCTTCGCACCTTCATGCTGCTGGCCGCGCTGACGGCCATCTTCGTCGTGGCCGGGTTCCTGATCGGCGGGACCACCGGGATGCTGATCGCCCTGGCCCTCGGCGGCGCGATGAACCTGATCAGCTACTGGAACGCCGACAAGATCGTGCTGCGCATGTACGGCGCCGTCGAGGTCGACGAGCGCCACTCGGACCCGCTGATCCGCAACTACGTCGCCGACACGCTCGCCCTGGCCGACGGCGCGGGCCTGCCCCGACCGAAGGTCTACGTCATCGAGCAGGACCAGCCGAACGCCTTCGCCACAGGCCGCAATCCGGAGAACGCCGCCGTGGCGGCGACGGTCGGCCTGCTGCGCCGGCTCGACCGCCGCGAGATCCGTGGCGTGATGGCCCACGAACTGGCGCATGTGAAGAACCGCGACACCCTGACCATGACGGTCACCGCCACCATCGCCGGCGCCGTCTCGGCCCTGGCCAACATCGCCTTCTTCTTCGGCGGCGACCGCGACCGGCCGGCGGGCATGATCGGGACCCTGCTGGTCGCGATCCTCGCGCCCATCGCCGCGGCCCTCGTGCAGATGGCCATCAGTCGGGGTCGCGAGTACGAGGCCGACCGCCACGGCGCCGAGATCAGCGGCGACCCGCGGGCCCTGGCCGACGCCCTGGCCAAGATGGAGACCTGGTCCCATCGCACGGTCAACGAGACGGCCGAGCGCAACCCCGCCAGCGCCCAGATGTTCATCATCAATCCCCTGAGCGGCCGGGGCGCCGACAACCTGTTCTCGACCCACCCGGCGACGCACAACCGCATCGAGGCCCTGATGCAGCTCGCCGGCGTCCGGCGCGCCGGCACCGCCGTGCCGCCGACCGCGACTCGCACCGGGCCCTGGAGCTGACGGCTGGCGCGGACCGGGCGCGGCGCCTAAGCTTCGCCCATGGTTCGCACGATCCTGATCTACGGCGTGGTCCTGGCGCTCGGCGCGGTGGCCCTGCAGTGGCTGCAGTACCAGTTCTGGGCCCGCACCCATGCCGTCGAGGTCTGGGTCGGCCTGGTCGCGGCCGGGTTCCTGGGCCTGGGGGTCTGGATCGGGGCCAGGGTGCTCGGTCCGAAGGCGACGGCCGCCGGCTTCGAACCCAACGAAGCAGCCCTGGCCCAGCTCGGCATCACGCGGCGCGAACGGGAGGTGCTCGGCCTGCTGGCCGGGGGACGATCCAACAAGGAGATCGCCCAGCGGCTGGGCCTGTCGCCCAACACCGTCAAGACCCACATCGCGAGGCTCTACGGAAAGCTCGAGGCGGCGCGCCGGACCGACGCCGTCCTGCGGGCGCGGGAGCTGCATCTCATCCCCTGATTTCGGGCGATGTGTACGAAGTCACCCTTTCGGGCGATTGTCGGCCGGGGTCGGCGCGCCCTTGCATGGCGCACCGATCCACAAAGGGGGACCACCCATGCTTCGCACCATCCTGATCTTCGGCGTCATCGCCGGACTTGTCGTCGCCGTGCCGATGTTTTCGCTGATGCTTCTCGGCGAGCCGGGCGGCGCCAGCCATTCGTTGTTCACCGGCTACACCATCATGCTGCTGGCCTTCAGCATGATCTTCATCGGCGTCAAACGTCACCGCGACCGCACGCTCGGCGGCGTCATCCGCTTCCTGCCGGCGCTGCTGGTCGGACTGGGCATCAGCGTCGTGGCCGGGATCATCTATGTGGTCGGCTGGGAGATCACCCTCGCCGCGACCAACTACGCCTTCATGGACGACTATGCCGCCGCCTCGATCGAGGCGGCCCGGGCCAAGGGGAAATCCGCGGCCGATCTCGCGGCCATGGCCGCCGAGATGGAGAAGATGAAGGTCGCCTACGCCAATCCGGCGTTCCGCATGGGAATCACCTTCACCGAGATCTTCCCGGTCGGCCTGATCGTCTCGATCGTCACGGCCGCGCTGCTCCGCAATAGCCGCTTCCTGCCCGCGCGGACGGCGTCGCCCGCCTAGCGCGTCTCGACCTCTAAGGGCGCGGCATAGAGTGACGCGCCCTCCCGCGTCAGCGCTTCCAGCTCCGTGAACAGGGCCTCGTCCGCGACCTTGAAGTTGAAGCAGCTCTTGCCCTGCATCCGCTTCCTGAGCGCCGGCGAGATCTTCGCCGCCAGCGCCGCGTGCGTGTAGACCGGCATCAGGTGATAACTGACGTAGGCCTTTCCCGCCCTCACCGAGCCGAACCACATCCGCTCGCCGGCCTTGCGCGGATTGTCCCAGGGGGCCAGCAGCAGGCAGCCGCCCTCGGCCTCGCGGACGTCCTCCATACCCACGGCGGCCGACCGCATCAGTTGGCGAAGCTGCTCGACGAGGGCGTCGAATTGTCCGGCCATGACATGACCCTCCAAAGAAAAGGAATACTTCCAGCGCCGCTCGCGGCTCGCAAGCGCATGGACGGACGGACAAATCCCGGCCAAACAGGAGCGTTGTCCTATCGTCGGGGAAGCCGAATGAACCGCATCTTCACGCTGCTGATCGTCCTGGCCATGGTCGGCGGCGTCGCCGTGGGCTGGTACTTCAACCAGCAGTACGGCGGCACGCCTCAGGCCGACGAGATCGTCGGCTGGTTCAAGGTCGTCACCGACGTCTTCCTGCGGCTGATCAAGATGATCATCGCGCCGCTGGTGTTCTCCACCCTTGTCGCCGGCATCGCGCACATGGGCGACGCCGCCAGCGTCGGCCGGGTCGGGGCCAAGACGATGGCGTGGTTCATCACCGCCTCGATCTTCTCGCTGCTGCTGGGCCTGGTCATGGTCCACCTGCTGCAGCCCGGGGTCGGCCTCACCCTGCCGGCGCCGGAAGCGGCCGCCACCGGCGTGGACGCCACCAAGCTGACGCTGCAGGAGTTCATCACCCACGTGTTCCCGAGCTCGATCTTCGACGCCATGGCGAAGAACGAGATCCTGCAAATCGTCGTCTTCTCGATCTTCGTCGGCGTCGCGGTCGCGGCGTTGGACGACAAGGCTCCGGCCGTCCTGAGCCTGGTCGAACAGATCGCTTCGATCATGCTCAAGGTCACCGGCTATGTGATGAAGCTGGCGCCGCTGGCCATCTTCGCGGCGCTCGCCGGTACGGTGACCAAGTACGGCCTGGACATCCTCGGCATCTACGCCAAGTTCATCGGCGGATTCTATCTGTCGCTGGGCGCGCTGTGGTCCCTGTTGGCGTTGGCCGGCGTCCTGATCGTCGGCCCGCGGATCCTGACCCTGCTCGGCATGGTCCGCCAGCCGATCCTGCTGGCCTTCGCCACGGCCAGCTCGGAAGCCGCCTACCCCAAGACCCTCGAGCAGCTCGAGAAGTTTGGCGTCAGCAAGAAGGTCGCGTCCTTCGTCCTGCCCCTCGGCTACTCGTTCAATCTCGACGGGTCGATGATGTACTGCACCTTCGCGACCCTGTTCATCGCCCAGATTTACGGGGTGGAGATGAGCATCGGCCAGCAGATCACCATGCTGCTTCTGCTGATGGTCACGTCCAAGGGCATGGCCGGCGTTCCCCGCGCATCGCTGGTCGTCATCGCCGCCACCCTCACCTACTTCGATCTCCCGGCCGAGGGCATCGCCCTGATCCTGGCCGTCGACCACCTGCTCGACATGGGGCGCAGCGCCACCAACGTGGTCGGCAACTCGGTCGCCTCGGCGGTCGTGGCCAAGTGGGAAAAGCAGCTGGGGCCGACGGTTTCCGACCGGGAGCCGGAACCGGCTCCGTCCGCCTAGCAGGGTTTCGAAAAAAGACTTGCATTACGCGCGCGGCGCCCGGGCATCCTGACGGCCTACTCGTTCCGAGGAGGCTTCCAGGATGAGCATCACCATCACCCGCGACGGACCGGTCACGGTCGTCGCCATCAAGCGCCCCGAGCGCCGCAACGCCGTCGATGGAGCCACCGCCCGCGCGCTCTACGACGCCTTCAAGGCCTTCGACGCCGATGAGGACGCCAGCGTCGCGGTTCTCACCGGGACCGGCGGCGTCTTCTGCGCCGGAGCGGACCTCAAGGCCGTCGCCTCCGGCCAGGGCAACCGTGTCGAGCGCACGGGGGACTTCGGCCCGATGGGCCCCACCCGCCTGCGCCTATCCAAGCCGGTCATCGCCGCCGTCGAGGGGCATGCCGTGGCCGGCGGGCTGGAGCTGGCGATCTGGTGCGACCTTCGGGTCGCGGCCAGAAGCGCGGTCTTCGGCGTCTTCTGCCGCCGGTTCGGCGTGCCGTTGATCGACCTGGGCACCGTGCGGCTGCCGCGCCTGATCGGCGCGTCGCGGGCCATGGACCTGATCCTGACCGGCCGCCCGGTGGGCGCGGAGGAGGCGCTGTCGATGGGCCTCGCCAACCGCGTCGTCGAGGACGGCCAGGCGCTGGAGGCGGCCGTCGCTCTGGCCCGCCAGATCGCCGCCTTCCCCCAGACCTGCCTGCGCAATGATCGCCTGTCGGCCATGGAGCAGTGGGGCCTCGACTGGGACGCCGCGACGGCGTTCGAGATCGGTGTCGGGATGGAAACCCTCCGCACCGGCTCAGCGGTCGAGGGCGCCACCCGCTTCAGCGGCGGCGAGGGCCGCGGAGGGACCTTCTCGTGAGCGCCGACCTCGACCCGCGCGTGGTCGCCCGCATCCACGCCGCCTACGGCAGGCAGGGCCTCTTCAACCACCTGGGCGCCAGGGTCGGCGCGATCGGCAAAGGCCGGCTGGAGATGTCGCTCGACTTCCGGCCGGAGCTTTCGCAGCAGAACGGCTTCTTCCACGGCGGGGCGATCGGCTTTCTGGTCGACAACGCCACCGCCGGCGCGGCGGGCACCGTGCTGCCGCCGGACAGCGCCATCCTGACCGCCGAATACAAGGTCAATATGCTGGCGCCAGCCATTCCGGGCCGGCTCACCGCACGCGCTGAGGTCGTCAAGGCCGGCCGCACCCTCACCACCGTCGAGGCGAAGGTCTTCGTCCAGCCCGCCGAGGGCCCGGAAAAGCTGGTCGCCATCGGGCTGGCCACCATGGCCGTCGTGCCCGCGGAGAAAGTCGCATGACCGCCGAACTCGCCCCCCTCTTCACCGAACGCCAGAAGGGCCACCTGCCCGGCTTGCTCGGCCTGGAGTGGGAGACGGTGCGGCACGGCCTGGTGCGCGGCCGTTTCACCGTCGAGAAACATCACATGGCGCCCAATGGCTTCCTGCACGCCGCCAGCGTCATCGCCCTGGCGGACAGCGCCTGCGGCTACGGCAGCGTCGCGTCGCTGCCGGAGGGGGCGAGCGGCTTCACCACCATCGAGGTGAAGTCCAACTTCCTGGGCACGGCGCGCGAAGGCGTGGTCTCGACCGAGGCGCGGATGGTTCACGGGGGCCGCACGACCCAGCTGTGGGACGCCGAGGTCCGCCACGAGGACACCGGCAAGGTCATCGCCCTGTTCCGTTGCACCCAGGCGGTGCTCTGGCCGAAGGGCTAAGGGAACGCCGCCGCGAGAACAGGCCGCCGAGGTCGAAATTCGGCCGGTTCGGAGCGGGAGCCGGACCGCGTGCAGGACGCGTCAAACAGGCGCTTGCGAAAATGGATCGGCGTCGCTAGGTTCCGCGCCTTCCGCTCAGGGGCCCTACGGCCTCTCGACACCCGGCATACGGAGAGGTGGCAGAGTGGTTGAATGTACCGCACTCGAAATGCGGCGTGCCTTCACGGGTACCGTGGGTTCGAATCCCACCCTCTCCGCCACCGCCACTTAGCGCCTCCTTCGCACACGGGCTCAGGCCGACCGTCGGCCGTGTCAGAACTTCAGGTCGGCTTCGGCTTCCCAGTCGGCGCCAGGTTCGGCCGCGACGACGGCGTCGACCGTGCAGACGACGCCGTCGGGACGGAAGTCGACCCGCACGCGGCCGCGGAGTTCGGCGGCCAGTCCGCGTTCGATCAGCCGGGTTCCAAAGCCCCGGCTGGCTGGTTCGGCGACGGGCGGCCCCCCGGACTCGCGCCAGGTCAGGGTCAGCCGGAAGCCTTTTCCCTCGGCGGCGGGCGCCGTGGTCCAGTCGATGCGGACGTGGCCCTCGGGGACCGATAGCGACCCGTACTTGGCCGCGTTGGTGGCCAGCTCATGCAGCGCCAACGCCACCGCGATCGCGCTGCGCGGCGGCAGGTTGACCGGCGGCCCGTCGAAGACGAAGCGGTCGTCGGCTCCAGACGACAGATGGGGTGCGGCCGTCCGGCCCGCGATGTCCCGGAGATTGGCGCCGACCCATTTCTCGTCGGTGAGAACGTCGTGGGCCCGCGACAAGGCGATCAGCCGTTCGGTGAGGGCGGTGCGAACGCTTTCGGGCACGTCTTGGCCGTGCAGGGTCTGGGCGGCGATCGCCTGCACCGTGGCCAGGGAGTTCTTCACCCGGTGGTTCAGCTCGTGGACCATCAGCCGCAGGCGGGCTTCGGCCGTCTTCCGGGCCGTGATGTCCAGCGCCGTGCCGAGGATCCGCGTCGGGGTCCCGGCCTCGTCGAAGATCGCCCGCCCCTTGGCGGCTATCCAGCGAAGACGGCCGTCATCCCGTCCGATGGTGCGGTACTCGACGTCGTAGAGCTTGCGTCGCCCCGGATCGAGGGCCGCCTCGAAGGCGGTCCGCGTCGCCTCGCGGTCGGCGGGATGCAGGCCGGCGTAGAAGGTCTCCATGCTGACCTCGGCGTCTGGCGGGAGGCCGAACATCGCCTTCACCCGAGGCGGCCAGAACAGCGCGCCGGTCGCCACATCCAGGTCCCAGAGCCCGACCTCGGCGGCCTCCGTCGCCAGCCGCAGCTGCTCCTCGCTCTCGCGCAGGGCCGCCTGGACGCGACGCCCCTCGGTGAGATCGACGCCCTCCCAGAAGATGCCGATGACCCGCGCCTCGGCATCGACGATCGGCGCGTAGATGAAGTGCATGTAGCGCACTTCCTCCGGCGACTCGGGCGTGAGGCGGTAGCGGACCGGCGTATCCTCGAACACCACGCGTTCGCCCGTCGCATACACATGGTCGAGCGCTTCGTAGAACCCCTGGCCGGCGATATCGGGAAACGCCTCGCGGACCGGCCTGTCGATCCAGGCGCGGCTTCCGAACAGCTTCATATGGGCGTCGTTGACGAACTCGAAGACGTGGTCGGGACCGCCCAGAATGCACATGAAGCTCGGGGCCTGATCGAACAGTCGCCGCCAGCGCGACACCGTTTCGGCCCGCTTCCGCTCGGCCAGCACCGTTTCGGTCGTTTCGGTGCAGACGACCAGCACGCCGCCGACGCCGTTGGGCGCGTTGTCGTCATGGATGGGGCCGTAGCTGTAGGTCCAGTAGACGTCCTCGAGCCGTCCGTTGCGGGTGATGGGGACCAGGGCGTTCTCGTGCCAGGTCGGTTCGCCGCCGGACATGACCTGTTCGATCTGGGGTCCGATGATCGGCCAGATCTCTTCCCAGCACTCGCGGCCGCGCTGACCCACCGCGCCGGGGTGACGCTCCGGTCCGATCGAGAGGCGGTAGGCGTCGTTGTAGAACTGGATCAGCTCCGGTCCCCACCACAGGAACATGGGATGGCCGGTGGAAAGCAGCAGACGAACGGCCGTCTTCAACGCCTGTGGCCACGCCGCGGGGGGACCGAGCGGCGAAGCCGTCCAGTCGTAGGCGCGGATGATCGCGCCCAGTTCGCCGCCGCCCTGCAGGAAATCCACAGGGCCCCTGCAGCGCGAGCCTGCCAGCGGTGTCATGTCCTGCGCCCCCGCGCCCGGCGTCTGTTTCCGTATCCAGAACCCCGCAGCGCGCAGGTCGTTCCCGAAATTCAGGTCCCCTCGCCGTCGCTCAGCGTGGCGAGACGATCGTGATCTCGAACTCGAGGTCGGCCTCGGCCGCCTCCAGCGGCGGGGGTGGAAAGGGCGCGGCCGACCGCACGGCGGCCAGGGCGGCGCGATCGAAGTCGGGACGGCCGCTGCCGCGCGCCAGCCGCAGGCTGACCAAGTCGCCGCTGCGATTGATGCGGAACCGAACCGTCGCCGCCGTCGCGCCGACGACGGCGCGCGGTCGCCGGCGGTCCACCGCCGCCCAGACTCGTTGCGCATAGAGACTGGAGGCGGAGCCGGCCTTCGGCGGGGGCGGCGGGGCCGCTTCGACGGGAAGACGAGGGACGGCGGCGGCGGTCGCCGGCGGTTCGGGCGACGGCGGCGAGGACGACGCGACCGGAGTCGCGGCCGGCCGCGGCGCGTCGTCCGGGCGCTTCGAGGGCGACGGACCCGTCGGCGTCAGCGGCGCCGCCTTGACCGGCTTGGGCGCCGGCCGCTCGAGGATCGGCGCCGCCATGAGCGTCACCTCGAGCGCAGCGACGACGGACCGGTCGTTTGACCGGCCCGTCGCCAGCATCACGCCGGCGATCAGATGCAGTGCGACGGACACGCCCGCCGCGACCAGTCCGACGCGATTGAAGGCCAAGGTCAGAAGCTCAGGCTGAGACCCAGGTTGAGCGACCGCCCCGGCCCCGGCAGCGCGCCGATCGGCGGGACCGAGCCGCCGGTTTTGTAGTCGCCGTACGACACCCCTCCGAGCGGCAGCTCGTAGCCCTCATCGAAGGCGTTCTCGAGTCCGACGTCGACACGCAGGGCGCCGGTCGGACGCCAGGTCGCCCGAAGGTTTGCCAGGGTATAGGCGTCCGTCGCGGGTTCGCGCCTGAGGGCGCTCACCTGGTCCTTCTCACCGACCGCCTCGATCTCAGCCAACAGGGTCCAGGCGCCAAGCGGCTGTTCGAGCGACAGGCGCCCGGTGATCGGGGCCATGTGATACAGGTTGTCGCCCGTGTCGCGGTTCTCGCCTTCGACCCAGGAGACCTGGCCGCGCAGGACGGCCGGCGCGGAGCCGCCGATCGCCCACAGCTCCGTCGAGCCGCTGACCTCCGCGCCGCGAATGCGCGCGTCGTGATTGGCGAACTGCAGCCGGACGAACCCGCCCGCCAGGTTGGCCAGCAGGTCGGCGTCGACATAGTCCTGCACGTCCGACTGGAAGACCGAGACGGTCAGGGTGCGGCGCGCCTGAGGACTGTCGACAAGGCGCAGGGTGGCGGCGAGGTTGTCGGCGGTCTCGGGCTTGAGATCGATGTCCCCGACGTAGGAGTTCGCGTCCCCGGCCAACGACGTCATGGCGCTGGACATCGCGCCGCGACCCCAGGCGTAGCGTTCATAGAGGTTCGGCACGCGCGTCTTGCGGGCGTAGCCGAACTCCAGGGACAAGGTGTCCGACGGCGTCCAGAAGGCCCGCAACGTCACATCGGCCACATCGTCCTGCTTGTCTCGCTTGCGCGCATTGAAGGCCGTGGCGGCGGCGGCGTCGGCGGCGTTCATCATGCCGGTCCAGCTGTAGGGCTGCACGTCGCCGGCGGCGGTCTCGACCCGTTCCAGCCGCAGGCCGGCCAGCAGCGACCAGCCTTCGGCGATCCGGCCGTTCCACTCAGCCCACACCCCGGTGCGATCCCGTTGACCGTCGTTGATGTTCACATAGGTGTTGGGGCTCATCATCATGCTGCCCGGCACGGGCGGCCACCAGTCGTCCAAGTCCGTACGCCGGACATCGACGCCCAGGCCAAGGGCGCCGACGTCGCCGGTGGGGATCGTCGCCGCGAGCGCCAGGCCAAGATCGACGCCGTGGGTGAGCATCGGCATGTCGCCGCCCTTGTCGGCCAGGAAGTTCATCTCGTGCCGGACGTCGCGGTAGGACGCGCGCGCATCGACCGAACCCCAGGCATAGTCGCCCTGGTAGCGCAGGTCGGCGAAGGCGCTGCGGTTCTCGGTCATGTCCATGCGCTGGTTGGCGAAGGCCTGGTACGGCGTGAACTGGCGACCCGCCCGGACGCTGACGACGCCGGTATCGGTGCGGACGGCCGCCGTCACCGCCGCTTCGTAGCTCTCGTATTCCGTCGAGCGCACGATGCGGTCGTAGCCCGACCGGTAGTTCTCGCCGTGGGCGACGGAGGCTTCGGCGGCGATGCTCCGACGATCGTCGGAAGCGGTCACCCGGCCCGAGGCCGATCCGCCATCAATGGCGCTGCGCCAGGCGAGGGACGCCTCGCCGGACACGACCATGCCCGAGCCTTCCTCCTGGAAGACCGGACCCCGCGTGCGGATCGCGATCACGCCGCCGATGTTGTCGCCGCCGACGCTGACCGGCGAGAGTGTGGGCGACAGGGCGATCGACTCGACGCCGGACGCCAGCACGTACGAGCCTGGCGGATTCATGTGATTGGGACAGAAGGCCGTGGTCTCGGCGCCGTCCACGGTCACGAGCAGCCGATCGTCGGCCATGCCGCGGACAACCGGCAGCGCGGTCGTGCCGCCGCCGGTCTGCACCGCGACGCCCGGTTCGCCGATCAGGAGGGAGATCGAGTCGTCGCCGCCGACCGCGCGCCGGCGGATGACCTCTCCTTGGACAAGGGTTTCAGGCGATCCTGGCGTCGGCGAGGCCGCCGCTGGGTCGGCGTTCACGGGCGGAAGTTGGGTCTGGGCGAAGGCCGGCGCGGCCATGGCGACGGCGGCCGTGCCGGCGACGAGCGCCAGCCGACCGGAGAGGGTGCGGTTCATGAGAGCGAATTCCTGTTCTGACTGGAGATCCCGTCCACGCCGCTAGGCGGGCCGGGAGACGTGGCGTTGGAGTCAGAGCAGGAGGGGCGGGCCCGTGGCGGGCGGCGGCAGCGCCGGTGATGACCGGGGCGAGGCCTCCGGCGCCGGCAAGACGGACGGCTGGGGGACGGGACGCGCGACCGGACGCGGCGAGACGGGCGGTTCCGGCGCCAGCAGCGTCGCGGACAGGGCGTAGGGACAGGGCTGCTTGGCGTGATGCGGCACGTCCGGCGACGGGGCGTCGCCGCGGCCGTCGGTCGAGTTGACCGTCCGCGTCACCGCGCCGTCGGCGCTGCATATGACGATGTCGACGCCATGCGCCGTCGCCACCGGCATGTAGCCGGGCGCGATGAAGGCGCGGAACAGGAAGGCGAGCAGGACGACCGCCCACAGGCCCGACACGCGCGACAGGGATCGAGACTCGGCTCGCATGGGACCAGCGCCTAGGCGCGGATCGCCCGAATGGCCTTGATCCGCATCAAGCCGTTGGACGAAGATTCGGCGGATGTCACTCGAATTCTAGGCGCGAAGGGCCGCTGCGCCCCTGACCGGCAGCCTCAGGAACACGCCGCCGCGATCCGTCGGCGGCGGCATCGCCCCTGCCCGAATGTTGACCTGGAGCGAGGGCAGGATCAGCGCCGGCGCCGCCAGGGTGGCGTCGCGAGCCTGGCGACGGGCGACGAAGTCCGATTCCTCGATCCCGTCGCGGACATGAACATTGCCGGCGCGTTGCTCACCGACCGAGCTCTCCCAGGCGAACTCGCCACGACCTTCCGGCAGGTAGTCGTGACCCACGAAGATGCGGGTCTGGTCCGGCAGGGCGAGAATCCGGCGAATGGAGCGATAGAGCGTCGCCGCGTCGCCACCCGGGAAATCGGTCCGCGCGGTGCCATAGTCGGGCATGAACAGGGTGTCGCCGACAAAGGCGGCGTCGCCGATGCGATAGGTGACGCAGGCGGCCGTGTGACCGGGCGTGTGCATCACCTCGATGACGAGGGCTCCCAGCGGGATCCGGTCGCCGTCCCGGGCCAGGACGTCGAACGCCGAGCCGTCGGGCGTCACGTCGTCGGCCTCGAACACCGGCGCGAAATGGGCCTGGACGGCGGTGATGTGTTCTCCGATCACCACCTTGGCGCCGGTCCGACCGCGAATGTAGTCCGCGGCGGACAGGTGATCGGCGTGGGCGTGGGTCTCAAGCACGTAGACAAGCCGCAGGCCCCGCGACGCGACCGCGTCGAGAAGCCCGTCCGCGAACGCCGTCGAGACGGCGGCGGTGGCCGGGTTGTAGTCGAGCACGGGATCGACCAGCGCGGCCTCACGGGTCTCCGCATCCCAGACGAGATAGCTGACCGTGGACGTCCCGGCGTGGAAGAAGGCGAGCGGTTGGCTTGTCATGACAATCTCCTGATCGCCAGTATATGCGGGATTGCTAATTTAACAAGAGTGCATATAATTCCCCCATGGTCGATCTTTCCATCGCCGTCGAACATGTCGAGGACAACGCCCAGGTCGCCGCCGACCTGCTGCGGCTCCTCGCCAACCCGCACAGGCTACAGGTCCTCTGCGCGCTGCGGGGAGGCGAGGCGTCGGTCGGACAGATGGCCGACCATATCGGGCTATCGCAGTCGGCGCTGTCGCAGCATCTCGCCAAGATGAGGGCGGACCGCATCGTGGCCACCCGGCGCGAAGGCCAGACCATCTTCTACCGGATCGCCGACCCGGATGTGCTGATCATCGTGGGCGCCCTGGCCGACGTCATGGAGCGGCGCAAGGCCGCGGGAGGTCCGCGATGACCCTGTCGCCAGAGACCGTTGCGCTCGCCGTGGCCAGCGGCGCGATCGTCGGCCTGCTGTTGTCGGTGTTCGGCGGCGGCGGGTCGGTCCTGGCCACGCCGCTGCTTGTCTACCTCGTCGGGATCGAGGATCCGCACATCGCCATCGGCACCTCCGCCGCCGCCGTGGCCGTGAACGCCCTGACCGGGTTGGCCGGCCACGCCCGCGCCGGCCGGGTGAAATGGCCCTGCGCCATCGTCTTCGCGGCGGCCGGCCTTGTCGGTTCGTTCGCGGGATCCACCCTGGCCAAGCAGGTCGACGGCCAGATGCTGATGGTGTTCTTCGCTGGCGCCATGGCGGCCATCGCCCTGTCGATGCTTCGCCCCGCCCGGAGCGCCGGCGATCCCGACGTGACGATCGACGCCGGCCGAACGCTGCGTCTCGCCCCGCTCGGTCTGGCGACAGGCCTGGCCGCCGGCTTCTTCGGCATCGGCGGCGGCTTTCTGATCGTGCCCGGCCTGATGGCGGCCACCGGCATGACCCTGGCCAACGCGGCCGCGTCCTCACTGGTCTCGGTCGGGCTGTTCGGGGCCGCGACCGCGGCGAATTACGCCGTCTCGGGCCAGGTTGACTGGCCGGTGGCCGGACTGTTCGTCCTCGGCGGCGTGGCCGGCGGCTTCGGCGGTCTGAAGATCGCGCGGCGGCTGGCCGGTCGCGCGCCCCTGGCGCGACGGCTGTTCGCGGGCCTGATCCTGGTGGTCGCGGTCTACGTCGCCTGGCGCGGCCTCACGGCCTGGCTGCTCTAGCGGCGATCACCGCGATAGATGGCGCAGAGCGTGTCGATGACCTTCGCCGCCGCCGGATCGGTGAGGCGGTAGAAGATCGTCTGGGCTTCGCGCCGGGTCGAGACGACGCCCTCGGACCGCAGCTTGGCGAGGTGCTGCGACGCGGCCGACTGGGCCAGCCCGACGTAGTCCGCCAGATCCCCGACCGAGCATTCCCCTTCGATCAGGCGGCACAACAGGATCAGCCGCTGCTCATTGGCGAGCAGCTTCATCAGCCGCGTGGCGGCGGCCGCGCTGGCTTCGAGTTCGGCGAGTTCGGCCGGACCGGGCTTGGCGAGAGACGTTCTGTTGGCCATCGATGCAGATATGGCGTCCAATCGTCCGGCCCACAACGGTGCATCGGGCCGAGGATCAGGCCGCCGTTGGCTCCGTTTCAGGCCGTCCATCGTCGCGCAGGACCACGTAGATGGCCGGGATCACCAGGACGGTCAGCAGCGTCGAGGACGCCAGGCCGAACAACAGCGAGATCGCCAGACCCTGGAAGATCGGGTCGAACAGGATCACGGCGGCCCCGATCATCGCCGCCAGGGCGGTCAGAAGGATCGGCTTGAAGCGGATCGCCCCGGCGTCGAGCAGCACCGCGCGCAACGGTCGCCCGGCGCCCTGGCTGTGCCGGATGAAGTCGACCAGCAGGATCGAGTTCCGGACGATGATCCCGGCGAGCGCGATGAACCCGATCATCGAGGTGGCGGTGAACGGCGCCTGGAAGACCATGTGCCCGATGACGATGCCGACCAGGGTCAGCGGGATCGGCGTCAGGATCACCAGCGGAAGCTTGAAGCTGCCGAACTGCATCACGACCAGCACATAGATGCCGACGAGGGCGACACCGAAGGCGGCGCCCATGTCGCGGAAGGTCACCCAGGTGATCTCCCATTCGCCGTCCCAGAGGACGGTCGTGCGGGATTCGTCGGCCGGCTGGCCGTTGAGACGAATGTCCGGTGCGCCGGCGGCGCCCCAGTCGGCCTCGCGGACGGCCTTGTCGACAGCCAACATGCCGTAGATCGGCGCTTCGTACTGACCGGCCAGTTCAGCCAGCACCATGTCGACGTCGCGACCGTCGCGCCGGAAGATCTGGGTCGAGCCCGCCTCCTTCGTCGCGGTCGCGAGTTCGCCCAGGGTCACCAGCCGGCGCACGCCGCCCTCGGCCCCCACGGCGACAGGCGTCGAGGCGAGCGTCTCGCTCCAGGTCCGACCCGACTGCGGCAGGCGCACCGTGATCGGCGTCGGATAACGGCCCTCGCCGCGATGGGCGTAGCCGACGGTCTGTCCGCCGAGGACGGCGCCGATCGAGTCGAGCACCTGCTGTTCGGAAGCGCCGTAGCGTTCCAGTTGCGCGCGATCGGGAACCAGACGCAGGCGGGGCCGCGGCGCGCCCCAACTGTCGTCGATGTCCACGATGTAGGGCACCGAGCCAAAGAGCGTCTTGAGCCGTTCCGCCGTCGACCGACGCGCTTCGGCCGTGGGACCGTAGACCTCCGCCAGCAGGGTGGCCATGACGGGCGGTCCGGGCGGAGCTTCGACGACACGCACGCTCGCGCCGGCCGGCAGCTTGAGGGCGGTGAGCCTGCGCCGCAGTTCCAGCGCCACGGCGTGGCTGCTCCGCGACCGCTCACCCTTGGCGGCCAGAGACACGGCGAGGTCGCCCTGTTCGGGGCGGGCGCGCAGGTAGTAGTGGCGCACGAGGCCGTTGAAATTGAAGGGAGCGGCCGTGCCGGCGTAGCCGTCCACGGCGGTGACTTCCGGCAAGCCGCGCGCGACGGCGGCGGCGTCCTGCAGGACCCGGCCGGTTGTCTCGAGGGCGGCGCCCTCCGGCATGTCGACGACGACCTGCAGCTCGGACTTGTTGTCGAAGGGCAGCAGCTTCACCGTCACGCCCTTGGTGGCGAACATCGCCATGGCGAGCAGGGTGGCCACGCCGACCGCCAGCAGGAAGGTCCAGGCGCCGCGGCGGGTGGCGATGACCCGGCCGGCGACGCGGCGGTAGATCGCGCCCAGTCGACCTTCGCCGTGCTCCGCGCCGTGACCCGCGCCCGCCGCCAGGGTCTGGCGGGCGAAGCGGACCATCAGCCAGGGCGCGATGACCATGGCCACGAAGAAGCTGAACACCATCGCGGCCGAGGCGTTGACCGGGATCGGCGCCATGTAGGGGCCCATCAGGCCGGAGACGAACAGCATCGGCAGCAACGCCGCGATCACGGTCAGGGTGGCGATGATGGTCGGGTTGCCGACCTCGGCCACCGCCTCGACGGCGGCGCGCAGGCGCGGTCGGCCGTCGTTCATGGCCCAGTGCCGGGCGATGTTCTCGATCACGACGATGGCGTCGTCGACGAGGATGCCGATCGAGAAGATCAGCGCGAACAGGCTGACGCGGTTGACCGTGTAACCCATCAGGTTCGAGGCGAAGAGCGTCAGCAGGATGGTCGTCGGGATGACGACCGCCGTGACCGCCGCCTCCCGCCAGCCGATCGCGAAGCCGATAAGGACCACGATGGAGACGGTGGCCAGCCCCAGGTGGAACAGCAGCTCATTGGCCTTTTCATTGGCCGTCTCGCCATAGTCGCGGGTGACGGAGACCTCAAGCCCGGCCGGAATCAGGCTGCCCTTCAGGCCTTCGACCCGCTCATGAATGGCCTCCGAGACCTTCACGGCGTTGGCGCCAGGACGCTTGGCGATGGCGAGGCTGACCGCGGGCGCCTGGGACCAGTCGCCGCCGGTCCGGCTCCAGCGCCAGACCTGAGACTGGTCTTCCGCGGGACCGCGCACGACGTCGGCGACGTCGCGGACGGCGACCGGCTGCCCCTGGGCGTTGAGGACGGTCAGCAGGCCGATGTCTGTGGTGTCGGTCAGGGTGCGGCCGGCGACAACGGCGGTGGCGCCGCCGCCGTCGCGGACGAAGCCGGCGGGGAAAGTCCGGTTGGCCTGTCGGATGGCTTCCATCAATCCGCCGAGCGAGACGTCGCGGGCCGACATCCGGGCCGGATCGGGCTGGACGCGAATTTCCTCCGGTCGACCGCCGACGATGAAGGTCAGACCGACGTCCTCGACCTTGGCCACCTCGCCCTGCAGACGCTCGGCGACCGAATGGAGGGTCGCTTCGTCCCATCGCCCGGCCTGTCCGGCGTCCGGCGACAGGGTCAGGACCAGAACCGGCACATCGTTGATGCCCCGCACCTGAACCACGGGTTCGGGGACGCCCACGGGGATGCGCCCGATGTTGGCGCGGATCTTCTCGTGCACGCGGACGACGGCGTCATCCTGGTCGGACCCGACCTTGAAGCGCGCGACGACCATGACCTGGTCATCCTCGACGAAACTGTAGACGTGATCGACGTCCGGGATCGCCTTGACGATCACCTCCAGCGGCTTGGCGACAAGCTCGGTCGCGTCCGGGGCGGACAGGCCCGGCGCGCCGACCATGACGTCGACCATGGGCACGCTGATCTGCGGCTCTTCCTCGCGCGGGATGCTGGCCAGCGCCAGCAGGCCCATGGCGATCGCCGCCAGCAGGAACAGGGGCGTCAGCGGCGACTTGATGGTCGCCGAGGTGAGGCGTCCGGAGAGTCCCAGTTTCACTTGCCCGCCTCCGGCAGCGCGATCGCGTCGCCCGCCGCGAGACCGGACAGGACCTCGATCTCGGCCGACGTGGGTCCGGGCGCCGTCTGCACCGGGCTGTCGGCCACGGAGCCGTCCGATCGCACCAGACGCACGTAGTCGATGCCGAAGCGGGTGACCACATAGCGCCGCGGCAGAACGATCGCGGGGCGCTGACCGACCTGCACGCGCGCCGACAGCCGGCGGCCGATGAGATCGTCGCTCAGACCCGGAACGGTGACGTCGGCGGTGACGAGGCCGGCGTCGACGGCGGGGTAGACCTGGGCGATCGCGCCCGTGACCGACGCGCCGCCAGGGCCGTCGGGCCAGAGTTCGACGGCCGCGCCGACCACCAGCGCCCGCGCCTCGCCTTCCGGCAAGGTGATGCGCACAAGCACGGGGCCGGAGGTCACCGTCGCGACGCTCTGTCCCGCCGCCACGACGGAACCCAGGGGCGTGTCGGCCCGCAGCACGCGACCGGCGGCCGGGGCGAGGATCGCGCCCTGGGCGCCGACCTCCGCGA
>ERZ761607.367-NODE-367-length-84764-cov-8.365935_pt1 | contig 84764 bp, 63 predicted proteins | sample MGYA00511164_ERZ761607 | MGnify/ENA primary metagenome ERZ761607 (study PRJEB28899, sample SAMN02445080) | bioreactor sludge metagenome | biome: EBPR sludge | place: Australia: Brisbane, Thorneside Wastewater Treatment Plant | collected 2011-06-22 ...
GGCAGGTTGCCGGCGCTGCCGCCGCCGAAACGGTACCAGGCAGCGCGGATGCGCGCACCGACCGGCGGCCGGCGGCCGCGTACGCCGTCGCCGAAACGCACTGCGCCGGCCTGGCCGTCGACGACGTAGACCGGACTGTCGGCGCTCTCGCCGGCAAAGCGATCGACCTGCCGCCAGGCGACGAAACGACCGAGTTCCTCGACCTCGACGCGCACGTCGGCGCCATCGACGTCGGCATCGGGCAGTTGCACGACCTGATCCGGCCGGCCGGTGCCCGCCAGCCGGGAAATCGCTGTCACCGACATATCCGCATCACAGCACATCTGGCACGACAGCCGCAGCCCCGGCGTGGCGGCCAGCCCGCGCAATTCGAGTACGCTCTTCTCGGCTTCGGTCGCCTTCTCAGGCTCGCCAGACTCAAATTGCACCCGGCAAGTCGTACACCGCGCCTGCCCCCCGCAGGCATGAAGCTGATCTATGCCGCACTCGTCTGTGAGCGCAAGCACAAGCCGCTTGCCAGAGGGAACTTCGTACGCTTTTCCGTCGACTGTCAATGTAGGCATGAATTGAATTCTCGGGGCGATAAGTTTTGATTGCAACGTCGGCCCGGCTTCGGGATAATCATTTTGTTAACCGTTCGCCGTTCGACCCTGCAGATTTCAACACAGGAACATCATCATGGCACAGACCGAAGACGCCGCAGTTGAGACCCCCGAAGCCGAAACCGACGCACCGGCACCTCAGATTCATGTAGAAGAAAAGCGGCTGAAACTCAAAGATTTTCTGAAGACGCTTGTAAAGATCAAGGGCAGCGACCTTCATCTGCAAGGCGGCAGCATCCCGATGATTCGCGTCGACGGAAAGGCTCGATTTCTCGACTGCCCCCCGCCGGACGATGAGCTGATGACCGAGTATGTAAAAGAACTGGTCAGCGATCACGAAAAGTGGGATATCCTGGAGCACAAAGGAGCTGTCGACGTTGCCTATGCCGTTCCCGAACTGGGCGCGCGATTCCGCACCAATGTGTTCCACAGCCGGCAAAAATATGCGGTTGTCATGCGGCGAATCATCACCAAGATTCCTCATTTTGAGGAACTAAACCTTCCGCCGCAGATCGAAAGCCTGGCCGACTACCACCGCGGGATTGTGCTCGTAAGCGGCACGACCGGCAGCGGCAAATCGACCACGCTTGCGGCAATCATAGGCAAAATCAATCGCACGCGCGCCGAGCGAATCATCACCGTTGAAGACCCAATCGAGTTTCAACACGAAAACGCCAAAGCGCTGGTGAGCCAGGTAGAGGTAGGCACCGACAGCGAAAGCTACGAGTACGCCCTGCGCGCCATGATGCGGCAGGATCCCGATACGATTCTCGTCGGCGAGATTCGCGATACGTTCAGCCTCACCACATCGCTCAAGGCAGCCGATACCGGGCACTTGGTGTTCACCACCGTCCATGCCACCAACGCATGGACGACGATCCAGCGATTTGTGAGCTTGTTCGACCCGAACCTGCGCGAGTTACAACAGCAGCAGTTGGCCAACAACCTCAACGCTGTCGTTTGTCAGCGGCTGGCGAAGAAACGCGAAGGAAAAGGCCGCGTGCCGGTCATCGAAATCATGATGGCCACGCCGCTGGCGCGCAAATACATCCTCGACGGTGAGTTTGACAAGCTTAAGGCCTGCATCGGCAACCGCGAATCAGGGAGCCAGAGCTTCGACCAGCACCTGACCGACCTGTTCAATAAGCAGATCATCGACGTGAATGAAGCCAAGCGCCTGGCGAGCAACGTCGATGCGCTGACGCTGGCGCTGCGCGGGATCGGGAACAGCGATACGCGACTGCGGTAGGCGAGAACAAAGAAGTTCCTGCCCAGCCTCGCCGTCGGCGGCCCCGCGAGGGACCGATGTTCGAATTCCGAGCTTTCTCGAAATTTTGGATCCGCCGGAACGCACTTGTAGTAAAGTGAAGTATCATCTGTCGTAATGGGAGTGACCGCCATGTCGCCATTTCGCTTCGAACCGCTGGAACAGCGCACCCTCTATTCGGCCGACGTCTTGGGGTTTCCGGCGTGGTCGCCCACCCTGCCCGGGAGCATCTGCTACGAAGAGTGGCCGGGCGTCACCAGCCAACCGGCCACCGAGTTGCCGCGAACCGGGCCGCTCACCGTTGACGGCAAGCTGGCGACATTTCGCGGGCTAAAGGGCGTCGATCCGGCAAAGCTCACTGCCACGATTCACTGGGGCGACCTTCGCGGTGCGAACGCCGGGGCGATGGCTGTCAATGACGATGGTTCGGTGGATGTATTCGGGGCATACACCTACGCCGAATCTCCGGAATACGACATCTCGATCCAGCTTTCCGGCGGCTACGAATTGCTCGAGGTTCTGGATGGCCCGCGGTGGATGGATTGGAATCTGTGGGATCCCGGCCCGACCGCCGTTTACCGCCACCTGTACCAGTTTGCCTGGCTTCCCGCCGGTCTCGACTCCGAATGGGTTGAACGGGGTGCTCTTGATCCGGTGAACGGCATACCGCCTGAAACCGAACCAGTTGCTTCGCCGGCTGCGGCCTTGAACTCGTCGTCAACACCGCCAGCGCACGCTCTGGACAGGCTTGGCGTCCTGCAATCCGAAGCTTCCGAACCTGACTTGCTGGCGTAGTAAAGTCGTTCGTGCGCCGAGAGGTTCGTCCATTTGACGGATCGTCAATCGAATCATTCGGAATTTGCGCGCAGCCAATCAGCCAGTTGCTCTTCGTTGACTGACCCTTCAGCCAGGCCCAAAAACATCTCGTAACGTTCTGCGAGCGAGGCTTGGATGTCTGAACCGTTCAGAATCATGAATGTCCTGAAGATAACGTAGGCCGTGCGCTTGTTTCCGTCGATGAACGGGTGGTTTCGCGCGATTCCGAACGCCAGCGCCGCCGCCGCCAGCGCTGGAGTGTCGGGCGCGGGATCGGTGTAGGCGAACATCTGTCGCGGTCGCGCCAAGGCCGATTCGAGCAGGCCTTCATCGCGAATGCCATCCTGCCCGCCGTGTTCGGCTAACTGGCGGCTGTGGATGGCCAGCGTCAGTTCCTTGCTGATCCAGATTGGGTCTTCCATGACTTACTCCGCCAGTCGACGAAGAACATCGCGATCCTGGCGCATCACCCGTTCGGCCACATCCATCTGGCGATCAAACTCCGCATCGAACGGCGTCAACGTCACTCCGCCGGGCACCTCTAGCACTTGCAGCAAATCGCCCTTGCCGACGCGCAGCCTGTCGAGCAATTCCTTGGGCAAAATCACGCCAACTGAATTCCCGATCGTTGTAATCTTCAATTGCATAGCCATTTGAGAACCTCAAAGAATTGATGCCACCGCCGACATTATAACATCGGTTATAACATCCGGGCAATTGAATTTCTCCGGTTTCGTCAGCATGTCGATTCGTCGTAAAGTCTTATCCTGATGAGGATTGTCCACATTATCACCCGGCTGATCGTCGGCGGGGCGCAGGAGAACACCCTGCTTTCCTGCGAGGGCCAGCACGACCTCGGCCACGATGTGACCCTCATCACCGGCCCCGCTATCGGCCCGGAAGGGTCGCTTCTGCAACGCGCCCAGACGTTTGGCTACAAGGTTGAAGTCGTCGATGCCATGCGACGCGCCATTCGCCCCGGGAAGGACTTTAGAACCTACCGCTGGCTGACCAGACGGCTGCGCGAGCTCAAACCCGACGTGGTTCACACCCACAGCAGCAAAGCCGGCATCATCGGCCGCTGGGCCTCGCACCGGGCCGGCGTGCCGTGGATTGTTCATACCATTCATGGGCTGGCCTTCACTGCTTCAACGCGCTGGTACGTCAACAGAGTGTATGAGACGCTCGAACGCCGCACCGCACCGATCACGCACAGGATCGTGTGCGTCGCCGACGCGATGCGCGACCAATCGCTGGCTGCGCGGATCGGGAGGCCGGAGCAATACGTCACGGTGTACAGCGGCATGGACACGCGGCCCTTTATCAACCCGCCGACCTCGCGTGAACTCGTTCGGGCGCAACTCGGTCTGGCCGACGGCGACATTGCTGTCGGCACGATCGCCCGGCTTTTTGATCTCAAAGGTCACGATGACATCATCGCCGCCGCTCCCGAGTTGTGCGCAAGATTTCCCAGACTGAAGTTTATTTGGATCGGCGATGGCCTGCTGCGGCCTCGGTTTGAGCAGCAGATAGGTGAGATGAACTTAAGAGAACGATTCATCCTGACCGGTTTGGTCCCCCCGACGAAAATCCCGGAATTGACGGGCGCACTCGACATCCTCGTCCATCCTTCGCGGAGAGAGGGCTTGGCGCGCGCCCTGCCGCAGGGCCAGCTCGCCGGATGCCCGGTCATCACCTACGATATTGATGGCAACCGCGAGGGACTGATCGACGGGCAAACCGGCTATTGCCTGCCACCGTTCGATCAAACCCGGCTCCGCGTCGCCCTGATTGACTTGATCGAGAACGAAATCAAACGCAAGGACTGGGGCCGCCGTGGACGCGAGTTTGCGCTGGCGCGTTTCGATACAAAAGTGATGGTTGCGCGTCTCGAAGCGGTCTACCAGCGGTGATGATTGCGGCCGCGACACCGCAGAGGCGCTGAAGAGGCAGACAATAGCAGGCATTGTTCATGCAGTTTTCGCAGCCACGGCTCATCGATCGTCCTCCCCCGCACCGGCAAGCACTTCCGCCTCTGTATCATCTGAGCCTCCGTGGTTGAGTCCATCCCTCCGCGTGCATCTGCGTTCATCTGCGGCTAAATAGTCAAGCCATGGCAAGTTTCCTGGTAATCGCCCCTCATCCTGACGACGCCGAGCTGGGCATGGGCGGCACGATCGTCAAGCTGGCTCGGCAGGGTCACACCGTACATGTTCTGGACATGACTAACGGCGAACCGACACCGAAAGGCTCACCCGAAATCCGTGCCGCTGAGGCCGCCGCGGCGGCAATTGTGCTCGGAGTAGAAAGATCCAACCTCGGCCTGAAGAACCGCGAGGTAACCCACAACATCGAAAGCCGCCACAAGCTTGCCGCGGCGATCCGGGTCCACCGGCCCAACGTGCTTTTCGTGCCCTACCCGACCGATGCCCACCCCGATCATGTCGCCGTCACGCGCATCGCCGAAGATGCGCGGTTTGATGCAAAGCTCTCCAAGACCAGCATTCCCGGCGAACCCTGGCACCCGAAACGCATTATCTACTACTTCTGCACACACCTCCGCATGAGCTTCCAGCCGACGTTCTGCATCGACGTAAGCGACACCCACGACGTAAAAATGAAGGCGTGCGACTGCTACGCATCACAAGGCCTCGCGGCCGACGGCGGGCTGATGCAGATGGTCAGCGGGATCGGCGGGTATTTCGGCGGGCGGATCGGCGTGAAGTTTGCCGAGCCGTTTTACTCCCACGAAGTGATCGGGCTGAGCGGGCTGGGCGATTTGGTTTGATTTGTGTGGACACGCATCGTTATCGATGCGATAATGATGCGTATGATCCGCCCTACCGACATTGATACGCTCGACAATTTCAAGCGGCGATCGCGGCAGGAGATCGCCAAGCTCCGACGCTCCGGCCGGCCGAAGGTGCTAACGGTGAACGGCGTCCCCGCGATTGTTGTACAGCATGCGCAGTCCTACGAGGAAATCGGGAGTGCGTTGGACGCGGCCGAATGCATAGCCGCCGTTCGTAAGGCTGCCGCGGAAGCAGATGCCGGACAACTGCTGGACGCAAAGTCCTGCTTCCGATCGCTACGCAGGCGTTTGCGTCGAAAGCAGAGCTGATGCGAAGTCGCCGCATCGCATTCACACCGGAGGCGCGTTGCGACTTGGATCGCATCGCCGACTTCATCGCCGCTCGGTCTCCCTTAAACGCCGACCGATTTTTAGCAAAGCTAGAACAGGAAATTCTTGCGCTGCCCGACTATGGGGCTTCAGTTGCTCTCGCGCCCGAGGCATCGGAGTTTAGCTTCAAACTGCGTCAGATTGTTGTTCACCCCTACCGCGTGCTGTTTCGAGTCAATGAAAATGTCATCGAGATCCTCCACATTCGGCACGGCGCGCGCACCGGTGCAATGCCCGACTGGCGTGGACACCCGACCTAGGATCATCACAATGTGACGGTTCAACAGCTTTGGGACAGCGTTGCCACATATGACCGAACAAGTCGAAATCTCCCCGGGCACTTTTGTCGACGCCAGTGCCATCGTGGTCTCATTTTCGAGGTCCAGCGGGCCCGGCGGGCAGAATGTCAACAAGCTCTCGACCAAGGCCGACCTTCGCCTCGATCTTCATGCCCTCACAGGTGTGTTGCGCGATACTGCCGTCGCCCGGTTGCGGACGCTTGCCCGGAACAAGATCAATAAGGACGATTTTCTCCTCTTGTCGTCACAGGAGCACCGCACACAGGAGATGAACCGCGACGCCGTGCTCGCCAAGCTCGCCGAACTCATCGCCGCCGCGCGAATCGAGCCGAAAGTGCGCCGGCCCACCCGGCCCACCAAGGCCGCCAAGCGCCGTCGGTTGGATGCCAAAAAACACCGCAGCGGCATCAAGAGCGGCCGGGGCCGGGTTGGCGAAGAGTAATCCATCGAATGTAGGCGCTGCCAGCAGCACTGATCGTCGCACCCCCACCCCCGAACAGTCGTCGCGCGACCGCTTCAATCAAAGACAAAGGCGAGCAAAGACAAAGGCGGAGAGCAAACCGGTGATTTGCTCTCCGCCGACTGCGGATGGGATTTACTGTTCACCCGGGCACTCAGCCCGTAATCACGATATTGCCAAACACCTGCCCGCCGATGGTCTGGCTGCTGATCGCCTTGGCTTGCACGGTCGAGCCGGCCTGGATGTTGCCATCCACCTGCAGATCAACGATTGTGCGCTTACTGCGGAGGAACCCGCCGGTAAGGATACTTCCGGTGATGTCCACCAGATCGATGTTGCGCGTTACAAGGAAGCTGGGGCTGGCAAAGTCGCCGCCGACAGTCAATCTGCCCACGCCGAGCGCCACGTTCACCTGTCCGAATAGCGACCCGCCAGTGCGCATCGAGACAAGCGCGCCGTCGCTGCCGGTCACAACCAACCGCGAAGTGCCCCGGAAGGTACCGGAGATGTCAACGACGTTCACCCGACCCGAAACTGCCAGGCTGCTACGCTCGACCGCACCCCCGCGAACGGTGAAGTTATCCAGCCCGCCGCTTTGTAGCGAAAGCCCGATCACGTCGCTGACGGTGGTGATTCGCCCGATCTTCTGGCCATAGCTCATGCGCATCGGGAACTGGTTTGACGTAAACGGAATGGTGACGCCTTGCGAGTCAAACGGGTCGCGAGCCTGAATCTGGTAAGCCTGCATCGATCCGAGATCGCCAACTGCGGTGAAAAGGCTGTCGGCAATCAGGCCGTTGTTGCTCACGCCCTTGCGCTTGGGCGCCGAAGCGGTGGTGCCGAGGTGGGCGTGCAGGTCGGTGAGTTCGTTGGGCCGCGTGCCGAAGAACTGATCAAACTGCGAGCCTTCGCTCTGCCGGACTGACGCGGTAAACGCTGTCGTATCGAGCCGCTTGCCGATGCCATTGGCCACGACCGACCCACCGCGGCCGCCCATATCAAAGCTGGAAGATCGAATGCCGTAGCCGTCTACATTGATGGCATTGACTACGCCGGTTCCGCCTGCCTGGACCGTGCTGGCAATCATACCAAAGCCGCCGTTGACTCTGATGCTACCGATGTCGGCGGCACGAATGTATGAGCCTATGATCCCACCCACACCGTTGAGGTTGATGGTGTTCAACTCAAAAATCGGCTGCGCGGTGGTGTCAGCCCCGATGTCAACGACTGTGAAGACCTGCGGGAGTTCAGTTGTATCTTCATAGTCGGCAATGACAGCGATGTCGTTGTTGATGATCGCGCCGTTGTCGAGTTCGATCGTGAGGATCGCCGTGTTTGATACCACATCACCACGGATGTCAGAGCCGAGGCCCTGGTTCTCGATCCTCGTGATCACACCGCCGACATAGATGCCCGACCGTGCAACCTGCCCAGTGCCCGTGGGCAAGACACCTTCGCCAATGTTAATGCGTGTGATGACGTTTCCACTGATCTGGATAGGCTCATTGATGCCTTCAAACACGGCCGGCGTGCCGGAGTTGTCGGCATTGGCAACGATGGTGCTGACATTGCCTCCAATGTTGATGTTACCCAGACCGCGGTTCGAGCGAACATTGATAACGCTGCCGGTGACATTCACGCCGACGCGCTGATCAATGAATGGATACGCCGTCGGAATCTGCTGAGCGATCTGGTTGAGCGCGACACCGAGCAATTTCGGCGTGAGGCCGATCGTCTGGCCGGTGAGGTTACCAATGCTGGTGGCGTTGACATTGACAATCTCGCCGCCGCTGGCATTGCTGATCGTGCTAAACAAGCCGCCATTAATGTCGAAGACGTTAACCGGTGCAGCACCGGTCACATCGAGCGTAAGGTCATTCGGGCCGCCCGCCAGCGCGAGGCCGCTTGCCGCGATCGGTCGCCCTGTGCCATTGACCGTAATCTGAGCAATGTCCACCACGGCGTTGCCACCACGCGGGAAGCTGGTGATCTTCATTCCGGTGCTGCTGGTCAGGTTCACCAGCGCCACACCCGAGCGCCCGCCGGACGTGCTGCGAATGGCATAAGGCGTGTATTGAATCTGGCCAACACGATTCACCGTCCCGCCCGAAGGCTGGCCAAACCCGCCAGTATTGGGTGTGATGGCGACGGGTTCAACCGTGAAGTCAGTACCCGAGTCGTCGGTCAGGGTGACCGCCTGATTCGCCGGAACCGTTACGGTCTCGCCGCTACCCGATGATCCAAAGAAGGTGTCGCGGAAGACGGTTCCGCCGACATTGATATAGCGGACATTTCCACCCGAGCCAGTATCGATTGCCGGGCCGCCGGCGCCGATTGTGCCAAAATCGCCGGCCACGTCGATCAACCCAATTACGCCATCGCTACCCGACGCGTCAGAATTCGCGACGAAATAGCTTGCTGTGAGGGTTGACATGTTTCCCGCACGCACCACGCCGATCGCCCGCTTGGTGATAAAGTTGCCCAGCAATGTTCCCGCGGCTTCGACGACTTGATAGTCGACGCCGACTGCCTGGGTACGATCGACCGAACCGGTTGACGGGTCGGCGTCGAACAAGTTGATTGCCAGCACGTCAGAACCTTCGGTACCTGTGGCCTTAAGAAGCCCAACAGTACCCTTGCGCACATGCAGATCGGGGGCAGAACCAATCCCACCGCCGACGACGTAGCCGATACTTTCGGCGGTAATGGCGCGCAGGTTGCCTGACGCGACGTAGTACCTGCCCGTCAACAAGCTGTGGGCAATGGTCTCACTTGCACTGATCACGCCGAGATCGCCGTCGAGCACGGTGAAGCTGTCAACCGGGCGAAGACTCGCGTCCTGGTCGGTCAGAATCGAGCCGCGCGAGTCAACCGCACCAAAGTTGATGTCAGCAGCGCCGCGCACGGTGAGCGTGTAATTGCCAGCCGGGCGCCCGAGGACGACACCGCGCTGAGTGAGAGTCGGTCCATCAAACAACTGGTCGCCAAACCCGCCAACCGCCAGCCGGTACACGCCAGCTTTTTCAGCAGTAAACTGAAACGGCTGGTTCAGGTTGTTCACACGGCTGTTACCCTGCGCGTGGCTGTAATCCGACGCAATCAGCCGATTGTCGGGGTCAAAAACGCCGACGTTGAGCGGACCATTTGTATCGAGATCCACCGTCACCGTCTGCCCAGCGAGCAGCGGCAGGCCATAGTAGTCGTTGAAGTCGTCGACGTTCACTGCGGCATTGATCGTGCCATCGATCACCGCGACATCGCCTTCATTGAGGCCCGAATCAAAGTATGTGTAAAGGTATTGCGGCGTGGCGAAGGTGTCGTTCACCAACTGCCCGGCCATGGTCGCGGCACCGATAAAGCCGCGCTGGAACAGTGTGTCGGAGCCGGTTAGAGGCGCTATCCGAAACTCTACTTCCTTGATATGCGTTGTCAGTTCTGTAGCGGGGCGCGACGCCTGCGCCCGCGCCGAGCCGTAAAAGTCTTCAAATGTGACGATCTGGCCGATGCGGCCCGTGACGTTAATGTCAACGCCGGTGTTGTAGCCGAAGTTGCCGCCACGGACGTCGTCGTCGTCCAGGTCATCGGTGCCGATGCTCGAACCGACAATAAGGTTGCGAATGTCACCGTTAACAGAGAAGTTATCGTTGAATGTGGCGACCTGACCCTGGCCCGCCAGCCCGAACGCATCGCCGGTGAGCAGAGCGCCGGTGTAGAAAGTATCGATCGACCCACCAAGGCTGACGACGCCCGTGGTGATACCGCCGATGAGAACCTTGCCGACGGTGACGCCCGGGGCAGACTCGACACCAGCAATGAGCACGCCGTTGGTTGGCGCGGGCATCACGCCGATGCCCGGCACAGGGAAATCGCCCTGCTGATCGCCGTAGGTGAGAATCGGTCGATCGGCCGACGGCTGGACGGCAGCGGGATATGCGCTGTCGGCGATATCAAACGCGCCAATCACCGCGCCGCCGGCGTTGGTGATCGTCAGGGTTTCGGCGGTGCTGCCGGGCTCGAAATTGTTGAACCGAATCGTCTGCGACGTGCTAAAAGGCTGCATCGGCCGGGCAATGCCGGTAGCGGCCACTTCGGCAATGCTTATAAAACCGGACTCGTCGCCGGCGGAGATGTAGATCTTGAAAATGTCCGCCCCAATCTCGGCATCGACCGCGGGTAGGTCGATCAAGGTTCGCTGGCCCACGGGGATCGCCAGATCATCATCACCAGGGTGAATCTCAAGGGCGAGGAACTCTGCGGTGATATTGCCGCCCATGGCGACGCGCACCACCCCGCTGGCCGACTCAAACTCGAAAGTGTCGACGATGGCCGCGCCGGTATTCGGATTGACCCCACCGCCAGAAAACGTGGTGAGCAGTTGACGACGTTCGAGCGTCTCGACCGTTGCCTTGACAGCGGACCGAACACGACGATTGCTGCGGACGCCTTTCAGGCCACTGCGATGCACATCCTTAGAGCTACTGCGTTGCATACCCTTGAAGCTACTGCGTTGCATACCCATGGTGCGAACCTCCGAGACAGTTCACCCGCGCCCGCCGTCAAACTCTGACGGTGTTGCGGTGACTGCATGTTGTAATCAACGTAATTTGAAACACGCCTGCTTAAACCGGGATGATCGCCGACGACATCGGTGACCCACACCCGGGGTTGGCCTTTTGCTCATCATCCTCAATTCCAGACCAGCCTGCATCACTGCCAAGCCGTCCGGCTGCGGGGCCGACCGCGTGCATTTTTCACGTCCGGTCGAACCCTTCCCCACCGGTGTGCGACGGCCAATTGCCGATCCGCACCGACCGATAAGAAACCAAAAACTACAGCCCGGATATCGGGGTGTCAAAGCCGCTCGAACCGTACGACAACCCCCCTCTGGCACACAACCTTTTCCGATTGTTGCCCCGGCGGCGGGAATCGTGCTAAAACTCACATCGCCATGCCGAACAACACCGAAATCGACGGAAAAACCGCAGACATCACCGAACTCCGCCATCTGGCCAAACTGGCCCGGCTGGCGGTTGACGATGAGCAACTGGCGAAGTACGGCGATCAATTGCATGCGATTCTTGCCTATGTCCAACGAATCAGCGGGGCCGACGTCAACGGAATCGACCCGATGGCCCATCCGTTACCCGTCAGCAACGCTTTTAGAGACGACGCCGTCGGCAATTCATTGCAATTGGAAAGCATTCTCCAGAATGCCCCCGAGACCGACGGGCCGTTCTTCAAAGTGCCCAAGATCATCGGCGGTGGTGACGACTCGGCGGGGTAGCCATCGTGGTGATGTCCAATCGGCTGAGAGGGCTGCATTTCGGCACCTGCCAGTGCCAGATCGATCACATTGACTCGGCGACCAGACCGGCTGAGAATTTTTTGAGTTTTCTGTACCACCAACCACCCATGACATTTGACACTCTCATCGCAGCCAAAAATGCCGTCGCCTCAGGGCAGGTCTCCGCTGTCGAGCTTGTGCGGGCCACCCTCGACCGCATTGCAGCGGTCGAGCCGGACATCGGCGCGTTTAACAGCGTGTTTAACGAAGACGCCCTGAAACAGGCCAAGCGGATTGACGATGCCAAACACCCCGGCCCGCTCGCCGGGGTGCCGATCGCGGTGAAGGACAACATCTGCACTTCGCACGGAAAAACCACCTGTTCTTCCAAGATATTGGCCAATTTTCACGCGCCCTATGATGCGACGGTCATCAAAAAACTGCAGTCGGCGGGGGCGATCATCATTGGCAAGACCAACTGCGACGAGTTTGCCATGGGCTCGTCGACGGAAAACAGTGCGTTCAAACTCACACATAACCCGTGGGACGTTTCGCGCGTACCAGGCGGAAGCAGCGGCGGGTCGGCGGCGAGCGTTTGTGCCGGGCTTTCCCCCGGCGCGCTCGGAAGCGACACCGGCGGAAGCATTCGCCAACCTGCGGCGCTCTGTGGCATCGTCGGCATCAAGCCCACCTACGGGCGCGTCAGCCGATATGGACTCGTCGCCTACGCCAGCAGCCTCGACCAGATAGGCACCTTCGGCCGAACCGTCGCCGATGCCGCTCTACAGTTGCAGGTCATCGCCGGGCACGACCCGATGGACTCGACCAGCTTCAATGAGCTTGTACCAGACTACTCCGCAAGCCTCGAACAGCCGCTGAAGGGCCTGCGGATCGGCATCGCCAAGGAATATAACTTGAGCGAGGGTCTTGACTTACAAGTAAGGCAGGCCATCGACGCCGCGATCGAGACCTATCGCTCCCTGGGTGCTGTGGTCGTCGATGTCAGCCTGCCCAATACGTCGTACGGCATCGCGGCGTATTACTTGATCGCCACCTGCGAGGCATCCAGCAATCTCGCCCGATACGACGGCGTACACTTCGGACACCGCACGGCCGACAAGGTTAGCGATATTGTCGAATTGTTCAGCAAAAGTCGCGCCGAGGGCTTCGGCCCGGAGGTGCAGCGGCGCATCATGCTGGGCACCTACGCGCTCTCAAGTGGTTATTACGACGCATTTTACGTTCGTGCGCTCAAGATTCGCCGGCTGATCAAGAACGACTTCGACCGTGCCTTCGAGCAGTGCGACGTCATTGCGTGCCCCAGCAGCCCGGTGCCAGCGTTCAAAATCGGCGAAAAAACCGACGATCCGCTGAGCATGTATCTCTGCGACGTGTTTACAGTGACCGCCAATATCGCTGGCATCCCGGGCATCAGCATCCCCGCAGGCTTCACCGACGGCTCAACCAGCGACGGCAAACCCCTGCCGATCGGCCTGCAACTGCTCGGACCGGTCTTTAGTGAAGAAAAGCTGCTGCGCGCGGCAAGGATGTTTGAAACGGCGACGGAGTTTCACTCAAGGCGGCCTAGCATAGATCATTGAGTTGACATGTCGGGCGTATGTTCGCCCGCGCGCCCGTCATCGCGTTCGAGTCATATTTAGATCAACGGAAGGCCCCATGCGCAGCATTACGCCGCCTGCCAGCGCACCCCCCTCCTTCCGCGCATGGCTCGCAGATCAGATTGCCCGCCGTCCCGCGGTGCCGGTGGCTGCGGCGCTCATGACCGGCATCGCGCTGCATGATTCGGCACCCGTTCATCCCTGGTATTGGCTCGGGCTTGCCGTCGTGTGCGCCTCGGCTGCTGGCTGCTATCGACAACGGGCGGTGCTCTCGTCGGCATTTCTGATGTTGGCCATCCTCATTGCCGGCGTCGCGGTCGCGCAGCTATCGAAGTATCGATTTGTCAGCGATCACATCTTCCACTTCAGCACCGAGCAACCCCGGCTGGCGCAGTTGGAGCTTTACATCGAGCGGCAGCCGCGGATTTTGGCCGACCCGTTCGCGGTCGGTCGGGCCCTCCCGCCGAAGCAGGTTTGTGTGGCCCGGGTCACGCGGGTGCTCACCTGGAACGGCTGGGTCGAGTCCGATGGCGGGATTCTTGTTCAAATCGATCAGCCGCACCCGCGATTGGCCATCCACCAGACCGTGCGCGTACTCGGCATGCTGCAGCGGCCAAGCCCGGCGATGAATCCCGGGCAGTTTAACTGGGCCGACTACTACCGCGAGCAGCGCGTGCTCTGTTCGATTGGCATCGATCATGCTGACAATATCTCGATCATTACGCGCGATGCGCCATCGGTTTTGACAAAGCTTCGATCCGGCGTGCGCCATCTGCTGGCTGCGGGCTTTCCCGAGGCGGTTTCCCTCGATCATGCCTTGCTCGGCGCGTTGCTTCTCGGCGACCACGACCCGGAGTTGCGCGACGTGCAGGAGCAGTTCCGAAAAACCGGTACGAGTCATCACCTCGCCATCAGCGGCATGCACATCGCGGTGCTGGGCGCGGTCGTGCTGGCAGTATGTCACCTGCTGCGGCTCTCGCCGCGCGCGGCGATGTGGGTATCGACACTGTTTGTCGTGCTCTACGGCGTGGTGGCGCTCCCCTCCCCGCCGGTGATTCGGTCGGTGTTGCTATGCGTTATTTTTTCGATCGGCATCGTCTCTCGCAGAAGCGTCGATGCAATTCAACTGCTGGCCATCAGCGTTATCGCGATGCTGCTCTATCACCCGCTTGATCTGTTCAATGCTGGTTTCCAGCTCAGCTTCGGTACGGTTCTTGGCCTCATCTTGTTCACCGAGCCACTCGCGCGATTCATCTGGCGCGACGACCCGGATATCGAAGTCTTGAGGAGCTTTCACAAACTTTCACCGAGACAACTCGCGCGCGACCAGTTTAAGCGAAAGGCGCGAACCATTCTCGCCGCGGCGGTCGTGGCGTGGGTGGTGTCGTTACCCCTGATTGCCTATCACTTTGAGCAACTCAATCCGTGGGCGATTCCAGGAAGCATCCTGCTCGCCCCGTTTGTGTTTGTTGCCCTGGTTGGCGGCTTTCTCAAGGTCGTGCTGACGTTGCTATTCCCCGCGGCGGCACCGGCGTGGGCTGTGATGGCAACACTGCCGATGGAAGCCATGCGCGACATCGTAGGCGTGCTCGCATGGCTGCCCGGATCGGACGTGCCCCTGCCTGCCCCGCCGCTGTGGATTGTGGTGGCGTTTTACATCGTCCTCGTCATTCCCCTGCTTCCAATCACCACGACGTCTCTACGGCGAAGCGTCCGCGCCTGCTGCACCGCGGCGGGGGTGGGATTGCTGGTGGCGCCGTTTGTGTTCGGGTTTCGCGCCCTTGATGCCGTTGCACCACGGGCGGATGAGCTTTCAATCACATTGCTGAGCGTCGGCGCGGGTCAGTGCGCTGTGATCGCGCCACCGCGGGGCAAGCTGGTGCTGATCGATTGCGGCTCTGCGACGCTGCGCGATCCACTTCGTAAATGCATCGCGCCATTTGTGAGGCATCTGGGGCGATGGAGCGTGGGCCGGGTGATTCTGAGCCACGGCGATTTCGATCACATCAGTGCCGCAGCGGAGGTGGTGGAGGCATACGGGGTAAATGAAGTGATGACCAGCGCGCACTTCGCGCGCCTGTCCGCGGGCAACCCACCGGCGGAGGGATTGCTTCGCTTTCTTGAATCAACCGATCGCACCGTGCTCGAACTGATTCCCGGCAACCGAATCAACCTCGGCGGCGGCGCGATGATCGACGTGCTCTGGCCCCCGCGCGACAGTGATTTATCCAGCAACGACAGCGGGCTTGTGCTGCGCCTGACTTTCGCCGGGCGATCCGTGCTACTCCCCGCCGACATTCAAGCCGCGGCACAGATGTTACTGCTTGAAGCGCCCGACCAGCTCAAGGCCGACGTCCTCATCGCGCCACACCATGGCAGCGCCGAAAAGACCACCGCGGCATTTCTGCAGGCGGTCGACGCGCAAATCGTAATCAGCAGCAACGACCGGACACTCAGCGGGAAACAGGTTGACTTCGAAGCCCTCACCGCCGGGCGTGTGTTACATCGCACCAATCGTCAAGGCTCGGTGACGCTGCACATGTCGCGCGCCGGCGAATTGACAGTGACAACATTTGAGTCGGTGAGATGAGCCGTGATTTCAGGCGATTCTGACTCCCTGCGCCAACATCCGCAATCCTACTTGTTCGCGTCAAACTGCGCAATTTGTGCCGCGATTAACGCCCGAATTGTGGAGTGCATAAAGTTTTTTATTGCCTCGGCGCACTGCCACGTTAGTTTACACAGTGCACCCCCAAAGCCCGGTCAGCGGCGGGAGTGCGGGGATATGCCCACGTCGTCAGGAGAACGATGATGCAGCCGACAATCTGCGCCAACTATCTTGCGCGATCGCTGATCATTGGCGCGCTCAGTGCCATGCCCTCGTACGCACAGATATGGGTCGGTCCGGCCGACGGTGTTTGGAGTAATCCGGGCAACTGGAGCACATTCAATGTTCCAAACTCGCCGTTTGACGATGTTGTGATCGATGCCTCTGCGGCACAGGACAGCACGGTCCGGCTCGATACAATCGCGCTTGTTCGCTCGATGCAGATCAACCCAGCCGACTCTTTGCGGCTCAATCCAGGCTCCCGGCTGGCAGTGTTTGGAAACGGCACGACAGGGTTCATCCAGAACGCCGGATTGATCACCCTCTCTCCCAACACCGAACTTCTCGCAAGCGCATCAGCCGTCACTCTCTTCGGCGGGGGCACGATTCAACTCGACGGCAACGCGGCGCGCATCGCGGGCAGCGGACGGGTCGTTAACGTGGACAACCGCATCACCGGCGACGGCCTGCTCGGTGGCAATGCGATTGAATTCGTCAATCAAAGCATTATCGATGCCTCCACCCCCAACCAAGCCCTGGTGGTTGATCCCGCCTCGAAGGGGCCAGCGGCGTTACTCAACAGCGGCACGCTCCTCGCCAGCGCGGGATGGCTCCTGCTCAGCGGCAGTGGCGGCGGTGGGTTCTCAAACACCAGCGGCCACATTCACGCCAATGGCGGCACGATCCAGCTAATCAACGATGCAGCCATCGCCGGGGGCACGTTTCAATCTTCCCTCGGTTCTCGCATTACGATCGCGCCCGGGCACGCTGCATCCCTCACGGGCATCATCAACAACGGCCACATCGCCGCGGGAGCTGGTTCGACCCTCGAGGTGGCCGAGGTCATCACCAATTCAGGGACGTTCACGCTCACGACCGAACTCGGCACCACCGCCGACACCGCGCTCGTCGCCATGGGCGATGCGACCTTCACGGGCACCGGCGTGATCGTCCTGGATTCGGCAACCGCGGCGCTTCGCGGACCGGGGACATTTATCAACAACCCATCTCACCGCATCGAAGGCGGCGGACGCGTCGGCGATAACTCGGCCGGCATTCGCAATCACGGCGTCATCGTCTCGCGCAATCCCCTCGCGCCGCTCGTTATCGATCCCGGTTCCCCCATGATTCACACCGGTGCACTCATCGCCGCCGGTGAGACCACACTCAAGCTCTCGGGCAACGGCGGGCAGGGATTCACCGGGTCGGGCAGCATGCACATTGAAGCCGGCGGCGCGATCGAACTTGTCAACGCAGCCCAGGTAAGCTTCACCGGCGATGTACAGGCCGATGGCCTGCTGCGCGCGGCCGGCGGATCGAGCCTGTCAGTCGGAGGCATCAGCGGCAGTGGAACCGTTCAAGCAACCGGACAAACCACCGGCGGGCGAATCACCGCCACTCACGTTCGCACCTCGTTCATCGAAGCCACCACCGGATTGGTCAAGCTTCGGGCCGGAGGCGGAACAATGGGAACATCGCGCGTGAATCAACTCAACGGCAGCGGGCTTGATCTCACCGATCACGCGATCATCATCGATTACACCGGAACCGATCCAATTCATTCGCTGACGACAAGGGTGCGCGACGGCTATGCTGCGGGGAGTTGGAGCGGAAACGGAATTCGATCATCCAGCGCCGCGGGCGACCTCACCCGGCGCACCGGCCTGGGCATCGCGCCCGCCTCGGCGTTGGCAACCCCTGTTCCCGGGATCTATCAAGGTCAACCGCTGGACCAAACTTCTGTTGTCATCGCATTCACTCTCTATGGCGATGCCAACCTCGACTTGCGTGTCAATCTCGACGACTTCACCGCGCTGGCGGCGGGGTTTGGGAACGCCGGCGGGTGGCATGAGGGCGATTTCAACTACGACGGGTTCGTCAACCTCAACGATTTCACCCCGCTGGCGGCCAGCTTCGGCATGTCCGCCCCGTTGCAAGTGACGACCGCTGCGGTCCCTGAACCAATGACGGCGTTTGTGAGCCTGGCATTGGTCTTCGTCGGACGGAGCAGACGGTCAGCATTTCCGGGCGCAACGCGCCGCTGAGGGCTGGAACGCAAGGCGCGCAAAATTAGTTGATCGCCGGTGGCAAAGGGGGCTCGCGGTGAGGTCTCACGGTGGGTCTCCGGTGAGGTCTCACAGTGCGATCGACCTTTTGCTATCGACGATCAACCTGAATCAGCCAGGTATTGCCGCCTGCGGTTCTTTATGGAATCGCGATGGTCTGCCCAGCCTTGAGTGTCTGTGGGCTAAGGCCGGGATTGGCCTGGGCGATGCGCTGCCACTGGTTGCCGTTGCCGTATCGGGCCTTGGCGATGCTGAAGAGCGTGTCGCCCTTCTTCACCGTGTAGCTCGACCCGCCAGCGACCGCGGTCTGCGACGGAGCGGGGGCGTAGGACGCCTGCTGATATTGCGGGGCGGGCGCGGTGTCGTAAATCACCTGCTGCGCCACCGGCTGCGGCGACGTTGCCTGGGGCGCGGTGTAAACCGGTGTCGGCTCGCTGATGTCCAGCGCACTGGCGTTGGTGGTTTTCCGGGTACATCCGACGAATGCACCGGCCGCGATCATAGCGGCTGCAAAGAAGGCAATGCGGGTTTTCATAGGGCGTCTCCTTACCTGCACAGGATTGGGTCATCGCGAGCGGCGTTCCGCCGCCGCTGGGTCATCTTCAGAACTTTATCGGACGAGCCACGGGAAGTTCTTTACCCAAATGCGAGATTTTTCCAGCCGCCGGGGGTGTGGAAGCGTCATCGGCTTGAGTTGGACCGCGCGTGGGGCTTGCATCTTCCCCGCCGACGTCGAAAGTGGCACCCGAAATGGTCTTGGTGCTGGTGATTCTGGTTTCGGGCGCATTCCTATGGGGCATTGCGGTGGTGCTGACGACCTTCGCGCTGCTCCATCCCCCGAGGCTCACGCCCGCCCGCGCGATGGCCCGTCTGGGGCGAATGACGCCCGCCGATCTTGGATTACGCTACGAAAACTGCGACTTTACAATCGAAAGTGGACGGGCTGAAGCAAGGGTGACACTCGTGGGGTGGTGGATTCCATCGATCGCGCGGTCGGACCGGTCGGTGATAATCGTCCACGGCTACGCCGACAGCCGGGCTGGCGCGCTGGCATGGGTGCCGGTGTGGCTCGATGTCGGGTTCAACGTCCTGCTCTTCGACCTGCGCGGCCACGGCGAGAGTGGTGGAAACGCCACCTCTGCCGGGCTAAATGATCATTTCGACGTTTGGCGAATTGTCGCAGAATTGCGTGCCCGCAAGCCGGAGCAGACGCGTCAACTCATGCTTTTTGGCGTGAGCCTCGGTGCCACCATCGCGCTGGCCGCGGGCGAAACCGTTGACGACTTAGCGGGGATTGTGCTCGAATCGCCGGTGGTCGATTTCATCCACGGCGTGAATACGCAAAGCTGGCTGATGGGCCTCCCCGGCGCGACTGTCGTCCGCCCGGGAATCTGGCTGGCCGAGCGCTGGCTTGGCCGCCGGTTTGCCGCGGTCCGGGTGTCGCGCCTCATCTCCCTCTCGCCGGCACCGGTTCTGGCGATGATCCCGCTCGCCGATGCGTTTCTCCCGCCGGAACACGTCGAGGAAATCACCCGCGCGATCGGGGCGCGACGATTAAAAGATCAAACGTCGCAAGTTGTTGATTTTCAAGGAGCTACGCATCTTCTGCCCGCGCATCTGGAGTCGGCCAGGTATCGTGACGCCTTGCAACAGTTCGTCAATGCGTGTACAGACTACGGTTTGGCGCGCGCGCCGGCGGAGGGTGCCGGGGCGCGTCAATCCAACTGAGCGCATTTGATGTCAATTCTTGAAGAACTGAGCCAATCCTTCCCGCCGCAGATTCAGGAGCGCGGGGATGAATATTTCTCTCAGCGGCGGGCGCAGATCGTGGAGAATCGCCCCGATTACGTTCGTGCCATTGTCCGAGGCACCGGAAGATATCGCGTGGAGATTCGCTTCAACTCCGGCGACCTTCGCAACCCCGAATATCGCTGCGGATGCCCCTATTTTGAAGAGCACGGCGGGTGCAAACATATCTGGGCAGTGCTTCGACAGGCCGAACACCAGAAGATTCTTCCCCGGCTGGAGATGGATCGCCCCAGAAACGCCAACAGCAACGGCCACGACTATGATGTACACGACGACGCCGACGACGAGACCGATTACGCCGACGAATCAGTCGTCGAATCGCACATCGAACGCATCCGGCGGTCAACCCAGACTATCCATCGGACCGACGCAGACGAAGCTCAGCCCGGCAAGCCGCGCCCCCGCTGGCTTCGATCGATTCAGACCGTCAGCGACGAGATGCTGGGCAACGAAAATGCCCAGCCGACACCCTGGCCGGCGTATCGACGCATAATTTACGTCGTGGATATCGATGCCACGATCGCGCAGGGAATGCTCGCGGTTGAACTGATGTGCGAAGATGTACTGGTCGCTGGCAAGCCCGAGCGACTTCGCTCGCTTCGGCTTTCGCGCGTCAGCCTGCCAAAACTGCCCGAGCAGGAAGACGCCTCGATCGTGCAGATGCTGCTGGGGGCGAGCCGCGGCGGGGTGGTGGAAGACTATCTCGACATCGATCACCGGTTTCTGCTCGCCGAAGCCTCGGCGGAGACGTTGCTTCGCCGAATGATCGCCACCGGCCGATGTCGTTTGCGGCACCACGAGACTTCGGCCACCCTGCCGTCGCTCGAGTGGGACGATGCGCCGCAGTGGAAGTTTGTCCTGCGGTTGCAGCAGGAAGAAACCGAACCGATCTTCTGGCTGCGCGGCGACTTTCGGCGCGATAACGAAACCATCGACGCCCGCGAATCGGCCATCGTGCTCCGCGGGGGGCTGATTATTCGTGGTAACACCGTGAGCAAGCTCGACGACGGCGGCGCGTTTGACCTAATCGCGCTACTCCGAAGCGAGACGAATACGTTTGTGCCAGAAGCGCAGATTCCACAGTTACTCACCGAGCTGTTCAATCTCCCGCGGTTGCCGCAGTTGGAACTGCCTGCTGGACATGAACTTACGGAACTGCGCGCCCCCCCGCGGCCCCGGTTGAGCATTGCGCGCCCGACCGGTGGGCCGGCCAATAGGCTTGTGGCCGAGTTGTTGTTTGATTACGCCGGGGTGAAAGTCCCCTGGCGGCCGGTGCGGCCCGCCCTGTACGACGCCAACTCCCGGCAACTCCTCTGGCGCGATCGCAACGCGGAACTTGCCGCGGGCGAAGTGTTAACCTCGCTGGGCCTGCGCCCCGGCGAATCACACACGGACGACGACACATGGCGGCTGCCCGCGAACAAACTCAGCAGGATCGTCTCGACCCTCGTCGGCCAAAGCTGGATTGTCGAAGCTGAGGGAAAGGTCTACCGCAAAGGCGGAAAATTTAACGTGCGCGTCGCCAGTGGAATTGATTGGCTGGAGTTGACAGGCAACATCGATTTCGATGGACAGACCGCGACGCTCCCACAGCTTCTCAGCGCCGCGCGGAAGGGTGACAAGCTCGTGAAGCTCGGCGATGGCACCTTCGGCGTGCTCCCGGAAGACTGGCTCGAACAATATGGCGTGCTCGCCGCCATGGGCGAGGTGGACGGCGACCATATCAAGTTCAGCAATAAGCAGGTTGGCCTGCTGGATGCCCTTCTGGCAGCGGTGCCCGAGGCGACCTGGGACGAGTCTTTCACCAAGCTCCGACAACAACTCGAACAGTTCAACGGCATCGAGGCGGCCGAGGCACCTCCGGAGTTTTCTGGAGAGTTGCGGCACTATCAGAAGGATGGTCTCGGCTGGATCGGCTTCCTGCGCAAACTCGGGTTCGGCGGGTGCCTTGCAGACGATATGGGCCTGGGAAAGACGATCCAGGTACTCGCGATGCTTCAACGGCGAAAGCTCGATGGCGCCGGCAAGCCTACATTGGTCGTCGTTCCGCGGTCGCTCATTTTTAACTGGAAGGCCGAAGCCGAGAAGTTCACCCCCGGATTGCGCGTGCTCGATCATTCGGGCGCACAGCGATCGATTCCGAAGAACGGGTTTAAGGATTACGACATTGTGCTTAGCACCTACGGTACCGTCCGCCGCGATGCCGTCGAGATGAAGGATATTCCCTTTGACTATGTCGTGCTCGACGAAGCGCAGGCCATCAAGAACAGCCAAAGCGAAAGCGCCAAGGCCGTGCGAATTCTCACCGCCGACCACCGCCTGGCACTGTCGGGCACACCGGTGCAGAATCACCTCGGCGAACTCTGGAGCCTGTTCGAGTTTCTCAACCCCGGCCTGCTGGGAACCAGTAGCGCCTTCAAAACAATCAGCGCCGGCGGAACGGTTGACGGCAGCGGGCGCGAGGCGCTCGCCAAGGCGCTGCGGCCATTTATTCTACGGCGGACGAAGGCACAAGTCGCGCCCGAGCTTCCCGACAAGCTCGAACAGACTTTGTATTGCGAACTCGACCGCGAGCAGCGCAAGCTCTACAACGAGCTACGCGAACACTACCGCGCCAACCTGCTGCAGCAGGTTGACCAACTCGGCATCGGCAAGACGAAGATGCAGATCCTCGAAGCGCTGCTGCGCCTCCGGCAGGCGGCGTGCCATCCGGGGTTGATTGACCAGAAGCGTGTCGGTGAAAGCAGTGCCAAGCTCGACGCGCTCGTTCCGCAGATTGAAGAAGTCATCGATGAAGGCCACAAGGTGCTGGTGTTCAGCCAGTTCACCAGCTTTCTTTCGATCGTGCGCAAAAAACTCGACGCCCGCGGCGTGACGTATGAATATCTTGACGGAAAAACCAACGACCGCCAGGCGAGAGTCCGCCGCTTTCAGAACGACCCCGACTGCAAACTGTTCCTCATCAGCCTCAAAGCCGGCGGGCTAGGCTTGAACCTCACGCAGGCCGAGTATGTGTTTCTGCTCGACCCGTGGTGGAACCCCGCGGTGGAGCAGCAGGCGATCGACCGCACCCACCGAATCGGCCAGACGCGGCAGGTGTTTGCGTATCGCCTCATCGCCAAGGACACGGTGGAAGAGAAGGTGCTCGAACTGCAAAAGGCCAAGCGCGCCCTCGCCGACGCGATCATCACCGCCGACAACTCGCTCATCACTTCGATGGGGCGCGAAGAACTCGAAATGCTCTTGTCGTAATCGCTCGTCACCAGCCATCAATGAAGAACGGCGGCACATCGCGTGCCGCCGTTCTTCTTCAATGGCCGGGGTTGAACTATCTCTTTTCCGCAGGCGCAACCGGCGACATTTCAATCGCCACCTGATCCAGCGCGGCGGCCATGTCGTCGATCGCGGCGAGAAGCGTCTGCTCATCGGCGCGGGTCGCGATAATCAGGTCATTCACCGACTGAATCCCCCCGCGGGTGAGATCGCTGCTGAGGAATCGCTGCAAGTCGCGCAGGTTGGACATCAAAGGCGTGGCGGTGGTGCGGACGGTGGCCATCTTGTCGGTGAGCGATTGAAAGCTCGCCCGCGCTTCGCCCATGCGCGCGTAGGCCCGCTCCTTCATCTTCGCATCGGTCAGCGCGTCGGCCTCGGCTTTCCACCGCACGACGTACTCTTCCCGCTTCGCACGCATGTCGTTGGCGCGATCGCGCGTGCGCTGCCCGCGGCGCTCAACTTCGTCTACGGCCTTGGAAAATCTGGCGTATTGCGGGCGCAGGTCGGCTTGGGGGTTGTTTACCAGGTCGTCCAGGAAATCGACCGCCTTCACCACTTCCGCCCGCGTCGCCGCCAGTTCGCTGCGCGTGTCCTGCAGCCGCTTGCTCGCCAGCGCCGCCTTATCGAAGCCCGTCTTCTTGTTGGCGCACCCAATCAGGAGGGCCGCCGCGATCGCCACTACAAGCCCGCTGCGAATCATCTGCAAACTCTTCATGTTTGACCTCGTATGTCTAAGACCCCAGGCAATAGTTTACGCCAGCCGCTGAGGCCGCCAATTTTTCGCTCGCCGACGAACACCCCCCCAAGGCGGCTTGTGGCAGTTACGGATCGCTCGGAAAAATCTGCCGCCAATCCCGCTCCATATCGACAACAATCCATCTTTGCTCACCCGCGCGAATCAGCGCCTGATCGAGCCTGCCAATGTGCGATGACTTGTCGTACTTCCATTCGCGCACCGCATCGGTGTGATGAATGATCACGCCCAGCCGACGGCCGGCTCCGCTTGTGGCATATTCGAGCATTTGCAGATCGCCGTCAGAATTGCCCACTGCTATCACGGGTCGACGGCCGATCATTTGCTGGATGCCAACCGGCTTGCCCGGACCATCGTCAATCAGATCGAGTTCTGAGAGCTTCACCACATGCGCCCCGTCCGAGCGCATCTCAAACGCGTAAACTCCTCGGCTGCCGATGACTTGCTCGGGAGGGATGCCGTAGGTCTCCTCCGCAAACGCACGAATGAAATCCACCCCGCCTCCGGACACAATGTAAGTCTTGAATCCGTGAGCGCGCAGGTACTCCAGGAGTTCCAGCATCGGCTGATACACCATTTTCGTGTACGGTTGCTTTGTTTCCGGGTGCCGGGCGCTCGCAAGCCATCCTATGACCGCTGCTTCAAACTCGTCAGTCGTCATGCCGGCATGGGTTGCTTTGACGATTTCGCCCAGCGACTTCTCGCCCCCGGCAAGAACTGTCTTCAGGTCACCGCGCAAGACGGATGCGAATGGCACCTTCTCCCGCCATTCCGGATGCTGGTCGGCAAGCACCTTCACGCGGTCGAGGGCGAATGCCAATTGAAAGTAGAATGGCTGCTCTGCCCAAAGGGTTCCGTCGTTATCGAACACCGCGATTCGCTCGGCGGGTGGAATGTAACTCTCGGAGCCGCGACGACTTACGTCGCCAACGAAGTTGACAATCTGCTTCTTCGTGCCCCCATCATTCCAGGAAGCGAGCGGATCGGCGGCGCAGGAAATCGAGATCGCCGTGAGAACGCACAGGACCGAGTGGCGAACAAACTGGTAGCTCAACATGATCGCGCCTCTCCGTGATCAAAGCTGTTTGGGCAACAATGACCCAGGCCGCCCCCGCAACATTGCGGGGAGCGGCCTGGGTGCCGTATGAGCCTCTGGCGTTACTCGCCGCCAATGGTCATCCGTTTGATCTGCTGTTCAAGGGAATCCAGACTCCAGTCGCCCGGACGCTGGCTTGGAGGGAACTCCTTCATACTCATGAGAAACTCGCTGGCAACCGCCTGCAGCGGCACCAGGACAAACGCGCGATCGATCATCCAGTCGTGGTAGGTGTTGGAATTCTGCTGCGCCTTCTCAAATGGGTCGCGGCGAAGATTGAAGAGCAGTGGCAGTCGCAGATGAACGAATGGTTCGCGCCACACGTCCAGTTGATACGCGCGGTTCTCGAGGTAGGTGGCCTTCCAGTCGCCGACGCGAATCGCCACGATCTCGCCACCGTCATTGGTGTAGATAAATGCCTTCCGCGGCGATTCCTTGACCTTTCCCGAGAGATAATCGCTCAGATCTTTGCCATCGACGTGGTTCTTATAGGTTCTTCCGTTGAGTTCCACGCCTTGGAGCAGCTTCTGCGTGATGTCGGCAGCCCCCGCCGCGGCGGCGAAGGTGGGGAGCCAGTCTTCGTGCGACACAATACCGTTCAGGGTTTCGCCGGCGAGGTAGTTTCCGGGCCAGCGAATGAAGCAAGGCACGCGAAAAGCGCCTTCCCAGTTGCTGTTTTTCTCCCCGCGGAAGGGCGTGGTGCCAGCATCGGGCCATGTGTTGTAGTGCGGGCCGTTATCGGTTGAATACTGCACAATTGTGTTGTTGGCGATGCCCAGTTCGTCGATGAGGGCGAGCAATTCACCGACGTGCATGTCATGCTCGACCATGCCGTCGTGGTACTCATCGCCGCTGGGGCCGGCGATGCCCTTGTGCTCTTCCTTGACATGCGTGCGAAAGTGCATGCGGGTTCCGTTCCACCAGCAGAAAAACGGCTGACCGGCCTCATGCTTCCGCCTGATAAACTCCTTGGCCGCGGCGACGGTCTCATCGTCGATGGTTTCCATCCGCTTTTTGGTCAGCGGACCGAGGTTTTCGATCGATTGCCCTCCGGCGCCGTCCGATTTAGTTCGCAACAGCCCCCTGGGACCAAATTGTTCGCGAAAGGTCTTGCCGTTGGGCAATTTTACGTCACTGGGGTAATCGCGGTTCTCCGGCTCTTCCTCAGCGTTGAGGTGGTAGAGACTGCCCATGAACTCGTCAAAGCCATGAACGGTGGGCAGGTGCTCGTCACGATCACCCTGGTGGTTCTTCCCAAACTGACCTGTGGCATAACCCTGGCTTTTCAGCACGGTGGCCATGGTCACATCGGTCTTTTGCCATCCTTCTTTCGCGCCCGGCATGCCCACCTTGGTCATGCCCGACCGCACCGGAACACTCCCGCTGATGAACGCCGCGCGTCCCGCGGTGCAGCTTTGCTGCGCGTAGTAGTCAGTGAACGCCACGCCTTCTTTGGCAATTCTGTCGATGTTGGGAGTTCGATAGCCCATCATTCCGCGATTATTGTGGCTGATGTTCCATGTGCCGACATCGTCGCCCCAGATCACCAGAATATTGGGCTTGGATTGCTGCGCCTGTGCGAGCGAGCTCGACAGGATGCAGAAAAGACCGACGACCATTGAGGTCAGGGCGCATGGTCGCACGAGACTGTTGCACCAATTCATTCTTGCTCCCGTGTTAAGCGGCCTTCCCTACGAATGGTGAGCGAGACTCGAGCCCGGATAATGTCCGGCCAAGGAGACGCTCAGCACGGCACGGAAAACCTACAAACAAATGTTCAAGTCCGAGGCTTGCCGCCTTGTGACCGTGGAGAAGTATCGCAAGTCTGAAGTTTACAGCAAGTTTGCGTGTCGTATCAGTCACTGGACGACTGGCCGCTCACACGCGAACCGACCCCTGCCAGGAGGCATTGAAGATGGCGTTGACGACGCGTCGGCCTGGCATGACATCAAACCGAGCATGAGCCGCCGCCGATTTGCAACCCGGGCACAAGCAACGAGTTCGATCTTTGAATGGGTCGAAGGATGGTACAATCGCCGCCGAAGGCGCTCGGCGCTAGGCTATGTCAGCCCCGAAGAGTTCGAGGCAAGCCTCAATTAGTGACAGCCGTCGCGCTTGCCGTTCGTGGGGAAGGCCACAGATACTCGGTGGGACTTTCGATTAAAATGATGAACGAAAGTGCAGATAACCAAGACCCAGTGCTGGTGATTGATCTAGGAAGAGGCGACCGAACCGGGCTTCTGTGGTTGAGTGCTGTCTTTGGAGGATGAGGCTTGTTTGGAGTGATTGCGTTGTGGACGCTCAGACTCGCAGAACGCCAGCACCTCCATCACCAAAACCCGGCGTGGCAATAAGTGCGAAAGATTCTTCTGGGCCTGCCAGGATTCCAATCACGCTGCCAACGTGGGCTGGATCGAGTGGTTTTCTGTTGGCTTTCTCGTGGTTTTCTGGCTGTTTTCTGACTAATCATCTTCCGCGTGCGGGTGGTACGCGCCGACCAACTGTTGCTGCACCTGCGGGGGGACGGGGTCGTAGTGGCTTAGCTCCATGCTGAAGCTGCCCTGTCCGCCGGTGACGCTCTTTAGCTGGTTTTGATAGGTCATCACCTCGGCCAGCGGGGCCTGGGCTTTGACGACGGCCATGCCGCCGCCCAGAAAATCCTGGCCCATGATCCGGCCGCGTTTGCCGGAGAGGTCGCCGGTGATGGCACCCATTTTGTCTTCGGGGCAGGTCACTTCCATGTTGACGATCGGTTCGAGAATGCTCGGGCGGGCCTTGAGGATTGCATCGCGGAATGCGTGCTTCCCGGCGGCCTTGAAGGCGACTTCCTTGCTATCGACGGGATGGTGCTTGCCATCGTAAACGATCACGCGGACATCCTGCAGCGGATAGCCTGCGACGGCACCTTGCGTGAGCAATTCTCGCACGCCTTTCTCAATTGCGGGGACAAACTGCCCTGGAATCGCCCCGCCGAAGATTTCATCGATAAACTCGAATCCCTTGCCGCGCTCCATGGGTTCGATGCGCAGGTAGACCTCGCCAAACTGCCCCGCCCCGCCGGTCTGCTTTTTGTGGCGGTGATGGCCCTCGGCTTTTTGCAGGATCGTCTCGCGATAGGCGATTTTCGGGGGCTTGGTGTCAACGTGCAGCCCCCGGTTGGCCAGCCGCTGCAGCACGAGGCGCAGGTGAAGCTCCCCGAGGCCATTGATGACGACTTCATGAGTTTGCGAGTCATTGTGCCATTTGAATGTCGGGTCTTCCTCTTCAAGCTTATGAAGCTGCACGCTCATCTTCGCTTCATCGCCGCGGGCCTTGGGGGTGATGGCCAGGCCGTACATCGGCGTGGGGAGCTTGAGCGGCTTGCAGTGAACGCTGTCGAGCGCGTGATCGTCGTGCAGCACGTCGTTCACATGAATCTCTTCAATCTTGGCCACGGCCCCGATGTCGCCGCAGATGATTTCGGGGGCTTCCCGGTGCTCCTTGCCCTGCAGGTGAAAGACGTGGCCGAGTTTGATGGGCTTCTTGTTGTGCCCGATATACACCTGCGATTGCCCTGTCACGCGGCCCTGGTGAATGCGGAAAATCGAAAGCTTGCCCACAAACGGGTCGGCGGTGACTTTGAACACATGCGCCAGCAGGGGATGCTCGGCGTCTTCATGTATCTCGTAAGGCTTTTCGTTGGCACCTTCGCCGGTAAGGAAGGCTGGCATATTGCCTTCGAGGGGGCTGGGGAAGTGCTTGACGATGGCATCGAGCAATTCGGTGACGCCGACGCCCGTCTTTGCGTCGGTAAACAGGATGGGAACCACATGACCATCGTCCATGGCGCGCTCGAAGGGGTCGTGGAGCGCGTCGTAGTCGGGTTCCTCGCCGCCGAGGTATTTTTCCATCAGGTTTTCGTCCATTTCGACGATCTGATCGAGAATAGCCGCGTGGCACCGGCGCACGGTATCAAAATCGGCTTCGCCCGAGGCGTTCAAGAGGCACTCGACAACGGCCTTGCCGCCGCCGGTGGGGAGATTGATGGGGAGGCATTCCGGCCCGAAGGCTTCCTGAATGCGTTCGACGAGCGCCGCGAGATCGACCTCGGGCATGTCAATCTTGTTAATGATGATGGCTCGGGGCAGATTTCGATCTTTGGCGGCTTCCATCATGCGCCGGGCGATAACCTCAATGCCGCTTTGCGCATTGATGACGACCGCAACAGTTTCGACCGCGGGCAGGCACGCGATAGCCTGGCCGATGAGATCGGGCGAGCCTGGCGTGTCGATGAGGTTGATGCGCTTGCCGAGATGGTCGCAATGCAAAATGGCGGAGTAGATGCTGTGTTTGTGTTCTTTCTCTTCCTTCTCAAAGTCGCTGCAGCTTGACCCGTCGGCGGGAGAAGTCTTGCGGTTGATGGTGCCGCTGGCGAACAGCATGGCATCGACCAGCGAGGTTTTGCCGCTGGCACCGTGGCCGGCGATGAGAACATTCCTGATATCACCCGTGGTGTAAGAAGGCATGAGAAGACTCCGTTTGCTGGCGTCGGTAAGGACCCTCGTTGCTCGACAGGGAGGCAGGATGTGTCAACGCCACCGGCATGACGCCACAGCCGGCGCGCTGGCGTATCGACAGGATTCTAACACCGCAGGGGGTGGATCGCTAAAAGATTCTGCAACAATTGACGCTGGCTCGGTAAATGGGTGTATTGCCGGTAACATTCGAGAATGCTCCGATCAATCACCACCTTCCTCCTGTTAGTCAGCGGCTGCGCCATGAACAAAACAAGTGAGTCCAACTTTCTGCAAAGCGATCTTCGCGTGATGAGCTTTAACATCCGCTTTGCCACCGCCCCGGACGGCGAAAACCACTGGGACCTGCGACAGGATGCCGCGGTGAAGGCCATCCAAGCATTCGACCCCGACATTCTTGGCACACAGGAAACTCTGCTCGTGCAACGCGACTTCATTCCCGTGAGGCTGCCACAATTCGCCGCGGTGGGGGTGGGGCGGGACGACGGCAAAGAGAAAGGGGAAATGACAGCGGCGTTCTATCGGCGCGATCGGTTTGAGTTGCTCGATTCCGGCCATTTCTGGCTCAGCGAGACGCCGCAGACACCGGGGAGCAAGAGCTGGGACACTGCCATCACGCGCATGGCCACTTGGCTGAAGCTGCGCGACCGAAACGACCCAACCACGCGGCCTCTGCTGGTCATTAATGCACATTTCGATCACGTCGGAAAAGTGGCCCGCGAAGAGTCGGCCAAGCTCATCCGGCGGCAGGCGGAAACACTTGGGGAGGGATGCTCGGTTCTCATCATCGGCGATTTTAACTGCACGGAGAGTGATGCCCCCTATGCGCAGCTCGCTGGCCAGCGCGTCGGCGCAACGACGTTGATTGATACCTACCGACAAGTTCACTCGGAGCGCGCCGAGAATGAAGCCACTTTCACCGCGTTTAAGCCAGAGGCGATTAAGGGCAACCGAATCGACTTCATCTTCGCCAGCGACGACCTCAACCCCACAGCGGCGGGCATTGACCGCAATCTTTACGATGGCAGACTGCCCAGCGACCACTTCCCAGTGACCGCGACACTGCGGCGCACCGGACGGCCGGCGAAGCCGTAGCCAAATCTGGAAATCCGTCTGGCGCTGCAGATCGCGCCGCGGTTGAAGTGCGTCTGATCTTGCCTTATATCCTTCGTTTTCATTGCGCAACGCCGTTTCCCTCGGCGCAGCGGCTTACGATCCTGCTTAGCTTGATTTAGAGGTAAAAAGAATGGCTCATCGTGTCTATAACTTCAGCGCCGGACCCGCCATGCTCCCGACCGAGGTGCTGGAGAAATCGGCCGCGGCATTGCTTGATTTTCAGGGCAAGGGCTTTGGCATCGCCGAATGCAGCCACCGCGGGAAGGAGTTTGACGGTGTGATGGATGAGTCCATCGCGCTTTGCAAGAAGCTGCTGGGCCTGGGCGACAGCCACGACGTGCTGTTTCTGCAAGGCGGCGCGACACAACTGTTTACGCAAATCGGAATGGCATTCTTACACAACTCGGCCGACTACCTGGTGAGCGGCGAATGGAGCAAGAAGGCCGCCGGCGCGATCAAGGATCTCGGTGGGAAGGCCAACGTTGTCGCGACCAGCGAGGCGAGTAGTTTTGATCACTCTCCGGCAAAGGGCGATTGGAAACTGAGCGACGCAGCCGACTATTTTCATGTCTGCTCGAATGAAACCGTCCACGGTCATCGCCTGCCGCAGTGGCCGGTGCATCGCAACCTGATCGTCGATGCCAGCAGTGAGTTTATGAGCCGCCCGCATCCCGTGGCCGATTGCGCGCTGGTGTATGCTGGAAGCCAGAAGAATCTCGGGCCCGCGGGGGTGGTGGTCGCGATTGTGCGCAAGGACATGTACGAAAAACAGAAGAAGATGCCCGCCAAGCTCTGGAGCTTTAAGGACATGGCCGAGAACAAGAGCATGATCAACACGCCGCCGACGTTTGGCGTGTATATCCTGCTCGAAACGTTTCGCTGGCTCGAACGCCAGGGTGGACTTGCAGCGATCGAGAAGATCAACGCACAAAAGGCTCAGGCGATTTATGGGGCGATTGATTCGTCGAATGGCTTTTACACCGGCACCGTCAGCGTGAAGGACCAGCGAAGCCACATGAATGTCACCTTCCGCCTGCCGAGCGAAGAAATCACCGACGCTTTCATCAAGGAAGCGGCCAGGAACGGAATGGTCGCGCTGAAGGGCTACCGCACCGTCGGCGGGATTCGCGCCAGCATCTACAACGCAATGCCCGCCGAGGGCGCGGCGGCGCTTGCGGCGTTTATGAAGGATTTCGCGTCCAGGAATTCGTGACGGGTTACTCACCCACTGCCGCACGAAGTTCCTTGAAGCTATAGATTCCCGCCAGAATCTGGGGCTCGCTTTCGCCGGCGCGCCAGACCGCTGTCACTGGAATTGCGCCGACGGCGTTGAGCTGGCGCAAGAGCGGCCAGCCGATGGCCGATTGGTGCGTCAGGTCGGCCTTGATGGTTGTCACCCGGTTGGCGCGGAGCCATCGCACGTTTTCTTCCGAAGCGAAGACGGTCAGTTCGATCGTCTGACAATTGGCACACCAGTCGGCGGTGAACTTCACCAGCACGGGCTCGCCAGTTGCGCGGGCCTTTGCCAGTGCCTCTTCAGAATAGGCGGTCCAATCGATTGGAGGATTGGCGAGCTTGACGGTGATGGCCAGGGCAGGGCCGATCAGCCCCGCCGCCACGACCGTCGCCGCCACGATGGCGAGCTTATGCTTGGCGACCTGTGCCGCCCGCACGACCAGGAACACCCCCGCCGCGGCGATGAGCGCGAAAATGACCCACCAGAAATTGGGCCCGCGGAGCGCGTCGGGCAAAAACATCTTGCCAAAGTAGGCCGCGGTCGCCAGCAGCAGGAAGCCCATCATTTGCTTGATGATCTCGCTCCACGCGCCCGCCCGGGGCAATTTCTGCGCCACGCCGGGAAACGCCGAGAGGAGCACATAGGGAGACGCCATACCCGCCCCCACAACCATCAGGAGCAGCACACCCACCACCGCCGGTTGAAGCGCCGCCCATGTCAGCAGCGCGAAGAAAAGCCCGAAAGTGCAAGGCGTGCTCAGCACCGCAGTAAGGATGCCGAAGAGGAAATTGCCGCTCACGGTGTCATGCCGCGGAGTGACGTTGTAGACCCAATATGGCATGTTCACCCCAAACACCCCGAACATTCCTGCGGCCATGCCGATGAGGATTACCGTGACCGCGCCTGCAAACCAGACATTTCCGAACAATTCCCCCCAGCTAATCGCCTTGAACACCAGCACCGGCACCGCCAGCGCAGCAAACGTAGCGATTATGCCCGCGGAGAAGATCAGCCCGAACATGAAGCACTTCGCGCGATCGTGCTGCGCCACTTCATAAAAGCCCACCGCCTTCAGCGGCAAGACCGGCAACACGCAGGGCACGAGATTGAAGATGATCCCCACAACAAAAGCGCCCGCAAATGCCAGCAGATAAGCATTGTCGCGCAGTTCGAGACCGAAAAGCGACTGCGCCTTTGCCGCAGGCGCAGGTGGCTTGGCGGTGCCGCTGGTTGCGTCGGCGATCGCTGCGAACACCGACGGATCAAAGTCCTTGAAAATCGCCTGCTCGACCGGTTCAACCGAATCGGTAGCGGCGACGATTTTCGTTTGCCACGCCACCTCAGGCGATTCCGGCGCGAAGCAGCTACGGTCGTCACAAATCTGGTAGGTGAGCGTGCCCCGAATGCTCAACTCGCCTGTTGGCGAAGCGTCCGGCTTGACCTGCACGGGCACATAAACCACCACCCTGCCGTCGTAAAGGTTCAGCGCGCCAAGTGCCGGATAGGTTCGATCATGCCCCTTCGGGTAGATCGGCTTGCCGATGATCAGTTGATCATTCGGCTCCATCGCAAGCTCGAAGGCGATAAAGTTTTCGTCGCTCGGCGTGGCTGATTGGGCGTGATAGCCGGGCTTGATGTCGACGACCACTGCGAGCACGGCGTTTTCACCCACGCGCAACGCCGATTGCCCGACCACGGCGCGCGACGAAGCCAAATCGACCGGCTGCGCCCCCGCGGCGGAACAAATCCCGGCCAGGAAAGCACAAACCAGCATCGTCCGCTGCAGAAAGCTCATCGCCTGCATCATCCGAACACCCGCGCTCCAACGCAGTCCGAACACCCCTCACTATCTGACATCATACAAAGTCGTCGGGAAAGTTGACGCGCATCCGTCAGCGCAGAAGATCGATCGACTTGCCCCATATCAATATGGGACAAATCGTAGGGAGTAACCGTTGCGACTGTCGAAGCGAACCGAATACGGGCTGCGCGCACTCGTTCATCTCGGGAGGGTGGGTGACGAAAACTTCGTGCAGTCGCGCGATCTCGCCCAAGCCGAGCATTTGCCCGGGAAATACGTCGAACTTGTCCTGATGGCGCTGCGCAGGGCCGGGCTGCTCAAAAGCCGGGCTGGCGTGGGAGGGGGCTATCGGCTCGCCCGCGCGCCGGCACACATTCGCATCGCCGACGTCATCGACCTGCTGGAGCGCACCGACGATGCCGAAGCCGACCGAGCCGCAACCCGTTCGCCCGGCGCGGCCGCGGTGGCATTTGTTGTTGCCAAGGTGCAACAAACAACCGAAACCGCGCTCGGCGAATTGACGCTGGAGAAGCTCCTCGATCAGATTCCACGCAACGTCGGGTCGAAAGACTCAATGTACTACATCTAAGTTCGGGTGTGACGCCCAAGTACGGCAGCACGAGGCAGAAACGCTTATGTTGTATCTCCTGGCTTTCAGTATCGATACCGTTCGCGACTGGGTTCAAAACCATGGCTTTTGGGGCGGGGTGGCCGTGGTGTTTGGCCTGCTGTTCTTGTGTGGGCTGGGCCTTCCACTCCCGGAAGATATCCCGCTGATCGTCGCGGGGGCGTTTTTGGTTCACGACACACGCAGTTGGATCATTGTTGGCTCGGCCTGCTGGGCGGGCATCATCGGCGGGGATATCTGCCTTTACATGCTGGGGCACAAATACGGCATGAACATCACCAAGCTGCCGTTCATCGGAAAACATGTGACCGCGGAGCGAATTCAGCACGTTGAGAAGCTCTTCGAGCGCTACGGCGTGCTGGTGGTGGCTGTCGGCAGGCTCTTTGCAGGCATCCGCGGCGCGATGGTCGTCACCGCGGGCACCATTCGCTACAACTTCTTCAAGTTTCTCATCGCCGACGGCATCGCGGCATTCTTCTCCGGCGGGCTGTTCATGCTGCTGGGGCACTGGGTCGGCCAATCGCTGAACGATGATCGAATCAAGGAATTCAAGCACTGGTTCATCGCCGGAGCGATCGTGCTTGTCTGCCTTGTCGTGGCTTGGGTCATATGGAAACGCCGCACAGGATCGAGCGTCAGCCAGAAGATTGAAGAAAAAATTGAACAGCGGATCGAAAAGAAAATCCACGCGGCAGGTGAACAGCACCGGCAAGCCTCGGCTGCCCACGAATCTTCACGAACGAAACACGAATGAAGAAAGACGAAAGTGTAAGGGATTTTTGCACGAGGGGTAGGCTTGGCGCCAAGGTTACGCTACCGGCGATGCGTTGAATGCGCACATCATTCGTGACTGATTCCTGCAAATTCGTGGGCGACATTCCGTAAACGGTTTGACGCCCGGCCCCCCGCGTCCTACGCTTTTGTTAAGTAAACAACAGGAGATCATTTATGCCCGTCGAACTTATGAAACTGCCCTACGCGACCGACGCACTCGAACCGCACATTGATAAAGCGACGATGGAAATCCATCACGGCAAGCATCACAACGCCTATGTAACCAATTACAACAAAGCACTCGAACAAGCCCCGCAGTTGGTGGGGAAGAGCGTTGAAGAGGTCATTGCCAACAACCTTGCCGCAGTGCCCGATGCCATCAAGGCCGCCGTCCGCAATAACGGCGGGGGAATTGTGAATCACAATCTGTTCTGGCAGACGATCGGCCCGGTCAACGGCACGAAATTTGGCGGCGCCCCGGTGGGCAACCTCGCCAAGGCCATCGATGCCTCTGTCGGCTCGTTCGACAAGTTCAAAGAGGCTTTCGCCGCCGCCGCCACCACGCGGTTTGGGAGCGGGTGGGCCTGGCTGGTGAAGAACGGCGGAAAGGTCGAGATTTATTCGACCGCAAACCAGGACAGCCCGATCATGGAAGGCAAAACGCCGATCATCGGCCTGGATGTGTGGGAACACGCATATTACCTGAAGTATCAGAACCGTCGGCCAGACTACATCGCCGCCTACTGGAACGTGGTCAACTGGACCGCCGCCGAGGAGCGATTCAACGCTGCAGGATAGTTTTTCGGCGATGCCGGTGCGGTAGCGGTGTCGTTCGGATTCAAGCTCAGTTTTCGCAGACAGTTTGCAATCGGCGGCGGGTGCCGGTAGTGGTCGTCTTATTCAAAGATGTTCACCAGGCTCATTCCCCGGTTTTCCAGGCAAATCAAGCTCACCGGCTCCCCCGGTGCAGTCGCGCTCCCCGCGATCGAGAGCGAGGGGGAGGCGCGCTATAAGCCCATCTCTTTTGCGATGGTCCGTCGGCTGCTGACGTACCTCACCCCCTACCGCAAGACTTATGTCACGGGAATTGTGGTCGGGCTGTTACACGTCCTGCTCGATCTACTATCGCCGGCATTTATCGGCTTGCTGATCGCGGTGTGCGCCGGATACCTCGACGGCACGCTGCACATCACCGCGGGCGAGGCCAAGACGCGGCTTGCGCTCATCATGGTGCTGTGGGGTCTGGCATTCACCGGATCGGTCCTTCTCCAACGCTGGTGCATCATTCTCATGACGCGGGCCGGAGAAAGCGTGCAGTTTGATTTGCGCCAGAAGATGTTTGCCCATCTGCAGTTGCTCTCGATGAGCTATTACGACAAGACCAAGCTGGGCCGGATCATCAGCCGGCTCACTAGCGACATCAATGCGCTGCGCGAGGTGAACGTGTGGGGTGTGTGGCAGATCATCGCCAATGCAATGATCATGCTCGTCGCCGCCGCCGCCATGGCATGGACAGATTACCGGCTGTTCCTGGCTGTTTGCTGGCTTGGCATTCCGCTCTTCATTCTGACGCGCATTTACCTTCGCACGCTGGGCCGCCAGCAGCAGGTGGTGCGCGAGTGGTGGACGCGCGTCAGCACCAATCTCGCCGAAAACATCACGGGAATGCGCGTCGTCACCGCGTATGACCGCCAGGCGCCCAATCTGGGCGTGTTTAATCGGCTGCAGGAGCAAAACACCAGCAACAACGTAAGTGTCGCCCGCACCAACGGCATTTATCAACCACTGCTCGAAGCCATTCGAAACACCGGACGAGCGATTGTTCTGCTCTTCGGCGGATATCTCATCGCGACGGGACGTATCGGCAAAGCCCAGGGCGTGGGCGCGGTGGTTGCGGCGTTTTGGTACTGGGATTGGTTTATGGGCGCAATTATCACGCTCGGCAACTTCATCAACCAACTCATGATGGCCATGGCCGGCGGCGAGAGGGTGTTTAACCTGCTCGACACGCCACCCGACGTGCACGACCTGCCCACCGCGCGCCCGCTGCCCCGCATCAAGGGCGATGTCACGTTTGAAAATGTCACCTTCGGCTACAACCCCGAGCGCCCCGTGCTGCACGACATTTCCTTCGAGGCCCGCGCCGGGCAGACTTTCGCGCTCGTCGGCCATACCGGAAGCGGGAAAAGTTCGATCGTGAGCCTGATCGCCCGATTCTATCAGCCTCAGCAGGGCCGGGTGCTTGTCGACGGCATTGATGTGCGCACCGTCACCGGCGAATCGCTGCATCGGCAAATGGGATTGGTGCTGCAGGTCAACTACCTGTTCACCGGCACCGTGATTGAAAACATCCGCTATTCCAAACCCGACGCCACTGACGAGCAGGTTTTTACCGCCGCGAGGCAGTTGGGCACCTTTGACGCGATTATGACCCTCAAACAGGGCTTCGACACCGATGTCGGCGAGCGCGGCGCCAATATGAGCCTGGGCCAGCGCCAGCTCATCTGCTTTACAAGGGCATACCTCGCCGACCCGAGAATCTTCATGCTCGACGAGGCAACCAGCGCCGTAGACACCGCGACCGAGATGCTTGTGCAGCAATCGCTGGAAAAGCTGCTCGCCGGGCGAACGACATTTATTGTCGCCCATCGCCTGAGTACGATCATGCGGGCCGACATGATCCTGGTGCTGGATCACGGCCGGATCGTGGAAAGCGGCACACATGCGGCGCTTCTAAGGCACGAGGGCAAGTATGCCGAACTGTACCGCCAGTTTGCCCAGTCCGCCGCGGGCAATTGATGATTTGGACTCGCTCTCCTGCAGGACAAAGCGCAATCAGAGGATCCACAGAAGTAGAGGCGGCGGAAGATATCAACGGGATCGTCCTGCAAAGCAGGCAAGTGCGAGAGGTATGCGATGGCAAGATTGAGATTCGACGAACAAGCGGCGCTCGCAGCCGGAGCAACCCCGCTGGCTGTCAGGCTCTATAAGGCACACAGGTTTCTCTCGCTATCGCTGCTGGTGTGGTTTGGGGTGTTCGTCCTCTTCGGCGTGGCTTACCATGTGTTTGGCAAGCCCAGGCCGATGCTCGATATTGGTACAGCGATCGTCATGGGTGCCTTCATCGTCCTCTGGCTGGCTTCAGTCACCACCCTGTTTCTGACCAACTTTCTCGTCCGCCGACTATACGTCGCTGCGTTCATCGGGGTTGTGTTCCACGGCGCACTGCTGCTTTTTCCTCTCCTCAATGCTGTCATCATGGAGACGATGGCACCTGACATGCCCGGTCAGGCCCAGCCTCCGAAGACTCCAGCGGCCTCTCCCGGCGGAAACGTCGGTGGCACGAAGAGCTGATCCCGGGTAATCGGTTCTGCGGCCCCTGTCCATCTCCATCATGCCGCAAGGTGCGCCCCGATTGCCTCCGTTGCGGCGATCGTTAAACTCCGGCGGCGAATTGTCTTGGCGTTCTTACCGGGCTATCGGCTCGGTGACGATCTGTTTAGGAGGTTTCATGCACGTTCAATCGCTGGAAAATCGTTGCCTGTTCGCCATCTCGCTCAGCGATGGGCTGCTCGAAATCGACGGCAATAACCTCAGCGAGCGCGTCCACATGCGCGTCAGCCGGGGCGATCTGATTGTGAAGCTCTTCCGCGAACCAACCGCCCGGCAGATCGCCCAGGGCAAAACGGGGCTTCAGACCATCGCGTCCCGAAAATATGACCCCGCCGACGTGCAACGCATCGAAATCGACATGCGCCGGGGCGACGATGTTGTCTTTCTGCAGCGCATCAATTTCAACGCCGATATCACGTTTAACGGACGCGCCGGAAATGACTTTCTAGAGATCGATGCCTCGCTCAGCACGCCGGGCGATGTTCCGCCCAGAATCGTTCTCGTCGGCGACGGCGGGAATGACTCCATGACCTATTTCGGCCCCGCGAACGTCTCCATGAGCGGCAGCGAGGGCCAGGACACGCTCATCGGCGGAAATGGCAACGACTTCCTCGACGGCGGCGACGGCAACGACTCCCTCATCGGCCGCGGCGGGGGCGATACGCTCTTAGGCGAGTCCGGCCACGATTTCCTTGATGCCGGCCAGGGTGCCAACGGAACCGTCACCGAAAGTGTGCTAGGCGGCAGCGGTGGCGATACCATCTTCGGGGGCAACGGGCCGCAATCGCTCTTCGGCGGCGGAGGAAACGACGTCATCACCGCAGCATTCGGGCCGGCACAGATTTTTGGCGAGTCCGGCAACGACAGCATCACCGGCGGAGACTTCGGCGAACTCATCGACGGCGGCGACGGCGACGACACCATCGACGGCAACGCCGGCAATGACACCCTCCTCGGCGGACTCGGCAACGACCAGCTCCGCGGCGGCGACGGCAACGACAGCATCCTCGGCCAAACCGAAAACGACATCCTCATCGGCGGAAACGGCAACGACACCCTCGACGGCGGCGAAGGCAACGATCTCGTCGTCGGCCACGCCGGACAAAACGCCCTCACCGGCGGCCCGGGCATCGATCACTTCATCCGCTCAGAAAGAGGCAACATCCTCGATTTCGAGCGCGGCATCGATGGGCTGATCTGATTGTTGGGCTGATCTGATTGTTGGGTTCATCTAATTGCCGGGTCGATCTGATTGATCCGCCGACCGAGTCGTAGCAGCGGGACGGGGGCGCCGATCCTGCATTCACCCCCGAACTTGCCGCCGACGACGATTTACGGCGATGCCCGCCAACATCACAATTCCCGCCCCCGCCGGTTCCGGCACGATCGGGTCCAGGCGGAAGTACGCAAACCCGCTGCCGTCGTCGAATCGGGCTTCGGCCAGTATCTGCCCGGCGTTGTTGATGCGGTAGGCGTCGATGAGGGTTACGCCGGGAATGTCTACGAATGTGTTCAGGTCGAGCGGTGCGGTCGCCCCCTCCGGCCAGATGAGCGCGCGGACGACATCGCCAAACGGCCCCCCGACCGCCCCGCCGACGATGGTGCCGTCGTTGTTGATCGCCTGCGCGAGGGTTTGCAGGTTGTCTTCAAACAAGCCGAGGTCGTGAATCTCCTGCTCGCCGGTGTCGAGGTCGATGCGCGCCCGGTAGCCGCGCAGGTGAACATCGTTACTCTCCCAGATACCGGTGAACCAGCCGTCATCGTTAATCTCAAACCCGCGCGTTTCCGGGAACCCGGGAAAGTTCAGGCGCTGTGCGGTGCCGTTGCGACCGATGAAGCCGCCGAACATCGTCCCGCCGAGATTAGATGCCTCGCGCATAAGGCCAACGTAGATACCAGCACTGCTCACCGATTGTCCTATACTGTTCGACATTTCCAGCCCGCTGATTAGTTGGGGGCCAGATTCAAGCCACCGGGTGGCTACCTGAAAAACAGTACCACCAGTCTCAGGTTGCACGAAGCTGGCACCGAGAATAAAAGCGTCGTTACCTGTGATCGCGAAACCACCCCTTCCAACCGAGGAGAGTCGGATCGCATCCACTTTGTTCCAGAAGACCGCATGCGGTAGTGGCTGACCAATCTCTTGCAGCACTCCAACCGGAGTTCCGTCCGGCAAGAACCCATTTACCGCAGCTTGAGCGTATGGGTCTGCTGCCGGCTCTACAAGAGGTATTCCGTCGAGACCCCATGTTACTGCAACGTCGATCGGAAACTGCGTCGAGCTGATTCGCATGTATCCGCCCGCAACTCCTTGCTCTGACAGTGCTTCCGGAAAGTAGAGTGAAGTGTTGGGCAGCAGGCTCAATCGGGTCGGTTGGTACGTCGGCAAGAAATTTTGCGCAAACACGGAAGAATGCAGACTTAAGAGTTGACAGGCAATGACGAGCGTGGGCAAACTACTCGCGGACGGGGAAGGCATGTGACACAGGTGCGTTCTAAAATCTCGGCTGAGTAGGAGCATGGTATCGTACTGTCTCTTCCACACCGGGTCTTGGCAAGAAAAATCTTCGGTTGGCAGCAATTGCTGTGTTTGGAGGGTTGCTTCCTGCACAGTCGATTGTCGCCCAAGTCACGACAAGTTGGACCGGCAATGGTGGGCAAAATGTATGGACCAACCTCGACAATTGGGGAATTGATGGCTTCCCCAACACCGGCAGCATCGCTCTGATTCAATCCGGCGGGACCGGCACAAATCTGTTTCTCCGCGAAGGCACCAGCGGCTCTGTCGACGTCGGCACGCTGATCTTCAATCATGCGAGTTACCGCAACATTCTGTCTGGAACGGGCTTGGCCACGCTCAACTTCGGCGCGAGCGGCGGTATTGATTTCGACGGGCCGCCTGAAGAGAAAGGCTCCGGTGAAGGGCCGAGGGTAATCGGCGAGTTTTCGGGATCAAATCCGACCGTCTCTTTCCAACTCCCCACGGCAGGACTTCTGACCTTCCGCGCACGCAGAGAAGTTGAACTCAACGCGGGAGTTTTCGGAACAGGATCGGTTCAGTTTGATCGGCTTGGGACTATGGGACTTCCAGTGATCACCATTGGCAGCAACACGCAAAGCGAATTCAGCGGCGGGGCGACGCTCAATCCGGATGTCAACTTGCTTATCAACGGTTCCTCAAACCCCGGTTTCACGAACGGCCCGCTCGGGGTGGGCACCACGGCACTCGCCGGAGGCATTTTGTCGTTAAACTCCGTCACACTCGGAAACTACATGCATGTGACGGCCGATTCGCTTGTCACGGGCAGCGGAACGCTGACTGGAAACATGCTGCTTTCTACGCAGTCCGGCACGATCCAAACCGGAAGACGAATGCAGGTCGATGCCGGAAATCTGTTTGTTTTCAACAACGCGACCTATTCCCCAACCGATACCGGAACATTCTCCGTTCTCTCAACCGCAGAGGGTTACACCGCATTTGATGTCATTTGATGTCGATTATCGCGTGAGCAGCGGCACAAGTGTGTTTGGCGGAGCAGTGGGTGAAGTGATTAACTTCGCGGATGGGTTGCCGAGGCCCGATGGATCGATCATCAAAACCGGCGCGGGCGCGTTTGCTGTCAAGCACTTCCGAACGCATGTGATGAACATCGACGAAGGTTTACTGCGCGTGACCCAAAGCAGCAGTACCGGCGGCACCCCGGATTTTGTCGGCAGCACTGACGGAACCAGCCTGGTACGCAGGCTGAAACTCGACGGCATCTCATACCCCGGGCAAACTTTGCAAGTCACTCCAACGGTAAAGCTCGACCTGCAAAACAATGACTTGATCGTCGACTGGAAAGACAAGTTCAACACCCATGTTGGCACCCTTGACCTTTACGGCCCGCTGGGCACGCTTGTTGTAAACAGCTCGGGCACGGTGTCGGCGGAAGGGTACCTCGCCGGGCTTCGAACGGCATACCTGGGCAGCGGCTCGGGAATCTGGACTGGCAACGGCATCACCAGCCAAATCGCTGCCGACCAATCAGGCACATTCTCCATCGCGTAAGCGACATCCGTCGACTTACTCCAACTGCCCGCAGACATTCTCAGTTCGGCGACCGCGGAGTTCTCGGGGCAGTTTGTCACCAACCGCGCGGCGTTGTTCAAATTCACCTACGCTGGTGATGTGACGATGGATGGGCAGGTGAATCTGGATGATTTCACAGTCCTCGGTGACTCTTTCGGGCTGGGATCAGACCAGAACCCGCAGAAGTGGCTTCAAGGCGACCTGAACTACAACGCGCTGGTCAATCTGGACGATTTTACGATCCTCGCCACAACCTTTGGCCTTGGCACACAAAATATGCTGCGCCCCGGCCCCGACGCACTGCCGCCGCTGGGAGAACTCTACATTGCGTTGCTCGATTACCCGCAGATCTATTGGGAAGCGCGCGGTTCGCGGGAATTGTGGGCGATGTTTGAGCCGTTCGAGTCGATAAACCTCGGCCCCATCCCCGCGATGCCGGAAGGCCTGCGGGCAATCCCAGAACCAGCGACAACAGCGGCGGTGCTTGCACTTGCATTGGCAGCGAGGAGAACCCGCGGCGCACGGCGTGACGCCCGCGGCGCGATCCTTGCTTCTTGACACGCTCGCACGACATGGGCCGGAAACCCATGGCGTGGCACCCTGCGAATACCTGTGTGGACCTAAATCTTTCGGCGCGCTGCGCTTTCGGTGCACCGCGGGCGCAGCGCGGGGGATTGGGGAAAGGATGAATTATGACGGATGAAGGATGAAGCGAGGAGGAGACTGCCCGTGGTGCGCGCGCTCGCACGACATGGGCTGGACGCCCATATCGTGGCACCCCGCGAACACTTGTTGGAACCGCAAGTTTTTCGGCGCGCTGCGCTTTCGGCGCTCCGCGGGCGCAACGCGAGGGGTATGGGGGAAAGGATGAAGGATGAGGGACACAGGATGACGTACGGAGGAAACTGCGCGTGATGGGCGCATGCCCGGAAATGCCCGAGAATGCCCGATTTTTGAAAATAGCAGATTCTACTTAGTCGGCGAACTTTTTGCTCCGGCGGGCTGCGTGGCGATGGGCTTGGGCGGGCGGATTGAGACGCACCGGGGCGCTTACTCGCCGACCACGGATGATCTGTACTGAATGGAATGCAGATACAGCCCGTGGGCTGGCGCGGTGGGTCCGGCGGCGCGGCGGTCTTTGGCTTGGAGCATTGGTGTCATTTCGCTCGCGGGACGGCGCGCCAGGCCGACCTCGATGAGTGTGCCGACGATGATGCGCACCATCTGCCAGAGAAAGCCGGTGCCCTCGACCGAGATGATGAGGCGCGGGCCGTCGCGAGCGACGTCGATGCCTGTGATCGTGCGCACGGTGTGTTCCCTGCCATGGCCGGGCTTGGCAAAGCTGGCGAAGTCGTGCGTGCCCACGAGCAGCGCGGCGGCGGCGCGGATGGCGGTGTCGTCGAGGGGTTGCCAACGGTGCCAGGCCAGATCGGCCTGGAACACCGGGCGATCTGGCTCGTTCCAGATGATGTATTCGTAGCGCTTGGAGGTGGTCATCGAAATGGCGTCAAACGAGTCATTTACTTGCTCGACGGACCGGATAAGGATATCGCCCGGCAGGCGCGCGTTGACGGCCTGGCGCAGGTTTTCCGGTGGGATCTGGACTGCGGAGGTATCGAGGTGAGCAACCTGCGCGTGGGCATGCACGCCGGCGTCGGTCCGGCTGGAGCCACAGACCGTGACGGGATGGCCAACAACGGAGCCAATCGTCCGCTGAAGTGTCTCCTGTACGGTGGGGATGCCGGCGGCGCCCTCGGGAAGGTGGCCCTTCCAGGTCGGGGGCGTCGGCTGGACTTGCCACCCGTGGTACGCGGTTCCGCGGTAGGCTATGACGATTTTGAGGCGGCGCGCCGCCGAAACAAAGCGGAGTGCTCCTTCTTTTTTTAACGAGACAAAAGAATCCGATTGACGCGGTATGGACATTGCCTACACTCCTCGGTCACTGGCCCGCCGACCCCGATCGCCAGCGAATCTTGCGCGCAAATTTTGCTGGCACCCATGACGAGTCAACCGGTTGGCGACAACATCACAGGTCGGGGCTACACATCCGTGAAATCAGTTGACGCGCGCACTCAGTTTGCTCGGGACGGAGTTTACACGGATTGTGGTTTGCTTTCCGGGCTTGCGAACTCATCGATTTCGCAGCACTCGATGCGATGCGCTATCAGGCACATGGGCGATGGCCTGCCGCATGCCGAGCAGCAGTCGGCACTGGGTCATTGTATTCAGCTACGCAACACATGGCAGTTGGACGAACGACTGCGATCGATCGTGCTTGATCTGTCGCTGGCACGACGTGCTGCGGAGTTGCTTGGCGCGCCTGGGTTGCAGCTTTACAGCGACTTGCTCGTGGTGCGCGAGCCTGGCGGGCCGGATGATGACTGGCACCTCGACGCGGTTCGGATGCCAGTTCCCGGAGATGCGGTGGTGGCGGCGTACATTCCGCTCTCCCCCGCGTCGGCTGGCGAGGGGTCGCTGGATTTGCTGGTGGGCAGCCATCTGCTGCCGGAGTGCAGCGAGTTCAAGCTTCACCGTGCAACCACGCTGAAGCGCATCCGAGGCCGGCTGGTGCGCTCGGGGCTTCCTCTGCTGCAGGCGTCGCCGGTGCCGGGGGATGTAACATTCATCACGGGCAATGTGTTCCACCGCGTGCGTCAAAGTGCGCTGAAGGTGCCATCGGTGACACTGTGGGTTTACTATTTTCTTGCCGGGCAGACACTCATTCGTCCGAAGAACCCCTTCCAGGCACTGGAGCGAGAGCGCCACTTTGCCGAGGTGGCCGTGGGCCGGCCCGTTCTCACCCCGCTGACGCCGCTGGTCTGCGGTAAGTGGGTTAGCGCGCGTGCATCGGGCTAGCGGTGGTCTGTCGCGTGGAAGCGAGAATCGGCAACACGCTCGCGTGAAGCAGCCCATTGGTGGCAACGGCATCCCCGCCGTGAATTGTTTCTTCGCCGGCCCAGGTCGAAAACCGCCCGCCGGCTTCGCGGAGAATGACCGGCAGCGGCCCGCAGTCCCAGACGTTCATGACAGGATCGATGACGATATCGGCGCGCCCCGTGGCGACGAGCGCGTAGCCGTAAGCATCATAAGCGCATCGCTGCAACTTGGTGATGGACTCGAGTTGGTCGTAAGCGTCGTTGCGCGCCCGGGTCATCTTGAGATCGGTGCAAAGGAGCATGGCATCGGCGAGCGAATCGGTCGTGGAGACGCGCGCCCGGCGGCCATTCCAACTGCAGCCGAGGCCCGTGGCAGCGGCGACCAGTTCATCGACCGCGGGCATGTAGATGACCCCGACATCGACGCGCCCCCGGATTTCGCAGCCGATGAGCACGCTATAGAGAGGGATGCCATGAATGAAACTCTTTGTGCCGTCGATCGGATCGACGAACCATTTGAAGTCAGGATCGCCCGCCGAAGCGCCGTGTTCTTCGCCGACGATGCTGTGCGTGGGGAGATGGCGCGCGATGATCGAGCGGACAATCTGCTCGCCCTCACGGTCGGCAATGGTCACCGGCGAATCATCCGACTTGGTATCAACCGCCACCCCGGTATTAAAGTACCGCAGCGAGTGCCTCCCCGCGACGTAAGCGGCTTCAGTGGCGATATCGAGGAGATGCTTTGTTTGCGGATCGGCCATGCTGACAGATTACGCGCGAAACAAGATTGCACCAGCGTTGCGTCAACTGTGACGCCAATTCAGCGGTCACCTGGCAACGCTTCAAGCCACCCCGCCGCCGGCCGCAATACCCGAGCCGATAGACGCAAGCGGCCCGGGCACACTGCCCGGGCCGTTGCGTTCAAAGTGCTGACGAATAACTCAGGCTCGACGGCGGCGGGCGATGAGGCCTGCGGCGACGATCGAACCGGCGAGCATGCCTGTCGGTTCGGGGACGAAGACCGCCACATTGTCAATGAGCGTGACATTGAGCAGGAAGTCATTCGGGTCGGTAGACGAACCGGCGTTGGTATCGCTGTGACCGAAGAGAATGTTACCACCGCCGAGGCTCACGGTGCTGAGATCGACGATTGCCATCGCCACACCATCAACTGTCCAAGTAGCGAGGCCGCCGGACACATCGATCATCACGCGACGCCAGGTGAACGATATCTCGCCGGCATTGGTCGAACCGGTCTGGCCAGGGAACAAGCCAAGCTGAGCGGCCGGCGCGCTGTTGGCGGGAAATGCCGAGACATAGTACGCATTGCTATCGTTGATCGCTCCGCCCGGAGCCTGATAGACAGCGCTGCCCGAGGGGTAGCTGGTTGGGGCTGCACTGGAGTAAGCGCGATAGTCGCTCGCGGAGCCGCCGTCCAGAGTGGCAGCGAAGAACACACTTTCTTTGACCGCCGCACCCGGCCAGGCGGCGACGTTCCCCGCCGTACCGATGCCGAAAACGCTCAACTGAGTGGTACCATTGCCGCCCGGGCCGAGCGGGCCGACGTAGTTCTGCCACATATCAAACTCGACCCGGTAGTTACCCGAGAAGCTCTGCCCATTGGGGGAAACGCTGTAGCCGCTGAACACACCGCCGCTGTTGTTGGCGGTCATCTTCAGGCCTCGGGTACCGCTTCCGTTGGGGGCTGCGGGCACGCCGATCGCAGAATAGTCATAAAAGAAGTCGTTGGTGATATCCGACAAACCAGGATCGTTCACGGTCCAGTTCGCCGAGTTATCAACGTTAAAATCTTCGGAGTAGATGGGAGCCGCGACAGCCGTCGTGACAGTCGACAACCCAAAAACCACAGCCGCGCCGAGGCGCGCAAAACGATAGTTACGCATTTTCTGCTTCGCTCCTTTTCTAGACGTGATCGAACCGACGTGTGCGTTGCGCTAGCAACGCGTCACTCTTTATTATGCCACTCTTATGGCATCTTGCATAGAAAAAAATGCGAAAAAATTGTGCCTAATCTCGATCGTCGCCAATCTAAAGCAACCAAACATCCCATTTTAACCCCGCAGCCGCGGCTGCCCGCCGTGCTAATCGCTGTTCTGCGGCAAGTGTTATTGCGGCGGCCATAACCAGCCGGGTTACCCGCTTGGCCAGCTCCGGCAGCACGCGGTCCGCGGTGTCGGTGACTTCGTGGTAGTCGGCATGGTCCTCCACACTCAGCAACACCGCGGGCACTTTTCTGCGAATGAACGGGCCTTGATCCGAACGCGCGAGCCAGTCTGGATGCGTGCCCATCACCAGGCGCAATCCAATCTTCAATCGTCGATTCTCATTCGCAAGCAGGTCGCGAAGCGGGCCCGCTTCCTTCCCGCCGTCGACAAAGATCAAATCAGGCTCGCCCCGGCTGATCATGTCCATGTTGAACATTCCACGCACGCGCGCCAACGCAAACGGCGGCTTGCCCGCGAGAAAGCGCGACCCGCGCAAGCCCGCCTCCTCGCCTGTGAACGCGATGAAGATGATCGAAGCATCTGTCCGCATCCGCGCCTGCTGCATCGCATCCGCAATTGCCAGAACAGCGGCGGTGCCGGAGGCGTTATCGTCGGCACCGTTGTAGATCCGGTCTTCGCCATCACTCTTTAGCGGCAGATGATCGTAGTGCGCGCTGATGAGCACGAACTCGTCGCCGCTGCCACGACGCATGCCCAGGACATTGGGCGCCATCGACTCGTCGGCGGTGCCGTGGAAGAATCCATCGCCGCCGGCGACCGGCTCCAGCCCAGCTTTCGCAAACCGCGCCGCAATAAACGCTGCCGCCTCTTGGGCTTCGGGAGACCGACACGCACGCCCCTTGAAATGGTCCGACGAGAGATAGCTGATGTCGGCCAGAATTCTGTCGGCGGAGATGAGTCTGTCCGCGCCGCCGCGCGCGCAACCCACCACCAGGAGCGCAAGGAGAATGAGCGGTCCGACCCGAAACACCACACGCACCTCACAAGCCTACATCTTTATCGCAAACACCTTCACACTGGCAGCAAACTCGTTGACATCATGCCGCTCCAGAACGCTGGCAATTGCCTCATGCGCATCCTCGGCCGCCGGCTCGGTGCCGCAGCAACCGCCGCCACCGACGGCTAGTGAAACAGTTTTTGTGCCCACGCAGCAAGTGGCTTGCGCGACCGGCGGCGCGGCCATCGCCGGGCTGCAACAACCAACCTGACCCTCGACCTTCGCATAGGCGTTGAGATCGGCCTGCGCATCCACAACGGCAATGCTGGCAAATCCCGCCTCACGTAAGCCAGACTCATACTTCTCCACCGCGATCGCCCCCGAGATGCACCCAACAAATGCGGCAACATCGCGGGCAAGTTCTGCGGGCAGCGGCTTCTTGAGCGCGATATCGCTCACAGCCACTCGCCCGCCGGGACGCAGCACGCGATACATTTCGCGAAACACCGCACTTTTGTCTGCAGCGAGATTGATTACGCAATTGGAGATGATGACATCCGCCGAGGCATCGGGCAGCGGGAGTTTGTCGATCTCGCCGAGGAGAAACTCGACGTTTTCATACGGCGCTCCCTGAGCGTCTCCCTTTGCGGCGTTGCGTTTTGCGAGCGCGACCATGTCGGGCGTCATGTCGATGCCGATCGCGCGACCCGTCGGCCCCACTTTGGCGGCCGCGAGGAACACATCCAGCCCGCCGCCGGAACCCAGATCAACCACTACTTCGCCGGCACGGAGATTGGCCAGCGCGATCGGATTGCCGCACGAAAGGCCCATGTTCGCTTCGGCGGGAATGCGCGACAGTTCGTCTGCGGTATACCCGAAGGCCTCGGCGACACTGCGAACGCCGTCGTTCTCGCTCGACAGCCCGGCGCGGGCGGTGGCACCATACTTCTCTTTCACGATATTGGTTAGAGATTCTTCAATCATGATTGCACTCCTGGATCAAAAAACGGCTTACTCTTTCGGTGGAGACCAACGGTTCATCGCGGCATCAATCTCATCGCGCACCCGGCGGAACACGGCCATGACCGCCTCATCGTCTCCGGTTGCGTCGGCGGGGTCATCGAAGGGCATGTAGGTGCGACTGATACTTCCGGGCCACACCCGCGGGCAGCTATCGTTCGCGCGATCGCAGACGATCAGCAAATGCGCGAGGGGCAGTTTGCCAAGAAAATCTGCAACATCCTTCGGCCGATGCTCGCTGATATCAACGCCAACCTCGTCCATCGCCCGAACTGCCAGAGGATGCACTTCATCCTTCGGAAGCGTCCCCGCAGAGTGAACGTCAAATCGATCGCCGTGATACCTACGCAGAAACGCCTCTGCCATCTGACTCCGGCACGAGTTACCCGTACACAGCACCAGCACACTTTGACGGCTCGCCATCACTCACCTCTTCCGGGAAACACTCTTGGTCAATTGAACAGGGGCACAGCAGGCGGCTTTGCGCTCCAGCCGCTGAAGATCCGACCGCACCTGCGGCACGCAACTCACACAACACGTGAGGCAGTCGAGCAATTTATGATGCAACTCGCTCGCGGCGGGGGCAAGGCGATAATGGCGCCAGTTGGACTCAATGCGCTGCTCGACCAGCCCCGCACTGCGCAACACGGCCAGGTGGCGCGACACCTTCGGCTGCGGCAATCGAAGCACCGCGACAAGATCGCACACGCACAGCTCGCCGGTGCTCAACAGGTTGACGATGCGCAGCCGGGTCGCATCCGCCACGGCGGCAAACAAGGCATTGGCCTGTGTTGATTCGCCTTTTCGCATATTCGACTAGACGAATATAGGCTCGGGTGCTGGCCAAGTCAAATTCCGCTGAACGATTCTGCGGTTGGCAATGGGTTGGCCGGCGCGAAATCAGGGAATTGCAGAGAGGATGTCATTTGGGTCGGCGCTGGCAATGTCGGTGCCGCTGCCCCCCGAGACGGTGTCGATTTCGCCGTCGATGGTGTTGAGCAGGTCGTTGCCGGCTTCGCCGAGGATGGAATCAATCCCCGGGCCGCCGGTGATTGTGTCGTTGCCGCTTCCGCCGCGCAGGGTATCGTTGCCGGCCCCCCCGTCAATGCGATTGGGCTTCCCGCTGCCAACGATGGAGTCGTCGCCCGAACCGCCGATGAACCCTTCGCAGGTTGCCGCGATGTTGTCGCTTTCACGGTCGGTGCCGTCGTTGGCAATGTCGTCGATGGTGATGCTCACCGGGCGCGTGCTGGCTGCGTAGCTGACGATATCCATCGTCCCCGCCCCGCCGACGAGAAAATCGTCGCCACCACCCCCGACAAGCGAATCGTTCTTATTGCCGCCGGAAAGGGTGTCATTGCCATCGTTGCCGATGAGCGTGTCCTTCCCGCCGTTGCCTTGCAGAACGTTGGTTTGGTCGGATCCGGCGATGAAGTCATTCCCCGACCCGCCGAACACGTTCTCAATATCGCCGCGCACGCTTCGATTGGCTACACCGAAGAGCGTATCGTTGGCCGCACCGTCAAGCGAAATGATGAGAGGTTGCGAGGCCGAGGAAAAGTCGGCGAGATCGGTTCCGGAGCCGCCGATGAAATCAGCCACGTTGGCCGATCCGACAAGTGTGTCATTGCCCGCCCCGCCGTTGAGGATGAACGACTTCCCTGTGATAACGGCCGCGGTCAACCGGTCGTTCCCACTGCCGCCGTTGATGTGGGCCGTATTGAAAAGTGAAAGCAGGATGTCCTGGCTGAGGCCGTCATTGAGATCGGTAATGCGCAGGCTGTCGAGCGATTGCGACACCGCGAGGTTTGAACCGGTGTTGCCCGCCTGCACCGTGAGCACGCCGGCGTTGACCGAGGCCGTAAACGCCAGCAGACGGCGGCGTTCGAGTGAATCGAGATGCCACATCAACCTACTCCGGTGTGCAAAAGAGGAACAGGCTCATCACGTCGCGACGGTCGCCACGATGGTCGCCAGGACGGCCTCATGCCGGCAGCCATTCGCGCTCGTCCAGCAGCCTGCCGATGAGCGAGCCGGCGGCGAAGACGTTTGACACGCGCTGCGCGACCGCAGGCGACACCGCCGGGCGGGGCGTTGCCGCCGCTGCGGGCAGTGAAATGCCGAAATTGGCCGCGAGCACAGTGAAGTCATTCAAATCCACGCGCTCATCCAGGGTAAAGTCGCCCTGTGCCCAGGTGCGATCGTCCAGGCCAAAGTTGGCCGCGAGCGCGGTGAAGTCGTTGAGGGTTACGCTGCGATCGCGATTGGCATCGGCGTTGAGCGAAAAGAACGGCAGCGTCTGGTCGGCTGGCATCGCAACGCCGAACTGATCGACCACCCCGTCGGCGATGACGCGCAGCTGATAGTTTCCGTTCGGCAAAATGCCGTTCAGGTCAACCGCGCCGGGGAACCTCAGCGTGGCGGTATTGAGTGCAGGCTCAAACTCCAACACCAACTGGCTCGACGGAATGACCTGTCCGGTCGTGGCATTCGTCAGCACGAGATCAGCCAGCGAAAGTGATGCACCGACATTGCGGCTAAACTGGAAGTAGAAGCCATTCGGGGCGACATCGTGCTCGAAAAGCGTGGCAATGACAGTCGGCCCGGGAACGGTGTCTCGCAGTTGCAGGCCTAGCAGCGCGTTAGGCTCATCGAACGTGACCCAGTCGTAGGCACCGATCGTTAGGTCTTCCAGCGTTGGGAAAGGATCGCCGGGAAGTTGGACGACATTGGTGGAGGCGACGAAGTAATTCATCCCGAGAATGCCGTCGAGCGTGTACGGCTGGCTTGTAATCGGGTCGAACAGGGTGATATCGCCGATCAATACCGGGGCACCGATGTACTCCAGTCCAAGTCCGTCGGTCGTTGGGAGCGTGAGCGAATCCATGAAAAAGCCGACAAGCGTCGTCTCCCCGCCGACACCGCCGATGGTGAGCTTGAAGGTGCGTGTGCCCGGCGCAAGTCCTTGCAGTTCCGGGTCTTCGGAGCCGTAGGTTCCGGGGACATAGGTCACGCCCAGATCGGCCGCCCGCGCGCGCGACATAATCGACGCCGCTGCGCCCGTGTCGAACAGCCAATCGCCGGAGGAGGTGAGATTGTTATACCCCGCAACCGGCTGAGGGCGGGTGTCGCCCGGCTGGAACGGGTTGCGGCCAATGAACGGGTTGTAAGTCAATGCCGGCCCGGGCGCGCCCGGCGGCGACACTGTCGTGAACGCTTCGAAGTTAACGTAGGTCAACGGGACATGAACGTTGGTCGAAGGAATTCCAGGCTCGATGTCCGCAAGCGCCGGATTAAATGGCGTACCGGGGTTGTAGACATAGGTGCGCATGTTGTCGGCAAAGGTGTCGACGGGCTTGGGATCCATCACCACGACTTTTCCCACCATTGCAGGCATGCCGATGACGTTCAGCGCCTCCAGAATGGGGTTCGGATTCGGCTCAGCCGGGCCGACCTGCATCCTGAGAGGGCCAAACGACTGGGTATAAACCTCATCAAGCACATCGAGTTCATTCACTTCCGCATCGGGGTGAAACTTGCCGAGGTGCAGATAAAGCGATTCAGAGACGAAGAAGTCCTCCGACCCACCCACGCCAATGTCGCTGAATATCACATCCTGACCGGCAAACGTGGAGGTGTTGACGTCGAGCAGGTCGGCCCAGAATGAACTGAGCAGCACGCCACTCGCGCCGGTATCAAAAAATGGGGTCAGGTTGAAGATTCCCAGGCCAAAGTTGTCTTCGAGCGGTGCGCCGTTCGGGGTGCGCGAGAAGTAGGCATTAATCTGCGGCTGCGACAGCGCCGCCGACTGAATTCCCTCAACTTCGTAACCCGCCATTAAAAGACGGCGCTCCAGATTTTCGATCGTCAGCATTCGCTTCGGCATATCCACAGACTCCCAACTACCCCGGGCCGCATTATACAGTGTGTCTATCAAACAGGCTGGGGCAGGACGGCAAATGCCTCCTGCCCCGGCGGAAGATCGACGTTAACCCCGGCCTGCACTAAATGGCGCGTTGCCCGAAATTGCTGGTAGTAGAATGTGCCCCACTGCCCACCGCGACCGAGAATACCCCGCTGGAGGGTGTGGTTCGGGTGAAGCCGGTGACTTGCACAATGCGGATGTTATAAGTGCCGGGAGTCAGCCCGATGAAGCTCCAACTTCCATCGGAGGCCGATCGAACATTGGTTTCGTTGGAATCGAACTTACCATTGTTATTTCGATCGATATAGATCCGCCACCCCGAAAGCCCCGTCTCGCCGGCGCCTTTGGTCTGGTTGTTATTGCTGTCGTTGTACACCAGCCCGCTGATCTTGGCGCGCTGAGTCACGCCGAAGGTCTTTCGGTCGGCAATGAGGCCGTTGGTGAGAGTGACGTTATGTGAGAATGAGCTGTTGGTGGGGAAAGTCCGCTGGAAGCCGGTTTGCAGACTGACCCGAACGCGATAGGTCCCCGCCGCCAACTGGCCGAAGGTAAAATTGCCCTGCGCGTTGGTTCGGACGGAAGACTCGTTGCTGTCGAGGCGACCGTTGTTGTTTGCGTCGATGTAGACCTGCCAGCCGGAAGCCCGGGCTTCGTTGGTGTCGTGTCGGCTGTCGCCATTTGTGTCATTAAACACCCAGCCTTTGATGGTGGTTGTGATTGCAGGCGGCTGCGTGACGGCGCTGGTAATGGCCCTCGTAAACGGCACCGCAGTCGAGGAAGCCGAGAGCACGAAGAACCGGCCGTTGATGGTTCCGACGGCGTTCTGGGTCATCGTGAGCCGGGCAATCGTGAAGGTGCCTGCGCCGGTATTCTGTAAATCTCCGAACGCCACGTTCACTTCGCTGGGGCTGAAAATGGCCGACCCGCTTCCTTCCTGGCGGCCCAGCACGAGCGGCGCCGAAGTATTCGGCCCGCCGACCCATGTATCAAACCGGAGGTGTGGATTATCGCTCCACTCGGTTGTGTCAGGCACATTGCCACCGGCGCGCGGGTTGTAGAACGAGCCTTGGGTAAGTTGCACCCGAATGTCTGATGCGAGCCAGTCATCGCCGCTGGAGACTGTGAGGCGCACGTCGAGGGTACGCAGACTTGCCAGGGTGGGATCGGCCGCAATGGCGGCGGAGGTGATGGGCACATCTACATAGCTGATCGTGCCTGTGAGGTGCTGACGCGATTCCATGGCTTCAATCACTGCCGGACGACCGCGGCGAGCGATTGTGCCAGCATTTCGCCGCCCGCGGGATTGGACTGACTTGGTCGAGACCTGCATCACTTCTCTCCTCATATCTAACTGCCGCAAAAGCTTGCCTGAATTGGACTTAAGACTTCATCTCGCCGAAGAGACCGGGGCCTCTTCCGGGGAAGAGACGCCACAACTTGCTCGAATTTTCCCCCAATTCCTGCCAGAGTCAAAAAGAAACTTTGACAAAGCCGCCTGCACCACCTTTCTCAGGCGATGCAGGCGACAGAGTTTGCCTGTTTTATGGCGGCCGGACCCCGCTCACGGGCCGTTCAGCATCGGTCGGGCGCGATCATCGAAACAATCAGATCGTCTCGCCACCGGACAAATCCAGCACATCGAGGGCCAAGCCCTTGGAATCGTCAAGCGGCGTGTTGGAAAACAACCCCGGCGAGGCCGAGGCGACCGACGCGCCGCGCGGCAGATCAGCCAATGGAGGCAAAGTCAGGCCAAAAGACGCTGCCAGGATGGTGAAATCGTTCAGATTCACGACCGTATCGTAGTTAAAGTCGCCCTGTGAGTAGATCCGGGGCGATTGTCCAAAGTTGGCAGCGAGCCGCGTGAAGTCGTTAAGATTCACGGTGCCATCGCCGGTCGCATCGCCGTTGAGGAACTGGAAAGACAATTGAGTCGGCGTGGCCTGCACATTGCCAGCCACATCGACCGGCTGCACTGTCGCGCGATAATTGCCGCTCGGAACAATGCCGAAGGCGAAACCGGTGAATGAATACGACCCGAGATTCGTGGCCGGGTTATAGCTCGCCGTGAGGTTGCTGCTGGGAATCTGCGCGAGCGTGATCAGGTTTTGCAAACTGACGAACGAGGTCGAGAACGTGTCAGCAAGATTCTCGCTGAACGGGAAGTTCAGCCGGTGCGGTGCCTGCGACGAGTCAAAGAGGCCCACGCCAGTGGTCGGCGCGACGGTATCGATCAAAAACTCAAGCGGTGCCGAGGCAATACTACTTTGCGCGCCACTCGTAGCGGAAGCAGTGACGGTGTGTGGGCCGTCGGCGAGAACACCGGTGGTAAACGACCAAGTCCCAGCCGGGGCCGCGACCGAAGCCACTTCATTGCCGTCCACGAAAACTTTAACTGTCGAACCTACGGGGGCAGTCCCTTCAAGCGTGGGTGTGTTGTCGTTGGTGATGCCGTCGCTGCTCGATGCACCCGTGTCGCTGCCGCTGGCAAGCGTCGGCGTGCCGGGCGCGGGCAGCAGGATCGACTGCAGCGCGCTAAATGCGTTGACCCGCCCGCCGGTGACCATAAAACCGGCGAGGGATGGAATTACATCGACTGTGTTAAACATCGCCGCGCGCATCTGAGCGACGGTGAGTGTCGGCACAGCGCTCAGCAGCAACGCCGCCACGCCCGCGACGTGGGGGGAGGCCATCGATGTGCCGGTGAAAAACGAATAGCCGGAACCGGTCGTGCTGAGAATGTTGGTGCCCGGCGCGCCGAGGTCCACGGTCGTTGCACCGAAGTTGCTTCCGCCGCTTCGATTGCCGCTGGAAAGCAGATTCGCTACGGAGATAACATTCGGAATCGTGTAGTTGGAAGGATAGTGGGGAATCGAATCATTGTTCGTCCCATCATTGCCCGCCGCCGCGACAAACAAGATATCATTGTTCGAGTTGCTTTGAATTGCCGACTGCAGGGCAGAGTTGAAGCCCCCGCCACCCCAGCTATTGTTGGTGACGCGCACCTGGTTGCCGCGTTGTTTCATCAACACTGAGTAATTCAGTGCCGCCGTCGCCGCTGAGGTGCTGATGGTGTTGTCGCTGGAGTTAATCCCCCCGACCTTCAGCGGCAACAAGCTGACTTTCCAGTTTACCCCCACCACACCCACGCCGTTATTGCCCACCGCGCCCACGGTGCCAGCGACGTGTGAACCGTGGCCGAAGACGTCATTGGGATCGTTGTTTCCCGAGAGAAAATTCCAGCCGACAAGATCATCGGCGAAGCCGTTGGTATCGGTGTCGATGCCGTCCGCCCACCCGCCGGTGCCGTTGTCCACCCCGGCAGTGAGGTTCATCGTCGCGCGCACGTCAAAGCCGCTGATGCGTCCGTCGCTATTCAAATCCTGAATCTTGCCAACACCCTGATTAACGGCGTTATTTAGATCGCGGAACGTGATCAGTCCGTCGCCGTCGACGTCGGTGAGATTGGCCAGTCGCGAAGCGGGGATCTCGGCCTGGTTTAGGAAGATATTCTGCACCAGATCTGGGTGGTTATAGTTCACGCCAGAATCAATGATACCGACCACCTGCGCCATCGATCCTGTCGTGGTATTCCATGCCTCGGGAGCGTCGATGTCCTGATCATTCGCTTGATTGAGGCCCGTGAGCGAACCGAAACTCGGATCGTTCGGGGTAAGGTTGATTCGCTGCACCCAATCCGGCTCGGCACTGACAAAGCCGGGCAGGCGGCTGAGGGCATCATACTGCTGCTGCGAGGTAAGCCCGGCCGGCATGCGCACGCTGAACAGCCCGTCGGCGACCAGGTATTGGCGGACAAAAACTGAGGCATCCTGCTCGGTGAGCAGCCGGCGCGCCTTCTTAAGCTGGCTGCCTGCGGTTCCTTCATATCCGCCGAGCTGGACAATCCATTGACCGGTCAACGTATCGGCGTGCGAGTCACCGAACTGCACCTTAGTTATTGAAACATCAGTACTTGCGCCGGTGGAACCCGACAAGAGTTGACGGGCTTCCAGAAACTCGACCGTAGACTTTCGCAGCGACATTCTCGCCTCCAAATCGATTCACCACACCAGAATTCTGCACCGATACAAAAGACTGTCCAAAAAATACAGCGGTTCCACCGCCGGGGTGTTGCAGATTTTCGAATTTATTACCAATTAGGTGTTGCGGCAACCAAAATCCCATGCAAATGGTTGTTCGCAAGGGCAAACCACCGGTTGCACCCGTGCAACCGGTGATTTGAAGGCCGCAATCGTTCCAATTTGCCTATATTTCCAAGTCACCAACAAGTGTCCGAACCAATTTGGTCGAGAATGGCGAAGTCGCCGCCGTCAGACCGACCGGCGCAAACGCCGCACGCGCCTGCGGGAGCGAATCGCCAAACTTGGTCGCCAACAGCGTGAAGTCATCCAGTTCGACTTGACCGTTGTAATCAAAGTCGCCCTGCGAGAACGTTCCCGGCCCGCCAAAGGCACTTGCCAATGCGGTGAAGTCATCGAGGTTGACCTGCGCATCGCGAGTGGCATCGCCAGCGAGCACGAAGAACTCGAGCACCGTCGGCGCTGTCAACGCCAGACCTTGCGAATGAGTGACGCCCTCGGGAGCGAGGGCCGCTGTGTATCGGCCGTCCGGCAGCACCCCGTCAATCGTGAATCGTGCACGATTGTTCCCCGAGACGTAGGCGACGCTGGCGACATCCACGCGCCCGCCGCCGGAGGTTCGGGCGATCGTTAGATCACCTGTATCAAGTGACGCACCGACATCAAGGGTAAAATCAAACTCAACGGCCAGGGGCAGCGTTTGGAAATGGAACCCGGAACCCGTGACTGCCGGGGGCGTGTCTGCGATGACGACAGTCTGGGCACCGCCGGGGCCGAGCACGTAGGCGCTGTTCGACTGCACCGTGATGATGACCGTTTCCGATGCCTCAACCAGATTGTCGGCGATGGGTCGCACTTCGATATCCGCGGCCATCGTGTCGGTGCTGATGGCAACCTGGTTCACGCCCACGGGCAGCAGCACATCGTCGTGATAGAGGTGGTAGTCGACGCCCCGGGTCGCGGTACCGCCGACGGTAAATGGAACATTAACGGGCGACGAGTCTGGCCCGTTGCGGCTGACCCGAACCATGCCCGATTGCAGACCGACTTCGCTGGCCGAAGCACTGGAAGTGGCCGGCGTAACGGTCGGCAAGATAAAGGTGCGGAGCGAGTAGTTGTTGCTCATCCCCCCGCCGCTCGCGCCCGAGATAAGCCCGCCACGGGCAAGGACATAATAAGTCTGGCCCGCAACGAAGTTCACGGGCGCGGTTTCGAGCAGCTGACTTCCGGAGGAGACCCCCGGATCGGTCGACTGTTCGAGCAGGTTTTGATTGGAGTCGTAGACGTAGAGATCCATGTTGCCGTTGGTGAAGGCCAACTGGACGTTGTAAAGCCCGCTCGATGTGGCGGTGAAGCGGAAATAGTCAAAGTCGACGCCGGCGTGAGCAGTGAGGCCGGCCTCGGTGGCCACGCCGAGTTCGCCCAGATCGGTCGCGGTGGCAAACGTGTTGTTTGGCCCGCCGTTCGAGGCCTGGTCGAATCGGTCAAGCGGGATACCACCCGTAGGGGGATTGACGTTCAACGTGAACGGCACATACATCGTGTTATTGGTTTCATCCGACTCTTCAACTGCGTTGGCGGCATCAACGGTGACCGAGATGAAATAGCTGCCGTTCGGCACGCCGGTCACATCGATCCATTGCCCGTCATACCCGCTGCCGTACACATCGGCGCGGCCGACGCTGACTCCCTGCTGAAACCCGCAACCCGGGCTGGGCTGCCCGGTGGCATTGTAGCCCGGCAGCGAGGTGCTCGACTGCCCGCCGGAGGTGGTGAATGTGCTGACGTTAATCAGGCAGAAGCCGACTTTTTCGCCGATGGCTTCGGTACCGTCATTTCGGAATACCTGAGCGCCGGGCTGCCCGCCGACGTTTTGCACCAGTCGATATTCGGCATAGCCTTCCATGTGGAAGTGGCTGTGTGCCGGATGATAAATAAACCGCCCGCCGGGAGCGTAGCGGCTGAAGGTGAAACTGCTGCCGTTCCAGGAATAAATGCGCTGTAGCACATTCTGCGTGCCGTCGGCGTTGATCCAACTGCTGATGCCGCTGCCTGCCGGCGGGGTGCCACTGCTCTGGGAGTAAAGCGATGCAGGCCCGGCACCCTGGTTGCCGATGGCGTTGGCAAACTTCACCAACACCCGGCCGGGGTTCTCGGTGGTGTCAACAAACGGGCTAAATGAGCCGCTCGTCCAACTGCTCAACGGAACAAAATCGGGCAACGCGTCGACGAGCACGCTCGGTCCGGTCACGTCAGGGTTGTCGCCTACCTGCTCGGCCGCCGGGCGGTCGTCTTCGATGAAATGTGGATCGTAAAGGTAATCACCCGGATCGTTGCTGTTCGTGGGGTTGAATGACGAAGAATCCCACAGATCGCGCCCGGCCAACTGCGGGAAGACTCGCAGCAACTGCGTTGCAGGAATGTGCGTGTCGCCATCGGCCGGCGCGGCGAGGTCGGGCGAGAGTGCGTGATAGATTGCGGCGTGAAAAAGACGACGGGCTTCGAGGGTTTCAACCGAAGTACGATGCGAACGAACGAACGATGGCATGATGTGCTTTCTCCAAAAACATCGCCGGTTCACGGCGGATCGCCCGCGACCCGGTTTGTGCGGGTTCCGCAGGCAAAACAAGCCCGCCGGCCCGGAAAGGCCGACGGGCGAAATCAGTACCCCACCGCGCAACGCCTAAGCCGGTTGGCTGGCGAGGGCGCGGTCTTCAAGTTCATCAAAAATGCGGCTGATGGCAACCGAGGAGCTAAAGGCCGAGGTGCGCGCCGTCCCGGTCGCCGTCACGCTCGACGACAACACCGGCGACGCACCTTCACCCACTGGCCGAACCGCAGCGAAACGGCCCGCGGGGAGGGTCGTGCCAAACTGGGTGGCGAGGATGGTGAAGTCGTCAAGGTTGACATTGCCGTTGTAATCAAAATCGCCCTGGCTGAAGACCCGCCCGGTCTGGCCAAAGTTGGAAGCCAACGCGGTGAAGTCGTCGAGGTTGACCGATTCGTCGCGTGTGGCATCGCCGGCGAGTACGAAGAACGGCACGACGGCATCCGCCGATAGCGGCGCGCCAAGCGCGTGCGTCACGGCGGCGGCGCTCAGCGTGGCGGTGTATCGGCCGTCGGGCAGCAACGACGCGAACCCGAACTGAGCCTGATTGCCCGCCGGAACGTAATTGAGTGAGGTCACCGACACGGGCTGATTCTGAGAATCGAGCACGACAAGGTCGCCCGCGGCGAGACTGGCCGACACATCGAGCGAGAAATTGAAGGAGACCGAGTGGCCGGTCTCAAAGTTGAATGCCTGGCCCAGCACGGCCGGCGGAACGTCGGCGATCGTCACCGTGCCGCCCGTGGTGCCGCCGACGACGTAGACGCCCGTACCTGGCGCGACGGCGACGGTCACTGTTTCATTGGTCTCCACCAGCGCATCAGTCAGCGGGCGAATCTGCAACTGGGCACCCGACGCTTCGGCACCGATCGAAATCACGTTACCGGTGATCAGCACTTCGTCATGATAAATCTCATAGTCCACACCGCGCGTGGCCGTTCCGCCGACCGTGATGTTGACATTGAGGCCGCCGGAAACCGGGCCATTGCGGGCGAGATCGATCCGGCCAAACACGTTGCCTTGTTCCGCGGCATTGGCGATGGCGGTGGCACCGGTGACTGTCGGCAGGATATTGATCGCCACCGCGTAGTTGCTGCTGACACCGCTGGTCTGCGGGTTGAGGTCGCTGCCAAAGCCCGTGGCGCGGATGTAGTAAGTCTCGCCAGCGACAGGCGTGAAGTTGATTTGCTCAGTGACCGGCGAACCGCTGGTGCCCGTGGCGGGCGACGATGACTGGCCGATGAGGTTGAACGACGAGTCAAACAGGGCCAGGTTGACATCGCGATCGGCGATGATCAGCCGGACATTGCCCGGCGCATTGCTCGCGGCAACAAACCGGTAATAGTCTGCTTCCCCGGTGATGTGAATGGTGTTGCCGGAGCGCGTTTCCACGCCTTGCACACCGAGATCCGTCGCTTCCGCAAAAGAGTTGTTGGGCTCGTATTGGTCGGGCTGAATCGTGCCGCCCGTGCCTGCGGTGGTATTGAGGACAAACGGAACCACAACCGTGTTGTTGGTTTCGTCACTTTCCTGAATCACATCCAGTGCATCGAGGGTGACTTCGAGGAAATAGTTTCCGTTCGGCACGCCCGTTACATCGACCCACTGGCCGTCATAAAAGCTGGAATAGACGTCGGCATGGCCAACGTGAATGCCCTGCAGAAAGCCGCAGGTAGTTTGCGGCTGGCCGTTTTGCGACGGCGACGACTGTGACCCGAACGGGTCATAACCCTGCAGCGTCGTGGAAGACTGCCCGTTGGTCATTGTAAAGCTGTTGTTGATATTGACCAGGCAGAACCCGACCTTATCACCCACCGCAGGGGCGTTATCAAACCCGCTGCGGATGGCGACCGGGCCTGGCTGGCCACCCACGTTCGTCAGCACGCGGTAGTTGGCGTAGCCTTCAAGGTGAAAGTGGTTGTGAGCCGAGTGAAACACCATGCGCCCTGCAAGGCGGTAGTTGTTGAAAGTGAAGCTGGAGCCGTTGTAGTCGTAGATCTCCTGCAGCACATTCTGAGTCCCATCGGGGTTGCTCCACGAAGTCAGCCCGGAACTCACGGGTGGCACGCCCGTGCGGTTGCTGCGGAGAATCGCCGGCCCGGTGCCCTGATTTCCGATAGCGGTTGAAAATCGAAGGAGGTTGTGGCCGGGAATCTCGGTCTTGTCGACGAACGGGCTGAGGAACCCCCCGCCGGTCAGGGGAACCAAGTCGGGCAGTTGCAGCGCTTCGGGGCCAGCGGAAGTGGTTGGGGCTTCGGGCGCCGGGCTTACAGGCCGATCGTCTTCAATCACATGAGGGTCATAGAGCCAGTCGGCAGAGTTGGGGCTGTTGGTGGGGTTGAAGGTTGTGGTGGCCCAAATATCGGAGCCAGCCAACTGCGGATTCTCGCGCAGGAACTCGGTCAGGCTTATGTGATCGAGGCCGAGCACTTGTTCGTGGTCGTGCCCATCATCGGCCAACGAGTGATCGTGGCCCGCGTGCAGAAAGCGGCGATACTCCAAATTCTCAAGCAAAGCAGCCCGGACAGATTCCCCAAAACGTAAACGACGCTCATTACTAGACTTAGAACGCATTACCAGATTCTCCCGAAGTGGTTGATCACATCTGAAATGTCCAAACTTCCACGAATTCGCTGCATCATGCCCTTGCAGGCCCGATTCTGTCAATCCAAAACTGCCGCATTAGACCGCAGGGTGCTAAATGATTTTTCCGTGTTCATCCCTGAAAATATCGGCGAATGCGGCGCGTTCTGGGGCACTCCATTCTTTTGCCTCAAGACTCTGCTTCCCAGCCACCAAGACGTTGGTGGTGCCATCGTCGGCGGCAACTCGACCCTGCCGGGCCGCGGGCAGGGAATCGCCAAACGCAACTGCCAGCACCGTGAAATCATCCAGGTTCACCAAACCGTCGTAGTTGAAGTCGCCATTCGAGAAGACCCTGCCGGGCAATCCGAAAGATGCGGCCAGCGCGGTGAAGTCGTTCAGATCGACCGTTCGGCTGTGATTCGCATCGCCGGGGAGCACAAAGAACGACACGGTCGTTTCGCCGCGCACCGTGTTCCCAAAGGCGTCTTCCGCGTTACCACTGGCAAACACCGCCGAGTAGTTGCCGCGCGGCAGCTGCCCGCCGGGCAGGCCGGGGAATGTGAACTGCGCCCGATTCGTTGCCGGGTTGTAGGCGACGGCGATATCGTTGACATCGATGACGGTATTGGTGGTCGTGTTGGTCACAATCAGATCACCCGCAGCAATGCTCGGGCCGACGTTCTCCGAAAAATCGATCGCGACCGAATGCGGTGCCGCCGGCGCGGGAAGCGTGTAATCGAACGTTGTGCCGGTAATTTCCGGATTGGTCACGTCGAGGAAGGATGCCGTGTAGGTCGTGTTGGTCGGCTGGACCGTAATGTCATGCGTCACCGCCCCGCCGTCAGACCAGCTTAAGAATTCGTAGGTTTGCCCGGCAACGACCTGCGGTGAATCGACTCCGATAGACCACTCCCTGCCCACGATGCTGTCAAAGTTGAAATTGGCGGGGAAAATCGTTCCGTCCCATTTCACACTCAATCCGGGCACGTTGGTCGCCAGCGTGGCCGTCGAGACGATTGGCGTGAGCGTGTTGACCACGGTTCGCATGGTGCCGGCGCTATCGGTCACAGTGAGAACGACTTCGTAAGTGACATCAATCCCGCGATGCGCGGGGGTGACTTCAGTGACGAACTGCCCGCTGGTCACGCCGGATGTCTGCAAAATCGGGGGCCGCGTGACGGCACCGGTGGTGTAGCGCACTTCCCAGCTATAGGCGCTGGGGGGCAACACGCCGTCCTCCGCATCGTCTGCGGTTCCGCTGAAGTTGATGGTCTGCCCGACCACAAACGTCCCGCCGGTGGAAGGTGCGGTGATGTTGGCGGTCGGACGGAAGTTGTTGAGCACGGTGAGCGTCGCCCCGACCGAGGCGACCGAACCGCTGGCGTTGGTTACAATCACACGGTAAACCGAGCCGCTATCTGAAAGCAACGGCGGGTCGACGGTGTATGACGTGCCGATGGCGCCGGGAATGTCGACATTGTTTTTCTGCCACCGATAGCTCAGCCCTGCGCCGGCAGCTTCCACTTCAAATGTCGCAGGTTCATCCAGCGATACCGTCTTTGAATCGGGCTGATCCTGAATCACGGGGAGCAGCGCGGTATTGACGAAAATCCGCTTCAGATTGCGGCTGGCATACTCGATGTAATAGAGCGACCCATCGACCGGCGAGACATCAAAATCGACCGGCCCGCTCGCGCCGGTGCCGAATGCCGTTGCCGTCAGGGGCGCGGTGGCTGCCGGATTGAGTGTACGGAAAAACCCACTCACATAGTCGCCGTAGAAGTATCGCCCGATGAAACTGGCAGGAAACATCGGCGTGACGGGGTTGTAAAAAGCCCCGCCGGTGATGGCGACACCATCGCTGTAAGCATGAACTGGATCGCGGTAGGTGCCAATGCTCGGCAGCGGCTGGGCCACCCGGAAACCCTCGATATTCGGCCAGCCGTAGTTGGAACCAGCAAAGCCATCGTTCACTTCCTCGCGCCGCCCCGAACCTGACGAGCCGACATCGTTGATAAACAGCCGCCCGGTGCCCGGCTGGAATGTAAACGTGAACGGGTTGCGCAGGCCCAACGCCCAGATAGCCTGGTTGACACCCGTCGTCTGCGCCAAGAACGGATTGTCTGCGGGAATCGTGCCGTCGTCGTTAATCCGAAGCATCTTGCCAAACAGATTGCCAAGCGTCTGCGAATTGGAGGCAACGGCATTGTCACCGACAGCAATGTAAAGCTTGCCGTCGGGCCCGAAGCCCATCGCCCCCCCGTTGTGGTTGCCCGCCGAGCCTTGGCCGGCGGGGGTCGAGATATCAAAAATGGTTACACGACTGGCGGGGTCGGCGACATCGGTGCCGGAAGGGACGGTCCATCGCTCGACTCGATGCGTGACCGATGTGCTCGGCAAAGTGTAATAGACGTACACATGGCCGTTGGAACTGAAGTTCGGATGCAGCGTGATTCCGAGCAGCCCGCGCTCAAAGAATGATTGCGTCGTGACAGTGAGCAGCGGGGTGGCGAGCAGTGCATTGTTCTTGATGACGCGCACCTGAGCGGGGCCGGAGGTGTCATTGGTCCCTTCGAGTGCAACAAACAGCCTGCCATCGGGTGCAAAAATCTGCGATGTTGGCTGGTCAGCCAGATTGGCGATTGTCTGCTCAACAAACCCACTCGGAAGCGTCGCCAGAAGACGACGAGGCTCAAGTTGTTGGACGGGGTAAGACGCGTTGCGCATGCACTTCTCCTAGAACGATCAGAACTGGCCGAGGGCCTGCAAAAATAACCGCTGCAAGCCGGCAATGCCACAACAAAAATGCCACTAAATCTCAGCTTCGTACAAACGCGAAGGGAGGAAATGAGGTGAAGATCACTGTTGGGGTGGCTGGTCAGCGCTTCCGCGCAACACCGACCACGCTCAAACCAAACGGCATCGGCAATCTCCCAAGCAGATGGCGCTCGAAGCTGTAGATGCCCCGAAACAGGGCATTCACCGGCCCCGGCGGGACCTTCATGTCCGCCGACTCGATCTTTTTCTTCCGCAGATTATGCACCCCCCGCGCCGCAGCGGCCAGCGGGAAGAGCGTCGTATTCGCGTAGCTCAATAGCTCGATATCAAGCCCGTTGCTCGCCACCACATCACGCAACATCTTCCGGTTATACCGGCGGAAGTGATGGTGCAGCTCATCCCAATCGCTCCATAGCCACTGATACGCCGGCACCGTGATCACCATGATCCCGCCCGCGTCGAGCAGCCGCCCCGCCGTCTTCACGCCGGCGTAGTCATCCTGCAGATGCTCGATGACATCGAGCATCATCACAACATCGTACTCACCTGCTGCGAGCGGAATCTCATTCGGAAAGCTCCCCTTTTGAACCACAATGCCCCGACGGGCGCTAAACTCAATCGCCAGCGGGGAAGGATCGACGCCGACGACATCGTGCGCGGCCTTCAGCTTATTCAACATCGCCCCGCACCCGCACCCCAGGTCAGCAATGCGCAGCCGCCGGGGCGCGCCGTTCTGACCGGTGGGCGATGCGTAGCGGGAAATCAACTCTGACACGATCCGCTGCTTGGAGACATACCACCAATGCGTGTCTTCAATGCGAAACATTTCTTCATAGACATCATCGCGCATAGATCACCGAGGTTGTTTCACCGCGAAGCCGGCACCTGCGGGCGGCGCAGGTCATAAACGTAAATGGTCCCGCCGAGCACGGCTGCCGGTTCGGTGTTGCGGAACGCTTCGTATTGGGCGCGCAGCGACTCAGGGAGATAGATCCCCTGCAGTCGCGTTGCGCTGATTGCGACGATCGACCCTGATGTGGGCGACATCACCTGCCGATTCAGTTCATACCCGCCGGGCATGTTCAGGTAGCGCAGCCCGTAGAATGCCGGATCGACCATGCCAAAATAGCAAAGGTATAGCGGCGCGTCTCTGTTGGCAGGGCTTTGCATGAACTCCGCGAGTGCGGGCAAATCCTGACCCCAGTCAAGGTTGGAATCGCCGAGCCGGTCCAGTCCCCCGCGCTGCCCGCCGACGGCGGCATTAAAGAAGGTGATGTAGTCGGGCGCGATCGCCACCGACTCGACCGCCAGGCCAATCCCCAGCAGTGCAGCCGACGCGATGCCGATTCGCCGCCACCGCCGCCAGACCAACGCCAGTCCCCCCGCCGCTGCCAGAAAAAGCAGCGGGTAGATCGGCAACACGTGGCGAAAACCGATGTTCAGGTTGGAATTGATCGACACCCACATGTAGACGATCACCGGCAGACCGACGCAGCAGCCGATCCAAGCCGGCGCAAACCAGTTCACGCTCGCGGACGCTCGCTTGGCAGATCGCGCGTCTCGAAGGAAAAGCCACACCGAGCACCCGACCGCTGCCAGCAATGCAGCGATCGTCGCGAGTGGCGTCTTGTATGCCATCGCGAGGGGAAAGTATCGCTTAAACCCGACAACCGAGTGTTGCCCGTCGAGGAAGCTCCCGCGAAGATACGACCGCGCCTGCACAAACATCAGCCCGTTCAGCCAGGCCTCGGGGAACAGCTTTCGTTCAAGCATCCAACCGAGCGTGCGAAGCACGCCATCGGGCTTCCATTCTTCGACGAGCCGGGCAAAGCGCTCATTGAGCACGCGGGCCTTTTCCGGGTCGGTGAGATCGCTTTCGTCGTAGTTGCCGAGTTGCGCGTGGGTCTGGCCGCTCTTGGCTTGTTCGAGAATGTAGGGCGTGTTAAGTCGAAGCGTGTCATCGGGCATCGCCGAGAAGTGCAGCCCGTAGACAACCCAGACCCCGGCGTAGCTGATCAGCCCGATCACGATGAGGAATCCCATCGCGCCGGCGAATCGCTGCCAGGCTCGGACCGCGGTCCAGTTCCAGATGAGCCATGGCGAGGGCATGGCAGCGCGGGTGAGGAGGAGTGCGGTGGCAAACAGTGGCGCGAGCAGCACCCCGGAGAACTTCGTCGCCATCGCCGCGGCGCACGCCAGTGACGCGCCGGCGAGGTTGAGAGGCGTGACGCGCCGACCCATCCGCCACACCGCGCAGCAAAGCCCGGTAACGCACAAAGCCATCGACACATCATTTTTCACCAACGGCGCATGCCCGAGGAAATTGGGATCGAGCGCAAATAGCGCCGCCGCCGCCGTCGCACATACCGCCCCGCCGAGCGAATACCCCCACCATGCCAGCAGCGCGCCCACCGCGACGCCCAGCACGATCATCATGGCCCGCGACCGCTGGACAAAAGCCTCGCCGTCGTTCCCCTGCGTTCGATAAAGCGTCTCGACCGACCAGAGCCACTGCTGTTCCCACTGGGAGGCCATCAGCTTCCATTTTGATGAGTCAAAATCGGCCTTGATGGCATTGACGCCATTGGGCAGTGCGGCCCAGTACTGCCAGAGAGGCGGGTCTTCGTAGTTGATGCGCCAGTCGCCATGATGCCAATGGACCCACGCGCCCAGCGAGTGCATTGGCTCGTCATAAGTCGAGCTTTTTCCCCGGATCGCCACCTGCGCGCGCACCCAGAATGTGATTAACAAGGTGCCGCAGATCATCAGAGCAATGATTGCAGGTGTTATCCGGCGCCGCGCCGCAGACCGATCGGACATGCCGGAGTAACTTCGCGATTGTAGGGGCGAATTGCAAGGCGCCGCCGGCGCAGTCAGGCAGCAATCGGCACAATCTCGCGCGCAATCTTCCGCCCGCTCTTAATCTCGGCCACACGTAAATCATAGGCTGCCTGAAGGTTCAACCACGATCGGGCATCGCCTCCGAAGTGACGCGCGAGCCGCATGGCCGTATCGGCGCTCACTCCTCGCCGCTGCAACACAATATCGTTCACCCGCGCCGCTGGAACGCAAAGCGCCTTGGCCAGCGCGCGTGCGCTCATCCCCATCGGCAAGAGGTAGTCCTGGCGGAGAATCTCGCCCGGATGCACGGGCCGCATACCATTTTTGAACACCATGACACTCCCTCAGTGGTAGTCCACAATCTCAACTCCCTCAGGCCCATCATCCGTCCACCGAAAACAGATTCGGTATTGACCGTTAACCCGGATGCTGTGCTGCCCTCGACGATCTCCCTTCAGCAGCTCGAGCCGATTGCCCGGCGGCGCTCGAAGAAAGTCGAGGGACTCGGCGGCGTCTAATTGGCTAGAGAGTCACTAACTCGCGAGCTGCCGAACATACCACCCCTTGCACGAAAATGCCCCGCCAGCGACTATACGCGCTCCAAGGATGGTACTCGTCGCTGCAATCAATCTCGATACCAACGAAGCCAAGGCATACATCGCCATCGCCGTGGGGGTGCTCGGGCTTGGCTATCTCTGGCTGCGTTCGATGTCAAAAAAGCGCCGCGACCCCCTCGAGCGCGCCCCGTTTGCCGGGCTCTCACAACAGCGGTCGGTGGAGAGGCAGTTTCAAAACCTGCTGGTGGAGATGGCTGAAATGTCGCGGCAGATCAGCGCGCAATTGGACACGCGCAGTCAGAAACTGAACCTGCTCATCGAAGAAGCCGACGCAAAAATCGCTGAACTGCGCTCGCTGCAGAACCAGGCATCGCTGCCAACCCGGTCGGCAGGCACTGAACGCCCCGTTGCCGGTGGCGCAAGCGCCGCGGGGACTTACGCCTCAATTGACGCATCTTCTTCGACGGACCCCCCAGCCCGCTCGCCGGAAGTGGTTGAAGCCGACACGCGGCATGCGGATGTGTATGCGATGGCCGAGCAAGGCCACAGCGCGCAGGATATCGCCCGCCGGTTAGACCGTCCTCGTGGGGAAATCGAGCTGATACTGGCCCTGCGCAGCGCCCCAGACTCCCCGCCCCGCCGGGCCGCGGGCTGAGGGGTTGTTCGCCAGCGGGCGAATGGGGCGTTTGCCAGCAGGCGGGGGGTTGCGTTAGAACATCACCCGGACAAACGTGGATATCTTCTGGAAAATATTGGCAACTGCCGGGCTGGTGCTTCTCAACGGCTACTTCGTGGCCGCCGAATTCGCCGCAGTAGGCGCGCGAATGTCGCGATTTGAGCAGCAGGCCAACTCGAGCCTGCTCGCCCGGCTGTGCGTGGACATCAAGAAGCGTCTCGACCTCTACCTTTCCACCTGCCAGTTGGGCATCACCATCGCGTCGCTCGGCCTCGGCGCCGTTGCCGAGCCTGCGGTCGCAACCCTGATCGAACCAGTGCTGGGTTGGTTTGGCGTGTCTCATCCTTTACCCGGGCAACATTCGGCCACGGCCATAGCCATTGCGCTTTGCATCTGTACGGCACTACATGTGGTGGTGGGCGAGGTGGCCCCAAAGAACTGGGCGATTTTCTATCCCGACCGTCTGCTGCCGATCGTCGCCGCCCCACTGGTGGTGTTCACTTACCTGCTTTACCCGGTGATCTGGGGTTTGAATTCGCTCAGCAATCACTTGTTGCGCATCAGTGGGATAGAAATCAAGCACGGTGCCCACGGCGGAATGCCTCACACCGAGGACGAACTCAAGGGCTTGCTCGCCCAAGCCGTCGCCAGTGGGACGATCGACCAGGGCAACCAGACCATTCTCACGAGTGCGTTTGAGTTTGGCGACCTCAAAGCCCGCCAGATCATGACACCGCGCACCAGCGTCGATTTCCTTAAGGTCAATCAGCCGATCAACACGATTCTTAAGACTGTACAGAAGAGCGCATACACGCGCCTGCCACTCTGCGACGGTGATCTGGATCATGTCATCGGGCTGGTGCACATGAAAGATCTGTTCACCACCATGCAGCTCATTCCCGGGCGGCTGCGATTTGCCGACGATAAAACGCCCGATGGAATGGCCATCGCCATCGCAGACGGCAAGCCCGGCAGCCAGGTGCATGTCATCGGCTCGGCGGACATCGATCTGATGACCATCAAGCGCGATGTGCTGTTCGTGCCCGAACTGCTACCGGTACCCAAGCTCCTGAGGCAGTTTCAGACGAGCCATGTTCACATGGCGGTTGTGGTGGATGAATACGGCGCAACGCTTGGAATCGTCACCCTCGAAGACGTCATCGAACAAATTGTTGGTGACATCGCTGATGAACACGATTCCGGCCAACAGAATGAGTTTATCAGCGACGGCGAAAACTTCCGCATGACCGGCACCTTCCCGCTGCACGAACTGCGGGAAAAACTGAGTCTGCCCGAGATAGATACATCAGACGTCGATACCATTGGCGGGTATATCGCCCGCGAACTTGGACGGTTTCCCCGCGCAGGCGATCATGTGCCCATAGGCCCTTACATTGCGCGCGTCACCTCGGCGCAGAGTAAACGCGTGACCCAAGTGATGCTGACCCCCGCCACCCAGGCCACGATGCGCGCCGACGGGCCAGGAGCCGTATGAAGACGTACACATGTTTCACTACTGAATCGCACTACTCCCGAACGAAACTCCCCAGGATTCGTCAGAGGCTGCCTTCGACCCTGGGTAGAAAATTGACATGCGCTGCCCCTGCGGGTGCGATGATCTTCCTGCTCTGCGCAGGGTGCTCGCACCATGCGACGCAAATGAGCGATTTTCAGTCGCGCACAGAACGAAATCTGGCGGCGCAACAGCAGGAGTTGCTCGCGCTCAAACAACAGTTAACGCAAAACGAGTTTCGCACGGCGCAGCTCAAGGCCGATATTGAGGCGCTCACGCTTCAGCTCGGCACCGGTGCCGTCCCCGGCACGCAGCCGACCACGACGCCCGCCGACTCCACCACACTGCCGGCGCGGGTACCGGCTCCGTAGTTTTGTCTGGCAAGGGAACATGCCATGAACCGCATTCAACGCGCAATGCTGGGTGATCCGTTCTGTGGCCATTGCAAGTACTCGCTCAAAGGTCTCACAGAAGTTGCCCGCTGTCCGGAATGCGGCAGGCCGATTGTCGAAACCCTGATCCGCACCGGCTTTGCCGGGTTCGACGGCAAGCGATACGCCAGCCCAGCCCGCATGTTTGGGTGGCCGCTGGTCGCAATCGCGTCGGGCGCGACCGCCGAGGAGCGGTTCGGCCATGCGCGGGGAATCATTGCTGTCGGCGATATTGCAACAGGAGTGATCGCCGTCGGCGCTGTCGCCCGCGGGGTGGTTGCGATCGGTTCGGTGGCGATGGGGGGCCTGGCGATCGGCGGATTGGCGCTGGGCGCAATCGCGCTGGGCGGTGCCGCGGTGGGCTTTGCCGCCTGTGGCGGGGTGAGCATGGGCGTTTACGCGCTCGGCGGTGCCGTGTTTTACATGGAACGCGGATTCGGCGGCGCGAGGATTCGGCTGCCCAAGTTCTGGTAACAATCCGGCTAACAATCAAAGAAACGCGAACTCAGGCGATCGCCGCAGGGGTGTCTTCATTGGCGCCGGGGTCTTCTGATTTGCTCCCCAGGCGATCAGTGCTCCCCGCTCGATCGTCGCGTGCTGCCCCTGGATAAGCCGCAGGCGAAGGCTCAATGCGATGAGCCGACCAAAGCGCCCAAAGCACCCCTACCGCCGTCAAGACCAGGATCGAGCCGATCGAGATGATGGAATACATCCCCCTCGGGTCCGGGCCGGGGTTGGAGCGCACGCTGTCGGCAGTCGGAGCGACAATATCGAGCAACCGCCGGGCCTCATCCGTGCGAAATGCTGCGTCACGCGTGAAGGTGGCAACCAGGCCCTCGGTGGTCTCTTTTTCAGAGATGAGCCGGGCCATGCGCTCGTCGCTGTTGGCCAGGGCTTCGAGCGTGTCGCGGGCGGCGCGCAGTTCCTTGCCGGTCGATTCAAACTCCGCCCTCGCCACAGATTCTGCGGTCTGCGCGTCTGCCACAAGTTTTCGCTGCGATTCCAACGCCGAGGTGAGCGCCGTCACGCTCTTGCTGGCAAACTCATCAGTCAGCAACCGCTGCCGCGACTCAACCTCGCCCTGCAACGCCACGATCTGCCCCTGCATCTGCTTCAGATTCTTCTCGGCAGCGAGGCGGTCACTCTCCACGATGTCGGCGTAACGCTTTCGAGCCATGCCGATCGAGCCAAGCTGCTCCCGCACCTGCTCGGCCAGCTTCTTCTGTTCCTCGGGCAGACTTGCCACAGCAGGCGCGCTGGCGGCAAACGACTTCTGCAGCTCCTCCATTCGCTCGTCGGCCTTTTTCCGATCCAGGGCAATGTCGGATTGCATGCGATCGATCATGGTTTGCAGACTGGTGATCGTCTCCACATGCAGCGGGTCGGAACTGAGCAGTTCTTCGCGCGAACGGATCATGTTCTCCGTCAGCTTCAACTGATCCTGCACCGCCTCCACGTCTTTCTGGTCAACCCCCGAACCGATGCCGGCGTTCACCTGCCGGCGATAAAGCTCCCGCTTCTCGTAAAAGTCCTTCAACTGTGGATCAGAGTTGCGAAGCTCAACCGCCCGCTGCTGAGCGCGTTCGTCAAGGCTGGCCTTGAGTTGGCTCAGTTGCTGATACTGCTTCTGCTGGCGATCGATCATCTCGTCGATCAGTTCGCGCGCCGTTTTCTGCAAGCTCTCGGCGGCGGCAATGTACTGCGTGAGTTCCGGCGACTCGGCCCCCTGCCCTCTCGCCGCTTCGATCTGCTTCTCGAAGGCATCCATCGCCGTATCGATTTCTTCCCGCGCCACCACAGCCTGGTCCGACTGCTTTGTCTGCAGCGCCTTGTACTCCGCCTGCAGGCTGGTGAGTTTCTCGTTTAACTGCGTCAATTCCGCATCATTCTCCGGCGGTGGGGGTGGATTGTCCTGCGACGCGTGCAGCAGCCTATCAATGCGCTGTTCTTCGGCTTGCGCTTCCTTCAACTTCGCCAGGGCGTCGGTCCATCTCTTTTCGGCTTCGAGGACGGCCGATTGCATATCTTCTATCTGTCCGGGACGGGGCCGGCTTTCACCAAGCACGCGTTCTTTCTCGATCTGCGCCTTGAGATCCGCGAGCTTGCGCGTGTTGCTGTCGAGCTTCTCTTGTGCATCGCGCAGCGCCGCACGCACGCGCGTCGCCTCATCGATGCGGCGCTGATTTTCCTGATACATCACCTGTGCCAGCGCGTGCAGCCGAAGGGCGTCTTTCGCGTCGTCGCCCTTGTAGCGCAAAACAAACTCTCCCTTGCGCTCGTCCGGCCAGCCGCTGAGCATTACCACGTTCTCGTAGCTGATCGTCTTGGCCAGGAACCCGGCCCCCGCCGACGGATGGCTGCCGTTGAGCCGGCTGACGGCATTTCGGCGCGTGTTATCCAGCCGGAGCTTGTTGAGCAATTCGTTCTGGATATCACGCTGTTCCTTGATGGTCAGCGCGTCGAAATTGTTAAACTTGATTGCTGTCTCAAACTCAGTGTAGACCGGAAACAACTTGAAAATCGCCAGCAGCGACGTGCCCATGAGCAGCAGCGCCGCGATGAGCATCGTCGGTATGGCCCGCAGCCGACGGCGGCGAAGGTCGTGCAGGTCGGTGGGATCAAACTCGACCGTTGACACGATCGGCACGCCGATGTCAGCCCCGAAAGACGGCGTCGGCGCGGCTCGCTCTCGTCGCGGGGAGACTGGCGAAAGTGACCGACCGCGGCGCGGCGCACGGCCTGTCACGTCTTCCGCGGGCGAGGTCTCAGGCAATGTTGCTTCTACCGCGTCGGCGAACGGAACCTCGTCCGGTAGCGGCATAGCCAGCTCGGAAATCGGCGCGAGTCCTCCATCTTCAGCCGACGACGTCATCTCGGCCGGGGCAATCTCGGCAGCCCCTTCTCCGAAGGACCCGTCGGCGGTCGGCGCAGCGGGCGAGGCACCGAATGGATCAGGCGGAAGTATCGCACCCGTGCTGCCGGCAAACGGCGACGGCTGACCACCCATACGCCGACGCCGAGGGCTGTCGCCCAAAACTGGCCGGCGAGGCGTCGGGGGAATGAAGATGCTGCCAAGCGGTGCGGGCGGGACAACCGGCGCATCGGTCAGTGGCACATCCTGTAACGGTGCAGCCGTCGGAGGGGCAAATGTTACCAAGGGTGCGCCCGCAGGCATCGGCGGAGGCTCGGCGATCGGCTCCTCGAAAACCGGCGGCGGGACGTCGTCCACTGGCACGATTTCAACAAGCTCGGCTTCTACGCGCACTGGCACTTCGGAGTCCGGCTGCGGTTCAGCGCTTTCCGGCGCGCTCGACGCGCCGGCGGAGGCGTCGTTGCTGCCGTCGTGAAATGCAGGTGACGGAACCACTACCGCAAATGCTGTTTCATGAGCGGCATCGATCCCGGCGGCGGCCACCGTCGTGATCGCGGTGTCGAGCGCGCTCTCGATCAGCGCATCAACCGATCCGCCGCCCCCAGAATCGCCCCCAGAATCGCCCCCAGAATCGCCCGTAGAATTCCCCGAAGCGTCAATCGACTCATCAACCGCCTCGACCGCCCGTGCAGCGACGTCGTCCCACGCAATCGCCTCCGTCGGACTGAGCGGAACAACATCCGACACAACCGTGTCGTCCAGCGATAGCGGTTCGTTGGCGGCCGCCGGCTGCGCGGGCGCTTCGAGTGCCAATGACTCAATGGACCCGACATCGACTTCGCCTAGCGGGGGCAGCATCGCGTCGTCGTCCGGGGCCGCGGCCGGCAGGGCTGTGTCCAGGCCGAGTAACGCTTCGATCGCAATCTCGTCGGCGGATGCGGCTTCAGTCTGGGTGGGAGCGTCGGCAGATAGCTCAACGCGTTCAACCGCCGGTTCCTCGGGTACCTCGAAGCCCGATGCTGGAACCTCCAGCGGAAGCGCGATGGTCGCTTCCACGGTCTCATCAAACGCTGCATCAACGCCTGCCTCATCGATTTGCTCAGCCGTCGCTGCGATTTCTGCGACAAGTTCAGAATGCGCCGCAATGTTATCCGGCGTATCGACGGTCGCAGCCACATCCGCCACTTCGGGCAGAGATTCGAGCGCGGCATCGGCGATATCCAGCGGGACAGCAGCCTCCGGCGCAGGTGGGCTGGCAACCACATCGGCGGGTGCGTCACTGACATCATGCAGAAGCATCGGCGGGGCCGGCGCAGCGAGATCGCCGGCCGGCAGCAGTGCGCCGGGTTCGAGCGATTCGTCAAACTCCATCGGCTCGGCTGCCGACAAATCGGCCACAGGCGTCACCGGCGCGGGAAAGTTGATTGCGGCGGGCAGCTCCGGCACACGCGGCAACTCTGGCTCGATCGCCAGTGATTCCTCAATCACCAACTCTGGCGGATCGGCTTGCTCCGATACCGGAACTTCAGCGACTGAATCTGCCGTGGGCTCGGTGAGGTCCGGCCCAAACTCGGCATCGGGCAGTTGCAACGCCTCAGGCTCGGCCAACGGCAAGGCGGCGGCGGCGTGGGTGTCGACAACCACCGGCTCGCCGACGTTCGTATCACTCAGCGCCGCGACTTCGCGCGAAAACACCGTGTCGGTGAGCGTGTCGATTGAGACGGCGAGCGTGGCGTCGATCTTGGCCTCGCTCGACCCCGGTGCCGAGGGCAGCGGAGACAGTGGAGACGGCCGATCAGACCCGTCGGCCTGCTGCGACAGTTCCGAGGCTAGCTCGATGACATCGGCCTCGCCGGCGGTGGCTTCAAACGAACTGTCGAGCGCGCCGCCAAGCGGGACCAGTTCTTCGAGCGGCTGCGCGGAATCGGCGTCGGTGTTTTCCACCACCTCGACCTCGGGCCCTTCCACGATTTCGGCAGGCGAGTCAGTTAAATCGAACGGGGTGATGACCGCGGCGGACTCGGCGAGGTTTTCGGCGGGCTTTTCGGGCGCTGCGGCTTCTTCACCTGTTGCATCGCCCGCATCGCCCCCGCCCCGGTGCCACCCGCGCCGCGAAAGCGTATCGCCGGGGGAAAGTTCCGGGGCAACATCCGAGAGGGCTTCCGCGGCCAGTGCGTCGGCGGCGCTGGATGCTGCTTCGGCGTCGAGTTGAATCGCGCCCTCTGCCGAACCGCCCGCGACCGCTTCAACCGTACCACCGACGGCTTCGGGAGACGTCGCCGCGTCGCGCGCCACGGACTGTGCGGCGGAAGTGTCGGGTGCGTCCTGCGAGGCTTCACCGGCAATCGAATCTTCCAGCAGCATTGGCGACGCCGGCCGGGCAATCCGCACGGCGGGCGGCGCCACCCGGGGCTTCTCCGCGGGCGCTGCGGTGTCATCTGCAGTGAGAGAAACAGTCTCAATCTCCTGCGCCGCGATCGCCGCCGCCACGGCACTTTCCGTCGGCGCTGCCACCACCTCGACGCCCGCACCCGCTTCGCTTGTTTCGTAAACTAAGTCACTCTCGCCGATGCGAATCTGGTCGCCGGGAGAAATCTGCTGCTGATGAACCTGCCGGCCATTGACAAACGTGCCCGTGCGGCTGCCGAGATCGCGAATGTAGCGCTTGCCCTCCCACGCCACAACGACTGCATGCGCTGTGCTCACGGTTTGTTCGACAAACGCGATATCCGCGCTTCCCCGCCGGCCGACCAGCGACACGCGCGAATCGAGTGGAACCGGGGGCAAATCGGAGTCGATCTGTCGAACCACTGCGGGGGGCGCTTGTTTTTCTCGGTGCGGCTTAAGCCGTGCCCCTCCGGTGGAAAAAATGAACTCGAACCGGCCAATTTTAAGAATGTCCCCTTCGGCCAGATCGTGCTCGGCGATTTTTTCGCCGTTGACAAACGTCCCTTCCCGGCTGGCGAGGTCGCGAACGAAAACGGTGTGACGGGTGACGACGATGAGCGCGTGTGCCTTGCTGACCGTGCGACTGATCAGGTGCAGGCGGCAGTTATTGCGCGAACCGGCCACGATGATGGGCCGTGTCAGGGGAATCGCCGGCCGGCCAGCCAACTCTCCCGCGGGGATAAGGCTGGGGCCGGGAACCGAGACTTTTCGTGATTTATCGCGAGACGCCGATGCCATTTACAACCTTCACACTTGCACCCTCATAGTCGCCACGACCGGCAAGGGTCAGACAATTCCCAGAACCCGCCGAGGGTACAAAGTTTATCACAGTATCGGAACAACAACGAAGAAAAAACGGGTAGAACGACGCCGAACAGTTATCGGACGGTCGAACCCCGCTTAGAACGATCATAGCCCTGTTCACCAGCACATTCTGAGCGCGAGTTTGACCCAAGTGGCCGCGCGAGCCACCGTTCATCGTTTTCAGTGCCGGAAATGCCGCATCCCGGTCAAGACCATGGTCGCACCGGCGGCATCGACAGCGGCGATGGTCTCGGCGTCGCGCACGCTCCCGCCGGGCTGGATGATCGCTGTCACACCCGCCGCCAGAAGCAGGGTTGGTCCGTCTGGAAAGGGAAAAAACGCATCACTCGCCACCGCCGCCAGTTTTGCCCTGTCGCCGGCCTTTTCGATGGCGATGCGCGCCGCCCCCACGCGGTCCACCTGCCCCCCGCCGACCCCCACCGACGCGCCCGCTTTTGCGAGGACAATCGCGTTGCTTTTCACATGTTTGCAGATCAGCCACGCCAGTCGCATGTCGTCCATTTCCTCCGCCGTGGGCCGGCGCTGCGAGACGACTCTCCAATCGCCTTCATTCAGCCCCACCTGATCGCGTTGCTGCACCAAAAACCCGCCGGAAATCGATTGAATCGCAATGCCCTCACGCGAATCTGGTCGATTTTGCCCCTCGACTATGGGCTGATCTGCGGTACGGCACTCCAACAGCCGGACATTTTTCCAGCGAGACTTGAGCAGCTCCAGCGCCTCTGGCGCAAACCCAGGCGCAACAATGACTTCCAGAAACTTCTGCCCTTCGACAATCCGCTCGGCCGAGGCGAGGTCGAGCGGCATGTTGAACGCGACAATCCCCCCGAACGCGGCCAGCGGATCGCCTCCGTACGCGCGCACAAACGCTTCACCAATCGACGAACCGACGCCCGCGCCACAGGGTGTGGCATGCTTGACGATGCAGGCGGCGGGCTTAGCGAACTCGTTCACGCAATTCAGCGCCGCGTCGGCGTCGAGCAGGTTGATGTACGAAAGTTCCTTCCCGTGCAACTGCCGCGCTCCGGCGAGCGTCTCGCCCGCGCCCCGCCCCGCGGCGTCGCAGTAGAGCGCCGCATGCTGATGCGGGTTTTCACCATACCGGAGATGTTGCCGCAGTTTCAATGTAATCGCGATGGTTTCTGGCAGCTCTTGTGCCGCTTGTTGCTCCTCGGCGATGCGGGGCGCGATCGTTGAAGCCAGGTAACCGGCAATCGCGGCGTCATATTCGGCAGTGTGAGCAAAGGCGCGCTGCGCCTGCTTGAGCCGGTGCTTGCCACAACACCGCCCGCCGTGCTCGCGCAGGTCGCCGAGCACTTTTTCATAACGGTCGGGCGATGTCACCACGAGCACCGACCGATGATTCTTCGCCGCCGACCGGATCATGCTCGGACCGCCGATGTCGATGTTCTCAATCGCCTCGTCAAAGCTCACCCCCTGCCGCGCGACAGTTTGAGTAAACGGGTAGAGATTGACGCAGACGAGATCGATCGGCTGAATGCCGTGTTGCTGCATCGCCGCAAGGTGTTCGGGGTCATCGCGCAGCGCGAGCAGCGCGCCATGGATCGCCGGGTGGAGCGTTTTGACCCTGCCATCCATCATTTCGGGAAAACCGGTGATTTCGCTCACATCGCGCACCACCAGCCCCGCCGCCCGCAGCGCCCTGGCGGTTCCCCCGGTGCTGAGGAGTTCGACCGCAAACTCGTTGTGCAGCGCAGCGGCGAATTCGACCAGCCCGGTCTTATCTGAAACACTCAGCAACGCCCGCCTGATGGGAACCAGATCGCTCATGAAAGTTCGCCTGCGCCCGAGGCAATATGGGTCAAGTTGGAAGCGCCCGCTGGTTCAGCACCGCAGCCGACTCCGCAACGCCCCGCCACCTGCCCGCCGATCCACGCGTGTATCTTATCCAGTGCGCTACCCACCGAGACCGGGGGATGCGCCGCGATTGCCCGGTGCCGCGACGACGGTTCCCACAACCCCGCCGGACTTCACGGGCCTTACACCCAGAATCAGCCCGTCAGCCGTTGCGGCAAAAACCGCGCCATCCCGCCCGGCGACAAAGCGAAGATCGTTGCGTTCGCTCCGAAACGCCGCTGCCCCCGTTGTCTTATCGACCGCGACAATGCGGCTGTCGGCGCTTCGCAGATAGACGTGCTTCGCATCCGTCGTCACAAAACCCGTTGCATAATCAGCAACCCAGCGCGGCTGGCGCGCGGGCTCGCCGGCGAGCTTGTCGATCGCCACCACCCCGCGGTCGGACACGAATTGATACACGGTGTCGCCCGTCAGCCCTGGAGCCGTCAGCAGCGGTACGCCAGCAAAGTATTGCCATCGAATCTTTCCCGTCACGCGATCGAGCGCGTACAGCTTGCCGTCCGTGCTGCCGACATACACACCTGTGTCATCAACCTTAACATCAGCTCGAATCGGTCCGCCGGTTGCAAACACATTGCCCGGCAGTGACCAGATCGCCAGGCGCTCATCGGTAATCGCGTAAACATTACCGTCTTCGCTTCCGGCATACACCACGCCCTGAAAAACCGCCGGAGCCGCGCTCACTGCCCCGCGAGCCATCAGTTCCCAGCGGACGGGCACATAGGGCGAAGTGAGCGACACCCGTCCGAGCCGACCCTGCCCGCCGTAGTCAAACCCGAGATAGACAAACTCGCCATCGGCGGCGATGGCGCTGCGCACGGAGCGATCAATCTGGATTTCCTTCTCGCGCCGCCCCGCCTGGCTGTAGACGATCAGCTCGCCGTATGTGGGGAACACGATCTTATCGCCGGCAAGTTCCGGCCGGCCGAGTGTGCGGTCGGGTGCGAGCACCTGCGATGACCACCGGATCGTGCCCCCGTCGGCGCTCAAGCCGTAGACCAGATTGCTTCGGGTTCGGACAATCAGTTGATCGCCCACGACATCGATCGCCGTCACGGGATTGCGGCCGAGTTCGAGATCGATTCGCCAGTTTTCCACAAACGTCCCCGCGGGCACCTCTACAAACGGCCCGGGATCGCGCGAGTGAGTGCAACCCATGCCGCCGAGGCCCGATAAAATCGATGCTGCCAGGGCTACTTTGAGGAAAGTGTTGATCTTCACGAAGACTCCTAAGGTGCTCAGTTACAACGGTGTCGCCGTGCGATTTCCCCGGGTTTGTCGCGGCTTTTGGGGCCGCAAACCCGGTTCGGTCGCGCGGGCCGATAAGAATAGCCTGCAACGCGGTTTATCGTCAAACCATCGCCGGGTTGGGGACAAGCGGGCATACGGCATCGCGTTCGGGCAAACCCCCGAGAAGGGAATAAATCGCCCGCAGGCACGTTCTGATGATTGACCGGTCACTGTGTTGGAAACGTGATTCAAGCGTGTTTGAGATGTGATCAAAACGCGAACAGATCCTGATAATCAACGGAGCCTTGAACAACATGAAACCGTACCTAAAAGCATTACTCGTCCCGCTGTTGCTCGCGCCACTGGCGCTGGCGGCGCCGGGAGAGAAGCCGACGGGGGCAGAGAAGCGCGACACCACCGAAGGGCGACGTGCGGAGCGTGCCGAGCGTGCCAACCGTGCGGAGCGCGCCCCCGGTGCCCGGCTGATCAACGGCATCGAACGCGCCACCGCCGACCTGGACCTCTCCGCCGATCAACGGGCCGCGGTCGATGCCATTACCGCGGCGCTTCCCGCGAAGGTGCGCGAACTTGTCTCGCAGACGCAGGAAATGGCCCCCCGCGATCGTGCCGACCGACTGCGCGAACTCCTCACCGAGACGCGCACCTCCATCGAAGCGGTCTTAAACGACGAACAGAAGGCCCAACTCGCCGAAAAGCTCGACGCCGCCCGTGCGCAGCGTGAAGCGCGACAGGCCGATCGCAACGCCGACCAGCAGCCGCAGCCCAATGCCCGTCGGCAACGCGGCGCTGCTGGCCAGCAGGGTCCGGCCGCGCAGGTCATCGAACGCATGGAGTCCGCCGTCGGAAAGCTCGACCTGTCCGCCGAGCAAAAATCGCAGGTCGAGACGGTGATGGCCGACTTGAAGGCGCAACTGCTCGACATTCGCAATAACGCCAATGGCGATGTTGAAACCGCCCGCACACAGGCCCGCGAGGCGCTGACGCAAGCCCGGCGCGATCTAGTGCAATCGCTCGACGCCGGGCAACGCGAACAACTCCGGTCGATGATGCAAGATGCCCGGGGAACGCCCGAGGCAAAACCCGATCAAGACCCGGCACCGCCCGCAACCGCCCCCAGTTCCAAAGCCACCCCAACCCAGCCCGCGGCACCCGCCGCGGGCCTTGCTGTTTCTGAGGGAGACCTGACGCGCGTCGGCGAACCCGCGCCCGAAATCACCCTGCGCGATCTCAAGGGCAAACCCACCCCGCTGCGGCAACTCGTCAAGACGCGTCCACTTGTGGTGGTGAACGGCTCATACACATCCCCGATCTTCCGCGAACGCGTGCGCGATCTGCGCGAGCTGCGCCGCAGCCTCGGCCCCCGGGCCGATGTGTGCGTCGTTTACGTCGCCGAGGCCCATCCCGCCGGCGAGTGGGACGTCGAGCGCAACCGCGATGCCGGCATCAGCGTAACCGCCCACGATACCCTCGAAGCCCGCACCGCCGCCGCCGAGAAAGCCAGAAAGCAGCTCGACATCGATCTGCCGATTTTCGTTGATGAACTGTCCGACGCCTACCTGAAGTCAGTCCACACCCGCCCCAACGCCGCAGTGGTGCTGCGCCGCGACGGCAGCGTCGCATTCTTCCAAAACTGGTTCGAGCCTCACGCCCTTCAGCGGGCAATCGACGAATTGACCAGCTGAGAGCCCAATCGACTGTGATTCGCATCCGGCTAAACGCCGACGTGCGGAGTCTGCCCCAACTCTCCCGCCGCAAGCCGCAGTTCGCGATACGCCAGCCTGGCAAAATACGCCAACCAAAGCGATTGCCCGCATAGCTTAAGCGTGTCTTCCACGATCACCGACCAGCGCAGCTCGAAGGGAAACAACAGATCGACAACCACCGCCGACGCCAGCGCACCCAGCGCCGCAGCGAGCAGAATGGGTTCATGCGCAAGCAGGATACGTCTCGCCGCGAGTAGAATTGCGATGCAAATCAGCCCATATGAAAGATAGATCGCCAGTTCCAAGGCTCGCGGCAGACGCTCGTGCAGCATGAGCATGTCATCGACAAGCACCAACAGCGAAGAGCTGGCAACAGCGAACAGCAGCATCGACGCCCGCCGTCGTCCTATTCCCCACAACGCGCTGCCGGCAAATGCGCCGATAGAAACCGACGCGCCCCACAGCAGATACCCAAGCAGAGAACCCAACCCGTAATACGCCGGCCGCCACGGGATGGCATTCACATCCATCATCACGATGGGTCCATCGACCCTCCGGATATAATGCAGCACCATCACCGTCAGGCCAAACCCAAGCGGCAATGCGAGGATGCAAAACCACACAGACACCGCCGGCCCCGCCCCCAAGCGACCCAGCGGGCAAAACTCTCTGCTTTCTGCATCCACGCTCATCAAACTCCCGACGCCCAGCTTGCATCGGCCGATTCCTAATCTGCTCTAAATCAAATCCAAACATATAGAGCAGATTCGATCATCAGCCCGCACGCCAGGACCTCGAAAGCGGCGGAGGCGCGAAACTCCTTCGGAATGACAAACTCTCATCGACTCACTGTCTTGCGTTGTCATACCGAAGCATGCTCGCCAACGACCCGGACGGCGGTGAAGCATGGATTCGCCGGACCAATCGGCGAGCCAACTCTGGTTCCCGCGCCGGCTCAATCATCGAAAGTGCCCGCTCCGTGCCGCCGTGCCTTTGCCCGCATATATCCAAAACCGCCGCCAACGCCGCCGCGTCTCCCGCGACCGTAACTCAATCGTCTTGATCCCACGAAGGATCAATCGGCTCCACTTCACTAACGCCGTGTTGATGGTTGGAGAAGACGAGCATCACTCCATCTATCGACTGCTTCCGCCGCGTGCTATACTGATCTCATGCGCAAGATCATCATCGATCCCGACATCTGCAACGGCCAGCCGGTTATCGAAGGCACGCGCATCACAGTCAGCACCGTGATCGAGTTCCTCTCGGCCGGCGACAGCGTTGACGACGTTCTTGCAGGATATCCCACCCTCACCCGCGACGACGTGCTCGCTTGCCTGGCATATTCCGCCCGCCTGATGAAGCACTCTTTCGAAGTGGGAGCCGTTGCGTGAAGGGTTTTATGTTCGACGAGAACATCCCGATCCCGCTGCGGTTTGTTCCGTCGCTGCCCGTGACGCACGCGACCTCGATCGGCCAAAGTGTTTCTGATCGCGCCTTGTGGGCGCACGCCGAACGGAATGCGTTGGTGATCGTGAGCAAGGACACCGACTTCGCCGACCGGATCATGGCGACATCCCCGCCGCCGTGGATCGTCCACCTGCGCTTCGGCAATCTCAGAAGGGCTGCTTTCGAAGCGGTCCTCGCGGGTGCCTGGCCGCGAATCGAGTCACTTCTGCCCACGCACAAACTCATCCGCGTCTTTTCCGATCGAATTGAAGCGGTCAAGGACTAACATCCGCCGGATCGATGTTGAGCGCAGCGAAATCCCGTGCGCCGGGAACGGCGCGTCGCACGTAACCGAAACTCAACCGCCTTGTTCCCCCGAAAGATCCAACTCGGCCCCGCTTCGCTCAACCGTGTTGGCGGATGGAGAGGGCGAGCATTGGCTATCTATCGGCGAGTCGGCGCACGCTCTGTCTGTTGAATATCAATCAGCGCGTTGGTTTTTCCCGGTTTGATTATTCCCGCAGAGAATCCACTAAATTGTTATGCTCGGTCAAGTTACGGCGAAAAGCTTGGCGCTT
>ERZ761607.369-NODE-369-length-84679-cov-5.775525_pt1 | contig 84679 bp, 75 predicted proteins | sample MGYA00511164_ERZ761607 | MGnify/ENA primary metagenome ERZ761607 (study PRJEB28899, sample SAMN02445080) | bioreactor sludge metagenome | biome: EBPR sludge | place: Australia: Brisbane, Thorneside Wastewater Treatment Plant | collected 2011-06-22 ...
CGTCATCCTCGCGCTCGTCGCGAGGACCCATGCGTGGTGCGTGCGAAATGAAGGGCGCAGCGCGGGATCGCGCCCCTCGCCCACGCCCGATGTTCATGGGTCCTCGCGACGAGCGCGAGGATGACGGAATGTTGGGCGTCACCCCCCCAGCGCCGTCCGCTCGACCAGGTCGGCCAGCTTCTCCGCCGCGTCCCGGGCGGGCCGTGATCGATGCCCCCTCAGCCACAGCGCCGCTGTCTGAAGACGGCGGCGCCCAATGACCCCCTTGTGGTTGTATTATTCCCGTGCTCTCCTTTTCCGAGAATTCAGGAGTGAGTGGGATGAAGAAGATCATTGCCCTTGCACTCGCCGCGGCCGTTTTCGCGCCGGTGAGCGGGAGTGCGAACCCTCGTCGTGACGAGCCGATAGCGAGGTCGTCGCCGATGAGCAGAATTCAAGTTCGATTCCAGGCCAGAGGGCCGGTCTGCGACGTTGCATCCTTCGCGGCAGGATGCCGGACCAGGCGACATTGCGTGCGCGGGTGTGACGCCATTTTTGAGGTTGAAACCCTGATCTGCGCGGCTGCCTCCTCAAGCTTCGCGCCTTGCTTCGCTGGAGCCTCCAGGAGATGGAGGAATTGCATCGCAGAGTGCGAAGAAGAATTCCCGTACTAGGACCGGCCGATGGCGATCCTCTTTTCACTGACCTTCGTCGCCGTCGCCAAGGCGGACGGCGAGAGGATTCAATGCCGGATCGCAGTCGATGAGCCGACGAAGATGGCGCCGCCTTACGCAGCCTATGAAGCACGGATCGTCCTGGAAGGTCCGGACGGCTTCTCACGGATGATGAGGGGCGCCCACCCCTTCCAGGTTCTGGAGCTGGCGTTGTTCGCGATCAGGACAGTCCTGTCGCTGAATGCCCGGCGCTGGATCTACGAGGACCTCGCCGGAGCCCCGCTGGACTTTTCATACGAAGGGCCGGATCGAGACTGACGTCGAAGGACCCGGCCAACGCGCCGACAGGGCGCCAGCCCCTACCCTCCCAGCGCCGTCCGCTCGACCAGGTCGGCCAGCGTCTCCGCCGCGTCCGGGCGGGCCACCGAGCGGGCGCCCTTGGCCATGTTGGCCAGCCAGTCGGGATCGCGCAGCAGGGCCTTGAGCGCCCCGGCCAGGGTGTCGACGGTCAGTTCGTCCTCCGGGCAGACGGCGGCGGCCTGGGCGTCGGCGAGGAGTTTGGCGTTCAGGGTCTGGTGGTCGTCCGTGGCGATCTTCAACGGCACCAGCACCGAGGGCTTGCCGGCCACCGCCAGCTCGCAGACCGTCGAGGCGCCGGCCCGGCCGATGACCAGATGCGCATCGCGAAGGCGGCTCGCCATGTCGCGGAAGAAGGGCGCGACCTCGGCCTTGACCAGCGCATCGGCGTAGATGCGACGAGCCAGGTCCATCGATTCCTTGCGGGTCTGCTGCTTGACCTCGAGCCGGCCCCGGATGTCCTCGGGCAGGCGCAGGATCGCCTCGGGCGTCAGCTCCGAGAGCAGGCGCGCGCCCTGGCTGCCGCCGGTCACGAGGATACGGATGGGACCGGTCTCGCCGGGCGGCGTGTAAGGATGGCCGGCGAGGGCGCGGATGTCCGGACGGACCGGGTTGCCGACGACGACGGCGCGGGCCTTCACCTTCGGACTCGCCTTTTCCAGCGTCGGGAAGGCGCAGGCGACCTCGGTCGCGCGGTCGGCCAGAAAGCGGTTCACGCGGCCGAAGACGGCGTTCTGCTCGTGAATCACCGTCGGCCGCTTCTGGCTCAGCGCGGCGAGCAGCGCCGGCAGCGAGGGATAGCCGCCGAAGCCGACGACGACGGCGGGGTCCATCCGCTTGAACACGGAACGCGCATGCATCGTGCCGCGGAGCACGGCGAGGCCGGCCTTGGCCATGCCGATAGGGTCGCCCGCCCTGGCCGTCGCGGCCGCCATGCTGATGCGCGTGTCGGCCGGAAACTTGTCGGCGTACAGCGCGCCGCGCTCGTCGGTGGCGAGGATGACGCGCCAGCCACGCGCGCCGAGCACCTCGGCGAGCGCCTGGGCGGGAAACATATGGCCGCCGGTTCCCCCGGCGGCGACCACTGCGACGCGCGATGCCATGGCGGCTTCTTAGGCGAAGGCGCCGGCCCGGGCGAGCCCCTCGTTCGCCGCATAGGCGCCGGGTCGCTTGCGGGTCAGCCCCAGCGCCATGCCGAGCGTCAGACCCATGGCCAGCATCGAGGAGCCGCCGTAGCTGATGAAGGGCAGGGTCATCCCCTTGGTCGGGATCATGTTCAGGTTCACCGCGACGTTGATCAGGGCCTGCTGGCCGACAAGAACAAAAAGACCGGCGGCGGCGACCTGTTCGAACGGATCGCTCAGTCGCAGCGACTTGTAGAGCCCCCGGATGACCAGGAAGGCGAACAGCGAGATCAGGGCCAGGGAGAAGATCAGGCCGTATTCCTCCGCCAGGACGGAATAGGCGAAATCGGTGTGCATGTCCGGCACGCCCCGCTTCATGACGCCCTCGCCGGGCCCGCGACCGAAGAGCCCGCCCTCGGCGATGGCCTGGGAGGCTTGGCTGATCTGGTGCTTGTCGGCCTTGTCGGGGCTGAGGAAGGTGTCGACCCGCGCGTGGACGTGGGGGATCAGGAAATAGGTGCTGCCGAGACCGATGAAGGCGGTGACGCCCAGTCCCATGATCCAGCTGATCGGGACTCCGGCCATCCAGAAGGCCGCGCCGAAGGCCACGGTGATGAGCACCGTCTGGCCGACGTCCGGCTGAATCAGCAGCAGGGCCACGGCGACGCCGTAGAGGCAGAAGGCGATGAACACGCCCGGCACCCCCTCGCCCTTCTGGCCCTCGGCGAACATCCAGGCGACCAGCACGATCAGTGCCGGCTTCATGAATTCCGAGGGCTGCAGCGTGAAGCCGGCGAAGTTGATCCAACGGGTCGCGCCCTTGGCCTCGTGACCCAGGAACGGCAACGCGGCCATCAGCAGGATCATCAGCACATAGACGATGAAGGCCGTCCGCCGGATGCCGCGAGTCGACAGCATGGAGACGGCGACCAGGATGACCAGGGCGCCGACGCCGAACACGGTCTGACGGATCGCGAAGTGGAAGGAGTCGTCGTAGTGAAGCCGCGAGGCCGCCGCCGGGCTGGTGCCGAACGACAGCAGCACCCCGAGGGTGACCAGGATGGCCACGGCGCCGAGTAGCCAATGGTCGGTCGTCCACCACCAGCGCCCGAGCGCGGTGCGGTCCGAGCGGGCGAAGGGATGGACGCTGGTCATGCGCGCGCACCCTTCAGCGCCGGCCGGCCGAGCCCTTCGACGGCGGCGCGGAACGCCTCGCCCCGAGCTTCGAAGTCGGTGAACTGGTCGAACGAGGCGCAGGCCGGCGACAGCAGGACGATGGCGTCCTCGCCGCTGGCGTCGGCGTCGGCGAACGCGGCCTCGACGGCGGCGTCCATGGCGCCAGACTTCACATAGTCGACCTTGCCGTCCAGCACCTTGCCGAAAGCGTCCTGCGCGTCGCCGATGAGATAGGCCTTGGCCACGCGGGGGAAGAGGTCCTCGAGCGGATCGATGCCGTCCGACTTCGGCTGGCCGCCGGCGATCCAGTAGACCTTTGGATAGCTCGACAGCGCCTGGCGGGCGGCGTCGGCGTTGGTCGCCTTGGAGTCGTTGACGAAGCGGACGAGGTTCCGCGCGCCGACGGTCTCCATGCGGTGCGCCAGGCCCGGGAAGGTCATCAGCCCCTCGGCGGCCAGTTCGGCCGGGATGCCGATGGCGCGGGCCGCCGCGTAGGCGGCCGCCGCGTTCTGCCAGTTGTGGCGGCCCGGCAGCGAGCGGGCGCGCAGCAGGTCGGCGACCTCGATCACCCGATCGGCGGTGGCGTCATAGAGCACGCCCTGGATGGCGTAGACGCCGCGGCCCATCGAGCGGCTGGCGCTGATCGGCCAGATGGTGCGGCGGTTGGCGGCGGTGATCTCGGTGCAGATGCGCTGGCACCAGGGATCATCGACGCCGATGATCGCCGTGTCGCCCTTGCCCTGGTTGAGCAGCACGCGGCGCTTGGCGGCGACATAGCCGTCCATGCCGCCGTGGCGTTCGAGGTGGTCGGGCGAGATGTTCAGCAGCACCGCCGCGTCAGCCTTGAGGCTGGAGGTCAGGTCCAGCTGGTAGGACGAGGTCTCCAGCACATAGACCGCTCCGCCGTGCATGTCGTCCAGGCCTAGTACGCCGTAGCCGATGTTGCCGCCGATGCGGGTGTCGCGACCCGCGGTGGCGCACAGGTGGCCGAGCAGCGCGGTGGTAGTCGACTTGCCGTTGGTGCCGGTGATCGCCGCCACCTTCGGCCGCTTGTGCGGCGGAGCGGCGTTGACGGTGCGAGCGAAGAGCTCGATGTCGCCAAGCACCTCGACGCCGGCGGCCTTCGCCATTTCGACCGACCAGTGCGGCGCCGGATGGGTCAGCGGGACGCCAGGCGACAGCATCAGGGCGGCGAGACCGGACCAGTCGGCGGTCCTCAGGTCCTCGACCCTGAAACCCTCGGCCTGGGCCGACGCGCGGCTGGCCTCGTTCTCGTCCCAGACCACGACCTCCGCCCCGCCGGCCGCGAGCGCGCGCGCCGCCGTCAGCCCGGTCCTGCCAAGACCGAGCACGGCGACCGTGCGTTGCTCGAAACCGCGAACGGGGATCATGACGTGGCCTGTCCTTCCCCTATCTCAGCTTCAGCGTCGCCAGGCCGATGGCGGCCAGGATCAAGGAGACGATCCAGAAGCGGATCACGACGGTCGATTCCGCCCAGCCGAGCTTCTCGAAGTGATGGTGGATCGGCGCCATCAGGAAGATGCGCTTGCCGGTGCGCTTGAAATAGAAGACCTGGATCATCACCGACAACGCCTCGGCCACGAACAGGCCGCCGACGATGGCCAGCACGATCTCGTGCTTGGTGGCCACGGCGACCGCGCCGAGCGCGCCGCCGAGGGCCAGCGAGCCGGTGTCGCCCATGAAGATCTTGGCCGGCGGCGCGTTGTACCAGAGGAAGCCCAGCCCGGCGCCGATGATGGCCCCGCAGAAGACCGCGATCTCGCCCGTGCCCGGCACGAAGTGCACCTGCAGGTACTGCGCGAAATTGTAGTTGCCGACGAGGTAGGCGATCAGGCCGAAGGTCGCCGCGGCGATCATCACCGGCACGATGGCCAAGCCGTCGAGGCCATCGGTCAGGTTCACCGCGTTGGAGGCGCCGACGATCACGAAGGCGCCGAAGACGAGGTAGAACAGGCCCAGGTTCAGCAGCAGGTTCTTGAACACCGGGAAGGCGACCGAGGTGCTGAGGCTCGGCGTGTCGGGCGAGACCTGGCCGAAGTAGACGAGGATGGCGACGGCGGCGAGTGCCACCGCGCCCTGGATCAGCAGCTTCACCCGGCCCGAAACGCCGGCCGTCGTCTGTTTGGTGACCTTGTCATAGTCGTCCAGGAAGCCGAGCACGCCGTAGGCCAGCGTCACCATCAACACGACCCAGACGTAGACGTTGCTCAGGTTGGCCCACAGCAAGGTGCCGCCGACCAAACCGGCCAGAATCATCAGACCGCCCATGGTCGGGGTGCCGGCCTTCTCGATGACGTGACGCTCAATCCCTTCCTTGCGGATCGGCTGGCCCTTGCCCTGGCGCGCCCGCATCCAGGCGATGAAACGCGAGCCCATGGCCACGGCGATGACATAGCCCGTCGCCGTCGCCATCAGCGTACGGAAGGTCAGGTACTTCAGAAGGTTGAGGATCGGCAGGGAGTCCCGCATCTCCCACAGCAGGTACAACATCAGCCTTCTCCAACCCCCCGATCGAGCGCGGCCAGCGCGGCGGCGATCGTGCTCGCGCGGCTGCCGTTCGATCCCTTGACCATGACCAGATCGCCCGGACGCATCGCTTGCGCGACGTCGGGCGCCAAATCCCCCGCCGTCTCCGCGTAGCCGCCGCGCCGAGTCGGCGGAAGGGCGTCCCACAGCGATTTCATCAACGGCCCGGCGCAGAACACCAGATCGATGTCGGCCGCCTCGATGGGCGCTGCCAATCCGGCGTGGAAGTGCGCGGCCCGATCGCCCAGTTCGAGCATGTCGGTCAGCGCGACGATCCGCCGCCCGGATGTGTCGCGGGCGCCCAGCGTTCGGAAGGCGGCGTCCATCGAGATCGGGTTGGCGTTGTAGCTCTCGTCAATCAGGGTGAAGGCGCCGCCGGCGATTTCGATGCTCTTCTCCGCCCCACGGCCGGCCAAGGGCGCGAAGCCCTCCAGCGCCGCCAGCGCCGTACCCCGCGAAACGGCCATGGCCTCCAGCGTCAACAGCACGCAGAGGCTGTTCAGACCCCAGTGCAGCCCCGTCTGGAGCAGCGGAAAACTCAGCGCCTCGCCGTCGAGGACGGCATGGACCATGGCGTGCCCCTCGCGCGCCTCGAAGCCTGTCAGGCGCGCATCGACGTCAGCGCCGGTTCCGAACGACCGGACTGTCGCCCCCACGGTCTCAGCCTCGGCCTTGAGCAGGCCGAACCAGGGGTTGTCGGCGTTGAGCACCGCCACGCCGCCCGGTTCCAGGCCCGCGAAGATCTCGGCCTTGGCCCTGGCGACGCCAGCCTCGCCGTCGGGAAAATTCTCGATGTGGACGGGCCCCACGGTGGTGATGGCCGCCACGTGCGGGCGCACGAAGCGCGACAGCGGGGTGATCTCGTCCGAGTGGTTCATGCCGATCTCGAAGACCGCCCGCTCGGTGTCGCGCGGCATCCGCGCCAGGGTCAGAGGCACGCCGATGTGGTTGTTGTAGGACTTGACCGACGAATGCCAGCGGCCGGCCAGTTTCAGACCGGCGGCGACCGCCTGGGTGACGCTGGTCTTGCCGACCGAGCCGGTCACGGCGGCGCGCCGGCCCTTGTTCCGCTGGCGCGCCGCGACGCCGAGCTTCTCCAGCGCCGTGAAGGTATCGTCGACCAGCACGTGCGGGCCGTCGATCGGCTTGCTGGCCAGGACCGCCGCCGCGCCGGACGCCAGCGCGCCCGTCGCAAACTCATGGCCGTCACGGACGCCGGCAAGGGCGACAAACAGGTCGCCGACGCCGACGTCGCGGCTGTCGATCGAGACACCCTCGACGACGAACGATCCGCCGACCACGCGCCCGCCGGTCGCGGTCGCGAGTTCGTCGGAGGTCCAGAGGGCGTCAGACATGCGCGGTCTCCAGGCCCAGGGCGGCGGCCGTCTCGACAACGTCGTCGAAGGGGTGGGTGACGCCGGCGATGGTCTGGCCCTGCTCGTGGCCCTTGCCGGCCACGACGAGAACGTCTCCCGGCCGCAACATCGCGACGCCCTGCCGGATCGCCTCGCGGCGGTCGCCGACGTTGAGCGCGCCCGGCGCTCCAGCCTGCACCTCCGCGCGGATGGCGGCCGGGCTTTCGGAGCGCGGATTGTCGTCTGTGATGATGGCGACGTCAGCCAGCCGCGCGGCGATCTCGCCCATCAGCGGGCGCTTGGCGCGGTCGCGGTCGCCGCCCGCGCCAAACACGACCAGCAACCGTCCTTCCGTATGCGGACGAAGCGCCTTGAGCACCGTCTCCAGCCCGTCCGGCGTGTGGGCGTAGTCGACATAAGCCTCGCCGCCGCCGGCCCGGGCGCCGATGCGCTGCAGGCGTCCAGGCGCGCCCTTCAGGTGTTCCAGCGCCGCGAAGACCGCCGCCGGCGCCTCGCCAGCGGCGATGCAGAGCCCGGCCGCGACCAGCGCGTTGTCAGCCTGGAACACGCCGGCCAGCGGCAGGTGCACGCTGAACGCCTCGCCGTCGTGCGACAGCGTTAGCCGCTGGCCGTCGGCCTGCAGCACACGGCCCTCGACGCGGAGGCCCTCCCCGGCCGAGCCGGTCGACAGGACCGTCTGACCGGCTGCGCGCGCCGCATTGGCGAACACCTCGAACTGGTCGCTGTCGGCGTTCAGAACAGCCGTCGCGCCGCGCGGCAGCAGCGTCTCGAACAGACGCAGCTTGGCGGCGCGATAGACACCCATGGTGCCGTGATAGTCGAGGTGGTCCTGGGTCAGGTTGAGGAACCCCGCCGCCGTCAGCCTGACGCCATCGAGACGCCGCTGGTCGACGCCGTGCGAGGAGGCTTCCAGCGCCAGATGGGTCACGCCCTCGCGGGCCATCCGCGCCATCAGTTCGGCGACATCGGCGGCGTCCGGCGTGGTCAGACCGGGCGGCGTCAGCTGGATATCGGCCTCGCCGGCCTTCGAGACCGTCACGCCCAGGGTGCCCATGCTGGCCGCCTTGTGGCCGGCTCGCGCGAAGATCTGACGGCAGAAGGTCGCCACCGAGGTCTTGCCGTTGGTGCCGGTCACGGCCACGCAGGTCCCCGGCTGGTCGCGCCAGAAACCGGCGGCCGCCAGGGCGTAGGCGCGTCGGGGATCGGCGGCGTGAACGACCGGCACGGCCAGTCCGACCACGTCGTCTGGAGCTAGCACGGCGGCGGCGCCCGCCTCGATGGCGCCGGAAATGAACCGGCGGCCGTCGACCGTCGAGCCCGGCAGGGCAGCGAACAGGAAGCCCGGCTTCACCTTGCGACTGTCGGCGGTGACGCCGGTGATCTCGGGGTCTTGGGAAACCTTGGCGCTGACCAGATCCGAGAGCCGCATCAGCGCGCCCCGGTCGGCTGGACCAGACGCGCGGTCGCGACATAGGTCGGGGTGGCCGGCAGGGTCGGCGCGGGCGGGCGGCGCTTGACGCCCAGGAACGGCGCGATGCGGTCGACGATGCGGCCGACGGCCGGCGCGGCGACCCAGCCGCCGGTGCGGACGCCGCCCTGGGGCTCGTCCATCAGGATCAGGACGAAGTAGCGGTCGGCCTCGACGGGGCCATCGGTCGGGAACACGGCGGCGAAGGAGCCGACCTGCTTGTAGTTGGAATAGCCGCGGATTTCGGGATCGTACTTCTCGCCCGTGCCGGTCTTGCCGCCCACCATCAGGCCGGGAGCGTCGGCCTTGCGGCCGGTGCCCTCGACGACGTTGCCGCGCATGATCTGCAGCATCGAAAGAGTGGTTTGTTCCGACATGACCCGGGTCGCCTTCGGCTTGTAGCCCGGCTGCTGCTTGCGGATCGTCAGGGGCACGACCTCGCCGCCGTTGAGGATCGCCCCCATGGCCTGGGCCAGGGCCAGCGGCGAGACGTTGATGCCATGACCGAACGAAACGCTGGCCATGTCGTCCTCGTCCCACTTCTTGGGCGTCAACGGTCGGGTCGACTCGAGCAGCTCGACCTGGGCCCGCTTGGTCAGGCCGAGCGCCGCGTAGTAGCGCGCCATGCGATCGGGGCCGATGGCCAAGGCCAGCTTGGCGGTGCCGATGTTCGAGGAGTGGTTGAACACCTCGCGCAAGGTCAGAATGCGGTTGGTGCCGTGGTAGTCATGGATGGTGCGGTAACCCATCTTCAGCGGCGTCGAGGCGTCAAAGGTCGAGTCCGGCGTCGCGACGTGGGTGTCGAGGCCGATGGCGACGGTGAACGCCTTGAAGGTCGAGCCCATCTCGAAGACGGAGGCCGCGGCCCGATTGCGCAGCTGCTCGGGCGTGGCGCGGCCCGGATAGTTGGGGTCGAAATCGGGCCAGCTGGCGACGCCGAGGATCTCGCCAGTGTGGACGTTGGTGATGACGCCGACGGCGCCCTTGGGCTGGAACTCGCCGGCGGCGATCGCCAGCTCTTCCTCCAGCGCCGCCTGGACGCGGACGTCGATCGACAGCGCCACCGGCTTGCCTTCGGCTCCGGCCTTCAGGATCTCCGCCTGCAGGGCCTTCTCGGCCCCGGCCACGGGGGCGCCGCCCTTCTCGTCATAGCCCAGCAGGTGGGCGGCCAGGGCGCCGAGCGGATAGACGCGGCGCTGCTCCGGATCGAAGACCACCCCGGGCAGTCCCAGGTCGTGAATGCGCGCCTTCTCCGCCGGCGACAGGCCGCGCAGGACCACGCCCCGCTTCTCGGCGTTGAGCGCGCGATCGAGCTGGGAGGGCTTGAGCCGCGGCAAAGCCTTGAGCAGCGCCTCGCGCGTCTCCTTGCGGCTCCAGACCTCGCGGGTGTCGATCGACAGGGTGTAGTGGGTCAGATTGGCGGCCAGCAGCCGTCCCTCGCGATCGACCAGGTCGGCCCGCCGAGGCTCGCCCGCGAAGGCGTGACCGCCCTTGCCGGCGTCGGACAGGGTGGCGGAAAACACCGCGCCGCCGGCCATGATCGTGAAGCCCAGCGTGAAAACCGCCGCGACCAGCAGGATGCGGATGCGGGTGTCGTTCTCCGCCCGGCCGTCGTGCTGCGCGCGTTCGAAGGCGTGCTCGACCCGCCAGACGCGCTCGATGATCCAGCGCCAGACCAACGGATAGCGATGCGGAGTGAGGTCGGAGAGACTCATTGGCCCTCCATGCCGGGGGCGCGGCTGTCGCCCGGCGCCGTGGCCGGGACCGCCGACGCGCCGGTCTCGACCGTGGCGCTGGCCTTGATCGTCACCGCCGGCGGCGGCGCGCCCGGTCGGCGGCGCGATGCGGCGTACAGATCGTCGACGGTGGTCTCCTGCTCCACGTTCACCGGCGCCATGGCCAGAAACGCGCGTGACAGGCGCTCCAGTCGCTCCGGCTGTTCCAGATGCGCGACCTCGGCCTGAAGGACGCGGATCTGGTCGCGCTCCTTGCGGATCTCGCGCTCGGTCTGACCGATGGCGTTACGCTCCTTGCCGGCGAAGGTCTTGGCCAGATTCACGCCGACCGCCAGCACCAGCAGGACCGAGGCGAGCACGACGTTGAGCGTGCGGAAGCCTCGCGTGCGATGGGTGAAAAGGCCCATGATCACGCCGCGGCCCTCCAGGCGGGGGCGTCGGTGCGTATGCCGGCCCGCAGCTTGGCCGACCGCGCGCGGGGATTGGCGGCGAGTTCGGCGTCGGAGGGGTCGCGGTGACCCTTGAAGACCAGCTCGAAGGTCGGCGCCGGGCCGTGGGCGACGGGCGGCGCGTGGCGCGAGCCTCCGGGCAGGCGTCCGGCCCGCTCGGCGAAGAAGGCTTTCACGATGCGGTCTTCGAGCGAATGGAAGGTGACGACGGCGAGACGGCCGCCGCTCTTCAGGATTCGCTCGGCGGCGGCAAGCCCTTGTTCGAGCTCGGAAAGCTCTTCGTTCACGGCGATGCGCAGGGCCTGGAAGACCTTGGTCGCCGGATGCACCTTGGCGCCGCGCCGGCCGCCCAGGGCCCGCTCGACGACCTCGGCCAGGTCCAGGGTGCGCTCGAACGGTCGCTCAGCCCGGCGACGCACGAGGAAGGAAGCCACGCGGCGGCTCTCCCGCTCTTCGCCATAGACCCAGAAGATGCGAGCCAACTCGGCCTGATCGGCGGTGTTGACGATGTCGGCCGCGCTGGGGACGTCGCCGCCCATGCGCATGTCCAGGGGTCCGTCGCGCATGAAGGAGAAGCCGCGCTCGGCCTCGTCGAGCTGCATCGAGGAGACCCCGATATCGAGGGCGACACCATCGACGCTGGCGGCCTCGAAGCAGTCGCCCATGGCCGAGAAGCGCGCCTCGATCAGGCGGAAACGACCAGTGGCCTCCAGGGGCGCGGCGAAGCGGCGGGCCGAGGGGTCACGATCGAAGGCGACCACGGTGGCGCCGGCGTCGAGAAACGCGCGGCTGTAGCCGCCGGCCCCGAAGGTGCCGTCGATGATGGTCTGGCCGGGCTTCGGGGCGAGCGCTTCGACCACCTCGTCGAGCAGGACCGAAACGTGCGGAGCCTCGCTCATCCGGCGGCTCCGGTCAGACGGGCGCGCTGGGCCATGCGCAGGTCGGCGAGGCCGGCGCGGGCGGCCTCGCGGGCGGCGGCGCGATGGGCCTGGAAGGCCTCGCGGCCCCAGATCTGGAAGCGGTCGCCCAGGCCAACGACGGCGATCCAGTCGCCGGAGCCGAGACCGAACATGTCGCAGAGGGCGGGCGGCAGGGTGATGCGCCCGGCCTCGTCGAACGAAAGGCGCGCCATTCCGCCGTAGACGGTGGTTTCGAGCGCCGAGCGCAGCGGGTCGCCGAACGGCAACTCCTCGATCAGGCCGGCGTAACGATCGAACAAGGCCTTGCCGCCACCTTCCAGGCAGTCGGCTTCAATGGACGGAAAGCAGAAGACGCCTTCGAAAGGCTGACCGACGGCAGCGCGGAACTCGTGCGGCACAACGATGCGCCGCTTGCTGTCCAGCTGCTTCTCGAAGGTCGAGAGGAACACCTGAGCCCCGTCCCCTGTCCCGATGTCGCCGACCCCTTCGACGACAGCAACTGGGTTAACATGGGATGAAATGGGACGCAACGACACTACAGTGAGTTTGTTCGCGAAAACAACAATGTCGCAGGGCCAGTTTGTTAACGCCCGTAAACTTTCCACAGAACATACACGGAACGTGTTAAGTATAGCGGGGACAATCCGGCTCACTTCGGGGAGGTGGGGATCAGACGGCCTGTAAGCCGGGTTCTGTGACAGGTCCTCGCGGACCCGCGACGATCATTCCTCTGGACCGCCCGTTGCCGGACGGTTCTCGCGACCAACCCGGATCCCTCGGGCCGGCGACGGCCCTACCCCTTTCGGGGCGCGGGATCCCTATTCGGTCTTGCTCCAGGCGGGGCTTGCCATGCCGTCCCTGTCACCAGGTCCGCGGTGGGCTCTTACCCCACCCTTTCACCCTTACCCTACTTCGCCTCCGGCTTCGAAGGGCGAACCCTGCGAAGCTTTAGGCGGAGCAGGGCGGTTTGCTTTCTGTGGCGCTATCCCTCGGGTCACCCCGGGCGGGCGTTACCCGCCGCCTTGTCGCCGTGGAGCCCGGACTTTCCTCGACGCCGAAGCGCCGCGATCGCCCGGCCGTCTGATCCGGGCGAACACATGATCGCTGAGGGACGGAACGTCAATGCGTGGTTCGACGCGCGTCTCCGGCGCCGCTCACCATGACGTGGAGAATCGCCGTCTGAGCAAGTCATCCTGAGCCGCCGCGAAGCGGCGCGTCGAAGGACGCAGAGCCCCTACGCGGCCCGCAGCACCGCCATCAGCGTCGCCCGCGTTCGGCCGTCGGCGACGCCGTCCCAGCGGTGCGGGGACCAGTGGCGCTGGAAGGCCTGGACGATGTCCTTCGTCTGCGCATCGAACTGGCCCGACGGCGCGCAGTCGAAACCGAGGCGCGTGAGCCCGGCCTGAAGCGCGAAGACGCCGACGCCCTCCGCGCCTTCCGACAGCGGGTCGCCCGGCGCGGGATCGGCTTCGGCCCAGACGCCGTGGCCGGCCTCGGCCAGCGTCTTCCACGGAAACAGCTCGCCCGGATCCTGCTTGCGGCCGGGCGCGACGTCTGAATGGCCGAGGATGCGATTGTCGTCGATCGTCCAGCGGGTGCGGATGTCGCTCAGAAGCGCGATGACCGCCGCGATCTGCGCGTCGGGGAACAGGCGATAGCCGAACTCATGGCCCGGATTGACGATCTCGACGCCGATCGAGGCGTGGTTGACGCCCTGCTCGCCCTTCCAGAACGAGACGCCGGCGTGCCAGGCGCGGCGCTCCTCCGGCACGAGGCGGAAAATGCGGCCGTCTTCCTCGACCAGGTAGTGGGACGAGACCTTCGCCTCCGGGTCCCGGAGGCGCGCCAGCGCCGCCTCGCCGGTCTGCATGCCGGTGTAGTGCAGCACCAGCATGTCGGGGACCTTGTTGCGGGCGTCGAAGTTGGGCGACGGGGCGTCGATGAACTCCAGCGTCATTGCGCGCGGTTCCGGATGGCCATGAGCAGGGGCATCACGCGGTCGGGCCTCAGGGCGATGATCAGCACCCCTAGTAGCGCGAGGGCGGCGCCGATGGCCATCCGTCCGTCGAAGTGGTCGTGGGTGATCAGCACGCCCATGACGATGGTGAACAGCGGCGTCATGAGGGTCAGCGGCGAGATCAGCGTCGCCTCGTACTTCTGGATCAGCGCGTAGTAGAAGGTGTGGCCCAGCACCGAGACCACAATGGCGGAAAACACGACGGCGGCCAGGAAGTCCCAGCCGGCGTCGATGGCCGTCGACCACTGGTTCTGTTCGGTGAACGCGCTCAGCACGGCCAGCGGCCAGAATGACGAGAACCCGACCCAGGCCTGAAACTGCAGGGGCCTGATGCCCTCCATCTGCTTCATCATCACCGCGCCCAGCGAGCCGGCGAAGGCGGCGGCGGCGACCAGCCACAGGCCGAACGACATGCTCATGCCGGTCGGATGCCACATGACCACCACGGCGCCCGCCAGGGTCAGCGCCATGCCCAGGCCGCGACGCCAGCGCACCTGCTCGCCGAGCATCAGCATCGACAGCACCGTGGTGATCGGCACGCCCAGCTGGACGACGATCGACGCCGCCGACGGGCTGGCGGTCTTGAAGCCGATGAACAGCAGCGCGAAATTGCCGGCCCCCATCAGCATAGCGACGGTGACGATCCGCCAGGTCGGCCTGGGCCTCGGCCACAGCCATGGCAGCGTGACCAGCGCCACCAAGGCGAACCGGACCGTCGCATAGAACAGCGGCGGCACGCCCCACTGCGCCACGACGATCTTGCTGACGATGTTGTTGAACGCCCAGACGACGCAGACGAACAGGAGGATGCCGAAGTCGCGGAGGGCCATGGACGGGCTTTAGCCGCGTTTCGTGACGGAAAGCGATGAGAAATCCTACGGCGAGGTTCAGCCCTTGCGCCGTGTGAACCTCAGCGCCGTGCGCGTATCCGAGAACGAGCAGACCTTGTTGTCGACCAGGCCGACGGCCTTGGCGGCGGCCATGACCTCGACGTCGTTGACCTTCAGCAGTCTGCCCTTCAGTGACACGATCCACAGCGCGCCGCGCTCGGCGAGGGCGGGCGTCAACGCGCCGATCCGCGCGAGCGCCTCTGGATCGTCGGCGCCGTAGATCAGGATGTCCAGGCCGCTGAGGTCGTTCACCGGCGGCGCACGCGTGGCGAGCTCGGCGGCGAAGTCCGCGTCGTCGAGGCCCAAGACGGCGACGCGCATGCCCGGCTTCACGCCCAGCTTGTCGAGCCGGCCCGGCGGGTTGGCGATGGCGTGCGCCCACTTGCCCGCCTGGGCCTCGCCCAGCGCGAACCGCCCGCCGCCGGCCAGCACCAGATCGCCGGCCTCGGCCGCGATCCCCTTCAGGACTTCGCCCTCGAACACCCGTCGCCGGGCGCCCCGGAAGATCAGCTTCGGCGCCTCCCACAGCAGGCGGCCGACGTCCTCGCCGTCGGGAAGCGTCGCGCGAACGTCGAACGCTTCCTTCCCCATCAGACTTCCCCGCGGGTCCGCAGCTTGCGGCAGCTGTCGGCGAAGGCGCGGCGCAGGGCGGCGGGCGGTTCGAACGGGCCGGCGTTCTGATAGCCGTGATTGACGCCGATCGGCTCGGCGCTGTCGAACACCGCCAGCAACTCCTCGTCGATCAGGCCGGTCGCCTGGACGCCGCGCTCGGCCGCCGTGGCGACGAGTCCATGGGCGATCGCGCCGGCGCCGAGCGTCAGCCGCTCCTCGCTGTCGACCTGTTTCAGCTCCGGGAGCAGGATCAGAAAGCCCTGGCCCACAGCGCAGACCATTCGCAGGTCGGGCTTCTTGCTGTCGCCGCCGACCAGGTGGACCATCTCGACGCTGTTCTTGCCCATGCCGAAGGCCCACTCTGCGGCGGGCTTGGCGGCGGCGGGCTTGGCGGCGACCGACGGCCGCGCCGCCGCCGGGGGCGTCTCGGCCGGCCGTTCGCAGGCGACCAGGCCGAGCGCCAGCATCAGCAGCGGAACGACCCGCACGGTCAGGCCCCCTTGAAGATCGCCGGGCGCTTCTCAAGCAACGCCTCGACGCCCTCCATATGGTCCTCGGTCAGGTGGCTGATCGCCTGGGCCGCGGCGCTCATCTCCATCAGGGTGTCATAGCTGGTCGTCTGGCCGTGCTTGAGCAGGCTCTTGGCCAGGCGCAGGGCGTGGGGCGGCTGCTGGGCGATGCGTTCGGCCAGAGCGACAGCCTCGTCGAGCAGAGACTCGGCCGGAACGACCTTGCTGACCAGACCCCAGTCGCAGGCCGTCTTCGCGTCGACCACGTCGCCGGTGAACAGCAGCTCGCTGGCGCGGCTCATGCCGATGGTGCGCGGCAGCAGCCAGGCGCCGCCGTCGCCCGGGATCAGGCCGAGCTTGAGGAAGGTGACGCCGAACTTGGCCCCCTCGGCGGCGATGCGGATGTCGGTCATGCAGGCGACGTCGCAGCCGAGGCCGATGGCCGGGCCGTTGACCGCGGCGATCGAGGGGACCTCCAGGCCATAGATCGAGCGCACCACGCGGTGGATGTTGTTGCGGTAGCCGTCGCGCAGCTCCACCCCGTTGCCGGCGAAGGCCCCTTCGCGAGCCTTCATCGCCTTGACGTCGCCGCCGGCCGAGAAGGCGCGCCCAGCGCCGGTCAGGACCACGGCGCGGATGTCGCGGTCGGCGTTGATCGCGGCGCAGGCCGCCGCCACCTGGTCGCCATCGCCCGGCGCGCCCAGGGCGTTCATCGCGTCCGGTCGGTTGAGGGTCAGGATCGCGACGTGGCCGCGCTTCTCGGTGAGGATCAGGGACATGGGCGGCTTCCTGGGCGTCTTGGATGAAGGTCGCGTCGTCTTAGCGGGGCGCGACGGCCTTCGGAAACCCTAAACCACCGCGCGGCTGGCCGCGAAGGCGACGGTTTCACGTCGCCCCACGACTTTGCTGTGGAAAACTCAAGCGTCTGCTTTGACTGAGAGAATTCGCGAGCATCCACACCTTGTCCACAGAGCGTCAACCGGTCGGCGGGCAAGAATTCACATGGGGGCGAATTGGGGCGGTTGCTTCATACCGGGATCGGCAGCACAGTCAACCCGTCGAGAGGAAACGCGGCGCGGGCGAGACGGGAAACCGGAAGGCCAGGCGAGCGGGACGCTCCAGGAACCAAGGACCGGAAGGAGACTTTCGGAGACCGGACCGGGAGCGGGTCAGTGAAGACCGGGCGCAATCCCGGACACCCGCGGGCCCACGACCTCCAGACCGCAAGTCTCGCAAGAGGCTTGGGTGAGAGGGCGATGCGGCCGGGCGACCGGAAGCACCGTCCTCTTGCTCGTTTGGGGTACTGCTTCCTCGTTCCTCCCCGCTTGCCGGGGAGGTGGACCGCGCGGAGCGCGGTGGAGGGGCAGCGCCGGCGTTGGACGATCAGCCGCCGTGCACAGCGCCCAATCCTGTCACGACATCGCCGCCCCTCCGATCCGGCTCCGCCAGGCCACCTCCCCCTCGCTGCGCTTCGGGGAGGCTCGAGATGTCTCGACGAACACCGTTCCCGCCCGTACGGTCGCTCCCATTTCTCGGGAGGGTCCGATGCTTTCACGTCGACTGTTGCTGTCTTCAGGCCTTGCGGGCCTCCTCGCGGCCTGCGGACCCAAGGCGGAGAAGGCGGCGGACGGCCTCACCGAGATCCGCTTCGCCACCGACTGGCGCGCCCAGGGCGAACACGGCGGCTTCTACCAGGCCCTGGCCGACGGCGAGTATGAGAAGCGTGGTCTGAGGGTCACCATCATGCAGGGCGGACCGAGCGTGAACGTGCCGCAACTGCTGGCGGCCGGCGCCATCGAGATGGGCATGGGCTCAAACAGCTTCATCGCCCTGAACCTGGCCAAGGAGAAAGTCCCCGTTAAGGCGGTCGCGGCCTTCTTTCAGAAGGATCCGCAGGTGCTGATCGCCCACCCGGGCGTCGGGGTGAACAGCATCGCCGACATGAAGGGCCGGCCGATCCTGCTGGCCGACGCCTCGGTCACCGCCTTCTGGGTCTGGCTGAAGAGCAAGTACGGTTTCACCGACGCGCAGGTGCGCAAGTACAACTACAGCCTGGCGCCGTTCCTGGCCGACAAGCAGGCGATCGTGCAGGGCTATCTGTCGAGCGAGCCGTTCATGATCGAGAAGGAGGGCGGGTTCAAACCGGCGACCTTCCTGCTCGCCGACGAAGGCTATCCCGGCTACGCGACCATGGTCCTGGCGCCGGACGCGCTGGTCGCCGGCAAGCCGGACGCGGTGCGCGCGTTCGTCGAGGCCAGCGCCGCGGGCTGGAAGTCGTACCTGCACGGCGATCCTTCGAAGGCCGACGCTCTGATCCTGAAGGACAACCCGGAGATGACGGCGGAGCTGCTGGCCAACGCCCGCGAACAGATGCGCGGGCACGGCATCGTCGAGTCCGGCGACGCGCTCACCCAGGGCGTGGGCGCGATGAGCGACGCGCGCTGGGCCGAGTTCTTCCGGGTGGCGTCCGAACAGGGCGTCTATCCGAAGGACATGGACTACAGGGCCGCCTACACGCTCAAGTTCGTGACGCCGAAGGCCTGAATGCGGTCGGTGGAGCAACCCTATTCAGCCGTCATGGCCGACTTGTTCGGACCACCCATGAACACGGCCTCTGAAATGGTCGGCTCATCGTCTCTCCAGAGTCTGCGGGCGAGCTCACCAGGCATGGGTGGCCCGAACAGGTCGGGCCATGACGGTGGAGGGGGGATGGCCGGCGCGCTCCTTCGCGCCGACGGGGCCCTCCCATGATCGCCTCCCTGTCTGGCGTCGAGGTCGACTATCGCGGACGCCTGGCGCTGGGACCGTTCGACCTGGCTGTCGGCGAGGGCGAGATCATCGCCCTGGTCGGACCGTCGGGCTGCGGCAAATCCACGGCCATGCGGCTGCTCGCCGGTCTCGAACAGCCCACGCGCGGGAGGCTCGCCCGCGCGCCGGGGCGCGGCGAGACCTCGCTGGTGTTCCAGGCGCCGACCCTGGCCCCGTGGATGAGCGCGGTCGCCAACGTCGCCCTGCCGCTGGAGCTGGCTGGCGTCGATCGCCGCGCGGCGCGGGCGCGAGCGTCCGAGGCCCTGGATCGCGTCGGCCTCTCCGGCGTCGACGCCGCCAGGCCGGCGCAGCTGTCGGGCGGCATGGCCATGCGGGTGTCTCTGGCCCGGGCCCTGGTCACCCGGCCGCGCCTGTTGCTGCTGGACGAGCCTTTCGCGGCCCTGGACGAGATCACCCGCCGCACCCTGGCCGATGACGTGCTGGCCCTGTGGGCCGAGCTTCGACCGGCGATCCTCTTCGTGACCCACAATGTCGAGGAGGCCGTCTACATGGCCTCACGCGTGGTCGTGATGACCGCCGGCCCCGGCAAGCTGGCGGGAGAGGCAGCCGTCGCCGGACCCCTGCCCCGGCCGGAGGGTTTCCGCGTCACCGAGGGCTTCCGCCGAACGTCCGAGACGGTTTCCGCCCTGCTGGCGCAGGGCATGGAGCGGGCGGCGTGAGACGCCTGGTCGACCTGCTGGCGCCGATCGTGTTTCTCGGCCTGCTGCTCGGCGGCTGGGAGCTCGCTTGCCGGGCGCTGGATATCCCCCCGTATCGCCTGCCGCCGCCGTCGGCGATCGGCGACGCCCTGGCCGCCGAGGGCCCGCTGCTGCTGCGCTCCGGCTGGGTCACCCTGGCGACCGCGCTCTGGGCGCTGGCGATCGCGAGCCTGCTCGCCAACCTGCTGGCCCTGGCCGCGGCGCTCAGCGGCCTCGTCGAAAGAGCCATCCAGCCGGTGGTCGTGACCCTGCAGGTGACGCCGGTCATCGCGATCGCGCCGCTGGTGCAGATCTGGGCCGGCCTTGAGCATCCCGAGCGCGCCGTCGTCGGCCTGGCCGTCGTGGTCGCCTTCTTCCCGATCTTCTCCGGCGCCCTGACCGGCCTGAAATCGGCCGATCCGGACCTTGAGCGGCTGTTCGACCTCTATGGCGCCAGCCGTTTGCAGAAGCTGCTGCGTCTGCGCGCGCCGACGGCGGCGCCGTTCGTCATGCAAGGGCACAAGGTCGCGGCGGGGCTGGCGGTGATTGGCGCTGTGGTCGGCGAGTTCAGCGCCGGATCGGGCGGCTCGCAGGGCCTGGCCTGGCGGATCATCGAGGCCAGCAACCGGCTGCAGACGGCCAAGGCGTTCGCGGCCCTAGTCGTGCTGGCGGTGATGGGCGCGGCGCTCTACGGCTTGCTGCAACTGGCCGAACGTCGGGCCCTGGCGTGGTGGCGCGGGCGTTAGGCGCGGATTAAGCGGCGCGGGTTAAGCGTCGGTCGGCACTCCGCCGGCTGGATTCCGCATGCGTCTCGTCCTCGCCCTTTCGATCGTCGCGGTCAGCGCCGCGAGCGCGCACGCCGCGGAGGACCGCTATGGCCCGCCGCGCGCGGCCTCATCGTCCGCCGGACCGCAGGTCGCCAGCGCCCTTCCCGCGAGTTCGGCGCCCTACAGCGGCCAGATGCTGAGCTGGAGCGGCAAGGCGCCGGGCCAGGCGCCGATGGCGCCCGCGGCGTCGGGTCCCGCCCTGCCCCAGCCGATCGCGCCCTGGGCCGGACAGGCGCCAACGCCGCAACGCGTCTCCTATCCTTCCATCGCGGCGCCGGTTCAGCGCGCGCCGCAGCCGGCCTTCATCCCTCAGGCGCCCCAGCGCCAGGCCGCCGCGCCGCAGCCGCTGCCGACCAGCCTCTATGACCGCCCGGCCGCGCCGGCCCCGGTCGCCGCCGCCCCTGTCCCCCAGCCCCAAAGCCCCTACCCGCCGTCGGGGGGCCAGGCCGCGCCCCCGCCGCCGCCCTCGGCGACGGCGCGCGTGCGGTCTCCGGACGAGGCCAGCCCCCGCGCCTATTCGGTGCTGCGCGAGTTCGGCGGCACGCCCGATCCGATCAACATTCCGCCGCCGACCTCCTACTGGGCCACCCGCCCCGAGACCGCGCCGCCGCCTGAGAGCGCGGACGAGGCCGCCGCCGACTTCGGCCCGGCCGGCGGCGTGGGCGCCGCGGACGTCGCCTCGGCCGACAGCCTCAGCCCGGAGGAAGAGGCCGCCAAGCGGCGCAGGCGTGAATTGCTGAAGGAACGCGCCGCCGCCGCGGAGGCCGGCAAGTGAGCGCCGGTCCAAGCCGTCTTCACGACCTGATCGCGCTGGCCAACGAGTCCTCCAGCGAGCGGCGACGCGAACTGCTACGCGGCGTGACCGACATGTTCTTCGCCGGGGATGCGCACGGGCCGACCGAGATGGGGCTCTTCGACGCCGTGCTCGGCAAGCTGGCCAGTGAAATGGAAGCTGCCGTTCGCGCCGAGCTGGCCCAGCGGATGTCGGGCGCCGACGCGCCGCCGATGGGCCTGGTCCGAACTCTGGCCGGCGACCACATCGACATCGCCCGCCCCCTGCTGCAGCGCTCCCGCGCCCTGAGCGAGGAAGACCTGGTTCGGCTGGCCCGCACCCAGGGTCAGGATCATCTGCGCGCCATTTCGCAACGGACCATCGTGCCGAGCGCCGTCTCCGACGCCATCGTCGAACGGGGCGACGACGACACTCTGGGCGTGCTGCTGCGCAACGGCGGCGCGGCCCTCTCGCGCAAGGCTCACGAGAAGGCCGTCGACCGCGCGGTGCAGAACCCGGACCTGCACGAAGCCGTGGTCAGCCGCGAACAGCTGCCGATCGACCTGCTCAACGAAATGTACTTCGTGGTCGAGGCGCGGCTGCGCGACCGGATCACCAGCGCCAACGCGGCCATCGACCCGGCCCAACTCGAAGCCGCCCTGGCCGCCGGACGCAAGCGCGTGGCGGTGGGCGACGGCGCCCTGCCCGCCGACTACGCCGAGGCCGAAGCGGCCGTCCGGAGCATGATCGCGCGTGGCGATGTCGGCCCGCGCGCCTTGGCCGCCATGCTGCGCAACCGCGAGACCACCAGGTTCCTGATCGCCCTGGCCGAGATGGCCGAAATCGACTTCCACACCGCGCGGCGTATCCTCGAACGCAAGGAACTCGACGCCCTGGCCATCGTCTGCAAGGCGGCGGATTTCGACCGCAGCCTGTTCCTGACCTTCACCGTATTGATTCTGGACCGCGCCGACGACGCCATGACCCGCGCCAAGTCCTACGGCGACCTATACAACAGCCTGCCCAGGGACGCGGCTCTGCGCACGATCCGCTTCTGGCGGATGCGCCGGACGACCGGGGACGTGGCGGCGGCCTAGAGCCTGATGGGTTCAGATGGAACAGTCTGAACCCTGAATTAGGCTCTACACCTTTGATTCTAGAGCACGATTCAGCCATCAGACGATTCCGTCTGATGCCATCGTGCTCTAGGGTCGTGGCTCGTTCGGGTGCCGCCAGACCAGGGGAATTCTGACTGTGCGCCCCTCGACGGAGACTCCGTCGCGGTCCACCGGCGCCATGCGGAAATAGTAGGAAGCCTCCAGGACGGCTTTGCCGAACCCGGCTCCCTGCTCCTCCACCACCGTGCAACTCTTGAGGCGACCCTTGGCGGTGACCCTGCAACTGACCGTGCCGCGCCCGCCGAGGCCCTGACGCAGGGCGTCTGGCGGATAGAGGCGGGCCAGCACCATCCCGTCCGGCGTGGCCACCCACTGCGGTCGGGTGATCTCGCCGGCCTCGGGCGGCGACACCGAGGCAGTGGCAGGCGCAACGTCAGCGCCCCAAAGAACAACGGCAAGAAACAACAAGACCATGGGCGTCCCCCTCAGAAGCCGCGGTAGCCTCCAGTGCGTCGCGCGGCGACTCAATCCTGAGTGGGGTCCTAGTTCAACCTCCAAACCATCGGCAGGCGCACGGTCGCGCCCTCGGTGGGCTGGCCGCTGAGGCTGACGGGCGCCATGCGGAAGTGCTGGGCCAGCTGCACCGTCGCGGCGCCGAAGCCGTAATCGCCGCCGCGTTCGGTCAGTACGAAGCAGTCGGCGAGCGCGCCGCCGGTCGCGACGTGGCACTCGACAACGGCCTCGCCGGAGGCGCCCTTCTCGATGGCGGCGACCGGATAGACCGCGATCAACTCCTCGATGGTCGGGGTGCGCACCCAGTCCGGGTCCTCGACGATGGCCGGCGCAGGCGCGGACGCCATCACGAAGCCTTCGGCCGGGGCGGTGTCGGCGGCGGCGGCCACGGCGGCGGCGGCGATGAGGGGCAGGATCACGGGGAACTCCGGGGTCAGGACGCCGAGGGCTGGCGGGCGCGAAGCCGCTCCAGCGCCTGGCAGGCAAGGTCGGTGAGCGAGCGGTGGCCGTGCTCGGCGAAAACGTCGAAGGCGGCGGCCAGGGCCACGGACGCGGCGGCCAGGCCCCCGTCGTCGCGGCCGGTGATCTCGGCGCGGATCTCGTAGAGGCGCGCCAGGTTCAGCTGCGCCACGGCCCAGGCGACCGGATCGGCCGCGGGGCGGAGGGCGCACAGTTCGGTCTTCTGGGCGGCGACGGCGGCGTCCAACACCGCGAGGTCGCCGGTCAGCTCGGCCTGACGCCCCAGGGCCTGGGCCTTGCCGGCGGCGACGCGAGCCCGCAGCGACAGGGCGGCCTGATCCTTCAGCACCAGGGCGGCGCGCTCGAAACAGGTGGCGGCCTGCTCAAAGGCGCGGGGGCTATCGGTGACTTCTCCGAGCACGATCAGCGCCTGGCCGAGGGCCGCCTGGATGCGCGCCCAGTCCATCGGGCTGTGCTCGCGGGTCACCGGCTCCAGCGCGGCGGTCAGGGCGTCGACCGCGTCGGCGGCCGGATTGACGTCGGCGGTCAGCTCAGCCTTGAGCGACAGGGCCGATCCATAGGCGGCGATGGCGCGGGCGTAGGTCAGTGGTTCGTAGGCCGGGTCGAGCCCGGCCATGGCGGCCTTGGCCTCGCGCACGGCGTGGTCGGCCAGGTCGACGTCTCGCTGGTTGGCGGCGGCGAGGCCGAGCAGGTCCGCACGGGCGGCGCGAAAATCGGCGACCGCCAGGCGGGCCAGGGCGCTGACCCGGCCCGAGGCGGCGAGCGCGGCCAGCGGGGCCTCGTACGCCGCCACGGCGGCCGTCACCGCGGCGACGTCGCCGCAGGCCAGGGCCTTTCGGCCCTCGATACCCGCCGTGGCCGCCGCCGCGATGGCGGCGCCGACGCCCGTCCCTCGCGCGGCCTGCGCCAGCACGCGCTCGGCGGCGGCGTTGAGACCGTCATCGCCGAACAGCTCGGCTCCCAACTGCGCGCACAGACCCTGTTCGGCGCGGGCCCGGGTGACCCCGGCCTGGCGGTGGATGGCCTCAAACGCGGAAACGGCGGCCTCGCCCGCGGCGGCGGCCTTGCGAAGCGCGGCCGCGTCGCCCGACCGGCGGGCCAGTTCGCGCCAGCAGGCCGCGGCCTGCAGCAGGCGGGCGGGTCTGTCCTTGCTGCCGATGCGGGCGGCGGCGATGTCGGCCCCGCGCGCTTCGTTGGTCAGGAGATGAATATCGAGCAGTTCGAGCAGGGTCGCGTCGCCGCCGGTCAGCCCGTCGTGATGGGCGCCGGACAGGGCCTCGCCCGACAGCAGCCGGCGCAACTCGCGACCAAACTCGAACATGAAGCGGCGGCTCCCAGACAGACCGTCCCAAGCCGGAACACCCGGCCGTCGGTCAGCGGGAACAGAGCAAAGCCCGGTCCGAGGAGCTTAACAAGTGGTTAACGTGAGCAACATGGTTAATACGCACGGGATTCCGATGGGTTAGCCACGAACGTTCCGTCGCGGCATGCGGAGCCCCCCACGGCGGCGCGCGGGACGGTTCGCGGCCGCTCCCGAGGCTCTCGAATCGAAAACACCTGCCCGGAGGGTTCTACAATCTCACCTGGCTCCGAGCCAAGGATCCCCCGAATTCCTTTGTGCGACCACGGAATCAGCGGCTTTTCACCCTTGGACATTGCTCCGTATACGGCGCATCCACAGGAATATCGCGGAAAGTTATCCACAGACTGTCAAGAAAGCTTCACAGTCGGCTCGAATGGCGCCTAGCCTTGTCTCCAGAGGCCGGGCACTCCATCGGCCGAGGGAGGTGAAGAAGAAAAAATGTCCATCGCGCTTACCGGAATTGTCGTCGCCATCAGCCTGTTCGCGAGCGAGCCGGCCGCCACGGGTGATCTGGTTGACGCCGCCGCCACCCAGTCCGCCGCAAAGCCGCTGGTGGTCTGTGACCGCGACGAGGCCTCGCGCCGCGCCTTCAAGCGGCAGTTCGGCCGCGTGGAGTTCGTCACGGCCCAGGGCGTGATCAACGGACGCGGGGATGGCCAGCGTTGGGACACGCCCCGCTGCATCACGCCGGCGGAGTTCACCAAGCTGCGACGCATGACCGACCTCGGCTACGCCCAGGTGGCGAACCGGTAGGCGCCGTGCGTCCTTCGACACGGTCCTTCGGGCCTGTTCAGGATGACGTGTGATGAGCCTTCAAACTACGTCATCCTGAGCAGCCCGCGCAGCGGGCGTGTCGAAGGACGCAAGGGGCCGGCCGAGATCCGCTCCCCCTACCCCCGTTCCTTCGTCCGCTGGAATTCGACGTTCGGGTACCGTTCGCCGACGTAGCTGACTTCCCAGGACGACTTGGCCATGAACACCGGGGCGCCGTCGATGTCGTCAGCCATGGCGGTGCGGTGCTTGGAGGCGAAGTCCTCGATGTCGGCCGCCTTGCCGGCCAGCCAGCGGGCTTCGGCGTAGGGCGAGGCCTCGAAGATGACGTCCAGCTGGTACTCGTTGGCCAGGCGGTCGGCCATGACCTCGAACTGCAGCTGGCCGACGGCGCCGACCACGAAATCGGAACCGATGATCGGCCGGAACAGCTGTGTCACCCCCTCCTCCGCCAGGCCTTCCAGCGCCTTCTTCAGGTGCTTGGCCTTGAGCGGGTCCTTGACCCGCACGCGCTGCAGGATCTCCGGCGCGAAGTTGGGCAGGCCGGCGAAGCGGACGACGCCGGTTTCCGACAGGCTCTCGCCGACGCGCAGGACGCCGTGGTTGGGAATGCCGATGACGTCGCCGGCGTAGGCCTCCTCCGCCAGCTCACGGTCGCTGGCGAAGAACATGATCGGCGCGTTGACGCTCATCTGCTTGCTGGGCGTCTCGCCGCGCACGCCGGTCGAGAAGGTCTTAAGCTTCATGCCGCGGGTGAACTTGCCGCTGGTCAGCTTGAAGAAGGCGATCCGGTCCCGATGGTTCGGGTCCATGTTCGCCTGGACCTTGAACACGAACCCGGTGACCTCCGGATCGCCCGGGGCGACGTGAGTGTCCTGCCCGGCCCGCTGGGCGGCGCGGGCCCGGGGCGGCGGGGCGTAGGCGGCCAACGCGGCCAGCAGCTCGTCGACGCCGAAGTGGCGAAGGGCGCTGCCATAGATCACCGGCGTCATATGGCCTTCCAGGAAGGCCTGCGGGTCGAAGGGCTTGGAGGCTTCCTGAACCAGCATGGCCGCCTCTTCCAGCTCGCCCTGTTCGTCGGGGTCGAGGACGGTCGACATGGCGTTGGAGTTGAAGGCGACCGGTGCGGGATGGCCCTCTTCACGAGACTTGCTGAACGGGATGAACTTCTGCGTTCGCAGGTCGAGCATGCCCTTGAACCGCCCGCCCGAGCCGGCCGGCCAGTAGAGCGGCGCGGGATCCAGGGCCAGCTTGGAGGCGATCTCGTCGAGCAGTGCGAAGGGATCCTGCGCCTCGCGGTCCATCTTGTTGATGAAAGTGACGATGGGAATGTCGCGCAGACGGCAGACCTCGAACAGCTTCAAGGTCTGCGGTTCGATGCCCTTGGCGGCGTCCAGCACCATGACGGCCGCGTCCGCGGCCGTGAGGGTGCGATAAGTGTCTTCGGAGAAGTCCTCGTGGCCCGGAGTGTCCAGCAGGTTGAACATCAGGCCGTCGTGGTCGAACGTCATCACGCTGGCGCTGACGGAGATGCCGCGTTCGCGCTCAATCTTCATCCAGTCCGAGCGGGTGCGGCGGTTCTCGCCGCGCGCACGCACCGCGCCGGCCGCCCGGATCGCCCCGCCGGCCAGCAGCAGGTTCTCGGTCAGGGTCGTCTTGCCGGCGTCAGGGTGACTGATGATGGCGAAGGTGCGCCGGCGCGCGGCTTCGAGGGCTGTGCTGGAGGACATGGCGGCGGGGGTTAGCGGTCTCGCCGCCATTTGTCACGCGGCGCGGCGGCGTCACTTGCCGCGGGATCGTTCGATCTCGGCCAGCATCGCCCGGGCGATCGCCGCGCCGGAGCCGCCGTGGGGATTGTTGGCCACCGGCAGCAACAGGGGCTCGGCCTCGTCCCAGCGACGGCGCATCATCAGGGCGCGCGCGGCCTCGATGCGAACACTGTCCACCTGCGGCGCCAGCGCGACGGCGTTGCCGAGGACATCCAGCACGTTGTCGTTCGGGTAGTCGCGCTCGCCCTGACGGCTGCGCGCATATTGCAGAAGGGTCCGGTACTCGTTCGGCTCGGCGGCGTTGGCCTTCAGCAGCAGTCGGCCGGCCTCGTTCATCAGACCCTTGCGTTCGGCGGGATCGGTGGCGGCGAAGGCGCGGGCCAGGGTGTCGACAGCCTTCATCCGCAGGCTGTCGGCGTCCCGCGCGTCGGCGGCGATCAGGCGATCGAGGATGGCCCGCCCCGTGGGGGCATCGCCGTACTCGAGCTCGACACAGGCCAGGGTGCGCTGGGCCAGGCCGTCGGCGGGATGAAGCGCGGCCTTGGTCCGGACACGCTCGACGAAGGCGGCGCGCTCCCGCTCGGCCTTGGCTGACTTTTCTTCCTTGTCGTCGTCTTCCTCATCGTCGTCGATGTCGCGATCGCCGCCGCAACCGGCCAGCGTGGCCCGCAGGTTTTCCAGCAGCAGGTCGTCCGCCGACCTGGGCATGGCGGTCACCGCAACCGGCGCCGGAGTGTAGTTCGGGCGGGTGAAGCGGGTCGAGGGGATGCCCTTCTTGAGGTAGGATTTCAGCTTCGCGTCGAAGGTCTCCAGGCTCTCGCCGGTGGCCTCGGTCCAGGCCGGGACCGACTCCTTGCCCTCCCCGAGCAGCCGGACATAGGCGAACAGCTGCTTCCGTCGGGCCGGGTCGGACAGCATGTAGTGGGTCATCAGCCAGGACTGGGCGTAGTAGCCGAAAACCTGGTCGCCCTTCAGTTCGCCGGTGCGCTTGCTGAGCACCACGTCGGTCGGCGTCCAGTCGCCGTTCATCAGGGTATAGGCGCGACCCTCGTTGTAGCTGCCGATTTCGAAGCTGCCCGGCTTCAGCTTGGCGGTCATGTAGTACTCGGCGAAGCCTTCGACGAGCCAGCCGGGATGCTTGCCCGCCAGGTACTGCATCATGAAGTGGTGCGCGTATTCGTGCAGGATGGTGTCGTCGCCGTCGCGGTCGCTCTGGCCGCGCTTGCCGATGGCGAAGATCGTGTAGGGCGAGGCCGTGTAGAAGCCGGCCAACGCCTCCGAGGCGCCGGGCGAAACGCGGCGCATGTCGACGGCGTCGTTGACGAGATAGATCTCAAGCTTCCGCTCGGGCCTGCCGTTGGGATCCAACCCGAAGAACACGCGCATCAAGGTGTCGAAGTCCTCGAGCTTGACCGCGTACTCGCGCAGCTTGAGCTCGGACCCGTTGCTGTAGAGGACGAAACGCTCCGTCTCGCCGCGCAGCCACTTAGCGTTCGCGACGCCCGGCGCGCACAGCGCCGCCACCGCGGCCACAACAGCCGCAATTCGCCCGACAATCGGCATCGCCCCACTCCCCCGTTGGCGTACGCGCCTCAACCGGGGAGCACCTTAGGTCAGGCCTCAGCCCTGGGTAAAGGGGATCAGGCGGCGAGGCGACGCCAGACCTGGCGGTCGGCTTCCAGCGTGGTGAGTCCGCCGTGCTGCTGGCGATCGTAGAGCAGACCCATGACCTCGAAGCCGATCGAGGCATAGCGGGATTGCACGTGGTCGATCGGGCAGCCGCGCGTCGGCGCGATGAACAGGGCGGCGTTGATGTCCGGCTGCTTGGCGACGATCAGGGCGGCCAGGCGCATGGCGCGCTCCGGCGCGACGCGATGCAGCAGAGGCTCTTCCGCGAACATCTCGCAGCCGAGCTGGTTCACGAACGGCATGGTCAGCTTGGCGAACCTGCGCGCCGCCACCGGCGGGGTAAGGTCGAGCGTGTCGAGGTTGAGGACAACCTCGTTCATCAGAAAGAGCATGGGCGTACTGCGGCCGGGGGACTTTTCAGGCTCACCCTAGGCCGCCGGGGCTTTCAGCCGCGTTTAGGAACGCGGTTAACGGGCGAAGGCCCGAGATCAGGTCTTCTCGACCGCCTCGACCAGGAAGTGACGGCCTTCGGCGTCCTCGATTTCGACGACCCACAGATCGGGATCGATGCGGACGGCGCGCGCGATGTAGGCGTCGAGATCAGGCTCGACCTCGGATTTCACCGGCTGCATCCAGACCCGCTCGCCGTCGCCACGCGTGGCTTCGCTGTAGAGCACCGCCGTGCCGGACCGGCGATTGACCACCTTGACCAGGACAGCGCCGGCCCGCGGATCGCCCTTGCGCGCGACGGCCGCGAACGCTCCGCCCTGCTCGGCCCGCCGGATCAGGGCGCCGACCCAGATGTCGCTCGAAAGAAGCAAGACGCCTCCGCTAACCGAACCGCAACCCGCGTTCGCCTAAGTTCGCGGGGGTCGCGAAGCATAGGGGAAAAGAACAGGCCATGACGAGCCCGCGCGGCCGATGGACGGGATGGATCGCCGGAGTCGGCGTCCTGGCCCTCGCCACCTCGGCCCTCGCCGCCAGCGCCCTGGACCTGCTCTACGAGCGGACGGTGATGACCGCCGCCGACGCTCGCTGCCGCCTGTTCGAGCCGGCGGTGGGCGCGGCGCTCGACTCATCCCGCGCCCAGGCTCGCGGCGCGTCGCTGCGCTCCGGGGCCAACGCCGCCGCGATCGCGGAAACGGAACGCCGGGCCCGTTCGCGCGCGGCGGCCACGCCCTGCGGGTCGAAGGACATGACCGTCGCCGCCGATCGCGTGCGGCTGGCCTTCGCTGGCTATGCCAAGCTCAGCCGGATGACCTGGCCGGGGGACACCGCCGACTGGCGCGGCGACCGCACGATCACGCGCCGGGGACCGTTGTGGCGCCTGGCCCAGACCTCTGCCTTCGGGCCCGACCGCATGGTCTTCGGCCTAGCCGGCGAGGAGGCGCCCGGGACCCTGCAGGCGGCCGTGACCTTCGCGGACGGCCGCACGCCCTACGCCGCGCGGCTGGTGATGCGCGATCAGAACCGCGCGCCGCGGCCCTATCTCGACCGCACCAGGGCCGGCGCGGGCGGCAAGCTGCCTTTGAAAGCCCGCACGCCGCCGCCGGGAGCCACCCGGGCTATCGCCGCCGAGGCGCGCAGCGTCTCGCCGGAACGACTGCGCCCCGTCGGCGCCAAATCCGCCCTGGTCTTCCGGTTCCCGATGCGGGCGGCCGACGCGCTCGCCGACCTCGATCCTCGCGAGGCCGTGGCCGTCGACTTCGTGTTCGCTGGTCCGCGGGGCGACGAGGTGCGACGCGCCTATGTCGAGGTTGGCGACTTCGCGGCCGGCCGAGCCTTCCTGAGGGTTCCGGTCAGCTAGCGGAGCGGATTGAAGGCGATGACATTGTCGCCGACCGGGGGCGGCAGACCGCGCCCGGCCGACAGCAGGACCGGCAGGCGCACCGCGACGGTGGTCCCTTCGCCCAGCACGCTCTCAATGGTCATTTCGCCGCCGTGCAACTCGGCGAAGGACCGCACCAGCGACAGACCCAGGCCGGTGCCCATCTGACGCCGGCTGTTGTCGCCGACCTGCTCGTAGGGTCGACCCAGGCGCTCAAGGTCCTCCCTGGAAATGCCGACGCCGGTGTCGGCCACGATCAGTTCCAGTTCGCCGTCGTAGCCGTGGGCGGTGACGGTCACCGAGCCGCCCTTGGGGGTGAACTTCAGCGCGTTGGAGACAAGGTTCAGCACGATCTGCTTGATCGCCCGGCGATCGGCGTCGACCTCCATCGGCTCCGTCGGCAGAACGCCGCGCAGCCGAACGCCGACGCCGTCGGCCTGCAGGCGCATCAGGCGAAGCGACGCCGACACCGCCTCGCGCGCATCGAAGGTCTCGCGCGAAAGCTGGAAGCGCTCGGCCTCGATCTTCGACATGTCGAGCACGTCATTGATCAAGTCCAGCAGATGCTGGCCGGATTCGTGGATCAGCTCACCGTACTCGGCGTACTTGTCGGGAAGGGCCCCGAACATCCTGGCGCGCATGATGTCCGAGAACCCCATGATGGCGTTCAGCGGCGTGCGCAATTCGTGGCTCATGTTGGCCAGGAAGCGCGACTTGCCGGCGGCCAGAGCCTCGGCGTCCTGACGCGCCTGATCGAGCGAGGTTTCCCGCGCCCGCTCGCCCGTGGCGTCCCGGACGACCGCCAGAAGGAGATTTTCCTCGACGCGGCGGATCCGCACCGAGGCCCAGCGGTCCATGGCCCCCGCGGGCGCGAAGCCGACCTCGGCCCAGCCGTCCGAGGCGGCGGCGCGCAGCGCGTCCTGGATAGCGGCGCGGTCAGGCCCGTTCTGGGCGGCGGCGAGCAGGCCATTGGCGGCCACGGCCTCGGCGGCGACGCCCTCAGGCGCCCGGCCGTACATCGCGCGGATCTTTCCGTGCGGGAACAGCGACAGGATCAGCCACGGCTGCTCGTCGAGCACAGCCCGCAGGCGCTCGACCTCGTCGTCGCGACGAACCTCTCGGCGATTGGCGCGGCGTTCCGCCAGGATCAGCCCCACGCCGAGCCCCAGTCCCGTCGTCGCCAGCGCCAACAGCCCGGCCCAGAAGCCCGGGCCGCCGGCCTCCGCGGGAGGCGCAACACCCGACAGGCCGGCCAGCGCCGCCACCGTCGCGGCGATGAAGGCGAGGGCCGCGCCCTCGGCCAGGCGGCGACCGCCGCCAAGGGCCGACGCGGCCGCGACCGGCGCCAGGCACCAGACCGCCAGAGGGCCCGCCACGCCGCCGGCCAGGACGCAGGCCAGGCCGCCGGCCGCGCTCCACAGGGCCAGCATCAGGCTCCGTCGCGACTCCGTCGTCAGCGCCCCGGGCAGGAGGCCGACCGCGGCAGGAGCCGCTCCGACCAGCAGCGCCGGCACGATGGGCCAGAGTCTGTCAGGATAGGCGAAGGCCAGGCTGATCGCCGCCGAGACGCAAGCCGACAGCCAGCCGGCGCACCAGAGCCGCGCGGCGCCCAGGGTGTCCGCGTGCGCCGCCGGGGCGACGGCGCCGGGATCGGCTTCGTCGGTCGCGCTTTCGCCCACTGGTCCTTCCGTCCCCTCGCCCGCCTTCGAGCTCGACGGGAAGACTATCCTTCTCGCGGAGTCGGCTCCAGACCGCTCGCGCCCCGCGCGACGCACGACCGTGGAGTTCGCCAAGCCGACTGTGGACGGAAATCTCCTTATCGGAAACGGACCGGTAAGCGCGTTGGCCCACAATGGGGGGTAGTCGCAGACATGAGGCTTGCGCCGCCGATGCCCCGGACGGCCCGCCAATCGACCGACCCGCCATCACGCGACGCCGCCGAATCCCGCCGCGAGGACCACCTCGCGCGTCACGCCGCCGGCCTCGACGAGGGCAAGCGTCAGTTCCTGCGCATGGTCAGTCACGAACTGCGGACACCGCTGAATTCGATCATCGGCTTCTCCGAGATCCTGATCGCGGAGCTGTATGGCCCGCTGGGCGCTCGACAGTACCGCGAGTATGCGCAGCACATACGCCAGAGCGGCGACAGGCTGCTCAAACTGGTCAACCAGATTCTTGAGATCGCGCGGCTGGAAGGCCAGGTCGTCGACCTGGATCCGCGTCCGGAGGCCCTGGACCACGTCTTCGATGATGTGCGCGTTCAGGTGAAGGAGGAACTGGCTCTGCACCGCGCTCACCTCGTCGTCGAGGACGAGGGCGCCCTTCCCACCGTGATCGCGGACGCCCGCGGCGTTCGAAGTCTCTTCCGGAACCTGGTCGAGAACGCCATCGTCTACGGGCCGGACTTCGGAACGGTGGCCGTTCGCGCCCGCCGCCGGGGCGCAACGGTCGAGATCGACATCGAGGACAATGGCGAAGGCGTCGACCCGGCCGACATTCCGAGGCTCATGAATCCCTTTGCGCAAGGAGAGAACGCCCTGACCCGCGACTCCGACGGGGCAGGTCTCGGTCTCTCCATCGCCCGCCTCACCGCCCAGGCGATGGGCGGCGCGCTGGTCATGACCAGCGCGCCGGGCCTGGGAACGTGCGTCACAGTGACCTTGCCCGCGGCCTGACGGCCCCTTAAGTCCCCGGCGCATGGCCGAGACGATTACATCCGCGCTGGAAGACCTGGTCGCCGAGTTCGAACTGCTCGGCGACTGGGAAGAACGCTACCGCTACGTGATTGACCTCGGTCGGGAGCTTGAGCCCCTGACCGACGGCGAGCGATCGGAGGCGAACAAGGTGCGCGGGTGCGCCAGCCAGGTGTGGCTGGTGACCGAGCCGCAGGCCGACGGCACGATCCGCTTCCGTGGCGACTCCGACGCCCACATCGTACGTGGCCTGATCGCCGTCCTGCTGCGGCTGTTTTCCGGCAAGTCGGCCTCCGAGATCGCCGGCTTCGACGCGAAGGCGGCCTTCGACCGGCTCGGCCTGGCGGGCGCGCTGTCGAGTCAGCGCTCGAACGGCCTGGCCTCGATGGCTGCCCGCATCGCGCGCGACGCCAGCGCCCTGGCGGCCTGAAAGGTCAGCCGATCCCATAGTGGACGGCCAACCGCTGCAGGGCCAGTTTCAGCACCGTCTTGCCGGAACGCCTGGGCAGGCCGAGATCACGCTCCGCCGCGTCCAGCGCCGATCCGGCGAAGCAGACGTGCTGCAAGATTTCACGCAGACCCGGACCGACGGCGTCCAAGGCGCGGGCGATCCGGTCCTTGGCGGCGCGGGCCTTCTCGGCCGGCTCCAGCCCTCGGCCGCGAGCGCCTCGGGCCCTGGGTCCGGCGTCCCAGGCCATGGTCAGGCGACCGACCACGCCGGCCAGCGCGAAGTCTTCCCGCAGCCTCTCCGCCGCGGCGATCTCCGCCAGGGTCAGCCAGCGTCGTCCGCCCGCGTCTTGACGCCGGGCCAGCCAGGCGATCGGCGACTCGCCGAGGTTGGCGGAGCGTGTCGCACGACGGCCGTCGGGCTCGACGACCTCGCGTTGGCCGGCGATGACGCTGGGGCGGCCGGGCTCGGCCGTCGACGCCTCCGACGGTCGATGCGTTAGTCGCCAACCGCCTCCCGGCAAGGGAGTGAGGCCGGACTCGCGAGTCAGACGCGCAAACACCGCCTCGTCGATGCGAAGGGCCGGTCGGCGCCGGCGGTCCGCGCCGAGCCGCACGGCATAGGCGCCCGGACCCGCCGCCTGAAGGGACGCGCCCGTCCGGCACAGCAGCACGACCGCCCGGCCGGCGATGCGGTCAGGATCGCTCACGGGCGCGCCTCCGGCGCCTCGGCCGCCTGCCGCACGCAGGCCTCCATGCTCGACAGTCGGGCGTCGAACCTGGCGTCCTCGCGCAGATCCTCGATCAACTGCACCGCGTGACTGGCCGTTGTTCGGTCGCGACCGAAGGCGGCCGCGGCGCGCCACATCGGCCAGCCCAGCACGATGTGGATCAGATAGATGGCTGTCTGGCGGGCGCGAGCCGCGGCGGCGGTCGTGCGGCGGCGCGCCTCGATCTCACGCGGCGGCACGTCCATCATCATCGCCACGAGACTGGTCACGAAGGCGACCATCAACCGTTCGCGGCGGAAATCACGGGCTTCGGCGAAGCCCCTGTCCTCGATCTGCAAGCTCATCCGGTCCTCGTCGGCGCCGATCGTCTGGACCGCGCCATTCCGACAGTCTGTCGCCGTCGGCGTCCTGGAGGATAAAATTCCTATTCATTGTCGATCAATAGGAAAATTATCAGATCGCCACAAGGGTTTGCGCCGAGCGTATCGGCCGCGTGAACGGGGATAGAATGCGGCGGCCGCGAGGCCGCCGGCGGATCAAGCCGCGCGAATGCCGCTGCCCAGGTCACCCTGCAGGCCCACGACCGCGTCGTAGCCGAGGATCATGTCGACGTCCTTGCCGTTGCTGGCCAACGGCAGTCGCAGCCACAGCAACGACATATGCCCGGCGCCGCGCCAGGCCAGGTTGTGGCAGCCGACGCCGGGGCGGCCGTCGGCGACGATCCGATCGAGCTCCTCGCGCCAGTACTCCGCCGCCCGCGCGCCATAGACATCACTGAGGGCGCGACCGGTGATCTCTCGGCCATAGACGTTGTAGAGGCCGGTGCCGGCCAGGCGCAGGCGATAGTCGCGGCGGCCGTCGCCGGACAGAACGTCGATCAGGCTGATCGTGGGCAGAAGGCGCTTGAACCCTTCGGGGTTGATGTCCGCCCGCCCGGGAAGCCGGCCGGCCTGGCGAAGGGACGCCCAGTAAGCGAACAACTCTTCGTGGGCGCGGGCGGCTGTCGCCGAAGCGCCCAGTTGCGCGACCATCTACAGAATCCTTAACAACCCCTTGGAATCACCCGCGATTCACTATCGCTTAACCGGCGAATCGGGGAAAGCGAAAATCGCGCCTCGCGACAAACTTTCGCAGCGAGAGTCAAGCGGAAGGCGAACTATGTTCGCCGACTCGGCGGGCGCGCCAACGCAAAAAGGGCGGCCGCCGAAGCCGCCGCCCTTGCCGTTCGAAACCTGAAGGCGTCTAGCGCTTCTTCTTGGCGGCCTGGCGACCGCCCTGGCCCAGACCCATCTGCTTGGCCAGATCAGAGCGCGCCTTGGCGTAGTTCGGCGCCACCATCGGGTAGTCCTTCGGCAGGCCCCACTTGGCGCGGTATTCCTCGGGGCTCATGTTGTACTTGGTGCGCAGGTGCCGCTTCAGGGACTTGAACTTGCGTCCGTCCTCAAGACACACAAGGTGGTCGGGCGTGATCGAACGACGGACCGGCACGGCCGGCTCCTTAGGCGCGGCCTCGACGGTCACCGAGCCCGCGGCGACATCGGTGAGGGCCCGATGGACATTCTGAATCAGGTTCGGAATATCGCCGGCCGCGACGGTGTTGTTACCGACGTAGGCGGAAACGATGTCCGTCGTCATTTCAATGATCGCTGATTTGTCTTCCATCTGGCCTTCGCCCACCACATGAATGATTACGAGAGACCGGAATCAGCCGACCTCAATGCTGTTCCCGCGTGCATATAGGCGCCCCAGGCCGCGCACAAGCACCTCGAAGCTAGAAACCGGCGAATTCAATTAAGATGTCGCCAACTCTCAAGTTGACGCTGTAAATGCAGAGCGTGCGCTGCATTGCGATGAATTGTGATGCGCGAAGGTCAGCGGCGCGCGAAGTCGCCGGAGAGCGCCAGCATCGCGGCGCGTTGCGGCTGCGAGAATTCGTCCAGCGCCTCCTCGTCGCCCGAACGGATCGCCTTGATGAGGGCCGGCGTCAGGGCCGACGACAGCGACCAGTTCCAGTAGCGGAGGACGGTCTGAGCCCGATCCACCGCGATCGTGTCGAACAGAGTCATGACCCGCTCAAGGGCAGGAACCAGGTTCCCGGCCGCATCGGTCTCGGGACGGCGCAGGGCGCGCCACAGCAGCCTCACGTTGTTGCGAGGCAGACCCGTGGCCTTGCACAGGATCGCCAGCGGCTCGCCGCCCGGATCGGTGAAGATCTTGGCGCCGGTCATCGGCTTGAGCCCCGAGAGATAGGCGATCTCCTCGGCGACCTCGCGGGTCATGCTTTCGGCGGCGACCTCGATCGCTTCGTCGAGGCTTTCGAAGGGACTGCGCGCCAAGGCGGCGCGGTTGCGCTGACGGCGCTCGATAAACTGCAGCGCCTTGCGCGTGAGGGGGTCCTGCCAGTCCTCCTCGGCGGCCATGCTGAAGACGTCGCTGACCGCCTCCTGCAGGACTTCGCGCGAAACCGCGAAGCGCTGGAGGATGGTTCGGCGACACTCCTCGTCCGACCACCAGAACATAACGTAGGCGTGGCTCGGCCGGAGTTCCGAACGACGCAGCAACAGCGGAATCAGGCGCGGATTGTCGCGCGTGGCGGCGACCGCGTACTCAAGAGACGCGTGGCCAAGCCGCGCCAGGTCGTTGCGCAGCAGGCATTCGATGACCGACGGCTCGCCATGCTCGACGATGACGTCGGCGACCACCTCGCTCAGGCCACGACGGGTAGCGATCAAGCGGCGATGGCCCTGCGTCGCGCTCCGCGCGCAATCGATGAGATCGGCGTCGCCCAGCGTGGCGCTGTTCTCAAGCAGGGCCCGGGCCACATCCAGCTCGTCGCGCAGCAGCATGCGAGCCAGCCCGGTGGGTATCTCCGAGACGGCGGCGAGGCGTCGAGCGATACGGATCCGTTCATCCAGCGCCGCCTCGCGCAGCAGTTCGATCAGCAGATCGGCCGTCATCGCCCGTTCGAAGGCATTCACCCGACTGCCCGGCAGACAGACGACATCCGCCAAACGCTTCAACAGCGTGTTGCGCGAGCGGAAGGCGGGCGCCGCGCGGACGACCGCATCCGCCATAGCGTCGGCGCTGTCAGACGGACGTTTCTGCGCGGGTTCGCTCATCGGGGGTCGCGATCAGGCATGACAAAGCCGGCGCGCGCCGCCGCGCGCCGATCCCGGATCAGATCAGAGCCTCGTTAACCGCTCATGACCGCGCCGCGACGGCGGCGCGGTCATCCACGGGCTCCGTCAGGCGAAGGCGCCCATCGGACGCCGGGTCTTCGGCGCGCTGTCCGCCTTGGCCTTGGCGCGCTCGACAAAGATGCTCGCCACGGCGACCGCGGCGATGGCGATCGCCAGCAGGAACATGGCCCCCTTGTCGGTCGGCAGGTTCATGGCGGCGATTTCGGCCGCCGTCCGCCCCTGAGCCAAGGCGGCCGACAACTCCGGCAGCCTCGGCAGCTGAATGCCCAGCCACGGCGACAGATGGAAGGCGATCGCGCCCAGCGCCACCAGCAGGCCCAGCTGCGCCCCGCGGGCCCGGGTCGCGGGCCAGAGCACCAGAATGACGGCGATCATCTCCAGCACCCCGGTCACGTAGCGCAGACCAGGCTCGAAGACGCCGATGCCTGACCGCGCTTCAATCAGGCCGAAGACAGGGTTGGGATCGAGACCCACGAATTTCTGAATTCCGACAGCAAACAAGAGCGCCGCCAGCATCAGGCCGAAGGTCCAACTCAGTACTCGCTCCATCATGGCGAATCCTCCACCGGGACCCTGAAGGTCCCCGTGGAGGCGAGCATGACTCCGTTCCGGATCCGGAGCGATTCACGCTTTCTTGCGCTGAGACTGCAAGCAGATCTCAGACCGCCTGACTTCTGCGGCCCAACGGGCGATTACTTGAATTCGCGCTTGTCCCAGTAGGGCCAGATATCGGGCAGATCGGCCGAAACCTTGTCCGGGTAGGCGGGAGCGCGCTTTTCGAGGAAGGACATCACGCCCTCCTTGGCGTCTCCCTGGGCGCCGCGGGCCATGATGGCGCGGCTGTCGGACATGTGGGCGTCCATCGGGTGCGTCGCGCCGGCGTTGCGGTAGAGCAACTGGCGGGTCAAGGCGACGGACACCGGCGCCGTGTTGTCGGCGATCTCGCGGGCCAGGGCGTAGGCGGCGGGCAGCAGGTCTTCCGGCGCGTGCAGCGATCGGACCAGACCGCCATCCTTGGCCTCCTGCGCCGGGAAGACGCGGCCGGTGTAGCACCACTCCAGCGCCTGCTGGAGGCCGACCAGGCGCGGCAGGAACCAGGACGAGGCCGCTTCGGGCGTGATGCCACGACGGGCGAACACGAAGCCGAACTTGGCCTCGGTCGAGGCCAGGCGGATGTCCATCGCCAGTTGCATGGTCACGCCGATGCCGACCGCCGCGCCGTTCACGGCCGCGATCACCGGCTTGAGGCTCTCGTAGATGCGCAGGGTCAACAGGCCGCCGCCGTCGCGGTAGACGCCATTGACCTTGTTGGCCTCGCGCGGGTCGCTCTCCTGCTTGGCGTAGTCGAACGTCTTCTCGCCGCCGCCCAGGTCCGCCCCGGCGCAGAAGGCGCGGCCCGAGCCGGTGACCACCACCACCTTCACGTCGTCATTGGCGTCCGTGTAGTCGAACGCCTTGATCATCTCGCTCATCATTTGGGCGGTGAAGGCGTTCATGCGGTCCGGACGGTTCAGCGTCAGGGTGGCGATGCCGTCCTTGATGTCCAGGATGATGGTCTCGAAGGTCGGGCTGGCCATGCGCGCTCCTCGGAAGCTGGGCGTTCAAACGCACGTATGAAGACGGCCGGACGCCGGGGAAGGCAACCCCCCGCGCCGGTTTCGCGGGTCAGGCCGCCTTGCGCTCGGGCGTGAAGGTCACGCCCAGCTTGCGGATGGCGTGGACGAAGTTGTTCGGCGCGATGTCGATTTCACCGGTCCAGCGGATGTCCGGAAAGCGGCCGAGGATCTGGCGGTAGGCCTCCTCCAGCTGGATCTGCGCCACGCGCTTGCCGATGCAGGTGTGCGGGCCGTAGCCGAAGGCGATGTGCTTGTCGGCGTTGGCGCGGGTGACGTCGAGCCGGTCGGGATCGGCGAACACCGCTTCGTCCCGGTTGGCGGCGCCGTAGTACATGATCACCTTCTCGCCCTCGGCGATCTTCTGGCCGTTGAGTTCCGTGTCCTTCGCGGCCGTGCGGCGCATATAGATCACCGGACTGACCATGCGGATGAACTCGTTGACCGCGCCAGGCAGCAGGCCCGGGTCGGCGATCAGCTTCGCCTGCTGGTCAGGGAACTCGGTCAGCAGCTTCATCGAGCCGGACAGCGTGTTGCGCGTGGTGTCGTTGCCCGCGAACACGATCAGCAGCCAGGAGCCGTCGAGGTACTCGTCGCTGAGCAGGTCGCCGTCGACCTGGGCGCGGGCGATGGCGGTCATCAGGTCCTGCTGCGGGTCCTGCCGGCGCTTGTGCAGCATATGCCGGCCGTACTCGAACATCTCTTCGACGTTGCTGTTGAAGTCGGCGATGAACTGCATGAGCTCCAGCGTCGGCGTCACCCCTTCGGTCGCCGAGCGCATGGCCATGTTCTGCGCCTCTTCCAGATAGTGCATCCAGGTGAGGAACCTGGGCCGATCGCCCTCCGGCACGCCAAGGATCTCGCACAGCGTGAACAGGGGCAGAACCGACGAAAAGTCCTCGACCAGGTCGGTCTCGCCCTTGGGGGCCATGGCGTCGAGCAGGCGCGTGACCTCAGCCTTGACGCGTTCCGTCACGCCGCGGAGGTAGCTCGGCGTGAAGTAGGGCATGTGTTCGCGGCGCAGCTGCAGGTGGTTCGGCGCGTCCATGTTGATCATGGCGTCCATCGAGGCGCGGTAGAGCAGCGCGTGGCGCGCCTCGGGCCGACCGGCGGCCATCAGGATGCCGCCGCGCTGGCTGGAGAAGGTCGCCGGATCACCATCGACGGCCATGACGTCGGCATGGCGCGTCACCGCCCAGAAGCCGGGCCCCTCATGCCGCGTCTCGGGATGCCACATCACCGGAGCCTCCGCCCTCAGGCGGGCGAATCCGTCGTAAGGCTGCCCCCTGGTGAAGCTGGCGATGTCAGTCAGGTCGACGCCGTCGAGCGTCGGATAGAGGGTTCCGAACGTCGGGCCCGCGCGGCCTTCGACCGCCGTCTGGCTGATGAGGTCCATCGCCGCTTCCTCCATGAACTGTCGTTGTTCTGGCGAGCCTAGTGCCTAAGGGCGTCGCGGCAACAATGACGTGGCGTCACCTTCCGCCACGTCGCTCTTCCCATCACGACTTCCGCGCGCGTAAGGTAATCAGCGATCAGGCGCGCGACAGACGAGCCGGTCGGCGAGGAACAGGGAAGCGGAATGACTGACACCATCGAGGCGGACTACATCATCGTCGGCGCGGGCAGCGCCGGCTGCGTGCTGGCCAACCGCCTCAGCGCCGACGGCAAGCACAAGGTGCTGCTGCTCGAGGCCGGCGGCGACGACCGCCCGACGAAGAATCCGTCGCAGTTCTTCTCGAACCTGATGATCCACGTGCCGGTCGGCTATTCGCAGACCCTGAAGGACCCCAAGGTCAACTGGCTCTACACGACCGAACCGGATCCCGGCACCGGCGGCCGCCAGCATGTCTGGCCGCGCGGCAAGGTGCTGGGCGGCAGCTCCTCGATCAACGGCCTGCTCTACATCCGCGGCCAGGACGCCGACTACGACAACTGGCGCCAGCTGGGATGCGAAGGCTGGAGCTGGGATGACGTGATGCCCTACTTCCTGCGATCTCAGCACCAGGAGCGCGGCGCGGGCGCCCACCACGCCAGCGGCGGCCCCTTGAACGTCTCGGACGTGACCACCACCCATCCGGTGTCCGACGCCGTCATCGACGCCTGCGAGCAGGCCGGCATCCCCCGCGTGAAGGATGTCAACGCCGGCGACCAGGAGGGCGCGACCTACTACCAGCTGACGGTGAAGAACGGGCAGCGCTGCTCGGCCGCCGTCGCCTACCTGCACCCCGTCATGGGCCGGCCCAACCTGCGGGTCGAGACCAACGCCCTGGCCAGCCGCGTGCTGTTCGAGGGCAAACGCGCTGCCGGCGTCGCTTTCACCCAGAACGGCGTCAAGCGCACCGCGAAGGCGAAGGCCGAAGTGATCCTGGCCGGCGGAGCGGTGAACTCGCCGCAGCTGCTGCAGCTTTCCGGCGTCGGTCCGGGCGCCCTGCTGCGCGAGCACGGCGTCACGGTCGTCCATGACCTGCCTGGCGTCGGCGAGAACCTGCAGGACCACTATGTGATGAGCGTCCGCTACCGGCTGAAGCCGGGCGTGATTTCCGTCAACGAGCTGACCCGCGGGCCGCGCTTCATCGGCGAGGCGATGAAATTCCTGTTCCAGCGCAAAGGCCTGCTGACCCTGTCGGCGGCGCACATCGCGGTCTTCTGCAAGTCCCGCCAGGACCTGGCCCACCCGGACATCCAGTACCACATCCTGCCCGCCACCATGGACGCCGACAAACTGGCCAACGAGCAGAAGATGGAGCTGGAAGGGGCGCCTGGCCTGACCATCGCGCCCTGCCAGCTGCGTCCGGAGAGCCGCGGTCACATCCGCATCAAGTCGGCCGACCCGATGACCTATCCGGCCATCTTCGCCAACTATCTGGCCGATCCGCTCGATCAGGAGGTGGCCGTCGCCTCGCTCAGGATCGGCCGCAACATCGCCGAACAGCAGGCCCTGGCGCCCTACATCGACCACGAGATGAACCCGGGGCCCGACTTCCAGAGCGACGAGATGCTGCTGGAATATGCCCGAGCCTCGGGCAGCACCATCTATCACCCCGTCGGCACCTGCCAGATGGGCCATGGTCCGATGGCGGTCGTCGATCCGCAACTGCGTGTACACGGCGTCGAAGGCCTGCGCGTCGTCGACGCCTCGGTGATGCCGCGGCTGGTCAGCGGCAACACCAACGCCCCCACCATCATGATCGCCGAGAAGGCGTCCGACATGATCCTCGGCAAGGCGGCGCCGTCCGCCCTCGCCGCCTGAACCCAGCGAATTCCACTCCAGTCGAAGCGACCGCCATGCACCCCAGTCACCACGCCCGGACTCATCCCGACCGCCCCGCCTACATCATGGCCGGCACCGGCGAGACGGTGACCTACAAGCAGCTGGACGAACGCTCCAATCAGGGCGCGCAGCTGTTCCGGTCCCTGGGCCTCAAGCCCGGCGACGTCATCGCCATCTTCATGGACAACTCGCCCCGGTATTTCGAGATCGCGTGGGCCGCCCAGCGGTCGGGCCTCTACTACACCTGCATCTCGTCCAAGCTGACCGCGAGCGAGGTCGAGTACATCGTCCGCGACTGCGAGGCGAAGGTGTTCATCACCTCCGCCACCGTTGGCCCCGTGGCCGACGAGATGCCGGCCCTGATCGGCGACCTGAAACTCTACATGTGCGGCGGCGCCCGCGCGCCCTACGAGAGCTTCGAAGCGGCTCGTGAACCCATGCCGACGACGCCGATCGCCGACCAGACGGCCGGCTCGGACATGCTCTACTCATCGGGCACGACCGGTCGCCCCAAGGGCGTGAAGCCGCAGCTGACCGGCGCGGCGATCGATGAGCCCAACGCGCTGTTCATGATGACCCAGGGTCTGTTCGGCTTCACGCCGGACAGTGTCTACATCTCCCCGGCGCCGCTCTATCACGCCGCGCCGCTGCGCTGGTGCATGAGCGTCCAGAAGCTGGGCGGCACGGTCATCGTGATGGAGAAGTTCGATCCGGAGGCCATGCTGGCCCTGATCGAGAAATACAAGGTCGACTGCGGCCAGTTCGTGCCCACCCACTTCGTGCGGCTGCTGAAGCTGCCGGAAGAGGTGCGCGCCAAGTACGACGTTTCGTCGATGAAGTCGGCGGTGCACGCCGCCGCGCCCTGCCCCGTTCCGGTCAAGGAACAGATGATCGCCTGGTGGGGTCCGATCATCCACGAGTACTACGCCGGCACCGAGGGCAACGGCTTCTGCTACATCGGGTCGACCGACTGGCTGAACCACAAGGGTTCGGTGGGCAAGGCGGTGCTCGGCGAGCTGCGCATCTGCAACGACGAAGGCGACCCTGTCCCGCCGCGCACCGAGGGCCAGGTGTTCTTCGAGAACGGCCCGCCGATCAACTACCACAATGATCCCAAGAAGACGGCCGAGAGCTACAACAAGCACGGCTGGACGAGCCTGGGCGACGTGGGCTGGGTGGATGAGGAAGGCTTCCTCTACCTGACCGACCGCAAGAGCTTCATGATCATCTCGGGCGGCGTGAACATCTATCCGCAGGAGATCGAGAACCTGCTGGTCACCCACCCGAAGGTGGCTGACGTCGCCGTCGTCGGCGGCCCGCACGAGGAAATGGGCGAACAGGTCATCGCGGTGATCCAGCCGGCCGACTGGAGCGCGGCGAACGACGAGCTTCGCGCTGAGCTGTTGGCCTTCGCCAAGGCGAACCTGAGCCATGTAAAGGCGCCGCGCGTCCTCGATTTCATGCAGGAGCTGCCGCGTCATCCGACCGGCAAGCTCTACAAGCGCCTGATCCGCGACGCCTACTGGGGCAAGACCGACGCCAAGATCGTCTGAGGCCGCGATCATGGCCAAGGTGGTTCGCATCGGCGGCGCCGGCGGGTTCCTCGGGGACTCCTCGGTCGCGGCGCCCCAGCTGCTGCGCGGCGGCAAACTGGACTACATGATCCTGGACTACCTGGCCGAGGCGACGATGAGCTCGCTCGGCCAACTGCGCGCGGCGCGGCCGGACCAGGGGTTCGCCCGCGACTTCACCGAATGGGTCTGGAAGGACAACCTGCGTGAGCTGAAGGCGCAGGGCGTGAAGATCGTCACCAACGCCGGCGGCCTGAACCCGCGCGCCTGTCGCGAGCGCATGGAGCAGCTAGCGGCCGAGGCCGGGCTGTCCTTCAGGATCGCTGTTGTCGAAGGCGACGACCTGGCCGGGCGGCTGGAAGAGCTGAAGGGCCGCGGCCTGACGGAGATGTTCACGGACGCCCCCTTCCCCGACCCCTCCAAGGTGTTCAGCGCCAACGCCTACTTCGGCGCCGAGCCGATCGCGGCGGCGCTGGCGGCGGGGGCGGACATGGTCATCACCGGCCGGGTGGTCGACAGCGCTCTGACGCTGGGGCCGCTGGTCCATGAGTTCGGCTGGAGCCTTGATGACTACGACCGGCTGTCGGCGGGCTCGCTGGCGGGCCACGTCATCGAGTGCGGCGCCCAGGCGACCGGCGGCCTGTTCACCGACTGGGAGGACGTCCCGGACTGGGCCCACATCGGCTATCCGGTCATCGAGTGCCACGCGGATGGCAGCTTCATCGTCACCAAGCCGGAGGGCACGGGCGGCCTCGTCTCCTCCGCGGCCGTGGCCGAACAGATCCTCTACGAGGTCGGTGATCCGCAAGGCTACGCCCTTCCCGACGTAGTCTGCGATTTCACGCAGGTGAAGGTCGAACAGGTCGGAGAGCACCGCGTCCGCGTCGCCGGCGCCAAGGGCTACCCGCCCAGCGACCGCTACAAGGTCTGCGTCACCTGGGGCGACGGCTTCCGCTTCCTGGGCGCCAGTCCCGTGGTGGGCCGCGACGCGGCGGCCAAGGGCCGGCGGCAGTCGGAGGCGATGCTTGAGCGGATCGGCGAGATGCTGCGCGACCGAAACCTCCCGCCGCTGCGCGACAGCCGGATCGAGATCCTGGGCGCCGAGGCCAGCTACGGCGCCAACGCCAGCGACGCCGCGCGATCGGTGCGCGAGGTCGTCTGCCGCGTGGGCGCCGAGCACGAGAGCGCCGAGGCCCTGGGCCTGATGATGCGGGAGTTCGCCTCCCCCACCACCTCGATGAGCGTCGGCACCACCGGCTGGTTCGGCGGCGCGCCGACCATCACGCCGGTCGCGCGGGTGTTTTCGGTGCTCCTGCCCAGGCAAGGGGTCGCGGCGACAGTGTCGGTCGGCGGCCGGGAGTGGATCATCATCCCGGATTCGCCCCCTGAAGCCTTCGACGCCGCCAAGGTCGTCGCGCCAGCAGTTCCAGCCGATCCAGCGTCCGAAGACGACCTGGTGTCCGTCCCGCTCATCGCGGTCGCCTGGGCCCGATCCGGCGACAAGGGCGACGCCTTCAATGTCGGCGTCATCGCGCGGCGGCCCGAGCTGTTGCCCTGGATCCGCGCGGGCCTGACCGAGACGCGGGTGAAGACCTGGTTCGCGCACGAGTTCGAAGGTGCTGCGGCCCCGAAGGTGATCCGCTACGAGCTTCCTGGCATGCACGCCCTGAACTTCCATTGCATCCAGGCGCTGGGCGGCGGTCAGTTCTCCAGCCTGCGCCTTGACCCGCTGGCGAAGGGCAAGGCGCAGCAGCTGCTGGATATCGAGATCCAGGCGCCGAAGCGGCTGCTCGCCTAGCTCCGCTTCTCGACCAGCACGCTCTGCACCGCGCGGCCGAAGTAGCCTTCGCGATCGGCCAGGCGCGCGAAGGCCAAGGCGCCGCCGCTGTCGCCGACCCAGGTCTCGGCGTCCAGCAGGATCCAGTCGCCGACCGGGTCGCGCGCGAAACTGACCGACAGGTCGCCGTTGATGTAGGTCCACCGCTGGAAATCGAGCACCGACGAAACGCCGTTGCAGAAGTCGGCGGTCAGGGCGGCGCGCATCAAAGGAGACGTCGCCTCCCCCCGAACGATCGGCCGCTCGGCGCGGAACCAGACCGCGGCCGGGCCGGGCTTGCCCCATTCGCCGCGCGCGATCACGGCCGACATGCCCGAGCCGAAGCCATGGCTGGGCCCAAAGCCTGCGGTTGAAGGCGCGTTCTCCGCCGGCGGCGCAATGTCGAGCGGTCGAAAGCCGCCATGCTCCGGCAGATCGAGGGGCTCGTCGCGCAGCTTGAGCACGCTCGCGCGCACGCACTCCTTGCCGTCCGCCAGAAGGCGGACCTGCAGCAGCTGGATCTTCCGGCCTTCGCGGACGACCTCGGTTTCGATGTCCAGCGTGGCGACCGGCACGGGCCGCAGGAGATCAACGGTCAGGCGGGCCACCCGCATCGGCCGGGCCGAGGGAAAGGCTTCAGCCGCGCGAGCCACCAGCGCCGTCGGCGCTCCGCCGTGCTGCATGGTGGGATCCCAGGGCCCGGCCGCGAACGGCGTGGCTGTCGCCCGCGGTCCGGCGACCTCGAAGACGTACTGTTCGCTCAAGATTCGCCCTCCAGGCCGCTGTCGCGTCCTGTGAGCGCTTTGCCGCGAGGGAAATCAACGCCCGTGCGTCGGCCTCGTCCCCGACCCTTCCGCTGCGTCGGCGGTTGAAAGCCTCGCGCCGGCGGGGCATGGATGTCGCCGAACAAGTGTTTGAGGGAGCTGCGCCATGAGCAAGGAAGTTGATTTCAAGGACCTGCCGAGCCTCGCCGGGCAGGAGATCGGCGTGTCGGACTGGCACGAGATCACCCAGGAGCGTGTGAACCAGTTCGCCGAGGCGACCGGCGACCATCAGTGGATCCACGTCGACGTTGAGCGGGCGAACCGCGAGATGGGCGGCCCGATCGCCCACGGCTACCTGACGCTGTCGCTGATTCCGTTTCTCGGCGCCGGACTGCTGCGCGTGAAGGGCGTTACCCGCGGCATCAACTACGGCAGCGACAAGGTGCGCTTCACCAACATGGTCCGCGTCGGCAAGAAGGTGCGCATGCGCCAGAAGCTGCTGAGCGTCGAGCCGAAGGCCGGCGGCCTGCAGATGAAGAACGAATGCACCATCGAGATCGAGGGCGAGGACCGGCCGGCCTGCGTGGCCGAGACCATCTCGATCGTCTACGGCGCCTAGGCGTCCGCTGGGAATCACCGGACGAGAGCCTCACTTGCCTCGGCGGGGGAGGCTTTTTCGTTCAGGCGGCCCGCTGACGGGCCGCGCTCACGGGCGGCGGGCGAAGGCAGAAGCTGTAGTCGCCGTCGAATGGAGTCGCGTACCAGTCGGCCCGCAGGTCGGGACCGACCGCCCCGTTCCAGCCGACATGACAGTGGTCGTGATCATAGACGCGGCGGGCGTTGCGGAAGGGCCCCAACAGGGCCTCCAGGCCGGGACTGACGAACGGCAACCGAACCCGCGCCGCGCCCAAGGCTCGCGCGGAACCCAACAGCGTGCGGATCAGCGCCGGCGCAGCAGCCGCTTCGACCTCCCGCGCGGCGATGACGTCGATGATCTCAAGCGCTGGCCGCTCGACCTCTGAGCCCTTCGAGAAGAAGGCCATCAAATAGCCGGCCAGACCGTTGTCGTCGGAGAAGGTCAGCAGGATCGGCGGTCGGGTCAGATCGGGGTCGCCGCAGCGCCATCGCAGGGTCGCCGCGTCGCGCCGGGCGAGCATCCGGCCGTCTCGCCGCAGTCGCTCCCACAGACCATCGAAGCGCTCGTCGATCTGATCGAGGTGCAGTTCGTCGACGCCGGGTTCGTGGCGGCCGACCACGCCGGTCCAGACCCGGTCACTGGCGAACCGCTCGCCGCGGGCGCGTGAAAGGGAATCGCCGGTCAGGCCGTGCGCCCAGCGCAGCGCACGTTCGCTGATCACCCCTGGCCAGTCCGTCCGCCAGACATACTTCACCCGGCTCAGACCTTCCGGCCACGGCTGCATGTCGAAGCCCTGGTAGATCGGCGCCGACCGGGTGTTGGCATTGAAGGTGTAGCGGACGATCGCGCCCTGGTCGGCGAACCGCCGCAGCAGGTCACGACTGCTCCCACGGACCTCCGGATGCACCAGCAGCGTGTGGAGCGACGCGCCGGCGAAGGTCTCGCCGCGATAGTCGAAAGCCTGCAGGAAGTTGCCGAGGAATCCGCGCACCTCGCCCGTCGGGGTTTCGCGAACCCATCCGGCCGGCGTCTCGTCGCTGTAGCCGACGCCCGGCGCGCCCTCGGTCAGCCAGCGCCAGCCCTCGGGGCTTCGCTTGAACCACCACGCCCAGTCGCAGAGAGCCTTCACCGCGTCGCAGTCAGCGAGGGTGAACGGTCTCACCCTGTCGGTCATATCGGGCCACTCCGCGGATCCATGGCCCGAGGAATGCAATCACGAGGCCAGCAAAGCCTTGCGCGACAAGCTGTCGCGACCCGATTTGGGTCGGCTGGCGGGGGCGACCTCGCAGGGGGAGTTCGCGGATCTGATGGCGGGAAGCGGCCGGGCTCGCCGGCCCGGCCGCCCTTGGGTCAGCGGTCGAACGATCTCGGCTCGTCGAGGCGGCGTTCGAAGTCGCTGATCTCCGCCTCCGCCTTGTCCTTCGCGTAGCCGTAGCGTTCCTGGATCTTGCCGGCCAGTTGGTCGCGCTTGCCCGCGATGACGGTCAGGTCGTCGTCAGTGAGCTTGCCCCACTGCTCTTTCACCTTGCCCGAGAACTGCTTCCATTCGCCTTCGACACGGTCCCACATGGGTCGCTCTCCTTCGGTTGGTGTTCCGAAGCGAGAACCCCGCGTGATCGGTCACGGTTCCGAATGAACGCCCACGGCGGCGGCCGGCGAGCCGACAAGCGGAACCGCTGCGGTCTGTAGGCCGGCCGGCATCAGGCCGTCGATCATGGCCACGGTTTCGCGCACGAAACGGGCGTGGGTGACGATTCCGATCTCCAGCCGCTCACCGGAAAGCTCGACCTGTTGCGTGAGGATGCCGGCCACGAACTGGACTTCCCGCGCCTCCGTCGCGCCCGGCCGGCGGCGCGCGCCCTCGGCCATGAACACCGGACCGCCCGAATTGCCCGGGAAGACGCTGAAGTCGAGCAGGAAGGTCGGGAAGACGTCGGACGGCGCCAACGGATAGGACGCCACGCGCCCGGCGCGCAGGATCGGGAAGCCCGCCTGGTTGGCCGACAGCCCACGCGGGAAGCCGAGCGCCATCATCTCGTCCCCAGGGCCGAGCGCGACGCTGTTGAAGGTCTCGTCCTCGGCCAGCCAGGACAGTGGAATAGCGGCGCGCGCGAACTCCTCTGGAGCCTTGATGACGATGGCGGCGATGTCGCGGGTCGGATGCCGGGTCCACTTCGGAGCCCGGGCGTCGTCGCGGATGACCAACGGCTGAGGATCATACCGCCAGCCACCGTCGGAACCCTGCACGCGGTAGCCGATCCGCGCCGAGATGGCCGGCATTCGGTCCAGCACATGGGCGGCCGTGACCAGCACGGTGCGCGGTTTGCCGTCGGGGGTGGGCGACTCGATCAGGAAGCCGGTGCCGACGGTGCGCGTGCCGTCGCCCAGCGGTTGCTCAAGCTGCACAGTGGCCTTGATCAGGTCGACGGAAAGGTCCCAGGCCATGACGCCCCTAGAAGCCGGCGGTGCTTGCGGGCCTTCTGGCCCCTTCTGATGATGCGTCCTCATTTGACCGGAACCGCTGCGCCGCACAAGCTGACGCTCTGCCGCACGCTCGGAGAGTTGATTCATGAACCGGCGCGAACTGATGGTGGGCGCAGCCGCGACCGCCGCATCGACCTCACTCGCCTCAGGAAGCGCCATGTCCGCCACCGCCAAGCCCATTCCGCCCGTCGCTCGCAAGGAGCCCAAGCGCATCGAGCAGCTGGGCCGTGTTCGGGTCGACGACTATGCCTGGATGAAGGACGACAACTGGCAGAAGGTCCTGCGCGACCCGACGCTGATCAAGGCGGACGTCAAGGAGCACCTCACCGCCGAGAACGCCTACACCAAGGCCATGCTGGCCTCGACCGAGCCCCTGCAGGCGACGATGTTCGAGGAGATGAAGGGGCGCATCAAGGAAGACGACGCCTCCGTGCCCGACGCAGACGGCGCCTGGGAATACTACACCCGCTTCGAAAAGGGCGCGCAGCACCCGATCCATGCGCGGCGGCCGAGAGGCAAGGCCGACGGTGAAGTCATTCTGCTCGACGAGGAGGCCGAGTCGAAGGGCAAGGCCTTCTATCAGGTCGGCTCGGCGAGCCACACGGCCGACCACGCGCGCTACGGCTGGATGGTCGATGAGCAGGGCTCGGAGGTCTACCGCCTGCACGTCAAGGACATCGCCACGGGCGAGGCCGTGGGCGAGCCGGTCGAGAGCGTCGCGGAGTTCGCCTTCTCGCCGGACAGCCGGTGGATCTTCTGGACCCTGCGCGACGACAACGGCCGTCCGGCGAAGATCTTCCGCCGCCCCATCGGCGGCGCGGCCAAGGACGACGTCCTTGTCTACGACGAGCCGGACGAGGGCTTCTTCATCGGGGCCGGCGTCACTCAGTCCCGCAAGTGGATCGTCATCGGCTGCGGCAACCAGGACAGCAGCGAGGCCTGGCTGATCCCGGCGTCCGACCCAACCGCCGCGCCCGTGCTGGTCGAAAAGCGTCAGGTCGGCGTGCGCTACGATCTCGACCACTGGAACGACCACTTCGTGATCCGCACCAACGCCGATGGCGCGGTCGACTTCAAACTGGTCACCACGCCGGAGGACAAGCCGGGCAAGGCCAACTGGAAGGACTGGATCGCCTTCAAGCCGGGCAACCTGATCCTGGGCACGACGGCCTTCCGCGACCACTTCGTCCGGCTTGAGAAGGTCGATGCGCTCAACCGCATCGTAATCACCGCGAGAGACGGCGCCGAACATGCCATTGACTTCGATGAGCAGGCCTACGCCCTCGGCCTCGACGGCGGGTACGAGTACGACACCGCCACGGTCCGCTTCACCTACACCTCGATGACCACGCCCCGGCAGTGGTTCGACTACGACATGGCCACCCGCAAGCGAACCCTGCGCAAGACGCAGGAGATTCCGTCTGGCCACGATCCGGCGAAGTACGAGACGCGGCGGCTGAACGCCAAGGCCGCCGACGGCGCCGAGGTGCCGATCTTCGTGCTGATGAAGAAGGGAACGAAGCTGGACGGGTCAGCGCCGCTGCTTCTGTACGGCTACGGCAGCTACGGCATCTCGCAGGAGCCCAACTTCTCGATCCGCAACCTCAGTCTGGTCGACCGCGGCTGGATCTGGGCCACGGCCTGCCCGCGCGGCGGCGCCGAGAAGGGGTGGAGCTGGTTCCTGGACGGCAAGAAGTTCAAGAAGAAGAACACCTTCACCGACTTCATCGCCTGCGCCGAGCACTTGCACGCCCACGGATACGGCAAGCCGCCCACGACGGTCGCCTACGGCGGCTCGGCGGGCGGGCTACTGATGGGCGCGATCGCCAACATTCGGCCCGACCTCTGGGCCGGGATCATCGCGGCGGTGCCGTTCGTCGACGTCATCAACACCATGAGCGACACCTCGCTGCCGCTGACGCCGCCCGAGTGGCCCGAGTGGGGCAATCCGCTCGAGGATCCCGAGGCCTACGACTACATGCTGAGCTACAGCCCCTATGACCAGATCGGCGCCAAGCCATACCCGGCGATCCTGGCCACCGGCGGGCTCAGCGATCCCCGCGTCACCTACTGGGAGCCGGAGAAGTGGGTGGCGAAGCTGCGTCCCGCCTCGACCAGCGGCAACCCGGTGCTGCTGAAGATCAACATGGAGGCCGGCCACGGCGGCGCCTCGGGGCGGTTCGACTTCCTCAAGGAGATCGCGCTCGACTACGCTTTCGCGGTCTGGGCGGTGGAGCGGGGATGGGAGACGGCGTGATCCTTCGGCCGGCGACAGCGGACGACGCGCCGGCGCTGGCCGCCATCTACGGCGACGCCTGCCTGCACGGGTCCGGCACCTTCGAGGAAGCGCCGCCGTCGCCGGACACGATGGCCGCCCGCCTCGCCGCCATCCAGGACAAGGGATTGCCCTACTACGTGGCCGAGGTGAACGGCGTGGTGTCGGCCTATGCCTATGCTTCACCGTTCCGGCCCCGAACGGGCTATCGCTACACCGCCGAGGACAGCGTCTACGTCGCCCCCTCGGCCAAGGGCCAGGGCCTGGGACGGTTGCTGCTCACCCGTGTGATCGCCGACTGCGAGGCGATGCGGCTGCGGCAGCTGATCGCCGTCATTGGCGGGTCGGAGAACGCCGCGTCGATCGCCCTGCACAAGTCCCTTGGCTTCGAGATCAAGGGCGTCATGACCGGGGTCGGCTTCAAGCTGGGCCGCTGGATGGACATTGTCATGATGCAGCGATCGCTCAACGGCGGCGTGGAGACGACGCCGAGCGCGCCAGGCTTGCCGCTGGGCGGCGGCTAGGCGGCGCCTCCCTCGCGAGCCGCCCCCCGACGTGATCGGGAGCACGCATCACCCACAGCCATTGCCCCTCGCCCTCGCCGTCCCTAGGTTCGGCCCCATGCAGGCCCTGCGCACGCTTCTGCTGATCCTGATCGCGGCGACCTTCGCCGTCGGCGGGACGGCGCGCGCCATGCCCCTGCCCGCCTCCGCCGCGGAACCGCCCTGCCACGAGGCGCCGGCGTCGCGGGACAAGTCGGCCCCGGCCCAGTCAGCCGTGAACTGCTGCATCGGCTGCATGCCCGCGCCCGGCGAAACGCCGGTGCTGCTCGCGATCTCGCCCGCCGAGCCCGCCGCCTACGCCGTGGTGGCGACAGCCGCCGACGGTCTGATCACCTCTCCGGACCCTGATCCTCCGCGCGCCCGCGCCTGACGTCGCAGAACCCGCTACATTCGACCTCAGACAGGGAGGGTCATATGACCTCCATCCTCCGCGCGCGCCTGTTGGCGTCCGCAACTCTTGCCGCGAGCCTCGCGCTCGCCGCCCCGGCCTTCGCTCAGGACCACGACCACCACGACATGACGCCCCCGGCTGGGGCGGTCGCCACGCCCCCGGCCGCCGAGGAGTCCATGGAGATGGACGAGCACGGCATGACCAGCCCGCTCGGCGACTACGCGATGAATCGCGACGCCAGCGGCACCAGCTGGCAACCCGACGTCGCGCCGCACGGCGGGCTGCACGCGATGAACGGCGACTGGATGCTGATGGGTCACGCGCTCATCAACGGTGTCTGGTCGACTCAGGAGGGGCCGCGCGGCGACGAGCGCGCCTTCGCCGCCGGCATGGTCATGGCGACGGCCACCCGCGACCTCGGTCCAGGCAAGCTGCAGCTCAAGGCCATGCTCAGTCCCGATCCGCTGATGGGCGCCGAGGGCTATCCGCTGCTGCTGGCGGCGGGCGAGAGCGCCGACGGCGTCGACCCCCTGATCGACCGCCAGCACCCGCATGACCTCTTCATGGAACTGGCCGCCAGCTACAGCCTGCCGCTGGGCGAAGGACGAAGCGTCTACCTCTACGGCGGTCTGCCCGGCGAGCCCGCGTTCGGCCCGCCGGCCTTCATGCACCGGCCGGCGGCGATCGACAGCCCCGAGGCGCCGATCACCCACCACTGGCTGGACAGCACCCACATCACCTTCGGCGTTCTGACGGCCGGCTACGTCGGCGGCGCCTGGAAGGTCGAGGCCTCGGCCTTCCGCGGCCGCGAGCCGGACGAGGAGCGCTGGGACATCGAGAGCGGCGAGCTCGATTCACGCTCGGTCCGCTTCAGCGTCAATCCGACGGAGAACTGGGCGCTGCAGGCCAGCTGGGCGGAGATTGTCAGCCCCGAGGCGCTGGAGCCCCACCACGACGAGGAGCGGGTGTCGCTGAGCGCCCTCTACGCACGACGGGTCGGCTCCGCCGGGCTGGCCTCGGCCACCTTCGCCTGGGCTCGTAAGGAAAAGAAACCGGATAACCTCGAGCTGGACGCCTGGCTCGTCGAGGCCGCCTGGCAGGTCGATGATCGCTGGACCGTCTTTACCCGCGCCGAGCAGATCGACACCGACGAGCTCTCCGGCCACGGCCACGGCCCGGTCTACACGGTGCGCAAGCTGTCGGTCGGCGCCGTTCACGACTGGCGTCTGTCGGACAGCGTCAAGCTCGGCGTGGGCGCGCTGGTCAACGGCTTCGACATCCCCTCGCCCCTGTCCGCCAGCTACGGAGACGCGGGCGGCGGCATGGCGTTCGTGCGGCTGAAGATCGGCTAGGCGCCCAGCGCCTTGGCCAGGGCGGCGGCGTCGCAGGGCTTGCGCGGCCCGGTGACGCCGTCGAGCCTCTACGACCGGCAGGCGGCGATGGCAGGTCAGTCAGATTGGCGCAGGCCGGCTCGCGGGGCGGGGCGGTCCGGAACCGTTTCCGTCGGGGATGGAGAATTGGCTGGGGAACTAGGACTCGAACCTAGAATGACGGTACCAAAAACCGCAGTGTTACCATTACACCATTCCCCAGCAGGAACGGCGGAGCCGGACGAAGCGGCTCGCGAGAGGCGGGTCAGATAGCGCAGCCGACGGCGCGATGCAACGCGGTTTCAATAGTGTTTTTTCATCGCTTGCGGGGTCGCCGACTCCCCCCTATAAGGCGCGCTCCCAAGTCGGAGTGTAGCTCAGTCTGGTAGAGCACCGTGTTCGGGACGCGGGGGTCGCAGGTTCGAATCCTGCCACTCCGACCATTCTTCCCCGCGATCGAAAAACCAACACGGACAACGAATTGTCGGCCAGTGTTGCCGTCAGTTCATTTGACCGCGACGCGGGCCGGTATAGCGTGTGCCGGATTTCCATCCGGGGTTCCCGATGAAGCAGTTCTTTTTGACCATGGCCGGCGTGTTCGCGGGTCTGTTCGTGTTCTTCGTGGTCGTGCCGTTCATCCTGATCATGTCGATCGTGGCGAGCGCCCAGCCGAAGGACACCACGCCCGCCGTGGCCGTGCTGCAGCTCGACCTGCGCGAAGGGCTGACCGACCAGGATCCGGAAAACCCCTTCGCCATGTTCGGCGGCTCCGGCATGTCGGTCATCTCGGTCATCGAGGCGCTTCGGCACGCCGAGACCGACGACAAGGTGAAGGCCGTGTTCGTGCGCCTGCCGGAGGGCGGCATGGCGCCGGCCGCGGCCGACGAGCTGCGTCAGGCCTTCCTGCGCTTCCGCAAGAGCGGCAAGACCATCTGGTCGCACAGCCAGGGCCTGTATCCGTCCGGCGTGGTCACCTCGACCTACATGCTGGGCGCGGCCAGCGACCAGCTGTGGATGCAGCCGGACAGCAGCTTCCAGGCCACGGGCTTCGCGGTGGAAGACATGTTCTTCAAGAGGCTGTTCGAGAAGTACGGCGTGAAGGCCGAGTTCGAACAGCGCCGCGAGTACAAGAACGCCGTCAATCCCTACCTGTTCGACAACTACACCCCGGCCCACAAGGAGTCGGAGCTGTCGTGGATGACCTCCATCTACCGGACGGCCGTCCTGACCGCGGCGATCGACCGCCGGAAGGAGCCGATCGCCTTCGCCCGCGTCTTCGAGGCTGGTCCCTATTCGGCCGAGGACGCGAAGGCCAAGGGGCTGATCGACGGCGTGGGTCAGGTGCGCGACACCGCCGACGCCCTGCTCAAGAAGGCCGGCAAGAAGGCCCAACTGGTCGACTTCTATGACTACATGTCGACCGTGCGCCGCGAGGCCAAGGCCGGCTCGGCCCTGGGCGGCAAGCCTGCGATCGCGGTGATCGGCGCCGAAGGGCCGATCATGACCGGCACGGGCGGCGGCGGGAATCCGTTCAGCGGCGATTCCACCGTCTGGTCCGACGACGTGGCCGACTCCTTCTACAAGGCGATCGAGGACAAGGATGTGAAGGCCATCGTCTTCCGCGTCTCCTCGCCGGGCGGGTCCGACACGGCCTCCGAGCAGATTCTGGCCGCCGTGCGCGCGGCAAAGAAGGCCGGCAAGCCGGTGGTGGTCAGCATGGGGACCTATGCGGCTTCGGGAGGCTACTGGATCTCGTCGGACGCCAGCGAGATCGTCGCCCAGCCGACGACCCTCACCGGCTCGATCGGCGTCTACGGCGGCAAGTTCGTGCTCGGCGAGGCCCTGGGCCGCTTCGGCGTCGACGTGCGTCAGACGGCGGTCGGCGGCGAGTACGCCAGCGCCTTCGGGACCGGAGAGACCTTCAATCCGACCCAGCGGGCCGCGTTCGCCGGCTGGATGGATCGGATCTACGAGGGCTTCGTGAAGCGCGTCTCCGAGGGACGTGACATCCCGGCCGACCGCGTGCGCCAGATCGCCAAGGGGCGCGTCTGGACCGGCGTCCAGGCCCGACAGCTGAAGCTGGTGGACCAGATCGGCGGCTATTACGAAGCCATCGAGCGCGCCAAGGCGCTGGCCAAGGTGAAGGGCGAGGTCCGCATCAAGCACGTCGGCGCATCCGACTCGCCGTTCGAGGCCTTCGAGAAGATGTTCGGCGTCAGCTCGACCTCGATCCGCACCGTGGCCGCCGCGGGATGGATCCTGGGCGATCCGCGCGCCGAGGCGGTGATGGATGAACTGGCGACCGCTCGGCTGCGCGAGCGGGGCGCCACGGTGCTGGCGCCGACCCCGGTCCGCTAGGCGGCGTCGTCAGGCCGTTCGATCAACCCCGCTTCGGCGAGGATGTCGGTCATCGGCTTGAGTCCCGCGCCATAGCGCCGCCAGCGGCCGACCGATCGGCCGTGAACCGGCTCTCGTACCTGGACCGCGCTGGCCGTGGCGACCGGCGCGGCGTTGTGCTGGAAGTCCAGGACGGCGTCGTCCCAGTCGAGGCCCAGCCAGCCCAGGAGGCGGCGCATCTGCCCCTCAGGGTCGGCGACGACGTCCTCGTAGGCGACCTCGGTGAACCGATCGGCCGGCAGGGTGCGCCGCCAGTTGGCGATCAGGGCGTCGAAGTCGACATAGAACCGCGCCGTGTCGGCCAGGTCATAGACCCAGTCATAGTAGGCGAAGGCGCCGGCGAAGATCTGGCGGAACACCGACAGGCAGCTGTCGACGGGGTCGCGACGCAGGCAGATCATCCGCGCGTTCGGCAGCGCCCGGTTGATTAGCCCGGCATAGAGAAAGTTCAGCGGCGTCTTGTCGATGAAATGAACGCCGCCCGAGGTACTGGCGCGGATCGCCGAGACATAGGCCTGTCCCAGTCGGGTCATGTCGGCGCGTGCGGAGGCGGCGGTGAGCGTCTCGCCATCGATCAGCCCCTTCGTCGGCGCGCCGGCCAGGCGCCGGGTCAGCAGGGCGAAGTCCATCGGCTCGCCGGCCGAGGCGATCGCCGGATGGCTGGTTAGCATCCGCTCGACCAGGGTGGTGCCGCTGCGCGGCAGACCGAACACGAAGATCGGGTCCGGGGCGGCGTACCCCTCGCCCGGACCGCGAGCGAGGCCGACCGTCGCGGCCGCGGAAAAGACCCCCCGCCGCCAGTCGTCCAGCCCGGACACCCGACGGCGGCGTGCGCTCTTGGCCTTGATCAGCCAGTCGAGAGCGGCGCGCGGTTCGCCCAGATCCTCCCAGCTCTTGGCCAGGGCATGACCGATCTGCAGCCGGCGCTCCGGGTCGTCGCCGACGGCGTTGAAGAGCCGCTCCAGCTCGGGGACGGCGTTCGCCTCGGCCGTCTGGGTCTGGAGCCGGACCAGGGCGGACCAGGCGCGGTCGTTGTCCGGATCCTGCGCCACGCAGGCGCGCCAGGCCCGACCGGCGGCCTCGAAATCGCCCAGGAACTGCTCGGCCCAGCCCAGATTCAGCAGAAAGCCCGCGTTGGCCGGCTCCAGAGCGACGGCGCGGCGGAAGCACTCGGCCGCGAGGTCCTGGCGGTTGCCGCGACTGAGGATCACGCCGAGCCGATCCAGTGACGACGCGTCGGCCACGCCGGCGGCCAGGGCGCGGCGCGCCGCCGCGACGGCGTCCGGCAAGCGGTTGAGGCCGTTGAGGCAAAAGGCCAGCTCGACGAGATGGGAGGAATCGCCGGGCTCGAGGATCGAGGCGCGATGGAAGAGCTGAGCCGCCTTGTCGAAGGTGCGGTGATCGCGCGCGATCCGGCCCATCAAGGCATAGGGCCAGGCGGCGGCTGGTTCGTTCCGAAGAACGGTCATGCAGACGCCGTGCGCCTCAGCGTACCGCTTCTGCTGGAAGTGCCGTTCGGCCTGATCCCGGGGAGACGCATCGTGCGACATGCGCTCGGGCGTAACGCGCGGCCGCGCAAAAGAAAAGGGCGGCGGGATCGCTCCCGCCGCCCCATTCCCGGATTGAGCTAGGCTCTTACCACTTGCGCGAGACGTTCACGAACCAGCTGCGGCCGATCAGGTCGTACTGGTTGAGCGCCGCGGTGCCGATCCGGAACTGGCCGGCCGACTGCGACGGAGCCGCTTCGTCGAACACGTTGTTCACGCCGGCCACGACGGTCCAGTCGTCCATCCGCTTGCGGACGGAGAGGTCGTGATAGGCGGTGAACTCGGTGTACTGCTTGTAGTAGACGAACTGGCCGTAACGGGTGCTCGAGAACACGTCGCCGCCGTACGTCTCGGTGTCCGAGCCCTTGCCGATCAGGTCGGTCGACCAGTTGATCGTCCAGTCGCCGCGATCGAAGCGGGCGTTCAGCTGACCGGTGAAGTCCGGACCGTCGTAAGTGTTGGTGGTGCCGTTGAAGTCGTCGACACCCGTGCCGGCCTGAAGTTCGGTCACGTCATGCAGCTGCCAGGTGAACTGACCGTCCAGGGTGAGGCGACCGAAGTCAAACTCATGCTGGTAGCGGTAGGTCAGGTCGATGCCGCGGTTAATCTGCGAGGCGATGTTGGTGTAGTTGTCATGAACTTCGGTGATGCCGAAGTTGATGCCCGCGTCGCCACGCGTGAACTGCGTGCAGAAGAAGTTGGTCGGGTAGGAGGTGCGCGAGTAGCACTGCTCCAGGATGTTCGCCGAGCCGAAGCGGGTGACTTCGTCGTTCACTTCGATGTCGAAGTAGTCAACGGCCACGCTCAGGTCGATGAAGCTGGGGGTCCAGATCACGCCCAGGGTGTAGGCCTTCGACTCTTCAGCCTTCAGGCCCGTGCCGCCGCCTTGGTAGATCAGCGCCGAACCGTTGGTGCCGCCCGTGAAGCCCATCGGAACTTCCATGGCGCAGTTGGCCTGGAGGATCGGATCGGTGCTGTTTTCCCAACGGATGCAGGGGTCGATGTTGGTTTGGCTAAGGAAGCCGGTCTGGTCGCCCAGGTTCTGTTCGTACAGCGACGGCGCGCGGAACGAGGTGCCGTAGGTCGCGCGGAGGCGGAGCGCCGGAACGATCTGCCAGTTCGCACCGATCTTGTAGGTGCTGTTCGAGCCGTAGCTGTCGTAGTCGGTGTAGCGGCCCGACAGCGACAGATCGAGGCTTTCGATGCCCGGCATGCCCTTGGCGACCGGGATCGCCAGTTCGCCGAAGACTTCCTTGACGGTGTCGTCGCCGACGGTCTCACGCGAGGAGGTCAGGCCCCAGATGTTGTAGTTGCGCGAGGTTTCGCCCGGCTGGTCGTTGATCTCTTCCTGGCGCCATTGGAAGCCGAGGGCGACGCCCAGCGGACCGGCAGGCAGTTCGAACAGGTCGCCGGAGATGCTGCCTTCGATCAGGTTCTGATCGTAGGTCGTCGTGCCGGTTTCCTTGGCGAACAGGAAGGCGCGTTCGGCGGCCGTGAAGTCGCCGCTGATGACGCGCGAGCTGTACCAGGGGATGCCGCCGGCCGGGAGGGTCGAGCAGTCGCCGCCAGGCAGACCATCGGAGATCGTGATCGCGGCGTTGTTGCAGGCCACGTTGAAGGCGGTCGCCGCGACGACGCGGTCATTATAGACGATGTCGCCGGTGTATTCGCCGTCCGAGCGCGAGAACTGGTAGTACAGGTCCCAGTCCCAATCGGACAGGAAGCCGGCGCCGAAGGTGCCGCGCAGACCGATCACGCCACGGAGGTAATCGACGTCCTGCGTGAAGGTGTACGGGATGGCGATGATCGGCCGCATGTAGCCAAAGCCGGTCAGACCCGTCATCGCGAAGATCGCGTTGTTGGGGTTGTCGTCCTTGACGGCCGGGAACAGCTGGCGAACGCTGACCTGTTCGGAGTCGCGGTTGTTGAACAGGAACTCGGCGTACAGTTCGGTCGACGGCGTGATGTCGAAGCCGAAGTTGCCCGACACGGTCGTGCGCTTCACCGGGCTGATGACAGTGCGCTTGTCCGAGTAGGGGCTGTCGTAGTTGGAGTACGGGAACGATTCCGGGAAGCCGACGCGGGCCGCGCGGATCAGGTCCGGCGCCAGCGCCCCGAAGGCGCCGGCCGACGGCTGCGTGCCGGCCGTGGTCGGGTAGGTGATGCCCGCCTCACGGTACTGGAAGAAGCCGCCGAAGAACTGCGGGTAGTCGAACACGTTGTTGATGACGTTGTAGCACTTGTAGTTGCCGTCGAGGCCCAGGTAGTCGACCCGGGCGCCGGTGGTGGCGCTGTACAGGTAGTCTTCCGAGCACTGCAGCTCGTCGCGGTCGCCGCGGGTCAGAGCCTTCTGTTCGGAATAGTCGACGGCGACGTTGAAGTAGCCGCGGTCGAAGGTGGTGCCCCACACGCCGTTGACGCGGAAGAACTCGCCGCCCGGCTCTTCGCCCGTGCGGTAGAAGGCGCTGACTTCACCGCCGTCCAGGTTCGACTTGGTGATGATGTTCACGACGCCGGCGACGGCGTCGGAGCCGTAGATCGAGGAGGCGCCGTCCTTCAGGATTTCGACGCGTTCGATCTGCGATTGCGGGATGACGTTCAGGTCGACCGGGCCGACCGTGCCGCGCACGCCCGCCGGACCGACGCGACGGCCGTTCAGCAGGACGAGGGTGCGGTTGGCGCCGAGGCCGCGCAGCGAGATCGTGTTCACGCCCGGGCCGCCGTCGACGACGAAGCCGGTCAGCATGTTGTTCACCTGGAACGAACCGCTGGCGAGCGTGGACTGCTGGAGGATCTCGGTCGTGTCGACGAGACCTTCGAGGGTCGAGGACTCGGCCGTGATGACCTGGATCGGCGCCGGGCTGGTGAATTCGGTGCGCTTGATGCGCGAGCCGGTCACCACCAGCGCTTCAACTTCGGTGTCGTCCTCTTCGTCGTCCGACGACGTCGTGGCGGGCGCCGGCGCGGTTTGCGCCCACGAGACGGCGGGCGTCGCGACGGCGAGCGCGGCGGCGAAGCCGGCGATCACGGTCGTGCCCAGCAGTAACTTGCGATCAAGCATTCTTATAGGTCCCCAGTAACCCGATGATCCTGCGGCCCATAAGCGAGCCGCTCACGGGACGCAGTCCCGCGCGGTAGGGCGAACCTAACAGCTTCACGACAAGCGACAACATCGATGACGGTTTTTCAGCGCCTCGCCGTGGATGCGTTACAATCTCGCCACAGTTTCAAGCCTCGCGGGCAAAGTCCGCCCCAATTCCCCTCTTGCGGGCGACGAACAGGATTCGCTTGGCGAACCGGGATCAGCAGTTAGATTGACCGCCGACCGCCGATTGTCGGCGGCGCCCTGCCCCCGGACGCCTCTCACGAGGCGATTGATTCCCGCGAGGGCGGAGCGAAAACCACGCATGAGGCCACCGTGAAGCCGCTTTTCCGCTCAATTTGCCTCGTCGTCGCGACGGCCGCCCTCGTGGGCGGCGCCATCGCGACCCCGAGCTTCGCCCGACAGGCCGGCGCGCCCGCGACATCCGGCGCGCCGCGTCCCCCTACCGCCGAAGAGTACGGCCGCGAACCGGCGATCCAGGGCGTCTCCCTGTCGCCGGACGGCAAGTACATCGCCGCGATCGTGTCCGCCCCCGGCCAGGACAATCAGATCGCCGTCTGGAACACGGCGAACACCAGCGCCGCGCCGTCGCGAATCGGCTGCGGGCCGCGCAACACCTGCATGAGCGTGAGCTTCCTCAAGTCCGACAGGCTCGCGGTGCAGGTGCGCCAGACCTACACCGAGGGCATCAGGAAGACTCACCTCTTCCGCCTGATGATCACCGACCTCACCGGCAGCCAGTGGCGCAACGCCGAGGGCGGCACCGATCAATCGGTCTTCGCCAACGCGGAGGTCATCGACACCTTGCCGAAGGACCCGCAGAACATCCTGATCACGGTCTACGGGCGCACTTCGGCCAACGGCTCGTTCATTCCCGATGGCGGCACCTACAAGCTGAACATCTACACCGGTCAGCGCCAGAAGGTCCGCGTCAACTCGGACAAATACTTCAACGAGCAATGGGACCTGAGCCGCGAGGTTCGCGCCCGCCAGTCGCTCGAGTTCGAGGGCGGCAACGCCTACTTCGTCCAGTGGATCCGCGAGGCCAACGGCCAGTGGAAGGAACACTTCCGCTGGTATCCGAAGGACCGCGAGGAGGCCGACATCGTCGGATTCACGACCGATCCCAACATCGTCTACGTCGCGACCAACAAGGGCCGCGACAAGGTCGGGATCTTTGAATACGACATCGCCGCCCGCCAGCTGAAGGACCTGGTCTTCGAGACCAAGTTCTTCGACGCCGGCACGGTGATCGAGTCGACCAGCGCCCGCGACGAGGGCGCGCTCCTCGGCTTCAGCTACCGCGCCGAGACCACCAAGATCTATTGGACCGACCCCGAGATCGACGCCCTGGTGAAGGGCGCCCGCAAGGCGCTGGGCGTCACCACCGTGCCCGTCCAATGGACGGACATCGCTACTGGCGAGAAGGGTCGGTTCAGCACGCCCGATGGCTTCGACGTGAACCTTTCGGACATCTCCGATGACCGGAAGATCGCCATCGTCACCAAGAGCGGGCCCAGCCAGCCGACCGAGTACTACATGCTCTCCGAGGGCAAGCTCACGTTGCTGGGCCGCGCCCGTCCGTGGATCGACGGTCGCGCGCTCGGCGACATGCGACTGGTTCAGTTCGCGGCGCGTGACGGCCTGATGGTTCCGGCCCTCCTGACCACGCCCAAGAAGGAGCTCTATGGCGCCGGCCCCTATCCCACGATCGTGGTTCCCCACGGGGGCCCGTGGGCGCGGGACAACATGAACTGGGACTTCTCCGGCTGGGTCCAGTACTTCGCCGCCCACGGCTACGCGGTCATCCAGCCGCAGTACCGTGGCTCGCGCGGCTGGGGTCAGCGCCTGTGGCGCGCCGGCGACGCCGAGTGGGGCCAGAAGATGCAGGACGACAAGGACGACGCCGCCAAATGGCTGATCGCCCAGGGCATCGCCGCTCCGGACCGCATCGCCATGCACGGCTATTCCTACGGCGGCTACGCGGCCATGGCGGCCTCGGTGCGTCCGGGCGGCATCTACCAATGCGCGGTCGCTGGAGCCGGCGTCGCGTCGCTGGAGAAATTCCGCACCCAGGCGTTGGGCAACCGCATCCAGCGGGAATACCAGCGTCCGTCGCTGGCCGGCATGTCGCCGGTCGAGCACTTCGACGAGGTGTCGATCCCGGTCTTCCTCTACCACGGTGACCGCGACACCAACGTTCCGATCGAGGAATCGGAGCGCTTCTACAACGGCCTGAGGAGCGCCGGTAAAACGGTGAAGTTCCTGCCGATCCCGGACATGGGCCACGAGGCGAACAAGTGGGGACCGGGCGATATCACGGCGGTGCTCACGGCCGTCGAGACCTATCTGCGGACCGAGTGCGGGCCGGGCGGCCTCTAGGCCCGGTCGACTTCGATCAACGACGGAAGGGCGCGGGACCGGAAGGCTCCGCGCCCTTCTTCGTTTCAGCCGGCGGTGTTGACCGTGCGCGCGAACTGGCTGGAGCGGAACACGACGTGCCGCTTGGCGAAGTTCATCTCGATCGAGTCGAAGTGACGCATCACATCGACGCCGATGAGCAGGGCCGGCGTCTTGTCCAGGCCCCAGATCCGGAAGGTGTGCAGGTCGGCGAACACGCAGGTGAGATTGCCCAGCTTCACGCCGCCCAGGCGCAGCGGCGGCACGGTCGACAACTCGCCGGCGACCAACTGGCCGGTGGCGCTGACCAGCTCGACCTGCTGCAGCCGCTCCGCCAGGATGCCCTGCCGATTGCCCAGCGCGCGGCGCAGCGCGGTATTGCCGACGGTGTTCTCCGCGCCGGAGTCGAGGAAGGCGGTCAAGGCCACGCCGCCGATCTCGGCGTCGACGATGGTCAGCTGGCCGAACCGGTGGCGGGCGGGGACGATGACGGCCTCCGGCCCCTCCGGCGCGATCCGGGTGTCCTTGCCTCGGGTCACCTGGACCGGGTCGGCGCCGGTGGCGAGGGAGAAGCGCTGGTTCTTGAAGTCCAGCGTGGCGCGGCGATGGGCCAGGACATCCACCCCGAGCAGGCCGTCGGCGGCGAGGAAGCGCCGTGGCAGCACAGGCATCCTCACCCGGCGGGACAGCAGGCCGCCGATGGCCAGCGCCTTCACCGTCACCGTGGTCGAGGGCAGCGCCCCGGCGATGCCGTGGACGATGGTCTGGCCGCTGGCGACCAGGCCGAGCGCGTCGGCGACCTCGGTCGAGAGCACCGACCGGTTGGCGCCGGTGTCGACCACGAAGCGGTAGGGGCCCGTGCCGTCGACCATGGTCTCGACCGTCATGCGCCGCACGGCGTCAAAGCCGGTGCGCACGGCGCCATCGGCTTCCGGCTGGCCCGCGTCGGACGGCGGCGGCGGCGGCAGGTCGGCGCTCGTCAGGTTCACCTGGACCAGGGACCGGCCCGGCCCGGCGGCGCAGGCGGCCAGGGGCGCGGCGGCAAGGCCCGCCAGCAGGGCGCGGCGGCTGAACGGTGGCATCATGACGTTCCCCTCCCGCCGAACGCGGATCTTGTTCCCCTAGAGGTACGCGACGGGCCGGGGGACGCAAGGGGCGCGCGGCGATGGCGGTTGCATCCGGGCCGCGCCCTTCGTAGCCATGGTCCTCGTCATGCGAGGAGCCAAACCATGACCGTCGCCGTCATCCGGACCAAGCCCGACACCCTGAACGCCGAGGTGCGGCGGTTCGCCCAGGCGCCGCTGCGGCGGACGGCTTTTCTCAACAGCGTGCCCAAGTGCGGCACGCACCTGCTGCGCAACATCGTGCGCATGTTCGTGCCGGTCGAGCAGCACTACGATCGCGAGTTCATCCAGATCCAGAATCTGGAGCAGCACAGGGCCGGGCTCGACCCGCGCCGGCCCGCGTTCAGCACCGGGCATCTGGTCTACGCCGACATAGCGGCCCTGACGACGCAACACGCGCGGCAGGTCGTGCTGGTTCGCGACCCGTACGACTACGTGCTGTCGCGGGCGCGCTTCATCTTTTCCGACGAGTTCCAGAACCCCTTGATGGAGCCGCTCAAGAAGGCCGGCACCGTCGAGCAGGTGATCAACTTCATGATCTTCGGCGTGCCGGCCAAGGCGCCGGGCGTGCGGGAGATCTTCACCGCCCACGCCGTGGCCTGGATGCACACTGGCGTCACCCTGGTGCGGTACGAAGACATCGTTCGCGAGCTCAAGCGGCTGGATACGGACGAGGCCGAGGCCTTCTTCCGCGGCCTGCTCGACGCGTTCGGCATCGACCTGCCCGGCGACTGGCGGGCGCGAGTGCTGGCGGGATCGGACCGCAAGCACAGCGCCACCGACAGCGCCGGCCTGTCCGGCGTGCCGACGTTCCCGAAGGCCCTGAGCGAGGGTCAGAAGGCGCTGGTCGACTTCGCCGCGCCCGGCTTGCGGAGCCTGCTCGGCTACGGCTGAGACGCAGGGCCAAGCCCCCTCCCCCCACGAGTCATCCCCGGCCCATGCGCGATGAGCGGTAGCGCCACGGCGCAGCATGGCGCGCGTGCAATGGGCCGTCCGCCGTGTTCAGGGGTCCTCGCGAGGGGTGCGAGGATGACGGCGCGGGCGGTCATCCAAAAGAAAAGGCGGCGGAGCCGAAGCTCCGCCGCCCAATCTTTTTCAGCTCAGGCTGCGTTTAGAAGCGCAGCTTGATGCCGCCGAACACCCGGCGACCCACCACGTCGTAGGTCGACGGATCGGTGCCCGACTGGACGTTCGGTTCGTAGACCTGCGGAGCTTCGTCGAACAGGTTGTTCACGCCGAGGCGGAACGACACGTTGTCCGAGAAGCCCCACTCGCCGGCGACGTCCCAGTACCACATCGAGTCCGGACCGGTGAACTTCTCACCCGGGAACTCGATTTCGAGACGGTTGCGCATCTCGCCGATGTAGCGGCCGCGGGCCGAGAAGCTGAAGTCGCCCACGTCCCACGTCGTGGTGATGGTGGACTTCCACTCCGGATAGCTCGTGCCGAGGCCGGCGCCGAAGTACGAAGCCGTACCGGCGAAGTCGAGTTCCGGCACGCCGGAGATCGGGTCCTGTTGCTTGAACTCCATCAGGTAGCTGATGAGGGCGTTCACGCGGACCGTGCCCCAATTGTCGAGACCCAGCCATTCCATGTCGAAGCCATAGTCGACTTGGAAGTCGATACCGCTGGCCTGCTGATGGCCGCCGTTGTCGGCCTGGAAGTTCCCGTAGCCCGTCGCCGGGTTGTAGATCCAGAGGATGTCGCCGCCGACGCGGAGGATGCCGTCACAGTTGACGTCAGCCGCGCTGTAGGTCGGGTTCGTGCCGTAGTAGTTGTAGCACGCCGCGACGATCTGGTTCGGGGTCGGGGTCAGGATCGCGTCGTCGATCTTGATGTTCCAGTAGTCGACCGTGCCGCGCAGGCGGCCCAGCCACTGGTTGTCAGAGCTCGACTGCCAGGCCAGACCGAAGGTCAGGGTCGTGCCCTGTTCCGGATCGAGCGCCGGGTTGCCGTCGAGGTCGACGCCGATCTGGCTGCCCGGGGTCTGCACGAAGCTGGCGATGGCGCCGGCCGAGATGCCGCCGTTGAAGCCGCCCGTCTGGCAGAGGGTGGTCATCTGGGCCGCGTTCGGGCCGGTCCGGGCGGCCGTCGTGACGGAGCAGGGATCGAAGTACTGCGGAGCCGAGCCGCCGCCGGAGAACAGTTCCGAGAAGTTCGGCTCGCGGACCGAGCGCTGGTAGGACGCGCGCAGACGAATCTCGTCCACAACGGCCCAGTTCAGCTCGATCTTGTACGACGGAGAGCCGCGCGAGGAGCGCGAGACGCCGCTGATGCGGTCCTCAAACTCCGACCAGCTGTAGCGGTAGCCGAGCGACAGGTCGATCGACTGCGCGAACGGCGCGTCCTTCACCAGCGGGATGAGCGCTTCGGAGAAGATGTCGTAGAAGGCGTTGGTGCCGGAGTCGGGGTTCTGGTTGTTGAAGCCCGAGATCGGACCCGCGGCCGCGCCCGGATCGAACAGGTAGTCGAAGCCACGGTATTCGCCGCCGAACACGACTTCGACGGTGCCGGCCGCGGTGTCGAACACCGGACCCGTGACGTAGCCCTGAGCGATCTGCTGCGTCATGGTCGTCGACAGCGTGGTCGAGACGGCCAGGTACTCGCGGCATTCGGCCGAGATCGGCTGACGACCGAAGATGTTGAAGCCGCCGGCGCAGATGCTCTGACCACCGTCGTTGATACCGCCAGGAGCGCTTTCGAGCAGGTTTTGCAGCTTCTGGGTGTCGAGGTTGCCGGTCTGCGTTTGGTCGATTTCAGTCCGACCTTCCGAAACGTAGGCTTCCATCGACCAGCCGGTGTCGCCCAGCGGGGCGCGCATGCCCGCCATGAACTGGACCACGGTGTTCTCGTAGACCGACTGGCGCAGGCCGAGGTCCAGCGTGCGCTGACGCATGCGGAAGGCTTCGGTCGCGCCCGCGCCGGCCAGCGCAGGGTCGTCGCCGACCCGCGAACCGAGCACGTTGGCCTTGAAAGCCGCCGGCACGAAGAAGTTGTCGTACGGAACGACGATCTGCTGCGCGATCTGCGAACCGCAGGTGACGAGCGACGACGAAACGTTGTTCGAGGCGGCGTCACAGGGGTTGCGCGTATTGACCGTCGGGAACGGGGTCGGCGCCAGCGCGGTGGTCGAGTTGTACTCGGTCCAGCCGACTTGCGAGAAGAACTCGACGCCGTTGTCCAGCTCGTAGTTGAGCTTCGACAGGAACGAGTAGCGGTCCATCGGCAGGACCAGGATGTTCACGTAGTCGAAGTTGTAGCTGTACAGGTCGGGGTACAGGGCCTGGTTGACCGTACCGTCGATCGGATACTTGTAGTTCACAACATCGAAGGCGCTGTTGAAGATACCCTTGTAGAACAGGGTGCCGTCCATGTTGAAGCCGTAGAAGCCCGACGACTGGGTGACGTTGGTCGAACCGACCGCGGTCTGCAGCGAGGCGAGCGACGGCGCGTTGGTGCCGGCCCAGAAGAAGGCGCCTTCCGGCAGGAAGGACGTGGTCGAGGTGGCGTTCTGCGAGAACGGACGCTGCGACTTGATCAGGCCTTCGCGGTAGGACCGGTCGAAGGCGAGCACCGCGTTGCCCTTGCCGTCGGCGAAGTTGCCGCCGAGAACCGCCGAAATCTGGTACTCTTCAGCGTCCCAGTACTCGGTGCTGTTGGAGTAGTTGACGCGAAGATCGAGGCCCTCGAAGTCCTTCTTCAGCTTCAGGTTCACCGCGCCGGCGATGGCGTCGGCGCCGTAGGTCGCGCCCGCGCCGCCGGTGATGACTTCGATCGAGTCGATCAGGGCCTGCGGAATGGTGTTCAGGTCGACCGTCAGGTTGTTGGCCGACACCATCGGACGACGACCGTCGACGAGGACGATGTTCCGGTTGGCGCCGAAGCCGCGAAGGTCGACGTTCGACTGACCGCCGTTGCCGGGGTTGTTCGATGTCGTCGTACCCGCCGGGTTAACCTGCGGCAGCGTGTTCAGGTAGGTGTCGAGCGTGACGTCGGCGTTGGCGACGGCCTGATCGCCGGTGACGGTCGCGATCGGGCTGTTGGCGACGTAGTCCTGGCGCGCGATGCGCGAGCCAGTGATGACGACGGCTTCGACTTCCGTCTCTTCCTGCGCGAACGCGGGACTCGCCGTCGCGAAAGCGGCGAGCGCCGTTCCGCAGATCATGGTGGACGCCAGCAGGCGGCCGCGCGTGGTTTGGAGCCTCAAGTTATTTCCCTCCGGATCAGCGCGTCCCGGAATCTCCGGAAGCGCCCCCTCTTAGTCTGGACGAAATGAACCCGGGCGCTTGGCGCACCCGGTTAGCATCGATCCTTGCGCTTGGGTCGAACAGCGGTCAACGACCATTACGGGGCCGTAATTAGAACGACGCAAGATTGTCGCACTTTGGCAACAGCGTGTTCGCGCTGAGGCAATTGCGGCGCCGATCGCCCCTCGCGGGAGCCCAGACGCGGAAAGCCGTCCCCGATTCGCCGGTTGCGCGGAATAACGCCGCTTGGGCCGAATCTACTTCACGCAAAGCCAACGGGTCCGGTGGTGGTCGACGAGGTTGTCGACCCAGCCGGTCACGCGTGGGTTCACCAGGTTCTTGTTGATGTAGAAGTAGACGGGGGCGATCGGCGCGTCCTCGAGCATCATGTGCTCGGCCTCGGCCATGTAGTCGGCGCGTTTCGCGGGATCCGGCTCATTGTCCGCCTTGGCCATCAGCGCGTCGTAGGCGGGGTTGTTGTAGTCGCCGTAGTTCTGTGGCCCGTACCACGACCGCTGCAAATCCAGGAAACTGGTCGCGTCGTTGTAGTCCGCCACCCAGGCGGCGTCGGCGACCTGGAACGAGCGCGCGCGGTAGTCCGCGTAGGCGATCTGGGTTTCCTGCTGGGCCAGGGTGACCTTCACGCCGATCGCCTTCCAGTCGGCCTGGACCGCCGGCATGTAGAGCATCGGATCGGGCGTGTTGCGGTGCTTGATCTCAAGCTTCAGCGGCCGATTCGGGCCGTATCCGGCCGCCGCCAGCAGCTTGCGCGCCTCCGCCTGGCGCCGCTCGAGCGGCCAGTCGAACCAGTAGGGCGGCTTCACGGGGCGATAGTTGGCGACCCCGGGCGGGACCATGGTCTTCGCCGGCTGCTGACCGCCGCGGAACAGCTTGTAGGTGATGAACTCGCGGTCGATGGACATCGCCAGGGCCTGGCGCACGCGCCGGTCGCGGAACGGCGGGTAGCCGGTCTTGGGGCCGTTGTTGAAGGCGATGTAGGTCGTGCCCAGATAGGTGTTCGTCCGCACGTAGCCGGGCAGCTTCGTGCGCAGGAAGGCGATCCGGTTGGACTGGATGTCGGTGTTGATGTCGAGCTCGCCGCGCTGGACGCGCCGCTCCGCCGAGATCGAATCGGTCGTCGGGTAGTAGCGGATTTCGTCGACGCACAGCTTGTCCGCGTCCCAGAAGCGCGGATTGCGGACCGCCTTCACATAGTCCCCGAGCTTCCAGTCGGCGAGCAGATACGGGCCATTGCTAACGATCTTGCCCGGCCGGATCCATGACGCGCCCTCGCGGAGCACGACATGCTTGGGCACGGGATAGAGGACGTGGTGCTTGGTCAGTTCAGGCAGGTAGGCCGCCGGATGTTCGACCTGGATCTCCAGGGTGCGGGCGTCAACCGCGCGCACGCCGAGGGTCTCCAGCGGCGCCTTGCCCTCATTGATCGGCTGGGCGCCCTTGATGAAGAAAAGAAGCGCCGCGTATTCGGACGCCGTCTTCGGATCCAGCACCCGCCGCAGCGAAAAGACGAAGTCGTCGGCGGTCACCGGAACGCCGTCGGACCAATAGGATTCCCGCAGGTGGAAGGTCCAGGTCAGGCCATCGGCGCTGACTTCCCATCGCTCCGCCACGCCGGGAATCGTTGAGCCGTCCGCCGCCGACTGGGTCAGGCCCATGAACATGTCACTCTGAATGCGGTCTTCCCAGGTGCCGGTCGAGGTGTGCGGATCGAGCGTCGCCGGCTCGGTCGTGTTGCCGATCATCAGGCAGACCTTGCCCTCCGGACAGGGCGCGCGGGACGGGCCCTTGGAGCAGCTCGCCAACGCCAGCACGGCGAGACTCGCCACGAAGACGTTGCGCAGAACGCTAGGGGCGCCTTCTATGGCGATCTGTCGGTTTCGGGAGTCGCCCATGTCAACGCTCGTCCAGGGTTTCAAGTCGCGCCTCGTTCTGGCGTCCGCCGCCGCGGCGCTGCTGGGCGGAGGCGTGGCGATGGCCGCCGACGCAGCTAAGCCGCGCGCCGCGGCGCTGCAGGCGGTGGTCGATTGCCGCAAGGTGGCTGACGCCGCCGAGCGGCTGGCCTGCTACGACGCCGCCACCGGCGCGCTGGAAACGGCCGAACGGGCGGGCGACGTCGTCGTGGTCGACCGCGCCCAGGTGCGCGAAGCGCAGCGCGCCGCCTTCGGATTCAACTTCCGCATGCCCGCCTTCCTCAGCGGCGGCGGCGGCGACGGCGCCAAGCCGGCGCCCGAGATGGACACGCTCGAATCCACCGTGACCGAGGCCCGCCAAGTGAACGGCAAGTGGTACATCGTCCTGGAGGACGGTGCGCTCTGGTACCAGACGGACAACACCTCCGTGCCGCGACCGCCGAGGAAGGGCTCCAAGGTTGTGGTCAAGCGCGCCGCGCTGGGCAGCTACTTCCTGAGCGTCGACGGCCAGCGGTCGATGCGAGCCAAGCGCGACAACTGACGAGGCGGCCGCCACGCTCAGCGATCCTTCGGATCGAGGGCGTCGCGGAGACCGTCGCCGATGAAGTTGAACGCCATCAGGGTGATGATCATCGTCAGGGACGGGAAGATCAGCAGCCAGGGCGCGATCTCCATGTCCTGGGCCCCCGCCGAGATCAGCGTGCCCAGCGAAGCCATCGGCGGCTGCACGCCCAGGCCCAGGAACGACAGGAAGCTCTCGGCGATGATGATGGCCGGAATGGTCAGCGTCACATAGACGACCACCGGTCCCAGCAGGTTGGGCACGATGTGCTTGAGGATGATCTGCCCGCCGGTCAGGCCCGCCGCCCGCGCCGCCTCGACGAACTCCTTCTGCTTCAGGGAGAGGGTCTGGCCCCGCACGATTCGCGACATGGTCAGCCACTCGACCGCCCCGATGGCGAGGAAGATCAGGAAGATGTTCTTGCCGAAGGTGACCATCAGCAGGATCACGAAGAAGATGAAAGGCAGCGAATAGAGGGTGTCGACAATGCGCATCATCACCTCGTCGACCCGTCCGCCGACATAGCCCGCCGTCGCGCCCCACAGGACGCCGATGACCAGCGAGACGCTGGTGGCGACCACCCCGATCAGCAGCGAGACGCCGAGGCCTGCGATCAGCCGGGCCAGCAGGTCGCGGCCCAGCGAGTCGGCGCCGATCAAGTGCCCGCCCACGCCGGGCGCGGCCCAGACATCCGGCTTGGTCACCGTGTCGTAGTGGAAGGGGACGAGGAAGGGGCCGACCGCGGCGATCAACACCATCAGCGCCAGCACGATCATGCCGGCCACGGCGGCCTTGTTGGACAGCAGCCGGCGACGCGCGTCGTCCCACAGGGAGCGGCCCTTGACCGCGGTCTGGAGCAATTCGGCGCGCTGCGGCGAGCCGGGGATCATCTCGGCGATGCTCACGACAGCCTCACGCGGGGATCAAGCGCCGCATAGATCATGTCGGCGATCAGGTTCAGGACGAGAATCAGCAGGGCGTAGACGATCACCATGCCCATCACGACGGTGTAGTCCCGCTGCAGGGCGCTGATGACGAAGAACTTGCCCAAGCCCGGCAGGTTGAAGATCTTCTCGACCACCAGCGAGCCGGTCAGCAGGCCGGCGGCCGCCGGGCCCAGATAGCTGACCAGCGGCAGGATGGCCGCGCGCAGCGCGTGCTTGCGGACGATGACGCTCTCCGGCAACCCCTTGGCGCGCGCCGTGCGGATGTAGTTGGAGCGCAGGACCTCGATCATCCCGGCGCGCGTCAGGCGCGAGATGATCGCGATCTGCGGCAGGGACAAAACGGTGATCGGCAGGATCAGATTGGCGATCGCCCCGCCGTTCCAGCCCGCGGTCGGCAACCAGCCAAGCTTGGAGGCGAACACCAGGACCAGCAGGGGCGCCGTCACAAAGGTCGGTATGCAGACCCCCAGGATCGCCACCGTCATGGTGAAGTAGTCGGCGATCCTGTTCTGTCTCAGCGCCGCGATGATCCCGAGGCTCATGCCGATGATCGAGGCCAGCAGGATCGAGACGCCGCCGAGAATCAAGCTGACCTTGTAGTTCTCGCCGAGGATGTCGAGGACGCTCTTGTCGCGGTACTTCAGGGAGGGTCCGAAGTCGCCCTTCACCACGCCGGCGAGGTAGCTCACGTACTGCTCGTGCAGCGGCTTATCCATGCCGAACTTGGCCATGACCGCCGCCTCGATCTGGGGGCTCAGCTGACGCTCGTTGACGAAAGGACTGCCCGGCGCCGCGCGCATCATGAAGAAGGCGACGGTGACCACGAGGAAGAGCGTGGGGATCGCCACCAGAAGACGGCGGAACAGGAAACGCAGCATTGGCGGCTCACTCGCGCGGACGGGGCCGCTAGGCGGTTGCGAAACTTCCACCCGCTCCCGATGATGTCAACGAACGCTAGCCAGGATGAACGTGCGATGACCGACTTCCGACGCGTGACCGACGATTTTTCGGTCAGCCCCCAGATCGATCTGGCCGATATCGCCACCGCGAAGGCGCAGGGCTTCACCCTGGTGATCAACAACCGCCCCGACGGCGAACAGCCCGGCCAGCCGACCTCCGCCGAGGTGGAGGCCGCCGCGCGGGCCGCGGGCCTGGACTATGTGCACATCCCGGTGGTCGGCTCGCCGACGCCCGAGCAGGTCGAGGCCAACCGCGTCGCCGTCGCCGGCGCCTCCGGTCCCGTTCTGGCCTTCTGCCGTTCGGGTACGCGGTCGATCGTCACCTGGTCCATCGGCCAAGCCATGAGCGGCGAACGCGGTCGCGGCGAGCTGACCGCGCTGGGTCGTGACGCGGGGTATGACCTGTCCGGCGTGCTGGGGAGTTAGACGACCCTCGGCAGCCACATCCCTGCGATTGTCCCGAACACGCCGAGCGCTGTGACCAGGGTCAGCAGTCCGACGACAACGGCGGCGACGAGTTTCGCCACTCGGCCGCCGCGCCAGGCCCCCATCCACAGCTCCACGCCCGCAAGCGGGACGAGGTAGCAACCGTAGGCCCAAAAGCGAACGAACGGACCGTCGAAGTCCTCGCCAATTCCCACCGGGCCTCGATTGGCGAGAATCCACGCCATCAGGCCGACCCGGAAAAACCAGACACCGCTAACAAGTACAAAGGCGCGCAACGCCCACCGTCGGTGGGCATCGAACCGGCGCGCCGCCGCGAGTCGCCAGGCGAGCAGGCCGCAGACGATGATCAGGACGGCGTTCACGGTGATTCCGGCGCGCATAGCCAGTTCGCCTGCCGTGCCTCGGGTCCAGACGAGCCCGACGCCCGCCAGGCTGGCGACTAGGGCGCAGGTCAGGAACACACGGCCGTTCCACCGATGCAGCCAAGGCGCCCGCGCCCGGATGGCCGGAACCAGTTGCAGCAAACCACCCGCGGTGATCACCACGGCAAGGGCCAGATGCGCGGCAAGCGCCAGATTGCCGACAGGCTGGCCCGACCTGTAGCCGCCGACCAGCACCTCGTTCCAGCGCTCGAAGTCGCCCTCGGCGGCGGTTCGACCGTAGAAGAGGATCACGTAGCCTACGAAGGCGAACTGACCCACGGCCGCGACGGCCCACCAGGCCAGGCCCGAAGCCTTCAGAACGCGATCGGCAATGGCCTGTGACATGCAGCTTCCTGTCCCCGGCGGCGCGGGTCGGCTAGGATTGGACGACGAGCAATATCCGCCCTTTCCCCGGCCACACATGACTGCGGCGATCAAAGACATGACCCTGGCCGACACGGCCGCGCGGGCCGAGCCGACGGTGTCGGCGGGCTACGCGCGACATCTGTTTCGGCAAGCCGTCGCGCGCGGCGTCGATGGGGCCGTGCTGGCGGCCCGGTCGGGAATTGATCCGGCTGGACTGGAGAATCCCGATACCCGCGTTCCACTCGCACGGTACGGTGCGCTGATGCAGGCCGCGAAGGCGCTGACAGGCGATCCGGCCCTTGCCTTGAAGGTCGGGGCCGAGACGGACTTCCACGAGATGTCTGTGGTCGGACTGATTTGCTACGCGGCCCAGACCATGGGTGAGGCGATGGTCGAGCTGAATCGCTTCGGCCGACTGGTGGCCCAGGTCGACGTGCCCGCCGAGGGCGAGCGGTTCCGGATCGAGCCACGCGACAACGGCCTCTGGCTGACTGACACCCGGCTGGACCCCGACTCGTTTCCCGAGCTCACCGAAGAGACCTGGGCGCGCTTCATTGGCGAGACGGCCCGGCACTTTCCCGACGCGCCCTTCGCCCGCGCCGTCCATGTCACCCACGCCGCACCGGCGCACGCGGCCGAATACGAGCGGCTGCTCGGGGCGCCGGTCACCTTCGGGTCCGCGCAGAATGCGCTGATGATTGACCCGTCCTGGCTGGACCTGCCGCTACATGCGCCTAACCGCTACGTCTTCGGGGTGCTGAGCGCCCATGCCCAGGCGCTGCTCGAAGAGCTTGAGGGGGCCGACGACGCGCGGCGACGGGTGGAGCGGCTGTTGATCCCGATCCTGCACAAGGGTGATCCGGGCATGGAGACAGTCGCGAGAGACCTTGGGATGAGCCGTCAGACCCTCTATCGCCGGCTGAAGGAGGCGGGGACGGGGTACGATGCGTTGCTCGACGATCTGCGCCGCCGGATGGCGCTGCACTACCTCGACGGGCGCAAGGTCTCTGTCGCGGAGACCGCCTACCTCGTCGGCTTTTCCGAACCGAGCGCTTTCTCACGCGCCTTCAAGCGATGGACCGGAGCCAGTCCGCGCAGGCGGCGCTAGATCCCTAACCCCCGCCTAGCGTCGTTTGCGCCTGAACCCTGGCCGCGCCCATGGCGACCGGCTCGGGCTCGCAGCTGGCCAGGACGAGTTGCGCGGTCATGAGACAGAGGAAGGCGAACGCGATCCTCTGGAACCGTTTTGACACAAAGATCGCGACGTCCTCGGCCATTCTGGCATCCTCCAACCCAAGCGAGGGACCAGAGCGCAAGAAGGGCGCCGGACCGGGCCGCGACGCGCGATCACACCCGCCTCACGGGCAAGTCGTTTGTCCGTGATCCAAATCGGACTAGTTAACACCCGTATTCGGCCGCGGGGGCGGCACAGGGACCATCGATGGCCGGAGCGTTCTGGACGTCCGATTTCTACTTCGAGGGCGGCCGCGTGAAGGTCCGCACCACGGGCGCCGATCTGGCGTTCGATCGCGCCCTCGTCGAGGAAGCCCTCGTCTGGTTCGCCTACTATGTGCCCGTTCGCGCCACGGCGGCCTGGAACCGGCTCACCCGCCCTGGCCCCAGCGTCTGGTTCGCCCCCTACAAGCCGCGGCCCTGGTATCTGGTGTGGGCCGCCGCGGCCTGGTCCGGCGCGCGGATCGCCGCCTCGCCGGAAAAGGCGGACGCGGCCATGTACTTCGAGGATTCGGCCCTCGGTTCGCCGCCGAACGCGGGGCCGGAGCCGCGCTTCAACTTTCACTGCACCGACGTCACCAAGACGCACGTCGCAAGGATGTTCGAACAGACTTTCGGCTATCCGCTGGCGGTCGACCCCGAGAGCGCGAGCGGTCCGGTCGTCGAGAAGGGCGAGGATAACGGCGTGCACGACGGCCGGATCGTCCAGGCCCCCTGCCCCGCCCTGCCCGGCAAGACCTATCAGCGCCTGATCGACAACACCTCGACGCTCCTCGGCGAAGATTATGTCGATGATCTGCGGACACCCTGCGTCGGCGGCAAGCCGGTGCTGGTCTTCATCAAGCGCCGTCACAAGACTGACCGCTTCGCCAATCACAACAGCTCCGTGACCCTGACCACAGCCGAGTCGGTGTTCTCGCCCGAGGAGATCGAGGCCATCGGCCGCTTCTGCGCGGCGATGAACCTGGACTGGGGCGGGCTGGACATCCTGCGCGACCGGGCCAGCGGCCGCCTCTACATCGTGGACGTGAACAAGACCGACATGGGACCGCCGATCGCCCTCCCCCTTCCCGCCAAGCTGACCGCCACGCGCTTGCTCGCCGACGCGTTCCGCACTCTGATAAGCGCCGGAGTCGCGGGAGGGCGCGCATGATTCCGTTCGTTCGGGAGATCAGCTTCGAATACGGAGCGTGCGACCGGCTGACCCCGCTGGTTCGTCGCGTGGTGGCCAACAATCCAGGCCCGTTCACCTACAAGGGCACCGGCACCTACATCATCGGCGGCGGAGACTCCGTGGCGGTGATCGATCCCGGGCCGGATATGGACGACCACCTGCAGGCGATCCTGAGGGCCACCGCGGGCGAGCGGATCACCCACATTTTCGTCACGCACAATCACCTCGACCATTCGCCGCTGGCCAAGCCCCTGCAAGCGCTCACCGGGGCGGTCACCTATGGCTGCCCGCTGACCGGGCCGATGGGCGAGGACTCGGACGTGCGCATGGAGGCAGGCGACGACCGCGGCTTCATCGCCGACGTCGGCGTCTGCGACGGCGGGACCTTCCATGGCGACGGCTGGACGATCGAGGCGATCGCCACGCCGGGCCATACCAGCAATCACATCTGCTACGCCCTGCATGAGGAGAACGTGCTGTTCTCGGGCGACCACATCATGGGCTGGTCGACGACGGTCATCAGTCCGCCCGACGGCGACATGGGCGACTATTTCGCCAGCCTCGATCGCATCAAGGCGCGGAACTTCAGCACCCTGTGGCCGACACACGGGCCGCCGATCACCGAGCCGGCGCCCTTCGTCCAGGCCTACATCGACCACCGCCGCAATCGCGAGGCGCAGGTCCTCGCCGCCGTCGGCCAGGGCATGAGCCGGATCAAGGCGATGGTTCCAGTGCTCTACAAGGACGTGGACCCGCGACTGCACCCGGCCGCCGCCCACTCGGTCCTGGCTCACACCATCCAGCTTGTCCGCGAGGGCCGTCTGATCTGCGACGGCCAGCCAGGGCTCGACAGCGACTACCGGCTGGCGGGCTGACCCCCATCCGTCATGGCCCGACTTGTCCGGGCCACCCATGAACACGACGGACAGGCTTTGCGTCCTTCGACACGCCGCTGCGCGGCTGCTCAGGATGACTGGGTGATAAGGCCGTCCCTCATAGTCATGCTGAGCAGCGCCGAAGGCGCGTATTGAAGCTCGCAACCAGCCTTCCGGCCCACCACGCTTGGGTGACCCGAACAAGTCGGGCCATGACGTCGAAGAGGTCGCGCTAGCTACTCAGGCTCGACAGCAGCTTGCCGACGCGGCGGCAATTGTCGCCGAGGTCGCTCTGGCCGGTGCGGCTGACCGAACGGACATCGATGCGGGCGCCGGCGCCCTGGGGCTTCACGCGGACGATGACATCGCTTTTGAGCCCATAAAGGAGGCTGGTGGCGGTGGCCTCGATGCGGCCGGCCCGGGCGTCCTCATGCACCAGCGCCAGCCCCGCCGCCGTGACCGCCGCGCGGGCGGCGGCGAAGGCCTGTTCCGGCGTGGCGTTCAGCAGCGCGGGGCGGGCCTGGGGACAGGTCTCGGCGTTGACCTCGCCCACGGGCCGGCCGGCGTAGAAGCGCGATCCAATCGGCAACACCGGCTGGGGCTCGACGAAGTTCGCATCGGGGCCGCGCAGCTTGAGCATCTCCCTGGAGAACATCAGAGGGTCGGTCCAGTCGGTGGCGACATCGGCCAACGGGGGCATGCGCTCGGCGTAGGTCTTCAGGCCGATGAAGCCCGCCCACGTCGCCGCCGTGATCAGCAGGACCAGCAGCGCCTTGCCCCACAGCCGCGAGAAGCCGCCGAACGTCGCGACAAGCAGGCCCAACACCGAGGTCAGCGCGCTGACCAGGGCGACGGCGGGCGCCCAGCCCAGCGTCGGCGTCGCGCCGTTCTGCAGGATGGCGCCGATGGCCTGGTCTGGCCCCCAGACGCCCATCTGCATGCCCGCCGCGCCGGCCAGCACCAAGGCCAGCGGCGTGAGCGCGATCACCAGCGCGATGTTCAGAAAGCCGCTCGCCCAGCCAGCCGGCTTCTTCTTCATCGCCTTGCGGCTCTTCGTATCGGCCGTCGCCGTCGCTAGCCACAGCGGCGAGTCCTCATAGGATGCCGGAGCTTCGGGCTCGCCCTTGTCCTTGCCCGATTTGCCCTTGAGCGTGGAGGGGAAGGCCAGATCGGACGCCGCCGGGGCCGCGGCGGCCGCGGCGGCAGCGGCCAGGGCCGCGCCGACTGGCGTCATGTCCGGCATGCTCGAGATCGGGGGCGGCACGTCGCCGTCGTGATCGTCGTCCGACGGCGACCAGGCGGCGACCTCGTCGACGGCGGCCTCCCCTTGTGCGCCTTCGGCGGCGGGGATCCCCGCCGGCTCGTGCGAAACGGGCTCGAACTCAGCGTCGATCACGCCGTCGGCGTCGACCTTCGCCTGTTCGGGGGACGTTTCGCGCGCGACGGTCTCGGCGACCGGTTCGGTCGCCTGTGGCGCGAGAATGGGTTCGGCTTGAGGAGGCTCTTCGGCCCCGACGGCTGCCGTGCTCGTCGGGGCCTCAGATTTTCCCGAGGGATCCTCTATCTTGGCCGGCTCAGGCGCGTGCAGCACCGGGTCGGGCGCCGCCCTTTCGGCGACCGTGGCGGTGGCGGCGGCCGCCGCCAGCACCGGCGTCGACGGCAGGACGTAGTCCTTCATCCGCTCGCGGATCACCTTCTTGTCGATCTTGCCCGTGGCGCCCAGCGGAATGTCGTCCACGAAGGCGACGTCGTCCGGCATCCACCACTTGGCGATCTTGCCTTCGAGGAAGCGCAGCATCTCTTCCTTGGTCGCCGTTTCGCCGGGCTTCAGCTTGATCAAGAGCAGCGGGCGCTCGTCCCACTTGGGGTGCAGCACGCCGATCACCGCCGCGAGCTCGACCTTGGGGTGGCCCATGGCGATGTTCTCGATATCGATGGTGCTGATCCATTCCCCGCCGGACTTGATGACGTCCTTGGCGCGGTCGGTGATCTGCATGAAGCCTTCGGGATCGATCGTGGCCACGTCGCCGGTGTCGAAGTAGCCCTGGTCGTCGAGGATGCGGCCCCCGGCGCCCTTGAAGTACTCGCGAACCACGAAGGGTCCCTTGACCAGCAGGTGGCCGAAGGTGCTGCCGTCACGCGGCAGTTCGGCGCCGGCGTCGTCGGTCAGCTTCAGATCGATGCCCAGCGGCGGGCGGCCCTGCTTGAGCTTGTACGCCATCCGCTCGTCGTAGGAGAGCCCGGCGACCCGGGCGTTGGGCGAGCCCAGCGTGCCCAGCGGCGAGGTCTCGGTCATGCCCCAGGCATGAAGCACATCGACGCCATAGCGGTCATGGAAGCCCCGGATGATGCTCTCCGGGCAGGCCGAGCCGCCGATCACGACCTTCTTCAGCTTGCTCAGCTTGCCGTGGGTCGAGTCGAGGTGCTGCAGCAGCATCTGCCAGACGGTCGGCACGGCGGCGGAGAAGGTGACCCCTTCGGTCTCCAGCAATTCGTGGATCGAGGCGCCGTCCATCTTGGCCCCCGGCATCACCAGCTTGGCGCCCGTCGCCGGGCCGGCGAAGGCGATGCCCCAGGCGTTGGCGTGGAACATCGGCACCACCGGCAGGACGGTGTCCGTGGCGGAGATGCCGAGCACGTCGGCCTGCAGGCCGACCAGGGTGTGGATGTAGTTCGAGCGGTGCGAATAAAGCACGCCCTTGGGGTCGCCGGTCGTGCCCGAGGTGTAGCAAAGGCCGGCGGCGGTGTTCTCGTCGAAGCCGCCCCAGGCGCAGTCCGGCGAGCTGCCGTCGATCAGAGACTCGAAGGTGTGCGCGCCCTGCCACTTCATCGTCGGCACGCCCTTGATCTGGAAGGGCGGCATATGGGTGTGGTCGGTCATGACCACGACGTGTTCGACCGACGGGCAGTTGTGCAGGATCTGTTCGAGGATCGGTACGAAGGTGAGGTCGACGAAGATGATGCGGTCTTCGGCGTGGTTGATGATCCACGCGATCTGGTCTGGATGCAGGCGCGGGTTCAAGGTGTGGCAGACCGCGCCGATGCCCATGATGGCGTACCAGGCTTCCATGTGCCGGCCGCTGTTCCACGCCAGGGTGGCGACCCGGTCGCCGAGGCGAACGCCCATGCCGATCAGGGCGTTGGACAGCCGCTTGGCGCGCGCGTGAATCTGGCCGTAGGTCGTGCGGACGATCGGTCCCTCGACCGAACGGGTGACCACTTCCCGATCCCCGTGCCAGCGTTTGGCGTGATCCAGAATCGTGTCGACGGTAAGCGCCGACTGCTGCATCAGCCCCTGCATGGCCGTCTTCTCCCCCTGCGTTTTTTCGTTGCAGGGGCAAACCTAGCAGGCTCGCGCCGCAATGCACAACGCACCGCGCGCGGAGCGGGAAATCGGGGCTGGTGTCGACGCTGATGCGCAACTCCGGCATAAGCCGCCAGCATGACAGACACTCCCGCCCGGGCCCCGGACCGTCCGCTGCTGATCGCCGTCGCCGGCGGGTCGGGGTCGGGCAAGAGCACCCTGGCCGCGGCGTTGCAGGCGCGACTGCCGGCGGGGACCGTGCGGGTGGTGATCGAGGACGCCTACTACGGCGACTGGGGCGGTCAGCCCGGCTTCGACGCGGCGACCTTCGACTTCGACGACATCGCCGCCAAGGACCACGACCTGCTCGCCCGGCACCTGCTGGCGCTGAAGGCCGGCGAGACGGTGGAGGGGCCGATCTACTGCTTCTCGACCCACCGGCGGAAACCGGACGTCGACCTGCTCGAGCCGCATCCGGTGATCGTGGTCGAGGGCGCGCACCTGTTGTGCACGCCGGAGCTGGCCGCGATCTTCGACCTGCGCGTTTTCGTCGACACGCCGTCCGACGTGCGCTTCATCCGCCGGTTGATCCGCGACCAGCGTGAGCGCGACCGGACGGCCGAGTCGGTCATCAACCAGTACCTCGCCACGGTGCGACCCGCGCATGAACGCTTCATCCAGCCATCGCGGATGCTGGCCGACGTCGTGATCGTCGACGATCGCGGGGCGGTGATCCCTGTCGATCCGAATGAATTCGACCGACTGCTGGCCCCAGTGCTGGTTCACCCGTTGCTGAAACCCTTCCGTGACCAGGCCTCGCTCGCCTGAGGGGTGTTGCGGCGCCGCGAAACTCGCTTATAGGCTGAACGTGAACAGCGTTATCGAGGGGACATGGCGTCGACTTTGGGGGGAACCCGTTCAGAGCGGAAGCGCGGCCATATCCTAGACGCGGCTAGGGACGTGTTCGCCCGAGAGGGTTTCTCGCAGGCTGGCATGGAGCAGGTGGCCCGCCTGGCCGGCGTCTCGACAGCCACGCTCTACGCGCACTTCCCGAGCAAGGCCGAGCTGTTTCGGGTCGTGGTCGAGGACACCATCAACGGCCTGGCCGGCGACATCGCCGCCTCATCGACCGTCACGGGCGATGCGCGAACGCGGCTGACCGCCTTCGCGACGGCCTACGCCGTCTTCTACAGCGACCCGACCTCGCGCGCCCTGTTCCGCATGGTTGTTTCGGAGCGACGGCGGTTTCCGGCGCTGGCGGAGCACTACAGGATGCGTGGTCGCAACGAGTTCGGCGGCGCGGCGATCACCCTGGTGCGCGACCTGGTTTCCGACGGCGCGCTGGCCGCCGAAAAGCCCGCGCGCGCGGCCGGGCAGCTGCAGGGCATGATCGAACACGCCACCCTGCTGTTCGGCCTCGTCGAGGGCGACGAGGCTCGGGCCTCTCGGGAACCCCAGGAGATCGCCGCCGACGCCGTGGAGACGTTCCTCGCGCGCTACGCGGTCAGGGAAAAAGCCTAGCCGTCGCCCAGCCGCCGCTCGCTCCGCGCTCGAACACTAGGCGTTCATGAAGCCGGAACGGCCGGTCGCGCCAGAACTCGAAGCTCTGGGGGACGACGCGAAAGCCCGACCAGTGCGGCGGCCGCGGCACCTTTCCGAGACCGAAACGAAGCCCCGCCTCGGCCACCCGCTTCTCCAGCGCGAAACGGTCGGGCAGCGGTCGCGACTGGTCCGACGCCCAGGCGCCGATCTGACTATGGCGGGCCCGGGTCGCGAAATAGGCGTCGGCCTCCGCCTCGCTGACCGGGACGACGGCCCCGCGAATCCGCACCTGCCGTCGCAGCGATTTCCAGTGGAACAGCAGCGCCGCCTTGGGATGTGCCGTCAGTTCGCGGCCCTTGGCGCTCTCGAGATTTGTGAAAAAGACGAAGCCGTCCGGGTCGAAGCCCTTGAGCAGCACCATCCGCACGTCGGGAAGACCTGTATCGTCGACCGTGGCGACCGCCATGGCGTTGCCGTCGTTCGGTTCGGACTCGGTGGCCGCCTTCAGCCAGACGCCAAACAGCTCGAACGGATCGGCCTCGGGCAGCAACGGCAGAGGCTCGGCCTCGGTCACCTGCCGAACATAGTCGTCCTCGCTCGGCGAGGCGGGGATCAGGGAATCCTTGTCGCTCATGGCCCTCATATAACGCGCCCGCGCCCGGGAGATCAGGCTTAACTGGCCGTTGACCCTGCTTTGTCACCTTGGCCGGATGACCGGCGGGGCCAGGATCGATGCGAAGGCGGCGCGGCGCCTGCTGGGAGTCAGCCCCGGGGCCGACGCTGGCGCGCTGACCGCCGCCTTTCGCGAGGCCGCCCGACGCACCCACCCGGACCGGGAGGGCGGCGACGCCGAGGCCTTCCGCGCGGTGCTGGAGGCCTACCGTTTCCTGCGCGACGCGCCCTCCGAAGCGATCGCCTTCATTCCCGCTCCCGTCTCGACGCCGCGCCCGGCGACGCTGGAGATCACGCCCGTCGTCGCCTTCGCGGGCGGCGAGGCGCTGGTCGAGACCGCCGACGGCCGGACTCTCAAGCTGCGGCTTGAGCCGGGCCTCCGCGCCGGACAACAGGTTCGGGCCGGAGGCGAGATCTTCGCCGTGGTCGTGAAGGGCGACGGCGTCACGGTTCGCGGCGACGACATCTGGATCTCCGCCAGCATCGACGTCGGGACCCTGGCCGACGGCGGTCGGGTCACCGTGGACACCCCCGCCGGTCCGCGCGCCGTCTGGATCAGCCGCAAGGCCGCCGAACGGAAACTGATCCGGGTGCCGGGGGAAGGCCTGCCGGCGACGGCATCCCGCAGGCGCGGCGACCTCTTCGTGCGCCTCTCGCCCGCCCCCGACCGCGCCGAAAGCGCGGCCAAGACGCTGTTGCGGCGGTTCGCGGCGGCCTGGGCGGCGTGACTCGGCAAGCGAGGTTCCGCTAGAAGGCCCGCGACATGTCGCACAACAGCTTCGGCCACCTCTTCCGAGTCACCACCTGGGGCGAAAGCCACGGCCCCGCTCTGGGCTGCGTTGTCGACGGCTGCCCGCCGGGACTCACGCTGACGGCTGACGACATCCAGCTCTGGCTCGACAAGCGCCGGCCGGGCCAGGGCAGGTTCGTCACCCAGCGCCAGGAGCCGGACGCGGTCCGCATCCTGTCGGGCGTCTTCGAGGACGACCGCACCGGCGGCCAGGTGACCACCGGCACGCCGATCTCGCTGATGATCGAGAACCTCGACCAGCGGTCGAAGGACTATTCCGAAATCGCCCGCGCCTTCCGGCCCGGCCATGCCGACTGGCCCTATTTCGCCAAGTACGGGGTCAGGGACTATCGTGGCGGCGGACGATCCTCGGCGAGGGAGACGGCTGCACGGGTCGCCGC
>ERZ761607.370-NODE-370-length-84527-cov-24.566649_pt1 | contig 84527 bp, 65 predicted proteins | sample MGYA00511164_ERZ761607 | MGnify/ENA primary metagenome ERZ761607 (study PRJEB28899, sample SAMN02445080) | bioreactor sludge metagenome | biome: EBPR sludge | place: Australia: Brisbane, Thorneside Wastewater Treatment Plant | collected 2011-06-22 ...
CCACCGCTTAATTCCTTATTGCACTTTTTCGAGGGGATATGCAAAAACCCCCATTCAGCAAGGCCACAGTACAGGCCCATGTGGCCGCGCTGCGTGCGTCCGGCGCGAGTGCGTCCAGCATCAACCAACGATTGACCGCGATTAGAAAGCTGGCATATGAACTAGCCGACAATGGGATCATTGACCAATCCCAGGCCCAGGCCATCAGCCGCGCAGAAGGCATCCGGCGCGAGGGGAAGCGCTTAGGCAACTGGCTAAACCAGGAACAGGCCCAGCGGCTTATACAGCTTCCCGACGTGGCAACGGTCAAAGGGTTGCGTGATCGTGCAATCCTGGCCGTTCTGTTGGGTTGTGGGTTGCGTCGTGAAGAATGTGCCAGCTTAAGCGTTAGCCATATTCAGCAGCGTGAAGGAAGATGGATCATTGTGGATCTGGTAGGCAAACGCAGTAAAACCCGCTCTGTACCTATGCCGTCATGGGCAAAGTACGCCATAGATTGCTATATGGTCGCCGGTGCCATTACAGAAGGCCCATTATTCCGCTCTATGCGTAAAGGTGACCACTTGCAGCCCGGCGCCATGACACCACAGGCAATCTTTGATGTAGTGCGCTCCTATGCCCAGCAAATTGGCGTGGAGGTTCGCCCCCATGACTTGCGCCGCACATTCGCCAAACTTGCCCACAAAGGATCGGCGCCGATTGAGCAAATCCAACTATCGCTAGGCCATAGCTCGATCCAAACCACAGAACGTTACATTGGTGTACAGCAAGATATGAGTAACGCGCCCTGTGATGTGATCGGCTTGAAACTGTAACATAATCCCCATGCCTAAAGGTAGGGGTATCTTGCTCCCAAAAGGGGTACGGCAACGATTCCTTCATTTTACAGCCATAAGCCGGTCGTTTAGCGGTTTTGGCTTTACCCGTGAGCACAGGGAGCGAACGAGATAACAATTAGCGTGTCGCGCCTGGGTTGTCTTCATCGGGTTGCCCCAACTGACCTTGATTACTTTTGCTCGAACGCACATACTTGTAGCAGGTGTTGCGACAGATCCCTAAGAGCTGACAGATCTCTGCAACCGAGTGAGAAGGATCGGATACTGTTGGCGAACCTAGAGGGTGCGGTTTGTACCAGTAGAGTGAATCAGGTAAGGTGGACACATCAACGCGATCTACTCATACTTATCTGGCCAAAAACAAACATTCGTGTCAACAGCCGCCACTTGCACTATCGCTTTTTCAGAAGATATACTTCGTGAGACTTGCTATTTTCCTGTCTCAATTCTTGTTTCATTCAATTCACAAATATCTCCAAAGATAATGAGACAGATTATGGCGGCTAGTAACGGCTTCTCGACGTTTAGGGCTGTATTGGGTCATTATATTGTCAATATCGAGGAATACATTACGATGAAACAGATTGGAATTCCTATTGAACATCAGTCTATTACGCTAGACTGGTTAAATGCTGCACTGCGAAGCACCGGTATTATTGATGAGGTCCAAATCCAATCGTTTGAGACGGAAATGCTGAGTGCAGGTCAGGTTGGAAAGGTTGCCCGGCTGAAACTTAACTATTCAGATTCTGGTACAAGTGCGCCCGTATCTATAATAGCAAAGCTTTCTAACCCGGATAATGCAATTCGTGCACATATGGATAAAATGAACATGTACGAGAAAGAAGTTCGCTTCTACCAAAATATAGCACCTCTCATCAATCTGCCATCTCCCCGGTGCTACTACAGTGATTATGATCAAATGAGCGGAAGTTGCGTCTTGCTACTTGAAGATATCTCTCACATGAGAGCAGTCGACCGCTCAGATGGTTTCCAGAAAGACGATGCGGAGCTGATTATCCATCACCTAGCGAAATTTCATGCCCAGTGGTGGAACAGCCCCCAATTGAAAGACATGGGTTATTTGACACCATTTGACCACATGGCTAGTTACTCACAAGAAAAATTTCAGGAGTGGTGGCCGACGTTCCTAGAAAAAATTGAGCCTATCTTATCTAAGAACTCATTGCCGGAGAGCTTTCGGAAGCTTGGTCGTCAATACGGACCGTTGCTGACAGAAACAATGTCAAAGCTGAATCAATCGCCCATTACCATACTTCATCGGGATATTGGTACGGATAACCTGATGTTTGGCACGGAAACCGATGATCCCCCACTGATGTTTTTTGACTGGCAACTCGTTGGTTATGGGCGCGGTGTAAGTGATGTCACCTATTTCATGATATATGCCGTCCCCACAGATGTTCGAAGGCAAGAAGAATATAATCTAGTGAGAATGTATCACCGTTTGCTAGAGGAATATGGGATACAAGAATATGATTTTAAACAGTGTTGGTTCGACTACAAATTGGCATTTTTCCGTAATCTCGCCGTTGCAGTCAACGTAATTGCCTTATCAGATACCTCCCATCCCTATTTGCGCACGACAGTACAAGCATTATTACCACGTGTAATCGCTTTTAGTGAAGATCATGAAGTGACCAGTCTTTTATCATAATGGCCACTGACACGTTGAGTAGAAGTCATATGGCCATTTTTTAATGTATTCCGGGAGTACCCGTCTAGTGTTATGCGCGGCCTGGCATCGTGGTATTTGTATAGGACCTATCGAGAGGTTGATATGTCACTCAAGATCAGTGTATTACAGCCGGTTCCCGAAGAGACAGTACGGGTTGCGCAGGCGGCCTTTTCCAAGGGCACGCCATATCTCACACTACGCGATGAACTCGGCGTCATCTTTCACGATGAAGATTTCAACGATCTCTACCCGGACGACGGGCAACCAGCGCTAGCTGCCTGGCGCTTGGCGTGGGTGACGATTCTCCAATTTCGTGAGAATCTACCGGATCGCCAAGCCGCTGAGGCAGTGCGCGGGCGTATCGACTGGAAGTATTTGTTGGGTCTGGAGCTGACAGACCCAGGGTTCGACTTCAGCGTGCTGAGCGAATTTCGGGGACGCTTATTGGCTGGTAGCGGCGAGGCTCGGCTTTTGGACAAGTTGCTGACGTGTTGCCAGGAACGAGAATTGCTCAAAGCACGCGGTAAACAACGGACGGATGCGACGCGTGTGCTAGCTGCGATCCGAGTGATGAACCGGTTAGAACTGATCGGTGAGAGTATACGCGCCGCTTTAAATGAACTGAGTACAGTTGCACCGACCTGGTTACAAAGCATGGCACCGAGCGATTGGTACAAACGCTACAGCCGCCGAATCGAGGATGATCGGTTGCCGCAAAGTCAGGAAAAACGAGCCGCCTATGCGCAAACCTTAGGGGAAGATGGGTTCTTGCTCCTGGATCACTTGGCAAGTAGTGCCGAGGCCGCAGCTTGGCGTGAGTTGCCGACGGTTGCAACGCTGCGGCTAGTGTTGGCGCGTCACGATGAGCGAACACACCAGACCAGTGACGGACAGGGAATGAGTCAAATCCGCTTCAAGGCGGAGAAGGAATTGGCACCTGCCGACGAGGGTATTGAATCGCCCTATGATCCAGAGGCCCGCTATCGTAGCCGTTATGAGACAAACTGGACGGGATACATCGTCCATCTCAGCGAAACGTGTGAGGAAGAAGAAATCCACCTCATTACCCACGTGGTCACGACTGACGCTTCTGTGCATGAAGTGCAGCAAACCGCAGCCATTCATCAGGCGTTGGTCGAAAAGGGCTTGCCGCCCGGTGAGCATCTCGTTGATTCCGCATATATCGATGCTGAGTTACTGGTCAACAGCCGTCAACAACATGCCATCGACCTGGTTGGCCCCACGCGCCTCAACAATGCCTGGCAGACCAAAATCGAAGGCGGCTATAGCATTGAGCAGTTTGCCATTGATTGGAAGGCGCAACAGGTGCGTTGTCCGCAAGGCAAAATCGCTACCCCGTGGAAATCCGGCCTCAATGGCGCTGGCGATCCTGTCATCAATACTTGGTTTCGTCCCCAGGATTGCCAAGCCTGCCACGCCCATGACCTTTGCACCAAAGCCAAGAGTCGTCGCCTCACCTTTCATCCTCGGGAACGCTATGAGGCGCTTCAAGCGATGCGCCAACGCCTTGCCTCACCGGAAGGTAAGCAACTCTATCAACGACGGGCGGGCATTGAGGGGACGATTTCGCAAGGGGTACGGGCCTTTGGGCTGCGGCTTTGTCGTTACTGCGGACTTGCCAAGACGGGCCTTCAGCACATCGCCACCGCAGCCGCCATCAATCTTGATCGCATTGTCGCCTGGTTTGACGAGATCCCTCAAGCCCAGACACGTACTTCTCGCTTCGCTAGACTTGCCCCTGCCTAATAACTGGTTCGCCAACAGTATCGGATCGTTCTTAAGTGCGAGCGCGGCTTTCTGCTTCCGTTCATCCATCACGCCCTTAGGGCGTCCCCCCTTTCTACCGCGCGCCCGTGCTGCGGACAAACCGGCATTTGTGCGCTCCCGGATGAGATCCCGTTCAAATTCGGCGAGCGCGGCGAAGAGATGAAAGATCAGCTTGCCGCCTGCCGTTGTGGTGTCGATATTCCCCTGCAGGCTCTTGAACCCGCTACCACGGGCCATCAGGTCACGCACCGTTTCCACCAGATGCGGCAGCGAGCGACCCAGGCGGTCGAGTTTCCAGACCACGAACGTATCACCGGCGCGGCACTCCTTGAGCGCGGCGGTTAGGCCAGGGCGCGCTGTCTTGGCCCCACTGGCGGTATCGGTAAACAGGCGTTCGCAACCGACGACCTTCAGCGCATCGAGCTTACGATCGAGGTTCTGGTCGTTCGCCGAAACTCTGGCGTAGCCGACAAGCATGAAAATAACCCTTTGCTTTGCTTTGGTTCGTGAAACTTGGTTATTCTACCATGCGTGGTACGTAGATTCCGTATATCAGTTTCGTGGTACAATCAAAGCCAGCCGGCCGGCCGCCAACAAGGTTTTTCAGGTGCGCCGGGTGCATACCAAACAAACGCTCGTTTTTCTGAACACCGCGCCAAGCAATGGCCTATCCACACTTGACGCTACGCGTCGCCGCCGGCACTCTGGCGGTTATTTCCATCCACCAGATCTCGTCTATGACCGCTGAACGTGAGCGCAAAAACCTTGTGGCTGTAAAATGAACGAATCGTTGCCGTACCCCTTTCAGGGTGTCGGCATTTGACAAGGAGCGGGTATTCAAATAAACTGAACCTACAATATTTTCACGTCTAATTTTTGTACGGAGGCTTTATGTCACTTACTACTGAATTCACTCACGATCACCAGGGACGCAAATTTTCCGATGTGATGAATGATCCGCGTATCAGTTTCAACGCTGTACTTGTTTTCTTTGATGCCCCAGAGCGTCAACAGCGAATGTTAGAAAGCGAACTGCATCATGACCGCCCGGCACTAGCTGGAGTCGTCAAGGAACTTGAGGCGCTCCCCGCCGTTCAAGCTTTCTTGGCTAACTATGATGGCCACACTACAACGCGTTTTCGACAAGCTGTTGGCGTTGTTGTACGAATTGTGATGGAAAAACACGGTTGGAGAACAACTGGCCGCAAAGGCTCACTTGGCACTCGGAAGGCCGTTGCACCTGGAACGACTACGCCTGGAGCCTATCGCAACTCTGGTGGCCTAGCAACTTGGTTTACTCGTGCAGAAAGGTATACACGTAATTGCTAATTCTTCACCACGTGGATATGCCAGAGGGCGATGAAACGCTGTACCTGCGTCTACGGGTCTATTACGACCACAACAGCCTGCTGTACATCCTCGCTGGCTACCGCGTAGACGATCATCCCTAGTTCCAGATCGTTGCCAGCGAGAAGCAACCGCAGATCATCCAAGCGTAAATTGCCGTCTTGCTGTCACAATATGGGTTCGCCTTGACCGCTCATCCTACCAAGGTCAGCACACTGGAATCGATCTTCACCTTCAAGCGCCCCACCGGAGGCCGTGAGTTCCATCTACAAAGCCGGTCCTCAGACGTTGGTCGAGAGCGTATGTTTGTCAACATGGTTGAGCGCGAGATTGCAGAGCAGGCGAAGGGGCAGAGCAATCAGCACCGGATGGCTTTGCTTGACCGCGAGGATCTGGAAGAATTGACTGATGAGACGCGGGCCATTCTAGCCGAAGCGTTTGCCGTCTAAAGAGTAACCAGTTGGGGGGCCTGCGGGCCTGCCCTTCGCGTGTTGAATGGAGAGAACCATGCAGGATACGTTATCATCGAAACAAGTTGCCGAGCAGTTGGGTGTGTTGTCATCTACGATCAGAACCTGGGTTGCCCGTGGCAAACTGACGCCGCTAAGCCAGCGCGGGCGCTACCGCTTTGCACCCGCCGAGGTCGAGCGGTTCATGGCTGAGCATTGCACGACCTACGCTGTCATGGTGAACCGCACGGTAAACCAGAAGATCGAGACCGACTACTTGACCGTAGCGGTCCCCACCGGCAAGGATGGGGACACCCATATCAGGAAATATGTTGCCCGCCATCGAGCCGACTGGACGCTGGGCGCGTATGCGCCCAGGGGGGTTGCCAGTGAACAGTGAGCAACTACTTAGTCGACTGCGCAGCGATCTGCGTGACTGGCTGGCCATGTTAGCCGGGGCCGATGCTGGACGCAAGCATTACATTGACGGGCGCATACAAGCCCTTTCCGACGTGATTGAGTTGTTGGCCGGCGCGCCTGAAGTTGTGTTTGGGCAATGCCCGTCCTGTAGGCACATGGGTTATGTTTTTCCCCTGGGGCCGCGATGCCCTGCATGTGGGCGATTAGTGACTGTCAAGGAGTGGCAAGATGAATAGACCACACCTGATTAAAGCCGATGTGCTTCAACTGTTGCGCGACTATGAGCGGCTGAGTCAGCAGCCGAGCAGGGTAACGGTTAAGGTTGACGATCACCTTGATACGTTGGCTACCCTTCACATGCTGGAAGGCGCGCAGATCGTTGTATTCAGCACAGAGCAAGCGCTTGCCCTGTTGCCCGCAATCCGGCGGTTTGAGGAGCACATGGATTTTCACTTACCGTTCCCGTCTATCATGTTCCAGTTCAGTGCCCCCATCCCCGAAACTGATGTACTGGTACAGGAGCGCGACGAGCCGGATCGCATCCTGGCGATCATTGTCAGTCAGACTGATAGCGGGATCAATAATGCCGCTGTCTGGTTTGAGTCTTCAGCCGTCAATCGAGCGCAGTGGGAGAATGAGTCAGTCTCACCCTTGCGCATCGATCCGCGCTCCATTGAAACGGAGTGGGATTCAACGATCCTCATTGCCGACAACTTAACTCCTGCGGAGGTCAAGATCCGCAACAAAGAGATCGTTCGCCTGTTGGCCGTCGCGATGGTGGCTTACATCAATTGTGAGAACATCACCCTGGAGCGACAAGCCGTTGAGGAGAAGATCAACCGCAAACGGGCAAGGCAGGGCAAGCGCATCTTGGAAGATTTCTATACCTGTCGAATCGCCCATGACCGTTACGAAACAGCGGGCGCGCCGGGGACGGGCCGCGCCGTGGGCTTTAGGTTTGATGTGCGCGGCCACTTCAGACGCTTGACAGATGGGCGCTTGACCTGGGTACGTTCCCATCAACGGGGGCTTGTGCATGAAATGTATAAGCCGAAGGTGTACGAGGTAGGCAAATGATTGAAGCCTTCACCATCCCAACCGCTGCCCTGGCGCTGATGACGCACAAGCGCCCCAAGCAAGTGTGTCAGGAGTTGATCGATAACGGCCAACTAGGAGCAGCGGGGGCATCCGTGCAGAAACCTACGGTTTAGAGCACTGTACTCCTGTAAATAACCTTCAAGAAAGACATAAGGGAGACTAAGTGTTCACCCCTGTGTTACTCTGGAAACCGTAGGTTTTCGTTGAGATGCGCCCGCTGGTCCTTGTAGCCCCCTTTTGCCTGTGGTGGCAAAAGATTACCCACATGGGTGACACTCGCAAAAATCCTCTATTGATCGATCCAGAGGACACCTAATACATGATGCAATTATACCCGCTTGCACCGAGTAACACCGTGAGTGTACACTATCTACACTCAAGTAACCCCATGTAGATAGGACACATCTATGATAATCGCTGTCGTTTCCCAAAAGGGTGGCGTTGGCAAAACATCCTTAGTGCAGAACGTTGGTGCAGAATTGGCCGCGTCTGGCCACCCTACGTTATTGGTAGACTATGACCCACAGAGTAACCTAACAACCGGCTGGGGTCTGGACCCAGACGCGGATCGCCCCACTATTTACACCGCTATGCTTGACCCAGAGCAAGCCAGCGGCTGTATTGTCAGCGTTCGGCCACAGCTTGACCTTATTCCCTCCGATCTCAATCTAGCCGGCGCCGAACTCCAATTTGCTGGTGACTTTGATCGTAACGGAAAATTGAAAGCGGCGCTCAAGCCCATAGCCGAACGCTACCGCTACATCCTTATTGACACACCGCCAAGCTTGGGTTTTTTTGTTTCTAACGCACTGGTGGCCGCACAGCAAGTGATCATCCCCCTGCAAGCCCAATTCTATGCACTGAAAGCCCTGGGCCCGGTGTTTGATATTATCAAACGTGCGCAGGGTGTAAATGAGGTGTTACATGTGTATGCTATTGTACCCACGATGTACGATGCGCGTAACAGCCTATCCGATCCCGTTGTACAGTCTGCACGCACTCAGTATCCAAAGCTTGTAACAAAGACCATTATCCCAGTCAATGTGCGTATTGCCGATGCACCGATCCACGGCTTACCTGTGCGTGAGCATCAGCTAAGCAGTAGCGGCGCCGTGGCCTATCATGAATTAACAAAGGAGTTGTTTGGACATGGCCAGTAGAAAAAAGGAGACAGCCGACGCACTCGCGCCAAAGGGCTGGCAAAACCAGTTTGGCGAAAAGCCGGCGCCGGCAAGCAAGCATAAGGGAAAGCTACAGCGCAAGACTTACCTATTTAATGAGGAACTGATCAGGCGCCTGGACGCAACCGCTAAGGCTAACAATGTGGGGGTAAATGAACTAGTACGTTACCTGGTTACACATGGGTTGGATGAACTGGACACCGGTATACATACCTTACCTGTACGTGCTGTTACTATATACACCTTAGATGTGTAGTTGTATACCTATAGTATACAAAAGGTGTGTAAATTTAAGATAATTGGTCTTGACGTGAGCCTTTGCACGTGGTAAAATACGTATGCAAATACATTACTCTAATGAGAGCGAGGACAAGAAAGACCTATGAATCAATTACAGACAGAGCCGATCACGCAGCTACAGCGTAACTACAACGTTGTACTGGATCGTTTACCGGCTGGGCCTGTCATGCTGTTACAGCGTTCGGCATTGGCCGCGGTCATGGTATCGCCGGAGCAGTGGAACGCCATGACCGCTGAGCTTGACCGGCTTAGACGAATCGTGATCGGTGACCAGCACTTTGCCGATATGCGCGCGGGGCAATACACAACTGAGCTCCCCGCATGAGAATGCACTACAGTTACCAGGTTAGCAAGTTATTGCGGGATCTGGGTGATGAGGGGGCAGAGCTAAGGCGAGCGCTTGAATCGCTAAAGGTTAATCAAACGCCCGATTGGGCTAGGGAGATAACCGAAAGACCAGGGCGCTATGAGTTTCCAGTAGCCGGCAAATGGATCGTCTATGAAGTAGACAGGACCGGTATGGAAACGGTTATTAGTGTAACTGTGATCGAATAAGTATGTAACCGAGTAAGCCAGTGTAGACCTCACTGACCTACTCGTAACCATAACTCGCTGAACAGTCCAGCGGGCTAGGCTATGCACATTATAGCAGCCCATCAGCGAGAAACATTATTTTCGTTGGTGGGCGGTTTTATTTTCCCCGCTCACCCTACACACCTTGGAGGGTGACACAATGTTTTCGTCTTACAAGTTTTCTCAAGAGGTCAATTTCCAAAGCATCCTTTGGGCTGGTATCGGCGCGGTTGCGGCGTTTTTTCGATGTTTAAACGCCGCTGATCGAGCGGCCACAGCAACCGGCAAGGCTTTAGCCGCTAGCGTATGGCCGGCTATGCGGCGGGCGGGGGCCTGGATCGTAGCCAGTGGCTTGCTGTGGGCTATCCTCGCTACATTGCGCTTAGCGCCGGTTATTGTGGCCATAGCCGGCGCCGTGGTGGGTGTCTTTGCGGTGATTGCCATGATTCCTTTAGTCTTTTGGCCTTGCTTGGCTGGGATCGCCCCGGGCGCCTGGCTGACCTATCCGCGAAGCAAGGCGGTGCAAGCATGAGCGGTAAAACTATAGCGATCATCCTGGTGGCTATCCTCGCGCTTTATGCTGGGGGTTGTCTGGATCGTGGCGACGATGTTCAGACGGCGCCGGCTATTAATAGTCAGGCATGTTATTCAGACGCACAGGCGCAACTTTCCCCACAGTGGGCCGGCGCCAACAAGTTGGATCGTGCTGTGGCTATCCTGACCGTGATTAATGTTTGCGAAGGGAATTGACCATGAAGAATATACTTCTACTTGGCTTAGCGGTGCTGTTGCTGATCGCCTTGTTTGGTGATGGTGGTTTGGAAGTCTCCCCAACCGTCTCCCCATCACTTAAGTTTTCGCCCAATCTTGAGTTCAGCCCGAACGTGAGCTATGCGCCCGACCGCAGCGTGAACACAACCAACATTGAAACCAACATTGAGCATCAGACGGTGATTATTCAGCAGCCTGCTACGCAACATCAAAGCGGCGGCGGTGTGGCCATTGTGGATCCAGCAGGAACAACCTGCACGCCACTACCTGGGGAAACCATTGTCAACGGTCCAGACATCAAAGGCGCCTGCACGGTGGAAGATAGCGCGGGTAATCGTTTCTTTCTCAACGCCTCAGGGTCACGGTGGCCACTGGCATCTACACCGGGCGTCGCCAGTGTTCAGCCGCTACAGCCGGCTACAGAATTGACCTTGGAGCAGTTGCAAGCGGCTTTCTTGCGTAATGGTGGCAACCTCCCTTATCTCTGGGATTTCCAGACGCAAGCCGGGCAGATCGATTGGTTAATGGAGCAGGCGGAAACATGGCAATAGCTGACATGGTAGTTGTGATTGTGGGGTTGCCTCTGGCGGCGGGGGCGGTGCTGTATGGCTGCATGACTGTTCCTCCGGGCTCCGGGTCTCGCTGGGTTGTCTATCTGGGGGGCGCGGTAGTGGCGACACAGTTTGTTTGGCTGCCACTAGCAGACGCATGGGCGGATTATCCGCTGACCACGGCTGATCAGTGCATGGCGATACCCGTCGCGGCAATCGGCTTAAAACTTGTCATGGAAAAGGTTGTTCCTAACCTGCTATAGTTCGGTTTGTGGCTGGGGGTTCGTCCTGGCCACAATCTTTTGAGGTGAATATGACCAAGAAGTTTGAATACCCGCAACTTGAAATTATCGACTACAACACTGACCACCTCGACGCCATTGACGGGCATGTAAGCGACTACGACTATGACGCGCCTCAACTGCCGGCGGGGCGCCCACAACATAATTTGGTACTACCGCAACCGCAGACGCAACCTAACCCAATGGCCGGCGCCCTGCAATGGCTGATGGCGCCCCAACAGAGCAACGGGCAACAAGACGCTTACGCCATTCAGCACATGCAGGCAATGAGCGAAAAAAGCACGCCGATGGAACGTAACCGCGCCAAGCTCATTCTCACAGCTAGCTGGGTGGCTATTGCGGGGATCGTCGCCCTGGGCTTGCACAAAGCTGACCTAATCGACAGCCGCCTGGCCTGGCTCGTGTTCGTGGTAGCGTTCGCCTATGGTGTCTACAAATCTAACGCCGATGAGAATGCCCACAGTCCAGCCGGGGTTGAACGCCACAAAACAGACGTGTACGGGAAGATTCGTAATGCGGAGATTGCCGCGCAGGACAAAGCGAACCAGCGCAACCATGAGACGTTCAGCAAGGTATTAAACCAAGTGTATGGAGGGGGTTCCCGTGGTCAAAATCGAATCACACGTCAACGGTAAAGTAAGCAGCAATGTCGAAACCATGCTGCATGAGTTGGCTGCCCTGCGTGCAGAAAACAAGCATCTACGGTCGAAGCTATCACGTAATCAGCGTGGTAGTCAGATCGTCCGCACTGCCATCGTAGACGCTCACCAGATTGTCATGGCGGCATTCTCTGACCAATCGACAGGTTGTCAGGCCATGCAGAAAGGGCATGGTATCAGCCGACGACGATGGGAATGGGCTGTTGCTTTCTTGAGATACGCGGGCATTCTACCGATGATTAACAAGGGCTGGCGCAACGGTTTGGCCTTTGCCATTACGGATCTGAATGAAGCTGTTAGGCTCTTGGAGGTGGCAGCGACTGAACTTGATTTGGCGGATGGCTACCGGCGCCTACGGTCCGCCCTGTATGCACGGAGAATGTAATCGCTGCGGAACATGTGCGGAACATGCTGTGCAACCGTTGCGGAACCTGTATATACGTTTGTATGTAGCCTGCGTGTAAAGAGTGTGTAACTTTGACCCTCAGACGTACATACACCCCTGAAAAATGAGCGAATGAGAGACAATGCAACGTAGCGATTTACACGCAACCACAGCCACCATCACGCGTGCAACAACGTGTGGTGGTGGCTGATATCATTTGGTATGATTATGCTATCGTTTTTGGGGCGCTGCCCTATTCAACAAAGGAAAAAACTTATGGACATCTATATGGATTTAACTATCGCCATCAGCGAAAGCGACATCCCCTATCGGGGCAAATGGGCCGCCTCACTAGTGGAATCCAACAATCTGGACATCCCCGATGAAAGCGTTCTGTCGAACCTCACAGGCTACGGTGAGACGCCATTGGCTTATATCAATACTGAGACGGTGCAAGCTCTGCAATCGCTCGTTGAGGGCTGCCAAGCTGATGTGCTGCGGCACCTGGATGATATGGAACGCCGGTAAGGTGACAGGTTGCAATGGTTTGCGTTTGGACTAGTGGCCGGTGTGCCGATCGTGGGCATAGCTGCGTTGATGCTGTGGGTTGGGGCAAGTTTGCGGTGAAACGGGGGAGGATTATTTTACAAAAACAACCTACACCCGACATTGGAGTTTTTATGTCTTTATGATAAAATAGTGTTTAACTAACCGCTGTAAAAAGCGGAAAACGCATCTGACAGCCGCTCAAGCAAGATCAGTGCGTTTCCCTGGTAGAAATTATTGGACTAATGCGCTCTGAAAAAGTGCATTAGTTTCTATAATCGCAATTGTATCACAATTGCGATATAAAGTAAAACCTAATAATTAATAATGATGATTTTACTTTGTAATAAGTAGACTATAGTCAGTAATAAGTAGATTATAGTTAGTGTTTTTTCACAGGGGACGCAAAAGCCGGCTGTCAGTGCGCAGAGCATTGATAGCCGGCTTTTTTATTTCCCCGGAGGGGATATGTCAAAAACTAGGGGTAAAAAAATCATCGGCGTTCGTGGCGATGAGGCATTGCACGCCAAGCTGGGGCGTATCGTCGCCAACACTGGCGTGGACAAATCTACCGTTATCAGAACGGCAATCAATTGGATGAGCGAGGAACAGATCGCCGTAATCGTGAATGCCCGTCAAAGGCAATTGGCGGTGCAACATGGCACGTAAAGTCTACAGAAAAGCGAAACGCCGGCGGGCAACCGGCGCAGCGCAGCAGACAGGATATAAGCGGCAAAAAACAAAACTGGATACCTCTATTATGACCCTAAATGGCAGAAATGTCAAGATCCCCACCTTCGATGACCTCCTAGCGGTGTCTCCGTTGCCGCCAGAGTTTGCTGGCCTGGAACCCGCTCTGCGCAATTCACCAGTGTTTGCAAACATGATCGCCGTTGCAACCGGTTGTATCGAGCATGGTATGGATACGGCCGGCGCCCTGGACGCCCTGCTATGCGGCGCGCTGGACAATGGCAAATTTACCATGTTGGCATTCTGCCGGCGCTGTGAACAACTTATCAATGAGAACCGCGCTACACCAGCGATGCGGCGCAATCTACGGGCCTATGGGGGTGTACAGTGAATGACAGAACCATTGTAGAGGAAATCAAGCGCAAAGTTACGATCAAATCTGTCATTGACAAGTTTGGCGGCGCCGAGCTGCACGGCGACGGTGACAAGTTGACCGGCTGGCATAAAGCCCACGAGTCAGAGTCTAAGCGCAGTCTCCACGTAGACAATGCAAAAGGTGTTTGGCATTGCAAAAGCTGTGGGCTGGGGGGTGACGTGTTTTCATGGGTCGGTCACCTTCGACGCAATGGCAGTTATCGCGACGATGACGGCGCCATGTTTGGCGAGGCAATGCGCGAGGTCGCAGCGTTCGCCGGGGTGGAGCTGCCAGAATACGACGCAGAAAAAGCCGCCGAGCGTAAGAGTCTCGAGGACGTTTGGCAGCTTGCCGCAAACTTCTATCATGGCGAGTTGACACCAGAACACCGCGAATACTTCCACAAGCGCGGGTATACCGATGAAACCATTGACAAATATAAGCTTGGCTATGCTCCGGTTGGACCGCGTACGCTACTCGCTGAACTGGTCAGAGTCCATAAAATCGATGGGGCTGAACTGGCCAAATCTGGGCTATTCCTCAAACGTGACAATGGCAACCTGGAGGATCATTTCCAGGGCCGGCTGATGTTCCCCTACTGGCGTAATGGTCGGGTGGCGTACTTCATTGGACGCATAACCGACGAATCGCCCGCATGGGAGCATGGGCGAAAAATGAAGTACAAAAAGTTGCTTGTCCATAACAATGAACAGCCCTATGTTAGCGAACAGGTGAGCAACCGCTTTTTCTATGGCGAGGACAGTGTTAAGCCGGGCGGCGATCTGCTGATCACCGAAGGGGTTGCCGATTGCCTATCGGCATTGCAAGCCGGCTTTGCCTGTGTGTCTCCGGTGACAATTCGCTTCGCCAAGAAGGACCACGCCAAGATTTTAGAGATTGCCGAGCGGGCCGGGACCGTCTACATCTGCAATGACAACGAGGTGAGCAACGCCGGCGGGGAGGGTACGTTAGCCACTGCCCAAATGCTGTGGGAGCATGGCAAGGTGGCCAAGCTGATTACGTTGCCGCGGCCGGCTGGTGTCTCCAAAATTGACTTGAATGATTACCTGATTGCTAACTCCCCCGATGAATTTAAGAATCTGCTGCCCACGGCAAAAACGTTGCTCGATCTGAAGATTGACCAGATCGCAGATTGCACCGATGACAAAGCGGTGATGCTGTTGCAGAAAGAAGCAATTGCGCTAATCGCCCACATCAAAGACGAGTATCAACTTGAGTTGTGGCGCGAGTCTATGCCGGAAAAGCTGAAGCTTGGCAAAAAGGCGTACAACAAGTTTTTAAAAGTAGCCGTCGGTGAAATTGAGGCAGAACAAGCCGCCCAGCGTAAGAAAGCAGCCGAGGCAGCGCCTAAGCCTCTGTACCGCGCTGGGACTAAGGCAACCTGGCGTAGTGGTGCGAATGGCGACAACGATAACCCGATTGTGATCACCGGCATTCTAGGTCAAACCGATGGGGTATTCTATTACTCGATCCACGGCACAACTACCGGAGTACCGGAAAATCAGATCGTTGATGCTGTAGGGCCAGTTGGCGCCGCGCGACACAACTATGAGGTAATCGACGGCACGCTTTGTATCGTTACACCGGCTGAAGATGAAAACGAAGATGGCACTATTTCACCTATCGCCACATTCAACGCATGGATTTCTGCTGAGACTGTAACCGAGTTGGGACAGGTGATTTACAGCGTTGAAGGCGTGGCCGTTCGTGGGGGCACCTTTTGTACTGAGGTTGACGCCGAAACGTTTGGGCAAGCCGGTAAGCTGAAGATTGCACTGGAGACGGCTGTTGGTCCGCTGGATACAGTACATGCAAAAATGGAGCCGCATTTGGGACCAGCGATCAAGCTGTTGTCGCCCAGCCCTGTACCCCGCTCAATCCAGTTTGATCGCACCGGTTGGCGGGGCGAACGATTCATGATGCCGGGACGAATGCCAGACGGTGAAATTTGCCTACTGCCGTCAAAGCTGCCCTACGAATCGATAGAGGCCGACGATATCGAGGGCGCCACGGCTGCCCTGTCGTTACTTATGCAATCGTTGCCTGACACCTATTCCCCCGTCCTACTGGGGGCTATCCTGGGGGCGCCGATGGCCAGACTCGCGCACATGCAAGATCGTCGCTATGGCGTTTTTATCAAGGGCCAGACCGGTACCTATAAAACGACGATTGCGCAATCGTTTATGTCAATTTTCGGTAGAGACTTTCTTTCGGATAGTAACATTATTGCATGGGGTTCAAAGGCTACACCGAACGCCATTATGCGCTACGCCACAAGCGCACACGATATGCCGCTCCTGATTGACAATTACAAGAGCAACACGGGCAACGGCGCCCGCGACTTTATCAACGTGATCCATGCAATTATGGAAGGCGGCGAAAAGGATCGGCTCAAGCGTAATTCAGAAATTGCCACCTCTCGCGACATTAGTTGCTGGCCATTTTGCACAGGCGAGGATGTACCGGACACGGATCCGGCTACTACGTCGCGTCTGCTGATTATCCCTACGCAAAAGACCACACCGCCGGCGATCAGCGGATCCCCAGCAATGCAGCGCAAGTTAGCGCAGATCGGGCGAATTTGGCTTGACTGGCTAGAGACACCAGAGGCCAGAGCAGCCGCCCATAATATCGCTGAAAAGGTGGCCGGCATCCAAAGCAAGTGGGCGGCTGTGCTGTTGGCGGCTAACTCTGGAATGCCCAATCCTTACCGGGTGGCGTCAACCCTAGCATTAAATCAAAGCTTCTTTGCCGTCGCAGCGCAACACCCCGTACTAGGGGCAGTGCTAAAGCCTTACGTCGCAAAACACGCGGAGGGGTTGCAGGCAATCGCTCATCGCATGGCGGCCGCCACAGCCGAGGGGCTAGAGGCGCAAAGGTTTGTTGCCACCATTAAGGAGCTGCTTGGTACCGGGCGCTGTGTTCTGTACCAAAATGCCGCCCACTTTCAGAAGATGCCCCAGGTAGATCGTGATCGTGTCATTGGGTGGGCAGATGGCAATGGCGGCGCCTACCTCTATCCGGACTTGGCCAGAAGCGCCGTAGAACGTATCGCCGGCGTGGCCCTGTCGGGCATGAGCAGTAACGGGATCTATAACCAGTTGGATGATCTGGGATGGGTCAACAAAGGGCGCGACGGTAAAACAACCGTGCTAAAAAAGTTCTGCAATACAAGCGGCCGGTTTCTCTACCTGAACGCAACAGCGCTAGATCTGCCTACTGTACTCCCGACAGGCACACCGGAAGACGGAAAAGGTAACACAAGTAACACCGGGTAACACTTTATTTTCAAAATGTGTTACCTAGAAATACCAGAGGTAGAAAGGCCAAAGTAACACAAGTAACACTTTTTTAGAGATAAATAAATATATATACGTGATTTTTTTATATATATATTTCAACGAATCAACGAGAGAGAAAATATATATATTTTTTTTACACGTATACATTGATTCATTGTTTCGAAAAAGGTGTTACTTGTGTTACCTATAGCCCTTCTACCTCTGGAGAAATCGCGGTAACACATTTTCAAAAAAGGTGTTACCCGGTGTTACCTGAAGCAAAAAGGTGTTACCGCACCAAGTGAGGTTTACGCATGAATGACTGGTCAAACGTTCTAGACTCGATATTAGACATTATTCCCGACGCAAGCGCAGGGGGGCCGGCTGCTGAAGTCGCACCCGATCCTGTGGTAACTACCGTTGATCTAACAGCCGATCTCGATTTCAGTGCGCCTGTGTCGCCAGACATGTTAATGCGGGCGGGGTTGACGCCGGCGCCACTGCCACCCATGAGCATACCCACCAGCAAGCCACCATTACCGGCTGACATGTGGCTGAACGGCTTGACGCCGGCGGCTGCAATGGCCGCCCATAGTCGGCTGAAAGCAGAACACTTTTGCTCATGCGGTGCTGATGCAACCGGTTGGTTTGTGCGCTGCGAAGAAAGTAAGTATCGGCTGATGATAGCCTAAGAAAATAGTTCATTCCTAAGGCTAACCAGTAGCGGTTTGTACCATGCGGTTTGTATGAGTTGTGACATAATGCGTGTCGTAGCATTTTTAGCCAACATCGAAGCAAGTTTTTCGCTGGGGGTGGGAGGTGGAATATCAGATCGAGGCGCTGTATCGGCTGGTCGCAGAAGTCTATCAAATGGCCCTGCGCGACGCAAGAAAGAACCGGACGGACGCCATTTGGTTTCTTGACAACACGTTCCCAGAATGGCGCAAGTTTGCAGAAAGCGAACGCACCAGAAAGGCAAGGTTGAACGAAACAGGGTCAAATAGTGTAAATGTACGTGTGCGTGTGAAAACTCGCAAAATGGCTCATCCTGTGGGCTTACCACAGGAACAAACAGAAAGAGGTTAACAATGGATTGGGAAACTGAAGCAGCGGCGGCGCGGTCAGCGAAAATGGCTGAATTGCGGCAAGTCAAACAGATTCACAAAGACTTTGGCGAGGGTGTCAATGCTGATCTGCAAGACGCCCAGACGCTGGGCAAGTGGATTGAGCTGGGCGGCACGGAGGAAAGCTTCGCTAAAATCAATGGCCGAATGTTTGCGGCAATGACAGAACAACAACAAGCGGCATTCGTGAGAGGATTCGAGGTGATGAATGGCTAGCAATGTACTGCAACAGTATCTAGAAAATTCTTTTATTGCGCTGCCGGAATTGATTCGGCAACAGGCACAGGAGCGCGTGCTGCGAAAGCTGACGGATGAACAGGTAGCGATTGACACACCTATCATCTTGCGTGAGCTTAATGATAGGATTCAGGCGGCAACCGACCGACTAGTCCGGGCCGACGAGCGCATAAAGAAAGCGGCGGCTGAAGTGGATATGAAGGAGCGGCTGGTGATTGAACTCGACAACAAGCGCCGGATTGCACATTACGAACGAGATAAGGCGGCGGCGGCGGCGGCGGATCTGGCCTACGTCGATGCTGAAAAAGAGCGCATTATCGCGCGGGCTGAACAGCGGACCTCGGGTGTAGCGCGGGGTGAAACTGAAGCGCATCTGGCAAAGCTGCAAGCGGCATTGGCGCAATTGCGGGCAATGTAGGTAAGCGGGGCAAGTGTCATTTGTCTAGGACAATTACATGGCGTGGAAAAATGGCTATTATTACCGGCAGCATTGGGACAATGACACTTGCACTACCGAGTACATCGGTGCTGGCCCTATAGCCGAACAAATTGCCCAGCTTGACGCCATTGAGCGCCAGAGGCGCCGGGAAGAGCGGGAAGCGCTCAAACGGATGATGGCAGAGCAAGACGCTATTGACGCTGAAATAGACGCGGTGGGCGCTGAACTGGGCGCCGTGGTCGATGCGGTGTTGCTGGTCAATGGGTACCGGCAACACAAACGCCAGTGGAGAAAACAACGTGAGCAAACAGAAGACGGCAGAAGAGGCGAGGGTGGAAATTAGAGAGATGTTGGCGCGGGTCGATAAGGAGCGCCCAGATCCGGCGGCCGTGGCCAAACTGAAACAGATGTTAGACGCGGCGCCCAGTTTGCTTGATACGCTGGGCAACCTTGCGCTAGTGACGGAAAGCAACCTACTCTCACGCTCTTTCGCCAATGCGAACTCGACACGCATTGCCGTCACCAAGTACCTTGAGACGATGCGTGACGATCTGGGCTATGGTGACGCCGATCCGTTGCAACGGTCGCTGATTGCGCACGTGTGTATGTGTTGGGCCAGGCTGTATGATTGCGAGCTGCGTTATCACATGGTCATGGGTGAAAGCCCGTCAACCACGTTGGCATTGTATTGGGAACGTAAATTGTCAATGAATCAACGTCGTTATCTGCGGGCCTGTGAATCGCTGGCCAGGGTGCGGCGCCTGCTGGCCAAACCAGAGCCGAAACCAGATCGCACCGCGTTCAATTTGTTACTTGCCCAGCAAATAGGCAAGAGGTAACAAAAAACAGCTTGACGGCTGCCAGGCTGTTTTTTGCCGAATGTTGAGTACCACCACATTATAACACATTGCCGACTTCTGTACTATGCCGGCTGCATTGATGGTTCAAAGAAGGTTCGTATCTCTAACTGCTCTGCTTTTTCCTGCACTTTCCACAGATCGTACAGCGCCTGTAGATTCAGCCAGCTTTCTGGGGTGCGCCCAAACGCCTTGGATAGCCGGTAGGCCATCTCTGGTGAAATGCCGTTCTTGCCATTTATCAACTCAGACAACGTGTTCCGGCTAACACCTAAACCTTCCGCCGCCTCAGTAATAGTCAGCTCTAGCGGCTCCAGGTAGAAATCACGAATAAGCTCGCCAGGGTGTGGCGGATTGTACATACGCATAGTTACCCCCTAATGATAATCAACTACATCTACATCATAGGCATTCCCATTCTCAAAGCAGAATGTAACGCGATAGTTCCCGTCTACCTTCACTGCCCAATAGTTTTTCTTGTCGCCTTTGAGTGGGTGTAGGTTAAATCCTGGGATATCCATATCAGCTACAATAACGGATGCTTCAAGAAAGGCCAGAATACCCCGCAATCGCTTTACATGCGATTGTTGGATGCCCTTTGTTTGACCTTGCTTGTGGAAAGCTTCCAAGCCTTTATGCTTGAATGTACTGATCATCTTATGAGTGTAAACCGACAACCGCCGGTTGTCAATAGGCAAATGAACTGATAAGGGGTGAAAGTTTTGCAAACCTTACCTCCCCTTACGCTCTACACCGTACCATTATTTGCAATTTCAGTCTTATGATTATAAGACTGGTTCGCTCCGTGGGTGTGTGGTGGCATAATCGATTCGCATTAATCGATTATCGATTCACAATAATGCTTTTCAGCCGGCAGCCGCCATTTGCCGAAAAAATAAAGTAATTGACAAATGTAAATTATTTACGAACGTCAATCACTTTGCAGCAAACAAAAACGCCAGGCCCGGCGCCCGGCGTTCTGTTAGTAGGGGAGTGGCCTAGAATAAACTATCGGTCAAGCCGACTTCCAGTTCATCCAACACATAGTGCTTATAGGTCGTGTTGATATTCTTGTGACCAAGAATCTTTTGTGCTTGGCGGGGATCGTCTTTGGCAACGGTTGTGCCAACGAAGCGCCGGAAGTCATGCGGTTTGATGCTGGCTAGTTCAACTTTGGCGGCATAGCGTTTTACGATTTCCCATGCGCTGACCGGGTGAACGTGGGTTTCCTTTGCGTCACGACTACCGCGCCCACCAAACCCGGTAAATATCCACCCAGACGCAACGGGCCGGGCGCAAAGCCATCTTTCGATAGCGTGGTATGCTTCTACGCTGATCGGCGCCTCACGTGCTTCTGTGTCCGTTTTGCCTGTGACATAGACCATATAGCCCACCTTGCCACCTTTGCCTCTACGCTCTTTGATCTGACCTGGTGTCAAGGTGATGACTTCACTAATCCGTAGACCACTAGACGCCATTGTCAAAAGCATAGCACGATGCATCAGGCCGGCAAGCGTGGTCACGTCGGGGGCATCACACAGCCGGCGCATATCTTCCGCGGTGATCTTGGTCCGCGCGTCCATCTTGAGATTGTCACGCATGGCCGAAACCTTGACGCCGCGCACGTTCTCAAACTGTTCTGCGGTTTCGTGGGCAATGTAACCCTGTTCGGCTGCCGCTTTCATCAGCGTTCGGACACTGGACAGTTGACGATTGATCGTGTTAGGTGACTTGTCACCAGTGGCCAGTGCTGCGCGCCACTTGGCAAGCGTGGTCGGTTGCGTGGCAGTGGCAAAGCTACCGGCAAACTCACAGTAAGCTTTGAAATCGCGCTTGTACAATTCGATGCTGGATTGCCTGACTTGCCCTGCCAAAATGCTGGTGTCAAAGCCGGTGACGATCTGCGGTGTGGTGGTCGGTCGTGTTAAGATAGAAGTGTTCATGAGAGTACCTTTCTTGTGAACGTTGGCCGGTGATGATGACGACATCACCGGCTTTTTTATTGTTTGCGGAAATTGCCGATAGCCTGATAAAAGTGCAATTTCATAAGGCTATTATCTCACGTTTTGACACACTTGTCAATAGGGCAAATACACCAAAATTAAAAACTCATGCACCAAACTATTGACACGTTGCAAAATCTGTGTTATCCTAGGTTGTATAGGTGTACAAAATTTTAATCATTGCAAAAGTGTAGGAGGGCTAACGGATGGCTAACGTTCGGACGGTGCTTAACCTGTCGCAAGAAGCCGTTGACATCATTGATCAGTATGCACCATCCATGAATAAGAAGGGCGCATGGGCCAGTTATGCGATTACCGAGTACGCCCGCATCATGGCCGGCATTGGCGAGTTGAACGGCGACGATACAACCGGCATTCTAGAACGCATTGACAGCCGCCTGGCGCGCATGGAAAAGCAATTGGCGGTGATGGCCGTCGAAAGAGTAGGGTAGGGCATTATGTCACGTGACATAACTTGATTCGACGCAAGAAAGCGAGTAGGCAATGACCGACCAAGAAAAACTAGCAATGGTGTACGCCCACATTGAAGCAGAATTGAAACACCTGTCAGAAGTGCTTTACCATCACCGCGCCAACATCACGGAGCCGAATATCGAACAGCAGACGGATTACCTGATGGCGCTAGGCGAACGGCGCGCGCTAATGGAGTTATCGCACAAGCTGATGGGAGTTGAATCACGTTCGGAGCAACAGACCTTTGGCACAAAGGTCACACTAAAGCCGGGTCCGACAGGTAACACGTTATCTGCTATGCCTGGTGATGATTTGACGCCAGGAGCAAAAGTGCTGTTTGACGAAATCGTGAGCAACTTTGAAGACTGGCTCCACAGTAACGATCTAGAGCCGTGGGAGATTGTCATGGCTACTACGGCTGCCATATCTTATATGGCGGGCCGGGCCGAGGACATTATCGCCGTAGAGTAATTCTTTTGTATGTAACGCTATGGTTTGGCGCTACCACGCCTCCCCATAGCTAACCATAACCCGTTGGCGCTAGCAACAGGCTATAGCTAGGTACAATTGTACCATGTAGCAAGCCTACCAACGGTTTTATCTATCGTTCGGTGGGCTGTATTTTTTACAGCCTTCACCTATCCACAAGTGGAGGTTTCAAATGTCTACGTCTTATCAATTCTCGCAGGAACACAATTTCCAAAGCATCCTTTGGGATGCCATCGGCGCTACAGTGGCCATAGTGCGGCGCGCCTCCGTTCTCTGTGCGGCGCTCTACGCCATGCTCCCGGCATTCATGGCTGTGTGTGCCATCCTCGCCAAGTCGCTTGGCTTGCTGGCGCTGTGCGTGGCTGGCGTGGTGCTTGTGGCCATGATACCGGTCACCTTTTGGGCGGGCCTGGCATTGGTGGCCGTATTCGCCTATGTCACGTATCCACGCAGCAGCAAGGCGGTGAACTCATGACACGTCAACAACTTGAAGCCATGAGCTACGAGCAGCGGAGCCAGTACATCCGGGAGCTGCAAGAAGAGGTGCTTTCTCGCCTAGAAGCGCTCTTTGGCACGGCACCGGCGCCGGTTGAACCACCTGTCAAGCCCAAGCCCAGGGGCAAGGCAAAGCGCAGCAAGCGGATTGAACGCTTTGACAACTTGTCCGATGATGCGCAGATCGACCACCTAAAAGGCTTGTGGGGTGAATCATGAGCCGCATTGCACCAAACTTTGGACGCACCGTCTACACCGAGCCTGTGACCGACGATGATGCACAGAACGTCCCTGAAAACGTTGCGGGGCTGCGCAGAGGCGCAACCGGGTTGATTGTGGTATCAACCCTCATTGCATTCGTTGCGCCTCCCCTTGGCGCTGGGGGCATTATCTGTGGCTTGCTGTGGCTGCTGGCATCAGCCCCCGCAACGGTCACCACGAACAACACGGAAAGCAGCAAGCGGGCCGGTGATAGGGCTGGGGGCTGCGGGTGGTATGTGGCGACGTTGCTTGTCGGGGCAGTGGCGTTTGTGGCGGGCTTGTTCATCCTGGGCGCCCTTGCAATGGCGGGGGGTGGGTGATGGTCGTGACAATCAATATCCCGCGTCGGGTGGTCTACTTCGCTGGCGCTGCGCATGACTTGAGCCGGGCCGGGGCCAATCGCCTACTCATTTGGCTGATGGACAATGCCTCTTTGCGCTGGGGCTTTGACGGCGCTGGGGAATATGTTTTTGCTGTGGAGGTGAAACCATGAAGACATTAGGATGCTTATTGTTCATTATCGGGCTGCTGCTGACTACTGTGTTCATTGTGACGGCTTGTGAGTCAATCACGCGCAACCGGGCTGTACAGGTTGTTGAGCAGGAGCGCACAGAACAGGTTAGGATTGCAGAGACCGAAGCAACGAGACGCACCGCCATCGCAGTTGATGGCAACGTACAGATCGCCGGCATTCAGGCGGACGCCACCAAGAAGACCGATGTCACGTTCATTCTCTTCTATCTGATTCGGGCAGGCCTGTGGCTGATTGCTGCGCTGCTGTTTGTGTTTATCGTGTTGGTGTTCAGCCTGCGCAGGGGGCAATCATGACGCGAAAAGATTTTGTAGTTACCTGGCTGTCCATGCTGATTATATTTGCGACTATCCTGGTAGCCTATGCGTTTGTTCGCTGGTTTGACGCGGTCATGATAAGCGTAGCTATCGGGGCAATCTTCGGCGTGGCGGCCACTTTCCCGATTTGGCTGCTGGCGCGGGCCGCTTTTGGGCACCGGTCAGAAGTGCGGCCGGTAGAGCGCATCCGCCCCACGGTTAGGCGCTGTGATGACGCCGGCGCCGTTTCGTCAATCAACGGTGAATGGAGGGTCGTGCAATGAATCCGATTCGCAAACAATACTATGACGATGGGCGGCCGCCTACCACAGACTATGACGATACGCCGCTCACGGTCAGCCGGTCAGAGCAGGAAAGCATGGGCATGGTGAAGCGCAACAACTTCGTCGCACCGGCAGAGATTACCACAGTCGCCAAGCGCGGGCCTGCGCAATTGCTACCCGTACAGGATACGCGCCATACGCTTGACGTACCCATGCAGGCGACACAACACATTGAAATGAAAACGAGCGCCGTTGATCGCAGCAAGGGGTTTTTGCTGGCCAATGTGCCATTGTTCGCAGCGTTTGCCCTGGGTGTGTGGTTGCTGGCTGGTGCGTTCAGCCTGGCGCCGTGGTTCAGCATCACGGCGCTGCTGATCTTCTGGCTGTCGTTTGTGGCTGCCTGGCTTGCATCCTACGCCTATACCTTGCACATGAGCGCTGAGGGTGTGTCAATGTTTGAGGCAAAGAGCAAGTGGGCAATCATTCGTGAAGAGCAGCGCCGGCGCTGGGAATATTACGAAAAGCAGAATGGAGACGAGTAATGGAACTGGATACACTTTTTGAACGGGCCGTCGAAATTCGGCAAGTGATCCCTACGGCGAGTATCAAACAGCGGCTGGCCAATGCTGCGCAGGAATTAAGTTTGGCCGGGAGCAACCAAGCGCGGGTTGAACTGTTGAATGAGAGTGTCATGGCATTGACCAAAGTGCTGTACGATGCGGAGCCGGACGGCGCACTGGCCAACATTGACGCACGCACGCACCGACTTCTGATTCCGGCGCCGTGGGGTCGAGCCGGCTGGAAGCGCTGGGGCTTGCGGGCCTGGGAAGCGGAAGTCATGCGCCAGATCTTGATCGTCCGTGGGCAAATGGAACGGGTCAAGCCGTTGTTTGACTACAATGAGGAAAGCCGCACTTGGCACTTAAATCTGGGCAGCTACCCACGCCTTGACATGGCCATGATGCACTGGAAGAGCAATCAAATCACGCTGCGAGAATGGCGCTTGCACGCTGATGCCTACCGGCAAAAAGCGCATGAGCGCATGAATAGACACCGGGGTGTAGAGTAGTTGAACACTGCCTGAACACTGACTGCCACCTACCAGAACACTGTCTGAACAGTGCCTGATAGGTGGCAGCAATGTATCTGAACGATAGTGTAAAGCCTATCACAGAGTAGCACGAACCAGAGGTAGAGTCACAAATTGACAGACACACCACACACCAACAGAAGCGCCCACACAGCCACGCATACACGCGTGCAACCGGGCGCTGATGGGCGGCTTATCGTTTGGGGTGGAATGCGATAATCGACTTGCAAGGGCCGGTGTTTTTGGATTATCGTTTTCGCACAATCGTGTTATCGTTTGGGGCAGCACTGCCCCACCAACACAATTCAGCAAAGGAAAACTTATGGACATCTACATGGATCTAACGATTGCGATCAGTGAGAGCGCCCGACTCCATTGGGGGAAATGGTCCGCGTCGATGGTGGCATCCACTGACCTTGACGCCGGCGATGAGAGCATCCTCTCACGGTTGACAGGCTATGGCGACTCGCCATTGGAAGCGGCGGCCCATTTGCTGGCACTGGCGGTCAGGGAGCGCGAGCGGCGCGGGAATTAGCCCCATCACTTAGTTCAACTTCAGTAAAGGAAAAAACTTATGTCTAAATTATCGAAAATTGCACCGCGTGAGCAACTTGATCTCATTGTTGATGGCGCGACCGAAGACCAGTTACACGCACTGATCACCGCCATTGATGACCTACCCACAGACAAGGTGAATGAAATTTTTTCGCTGGCTTTAAGCTTGCGCGACGTTGCCGCCGGCGCTGCTTTCTTCGCCGGATTCTATGCGGCAACGTCTCCCGGTGCGTGGTTGCTGGGTGACAATTCGGGGGGATAGAGCATCGCCATAATCCTTATGCACATAAGGATTATGGCAGTTATTAGCCTGATGAAACTCCGGTTTTATATGGCTAACAGCCTTGGATAATAAAACCTTATCGGATTCTGTGAATTGTATTTTGAGCAATGACGCCGGCATTGTAGACTTCTTTCATGAGCGAATACATCAGCATTTCCGAATCCGTTGCCCTAACAGGTAAGTCTATATCGACTATCCGCCGAGTAGTCAAGCGACTAGCCACGGAGGGCGCCACGGACTCCATTAGAATGGAGGGCGACAAGTATCTTATCAGGCGTGACGTTCTCTTTCGTGAGCTTGGCTTGGAGGGCGTGGATAGTCAGGCGCCTACTCAAGCGACTAGCCAAATGGATAGCCAAGAGCAGGACGTGAATAGTCATGACCACCCGGTGACTATTCACGAAAAAATGGTCGAAGTTTTACAGGAACAGCTTCGCAGCCAAGCCGAGCAGTTGAAGGCAAAAGACACGCAGATCGCCAGCTTGTTGGAACGCCTCCGCGAACAAAACGCCTTGGCTGCCAGTTACCGCAACCGCTTGCTGACTGTGGCGCCAGAACGGGAAGATCCACCCGCAAGCAAGCTTGAAGGCTGGTCACTTTATCTCTTTGTTGGTGGCGTGGTGGCGGCCGTGGTGATGGTGGCGTACTTGGTCAGTGTGACTTTGCGGTAATCGTAAATTCGGATACAACCCTATTGGGCTGTAGAGTGAGAATTGTGGTATAGGAGAGCACTAAAAAGTCGGGGGTATCAGGCTGCTGGACGGTCCTCTGCCTCTGATACCGACACAGGCCGAAACTGAGGATACCAGGTCCGGAACGTGTCTTCCCAATCCTCGTTGAGCACTTCAGTCCGCACCTGCAACAGCAGATGCGCTCCCTCTGGCGTCCATTGCATCTGCTGTTTCTTGACCATGCGCTTGCTGATCACCTGATTGATGGTCGACTCGGCAAAGCTGGTACTGATCCGTTCGCGGTTGCGGTACCGCTCCCCGTAGTTGACGATGTAACTGGCATTATTACTCAGGTAGGTCTCCAGTTCCCGCACGTATTTGAGCATCCGTGCTGCCCCTTCGCTGCCCGCTTGCGGCTTGTGCTCACCTTCCTCGTCGTAGTCCCAACCATCCAAATCATCCGCAAGCCAGCGCAGCTGCTCCAGCGTCTTGACGGTGTTCCCATGCCACAGATAGTGTTTCACGCTTTCCAGACGCCGCTCCAAACTCTCCTCCTTGGGATCATGCGCCACGTGAGCAGACCACGGCTGCGCCAAACCTCGCGCACACTGTTGCAACACAGTAATCCGCATGGTGCAGTGGAACCAATCCAGAATGTGCTCTGCGGCCGGGTACAAATAAGTCGGAAGCTGGCGAACCGTATCGCCACCGTCGGAGAAAAAGGTCACTCGCTGATTGGCCTGCATGCCCTGTGCTTGTAGCAACTCGAACAGCCGTCGTTTCGGCTTCTTATCGACACTGCGCACCAGCGCAAAGCATTTGCTCGATGCTGGTGTGCCTTCAGGGTCGTCGCGGCGGAAGGAAAGGATGCTCTTGCCGGCTATGACCTCGAACAGATTGCCCGACTGATCGCCATTCTTGCCGCGTCGAGCACGCACAATGCCGCCATCCAATCCGACTGAGAGCGGACCGTCTGGGATCGGTAGGCGGCTCAATTCATGCGGCGAGCCTTCCATATATATAGCTTGTTCGTCGCCCAGCATTTCCTCCTTCCGCCGTCCCGCCCGCAAGGTATGATTACGTACCGTGATCGCGCTATGCTTCTGGTCGATCGGTAACACCTCGTGGAGCAACGCCGTCGTCACCCCATAGGCGGTCAGCGAAGCCCATTTCGTCTCCAGATAGAGCAGTTCGGGACTGGTCCGTTCGGGCAGCAGTGCCGTAAGGGGGCGCAGGGTCTTGGTCGGGTGCGGCCGGCAGCTACACTGCCACCAGCGTGGATTCCTCACTTCAACTAAGCCGAACAGCGTGCGGAACGGCGCTAGCGCGGACTGCTTGAGGCGACGCTGCTTGCCACAGTGTGGGCAAGCCCGTTCTTGGTCGAGATAAGCGTCTACCTGGCGCTCGATCACCGTTTGCTGCAAGTGCTGCAACACCTGCTTGCTCTCCGCCAGGGTCAAACCGATAGTTTCCAGCTTGGCCTCGCTCCGTGTCAGGGTGACTAACTCCTGCCGTTGTTCCGCGCCATCATCGGCGACGGCTACTACTTCGATGCGGAATTGCATTTCAGCTCCTTTATCAGCTTGCGTAGGGCCGCGTTCACCGCGCGACGCTTGAAGGCGACCGGAGCATCCGCTTCGCGCTCCCGCATCCGCTCCAACGCGTCCAGAAAATCCTCATCCTCGTCGGTGGGCCGCGGGCCACCAGCATAGAAATCGAGGAGCCGCTGCGCCACCAGGAGCATATCCTCGCGCACTTGCTCCAGCGTTTCCCAAGAGTAGCACTCTTCGAGCAGGCACTGGTATCCCGATGGACCACCACTATCCTCCAGCGGACAGTCACCAGCACCAGCGATGCAAACAGGGTATAGCTTGCGGGGCTCGAGCGGCAGCACCCGTTCGAGGCGGATGTCATGCTGCCAGAAGTCCCCCATGTCATACTCATACTCGAAGCGTTCGCCTGCTCGCAGTTTGAAAGCGGAGAGTTTGACCTGAAAGGGATTGTCGTCGAAGAACATTCCACCCGCGCGGTAAATGCCGTATTCCTTGGCATAGATGCGAAATCGATGCAAGTGCAAGTCTTCCCAGCCCATGGCGATCTGGAGAATGGTATGCAGTTGGGCGATGGTGGTGTCACTGGTCACCAAGAGTCGGCGCCAGATCATGGGGCTACAATCGCGTAGGACCACCTTGAGTTGGTACACCTGGCCGCTGGGTTGTGGCTGATCGACGCTCATCTTTCGCTTCCATCGTGTCGGCAATGCGCACCGTAGCGCTGAAGGCTAAAATGGGGTGGGCAGCGGCGCTCAAACAAAGGAACCTTTGTTTGGTATAGGTGCCGGGGCCTGAATGTGCCGCGCACATGAGCCTGCCGGCGCGCTTTAGCATACCATAGAACTGGTATATGATAACTACGTACCAATGGCAGAGGCAGCGATGAGTTTTATGGTATTGATCCCCGATGTGCGTCGGGAGAGGAGGCGTCTCTATGCGTATCGGTTATGCCAGAGTGTCGACAACTGACCAGAATATGAGTTTGCAGAAGGATGCGCTGCAGGCTGCAGGATGCGTACAGTTGTTTAGCGATATCGTAAGTGGCGTCAGGGTGGAACGGCCCGGGCTGAACGCTGCGCTGAGCGCGTGCCGGCCTGGTGATACGCTGGTAGTGTGGAAACTCGACCGCCTGGGACGCTCACTCCCGCACCTCGTGGAGACGGTAGGTAACCTAGCCGACCACGACGTCGGCTTCCACAGTTTGCAGGAGCAGATTGATACGACGACGGCTGGCGGCAAGCTGATCTTCCACATCTTCGCATCGCTGGCCGAGTTCGAACGTGACCTCATTCGCGAGCGTACCAACGCAGGATTGGCGGCAGCCCGGGCCAGAGGTAGATTGGGTGGCCGCCCCAAGGGTGTGAATCAGAAAAAGCAGAAGGCGGTCCTCGCCCTCAAGCAGAACTCAGCGTATAGTATCCGCGAGATTTGCGAGATTGTCGGTATCTCGCGTAACACGTACTATAAGTACACGCGCGAAGGTGCCTCGCCTCTACCGAAGAAACGGGATGTACCGCCGCAAGAGCAACCGCCCGCTGGCCAGCTTACCACAGAATAGACTGCCGATCCTCCTGCCCCCGACTTTTTAGTGCTCTCCTATAATTGCAACATTGTGGTGCAATTGGTGTGACAATGACAACGGGTGACAGCTTGCCGAATCCAAGCCACAAAGCGCCAGGAAGCGCGAAACGGTTCGTAGGGGTAAAACCGTACAGCGCTGCGCTTTTCGTCGCAAATAGCCTGTTTCTGTGCGATTATTAGCGGCGAGCCTGTTGGCGAGCTCCATGTGCGTGGTTGGTGCTAATTGACTTACCAAAATCAATAGGCAAGTTTAGTATTTTGCTGGGTCCTTGAGGGTGACATGATGGCACTGAACAGGCGCGGCAGGCACTATCGGTGGAACAAGAAAGACATAACCGAGAGCTACCAGGCGTTAGATATGGCCACATTTGCCAAGGCAGTAGACCTGACTACGCCGCGTGTTGGCTCTTGGTTATGGACCTATAGCAGTGGGCGCCAATCGTCAATCAGCTACGTTGTCAGCCCTGGCCAGGGTGTGCGATTGTCCTACACATCGAATAGACAGGATTATAACTACCTGATCAAGGTGGACACCACCACGCCCCACTATGGCGGCGTGCGCTACTGGTGGCTGTGTCCCCACTGTGGACGCCGGGTGCGCATCCTCTATGGTGGCAGTCGCTTTCTATGCAGGCATTGTCACAACCTGACCTACGAAACCGCACAAGCCGGAAAGCACGATTTTTACCCAACCATTGACAACCGGTTGTACTTTATCCGGCGCAAGTTACAGGGCAAATGGCACTTCCTGCACGGTCCTGGTGAGAAGCCCAAGGGAATGCATTGGGACACTTATGGCCGGTTGGTGCGAGAATACTTTAACCTGCTGCTGGTGCGCAACCAGGCGTTTGTGGTCGGTGCAAGTAGAATTCTGGGGGATGCTCCATCCATTCCGGCAGAGGAGATGCACGCTGAGTGGCAATATCACAAAGCGCACCCGGATCGGTCCGTCACCCTGGACTATCGAAGACAAGATGTAGACGACGATGAAAAAAAAGACTTGAAACGGCTGACGTTGGGCGAGATAGCGCAGCGGGCCGGCGTACCCTATGCGTTCGCGCTGGAAGCCCAGCAGTTTGGCTTGATTCGTGCCGACCAGGGCCGAGGCAAGCGGCGCCGGCGCTATCGTGAACGCCTCAAGAACTGGCTGCACAAGCTGCACACGTTGCGCAGTGGTGGCATGAGTTGGGAAGATATCACAGCGTGGTCAAAGCGCAGATTTCAGCCAGGACATGAGGATGAGCGAGGGTGGCCTGCTGGGATAGAAGAGAAGGAAGTATAACCGTGCTAGGTGACCTAGACTTCGAGTAATGAGCGCCGGTCAGTGGCTTGGGTCGCGGTCTGGCGCTTTTTTTATTGCGATGCCCAGTTCAACTCCTCCAAAAGACAACTCCGGCTGCATTTATTGCCCGTTCGCGCTGACCTTTAGTTGTCCTTTACTCGACCTATAGATTGGACCAGCGGGCGCATCTCAACGAAAACCTACGGTTTCCAGAGTAATAGAGGTTTGAAAACTTGGTCTTCTTTATGTGTTTTTTGAGGGTTATTTATAGGGGTACGGTGCTCTAAACCGTAGGTTTCTGCACGAATGCCCCCGCTGGTCCGTGATATGCCCCTTGCACATCTGGGTGGCTACTTTGAGGATACAGGCAGACTCAATCTAAGCACTTTGCACAGCGCCAAAGGACGGGAATTCGATGCTGTGATCCTGTTTGCCATGAATAACGATATACTTCCAAACTGGCACGAGCAAAAGACCTCCATACAACTGCGTGAAGCGAGACGGCTATTCTATGTCGGCGTCACCTGCGCAAGACGGGAGCTTTACGTCGTTTACCAAAAAGGGCACCACTCCCCTTGGGTAAAAGAGTTGTACGCCCGGCTCACCCTGCCGGGTTAACTTTAGCATTGTACCCCCGTTTTTTTGATGGCATCATTCAGAAGTCGCTTGCAAATGCACCTTCGTAAAGGCTTTTCGCATCCCTGGCCTCGGCTACGGCTTTGCGGACTGCCGTATCGGTGAGATCCAGCACTCGCAACTTATCCCCTACTTTGGCAACCGTCTCGACGCGGCGATAGACGTTTAAATGTGTCTCTGTGTAGCTGGCCAAGCCCTGAAGTTTTGGTAGTGCATCGCTTAGGTAGGTGCCGTGTGGGTCTACAATGTCTGCTGCAATGGTGCCATCTTCTTGCATTGCAAAAAAGATGAAATCCGGCCTGACAATCTTAACCTTGCCGTTATCGTTGTAGGCGATACCTAGGGAATCCTGGCTGGCGCGTGACGGATTCCGATACCACGCCTGGAAACCGTCGCGTTGCATCTCAGTCTTTAATACGCTGCTTTCCCATTCATTCATTTCTGCGGGAAACACCCCGTGTTCATTGCACAGCAGGTGGTGTTCATAGGTTGGCAGGGGGGTCTCGCTGCCATTCGCCTCAAGGGCTGTAGTGGCCTCCATCCAGGAGGTAGGCTTAACGAGATCGATGTCTTCGGGATCGGTACTCCATCGCTTGAGTTGGCGATATGTCTCCTGCCGCTCGTCCGACAAGCCTTTGATAGGTACGCGGTATGCGTCTAACCATCTTTTGGCCACCGTGTCCGCCTCGGCGTCGAGATACGTCTGCACTTCCGGCACCAGCCCAAGGGCGGCGATGTCCGCGTGCGCCTCCATGAGTGCGTCTTCCACGGAGTATGCGTCGGTCTTCTTGTCTGCCAGATATTCGGCGTAGGTTCGGGACAGATCCGGGCTGAGGATGCGCGATGCACGGCGATAGGCATCCTCAATCACCGCGTAGTCGGCATCCTCCCAGAAATCGTTGAAGGATTTTTTGTGGCCCTTCAGGTCGGCGGTTAAACTCTGACCTTCGACCGTGAGTACTGTCTTACGTGCAGCAGCGATTTCATCTGCGTACCGGGCCTGGCCGGCATCCAGCACCTTGTGCATCTCCGCATGTGCCTTGTTGCCGGCGTCGGGCAGCAGGCCGTCTGCGGCAAGTTCATGCGCAAGCGCCGTCAATCGCTTGACCGGCTTCGCTCCGCGCTGCGGCAAAGACTGGGATGGCAAAGATAAGAACTTTTCCCACACCGTCTCCGGCACTGAGGGATTCGGCGTCATTTCCTCTGGGTTGATGAGCACCCGACGCCCGGTCAGCGGTGTGTCACCATCCTCACCGCCACCCTTCATCAGCGCATCCGCAACCGCTTCGACGGATTTGGCGTCGAAAAACGGCAGCAAACAGTCCACCGAGTTGAGCCTATCGTTGCCGGGAATGCGCCTGGCAAGTGGTGTGCGAACCATGCGCCCCAACAATTGCGTGATGTGTGTGCGATCCGTGGCGCGCCGGAACGAGACCATGACTTCGGCGCGTGGGCAGTCCCACCCGGTACTGATGGCATCTTTAGCGAGAAGGATACGAACCCAGGTCGCATCCTGTACACGCTCGGGTGAGATATAAGGTACGGTATACCCGCCGAATGTCTGAGCCGTGTGGTCGCCGAAGACGTGGGCGACGGTATCCCGTGGCAGTTCCGGCCATTGCTGAAAGATCGTGTCGAGCGAGCGACCGATCTCATCGGGGTCTGGGGTGTTGGGTACTTGCAACACCATCAGCGGCTCGACGTTTTCCGCATCGTCCTGTTGCCTGGCATACTCAGCCCAGGCGGCACTGGACTCTCTGAGCTTGTCTGTAGCACGACGCACCAGCACGGTGTCGAACTGGCCCACTCCGTCGGGGATGTCGAGGATGATCGTGTCTTTGAGCAGTCCCGATTCCTGTACCTGGGCAGAATCCACCACGACGTTGGGAAGGGTGCTGCGTCCCTGCGCACCGGTCATGGCCGTATTGAATCGCTCGACAGTGGCCGAGATGCCCCAGACGATCGGGATCGCGGGTACGGAGCCAGCACCATTGATGAGCCGCTTGACGATGGTGGATTTGTCGTTCTGTGATGCTGTTGATGTGTTTCCCATACCGCGATGCGCCTCATCCAGTACAAGATAGAGCGTCAGCGACGGGTCATCGATGGTATTCTGGATTGTGTCCCAGATGGTATGCGAGCGCATGTCCGGGCGCATCGTGGGAAAAGGTTCCTGCTTCTCCTCGTCTTCATCGAACCCCCGCACGAGCAGGCTTTTCTTGCCGAGTTTCTGCGTGTTGAGAAAATAGACCTTCCCCGCTGCGAACTTCTCTCGGTTGAAGGTGTTCTGCACCACGACAAGATCGTTAAATTCCAGCCGGTCAGAGGCTTCGAGCAGCCGGAAACGTGTCTGCTCATTCAGGGACGGATCGTCACTGAACCAGATGACTACGGCTCCGGGGTCGGCCTCAAAGTCGAAATTGTCGTCGCCGTAGAACAATGCCTCAAATGCCGCCGCTGCCATGACCGTCTTGCCAGCCCCTGTGGTCGCCGTCAGCGAGAAAGCGTGCTTGTCGCCGTCCTCGTGCCAGCGTTTTCGCGCTTTGCGCAGATTGGAGAGGACATCGCGCACCGCCTCGTCCTGGTAATCTTTGAGCGTAAACTTCACGGGTTACTCTCCGTTCGCGAATTGGAAGTTCGAGAGATAGGACTCGTACAGCCGGACAGGTTCCACCGAATCGGGTAGGCGGCGCGCCACGGCCTGGAAGCGGCGGTCGTCGTTGGTGACGATATAGGCCACACGCAGGCCGCACGCTTTCTCGACGGCTCGGCAGAAGGCGGTCGTGTGGTCGAGATTGGTCAACAGACCATAGGTATCGACGACCTCCCACCCCTGTGCAGGCAGCGTATTGATGCGCCGCCCGGCACTGCCCGCCCGCAGCCACAGCAATGGCGCAATGCGTTCAAACGCCAGGTTGTGGTTGACAGAAACGGGGGTCTCATAGGTCAGGGTGAAGAATTCGGCGTTCTCCTCAAAGCCTTCGGCCATAGGGAACTCATCCGTGAACCTGTAGTCTCCTTTAATTGGCTCACCACCTGGCGTTTGACCCGTGATCGCCGCTTCCACACGGGGCTTGGTGATATAGTCACAAATGCCCCACTGCTCCCACTCGGGATCGCCGGGACGCAGCCCCTGTTTACGCAGGGTGGCCTGCTCATCGGCGGCGACTTCGTTGTTGGTGACCGAGATACACTGGCGGCGTCCGCGATCCTGATGATTGAGCCGCATCACGGCGTGGGAAGTGGTGCCCGAGCCTGCAAAGAAATCGAGGATGACCGCCTCACGCTTTTCGCCGACTGCGATCTTTAAAGCGTCTTCGACTGCATACAAACTCTTAGGAAATGGAAACTCCCTTGCAGGTATCAATGCTCGCAAAATATCCGTTCCGTGTGATTGAGCGTTATGAGATTCTTTTTCCCACTGCGTCGTTGGGTTCGATCTTTTTCCATCTACATATACAACTTTTGCAGCGCCAGAATCATCGAATCCCTCAACCTGAATGTGCCCCTTTTCCACCTCGTCAATTTGCCCACTTGTCAGGTAGTAAATTGTAACTTTATTTTTGTTTTTTCCTGAGAACACAGCCTTTACAAACCCTCTTTCAAGTCTCTCCTTGAGCGTCAGAATGGTCAGACCCCAATTCATTTCCAGAACATCGCCTTTGTCTCGTATTGGCAATACAGTAATACAACCTGGAATATCTGGCACACTTGAAACTTCTTCCTCCGGTTTGAGTGGAGTACCAATGCTTTCTATCTTACCTGTTTGTTCATCCACATAGATCGGATAAAACTGCTCTGGGCCCCCTTTCGGTGTTCCTCGTGCAGATTCAACATCCGATCTTCGCAAACTTGCCCATCGCACCTCTTTGTTACCGACTTGCTTTTGCTCGGGGGTGATACGGTGTTTCCCGAAAAACGCGAAAAAGATAAACTCGTTGGTTCGTGAAAATTCATTATCGCGAATAATTCCTTTTGCGTTTATGATAGAGGAAACCATTTGGATTCGTGCGTCTGGAAAGGTTTGCTTCAAAAGCAACCCAAGATTTAGATATTCCTTCTCATCGATAGTGATAATCAGCACCGAATCGGCGGGATTGAGTAACTCTTGCGCGACTTTCAGCCGCCGCTCCATCATGGCAAGCCACTTACTGTGGCGATAGAGGTCATCTCTCTCCACATAGTCGTTGTTGTATTTCCAGTCCTTCGCGCCGGTGTTGTAGGGCGGATCGATGTAGATGGCGTCCACCTTGCCCCGGTGCGTGTAGGTCAGGGCCTTCAGCACATGGTAGTTCTCGCCGTTGATGACCGTGTGACAGGGCTTGTCGCCACCGCGCTCGACCTTGCCGGTACTGACGAGGCCGGGGTAGATATGGTCACGAAACTCCGCAACGACCACCAGATCATCGACCGCAACATCCCGGGTTTCCGGCTCGTCATGCCCAAGCAATTCCAGACGCGCCATTTGCACACGGTTTACTTTTTTTATATCCCTGACCACCCAAAGTCGCGGGTCGCCCTTGGCGGTTGAACCCCGTTCAGGCAAAATCCGCACCTTGTCGCCCTTGCGTATCGCACACTGAGGCAACTCAACAGCCTCGGGTCGGTGGCGTTCAAAATTCAGCCCGAAGGCAAGACGCGAAGAGAGCGCCCTGAACTCGCTCTCCAGATCGGCTCCCAATTGCGGATTCTTCGCCCTGACTTGGGAAATAAGGTCTGTCAGTCGTGACACGTTAATTCCTTAATTCTGAGACTGAAGCACACTAGAGTTGTTCCTTAATAAATCAGAGCAAAATTCCAAAGGCCGGCACAGAGGGCAATGACATCATCATGGAAAGCCGGACGGCGGTTACGAAAGCGATGGACTAGGATGTTGTAGCGTTTGATGCCAGCAATGGCCTGTTCAATGGCGACCCGCAGCTTGCTGATGGCACGGTTGTCAGCCTTTTGCGCAGGGGTGAGTGTTGGCTGCGGATTGCGCTGACTCTTGCGCGGCTTTTTGTGCGGCACGAGAATCTCTGCTCCTGTATAATCCGTGCGGATGCGCAAGTACCCTAAATCGACCAGCACGCTGAGTGCAGCAAACCAGTCGTAGTCTGGCGGAAACTCGGCTTTGAGCATCGCATAATCGTGATGATGACCGCTAAAAGTGCGTCCTACAAAGAGGATCACCTTGGCGGTGGTCGCGATGATCGTGTTCTTCAGCGTATGCTGTTTTTTTACCACTGTAATGGTCTTGTTGCTGCTGTGCATCTTGCGGCCGACGATACGCCGGGGACCCTCTGGGTGCTGTGGCGTCAATGATGATCTCATCAATCCCGTCCAGCGCTTGCATCAATTCCGCCACACTCTGGCACTCCCGTTTGGGCATCATCTCCAGTTGCACAAGTGTTTCGTGCAAGCGCGGCGAGAGTTCATATAACCGTTCATGCGCTTTTGCGCCCAGAGGGCCCCCGGCCAAGTCAAACTTGGCGCCGAGTTGGTCAAAGGTTGGATACGTTTTGAAATAATAGAGCACAAAGAACAGTTTATCCGCCATCGACGGTAACTTACTCTTGCGCCCGCGGGGACCCTTTGGGTGTGGTTTTCTTTGGCGGCTCCCGGCTTGCACTGCTTGCTCATACTGCCTTTGCTGCTCCGCTTCATACACGGCGCTGAACACCGGTAAGAGCCGGTCAAATTCGGCAAAACTGAGTCCGGTCAGCGCCTTCAGCTGCCGGTCATCTCGGATTTTTATGACCATCGATAGACTCCTTTTTACCCGAAGTCTATCTCAACTGCTATTTAGGAACAAGTCTAATAATGATGAAGATACGGCCGTCCCAAGAAGGGATAAAGGGGGACTAACACCGATGACGTTCTTATTTGGTTGCCCTGTACTAGCCCTTTACTGGCCCTATAAATACAACTGTGATGTGATGAATTGAACAAAACTACCTCTTTTATAGTGCGCTCTTGGATCAATCAGGGGAAATCCCACTTTGCGATGATACCGGCCGCACAGAAAGACACTTGTTGCTACCAAAAACGCTTACAGCGCCAATTATATAACTTAACATTATTTTACGCCAGATCTGTTTAACTAGGCGCCCTCATCAGCCAGTCCAGTCAAAAGTGCGGTTGTTTCGCCTATTGATATAGGCCGTTGTAGTGGCAGCGCTGCCGGCCTGCCTGCCTGCGCAGATAGGTGTGTAAGTTCGCCGGGGGGGTACTGGCTCGGTCGATAGCTCACCCCTTGCGTCATTTTCTATAAGCGTCATTTTTGTCTACCTCCATGTGTATTCTTACGCCGGGAATTACGCTGGCGCTTGTATTCGTAGATCACCTCAGGTGGATAGAGCCATACGCCGCCACGCCTGATTGCTCTGGTAAGTTTACCAGTCAAACGCAGCTTGCTAACCCACTGTTGGGTTATGCCAAGTGCTTGTGCTAGCTCCTGCCCTGTCAGCCACTTGTCTAAAGCGTTCCTATTTTTCATGAGGCACTCCCTCTTTTTACTCGCGTTAATGAAACTATGCCATGATAGTTGTAGGGTGCAAGTATGGTTACACCCTTTCAAGTAAAGCAAGCAGCCGCCACTATAGCGCTTTCTCTGTGCCCTCAAGGTGGTGTGGGTGTTTGTCTAGTCGGGCTTGGGCGCTCTTTGCTCCTGCTCGACTATCGTTAAGACGATTTCGATGCAGTCTTCATACGTTTGAATCCTGGCAATGGCATCTATCATCTGCTCAGAGGCGGTTGACGATGCATTGTAAACTATTTTCCACTCCATTAGGATTTCTTCCCACCCAGTAAGGCGCTGGCGCAATTGGGCGAGAATGCGATCTGTAGGCATCATTATAATTCTGTTGCTTTCAAAATTTAGTAGACCTTCCTATTCAGAGCAGCCTACATTTTGCCGCGCTTCCACGGTCATAAGGCGCCGCTCTAAGTGGGCGACGCGGTTTTCTAACATCTTGTTATGGGCTACTAACCCGCTAAAGCTTATCCTGATTTCTTCCAGGTCACTAGCGCCAATCTGCTGATCTTGTTCATACATGGTACGTGCCAACTCACTAACCCATTGGCCGCGCTTGCGCTCACTCCCAGCCAACGCGGTTAATAGTTCCCCTACCCCATCATCCACGGTTAGGTTTAATCTTTCAGACATTGTTAAATCCTTATTGACAACTAAAGCGCTTTGCACAATGCAAGCATTATGAACACTATAGGCCACTACCTATAGTGTGTCAATAGATAAGTTTTAATGGTTGATATTAACAGGTTTATCACGTATAATAACTTATGATATTCACTCTTATCAAAAGTCATTTAGCGAAAGGGGAAAGCAATATGGAACCTGTGTTAACTTCTGTCCTTACTTGTCCTCATTGCAGATTTCAGGAAGCGTTGACTATGCCCGTCGATGCTTGTCAATTCTTTCACGTATGCAACAATTGCGGAACTCTTCTGAAAGCAAAAGAGGGTGACTGCTGCGTGTTTTGCTCTTATGGTAGTGCGTCATGTCCACCAATGCAGGCAGGATCAGCCTGTGGGGGTATGAGCCAATGACCGAATTGACCGTAGTTTCAACCGACAAGATCCAACCCATCATCAATCTGGTATGCAATGCTGTGACCTCCGACCATACCCGCCGCGCCTACAGCCGCACCCTTACTGATTTCATGGCGTGGTATGCTGGCGCCGGCCAAACTGGATTCAGCAAGGCCACAGTACAGGCCCATGTGGCCGCGCTGCGTGCGTCCGGCGCGAGTGCGTCCAGCATCAACCAACGATTGACCGCGATTAGAAAGCTGGCATATGAACTAGCCGACAATGGGATCATTGACCAATCCCAGGCCCAGGCCATCAGCCGCGCAGAAGGCATCCGGCGCGAGGGGAAGCGCTTAGGCAACTGGCTAAACCAGGAACAGGCCCAGCGGCTTATACAGCTTCCCGACGTGGCAACGGTCAAAGGGTTGCGTGATCGTGCAATCCTGGCCGTTCTGTTGGGTTGTGGGTTGCGTCGTGAAGAATGTGCCAGCTTAAGCGTTAGCCATATTCAGCAGCGTGAAGGAAGATGGATCATTGTGGATCTGGTAGGCAAACGCAGTAAAACCCGCTCTGTACCTATGCCGTCATGGGCAAAGTACGCCATAGATTGCTATATGGTCGCCGGTGCCATTACAGAAGGCCCATTATTCCGCTCTATGCGTAAAGGTGACCACTTGCAGCCCGGCGCCATGACACCACAGGCAATCTTTGATGTAGTGCGCTCCTATGCCCAGCAAATTGGCGTGGAGGTTCGCCCCCATGACTTGCGCCGCACATTCGCCAAACTTGCCCACAAAGGATCGGCGCCGATTGAGCAAATCCAACTATCGCTAGGCCATAGCTCGATCCAAACCACAGAACGTTACATTGGTGTACAGCAAGATATGAGTAACGCGCCCTGTGATGTGATCGGCTTGAAACTGTAACATAATCCCCATGCCTAAAGGTAGGGGTATCTTGCTCCCAAAAGGGGTACGGCAACGATTCCTTCATTTTACAGCCATAAGCCGGTCGTTTAGCGGTTTTGGCTTTACCCGTGAGCACAGGGAGCGAACGAGATAACAATTAGCGTGTCGCGCCTGGGTTGTCTTCATCGGGTTGCCCCAACTGACCTTGATTACTTTTGCTCGAACGCACATACTTGTAGCAGGTGTTGCGACAGATCCCTAAGAGCTGACAGATCTCTGCAACCGAGTGAGAAGGATCGGATACTGTTGGCGAACCTAGAGGGTGCGGTTTGTACCAGTAGAGTGAATCAGGTAAGGTGGACACATCAACGCGATCTACTCATACTTATCTGGCCAAAAACAAACATTCGTGTCAACAGCCGCCACTTGCACTATCGCTTTTTCAGAAGATATACTTCGTGAGACTTGCTATTTTCCTGTCTCAATTCTTGTTTCATTCAATTCACAAATATCTCCAAAGATAATGAGACAGATTATGGCGGCTAGTAACGGCTTCTCGACGTTTAGGGCTGTATTGGGTCATTATATTGTCAATATCGAGGAATACATTACGATGAAACAGATTGGAATTCCTATTGAACATCAGTCTATTACGCTAGACTGGTTAAATGCTGCACTGCGAAGCACCGGTATTATTGATGAGGTCCAAATCCAATCGTTTGAGACGGAAATGCTGAGTGCAGGTCAGGTTGGAAAGGTTGCCCGGCTGAAACTTAACTATTCAGATTCTGGTACAAGTGCGCCCGTATCTATAATAGCAAAGCTTTCTAACCCGGATAATGCAATTCGTGCACATATGGATAAAATGAACATGTACGAGAAAGAAGTTCGCTTCTACCAAAATATAGCACCTCTCATCAATCTGCCATCTCCCCGGTGCTACTACAGTGATTATGATCAAATGAGCGGAAGTTGCGTCTTGCTACTTGAAGATATCTCTCACATGAGAGCAGTCGACCGCTCAGATGGTTTCCAGAAAGACGATGCGGAGCTGATTATCCATCACCTAGCGAAATTTCATGCCCAGTGGTGGAACAGCCCCCAATTGAAAGACATGGGTTATTTGACACCATTTGACCACATGGCTAGTTACTCACAAGAAAAATTTCAGGAGTGGTGGCCGACGTTCCTAGAAAAAATTGAGCCTATCTTATCTAAGAACTCATTGCCGGAGAGCTTTCGGAAGCTTGGTCGTCAATACGGACCGTTGCTGACAGAAACAATGTCAAAGCTGAATCAATCGCCCATTACCATACTTCATCGGGATATTGGTACGGATAACCTGATGTTTGGCACGGAAACCGATGATCCCCCACTGATGTTTTTTGACTGGCAACTCGTTGGTTATGGGCGCGGTGTAAGTGATGTCACCTATTTCATGATATATGCCGTCCCCACAGATGTTCGAAGGCAAGAAGAATATAATCTAGTGAGAATGTATCACCGTTTGCTAGAGGAATATGGGATACAAGAATATGATTTTAAACAGTGTTGGTTCGACTACAAATTGGCATTTTTCCGTAATCTCGCCGTTGCAGTCAACGTAATTGCCTTATCAGATACCTCCCATCCCTATTTGCGCACGACAGTACAAGCATTATTACCACGTGTAATCGCTTTTAGTGAAGATCATGAAGTGACCAGTCTTTTATCATAATGGCCACTGACACGTTGAGTAGAAGTCATATGGCCATTTTTTAATGTATTCCGGGAGTACCCGTCTAGTGTTATGCGCGGCCTGGCATCGTGGTATTTGTATAGGACCTATCGAGAGGTTGATATGTCACTCAAGATCAGTGTATTACAGCCGGTTCCCGAAGAGACAGTACGGGTTGCGCAGGCGGCCTTTTCCAAGGGCACGCCATATCTCACACTACGCGATGAACTCGGCGTCATCTTTCACGATGAAGATTTCAACGATCTCTACCCGGACGACGGGCAACCAGCGCTAGCTGCCTGGCGCTTGGCGTGGGTGACGATTCTCCAATTTCGTGAGAATCTACCGGATCGCCAAGCCGCTGAGGCAGTGCGCGGGCGTATCGACTGGAAGTATTTGTTGGGTCTGGAGCTGACAGACCCAGGGTTCGACTTCAGCGTGCTGAGCGAATTTCGGGGACGCTTATTGGCTGGTAGCGGCGAGGCTCGGCTTTTGGACAAGTTGCTGACGTGTTGCCAGGAACGAGAATTGCTCAAAGCACGCGGTAAACAACGGACGGATGCGACGCGTGTGCTAGCTGCGATCCGAGTGATGAACCGGTTAGAACTGATCGGTGAGAGTATACGCGCCGCTTTAAATGAACTGAGTACAGTTGCACCGACCTGGTTACAAAGCATGGCACCGAGCGATTGGTACAAACGCTACAGCCGCCGAATCGAGGATGATCGGTTGCCGCAAAGTCAGGAAAAACGAGCCGCCTATGCGCAAACCTTAGGGGAAGATGGGTTCTTGCTCCTGGATCACTTGGCAAGTAGTGCCGAGGCCGCAGCTTGGCGTGAGTTGCCGACGGTTGCAACGCTGCGGCTAGTGTTGGCGCGTCACGATGAGCGAACACACCAGACCAGTGACGGACAGGGAATGAGTCAAATCCGCTTCAAGGCGGAGAAGGAATTGGCACCTGCCGACGAGGGTATTGAATCGCCCTATGATCCAGAGGCCCGCTATCGTAGCCGTTATGAGACAAACTGGACGGGATACATCGTCCATCTCAGCGAAACGTGTGAGGAAGAAGAAATCCACCTCATTACCCACGTGGTCACGACTGACGCTTCTGTGCATGAAGTGCAGCAAACCGCAGCCATTCATCAGGCGTTGGTCGAAAAGGGCTTGCCGCCCGGTGAGCATCTCGTTGATTCCGCATATATCGATGCTGAGTTACTGGTCAACAGCCGTCAACAACATGCCATCGACCTGGTTGGCCCCACGCGCCTCAACAATGCCTGGCAGACCAAAATCGAAGGCGGCTATAGCATTGAGCAGTTTGCCATTGATTGGAAGGCGCAACAGGTGCGTTGTCCGCAAGGCAAAATCGCTACCCCGTGGAAATCCGGCCTCAATGGCGCTGGCGATCCTGTCATCAATACTTGGTTTCGTCCCCAGGATTGCCAAGCCTGCCACGCCCATGACCTTTGCACCAAAGCCAAGAGTCGTCGCCTCACCTTTCATCCTCGGGAACGCTATGAGGCGCTTCAAGCGATGCGCCAACGCCTTGCCTCACCGGAAGGTAAGCAACTCTATCAACGACGGGCGGGCATTGAGGGGACGATTTCGCAAGGGGTACGGGCCTTTGGGCTGCGGCTTTGTCGTTACTGCGGACTTGCCAAGACGGGCCTTCAGCACATCGCCACCGCAGCCGCCATCAATCTTGATCGCATTGTCGCCTGGTTTGACGAGATCCCTCAAGCCCAGACACGTACTTCTCGCTTCGCTAGACTTGCCCCTGCCTAATAACTGGTTCGCCAACAGTATCGGATCGTTCTTAAGTGCGAGCGCGGCTTTCTGCTTCCGTTCATCCATCACGCCCTTAGGGCGTCCCCCCTTTCTACCGCGCGCCCGTGCTGCGGACAAACCGGCATTTGTGCGCTCCCGGATGAGATCCCGTTCAAATTCGGCGAGCGCGGCGAAGAGATGAAAGATCAGCTTGCCGCCTGCCGTTGTGGTGTCGATATTCCCCTGCAGGCTCTTGAACCCGCTACCACGGGCCATCAGGTCACGCACCGTTTCCACCAGATGCGGCAGCGAGCGACCCAGGCGGTCGAGTTTCCAGACCACGAACGTATCACCGGCGCGGCACTCCTTGAGCGCGGCGGTTAGGCCAGGGCGCGCTGTCTTGGCCCCACTGGCGGTATCGGTAAACAGGCGTTCGCAACCGACGACCTTCAGCGCATCGAGCTTACGATCGAGGTTCTGGTCGTTCGCCGAAACTCTGGCGTAGCCGACAAGCATGAAAATAACCCTTTGCTTTGCTTTGGTTCGTGAAACTTGGTTATTCTACCATGCGTGGTACGTAGATTCCGTATATCAGTTTCGTGGTACAATCAAAGCCAGCCGGCCGGCCGCCAACAAGGTTTTTCAGGTGCGCCGGGTGCATACCAAACAAACGCTCGTTTTTCTGAACACCGCGCCAAGCAATGGCCTATCCACACTTGACGCTACGCGTCGCCGCCGGCACTCTGGCGGTTATTTCCATCCACCAGATCTCGTCTATGACCGCTGAACGTGAGCGCAAAAACCTTGTGGCTGTAAAATGAACGAATCGTTGCCGTACCCCTTTCAGGGTGTCGGCATTTGACAAGGAGCGGGTATTCAAATAAACTGAACCTACAATATTTTCACGTCTAATTTTTGTACGGAGGCTTTATGTCACTTACTACTGAATTCACTCACGATCACCAGGGACGCAAATTTTCCGATGTGATGAATGATCCGCGTATCAGTTTCAACGCTGTACTTGTTTTCTTTGATGCCCCAGAGCGTCAACAGCGAATGTTAGAAAGCGAACTGCATCATGACCGCCCGGCACTAGCTGGAGTCGTCAAGGAACTTGAGGCGCTCCCCGCCGTTCAAGCTTTCTTGGCTAACTATGATGGCCACACTACAACGCGTTTTCGACAAGCTGTTGGCGTTGTTGTACGAATTGTGATGGAAAAACACGGTTGGAGAACAACTGGCCGCAAAGGCTCACTTGGCACTCGGAAGGCCGTTGCACCTGGAACGACTACGCCTGGAGCCTATCGCAACTCTGGTGGCCTAGCAACTTGGTTTACTCGTGCAGAAAGGTATACACGTAATTGCTAATTCTTCACCACGTGGATATGCCAGAGGGCGATGAAACGCTGTACCTGCGTCTACGGGTCTATTACGACCACAACAGCCTGCTGTACATCCTCGCTGGCTACCGCGTAGACGATCATCCCTAGTTCCAGATCGTTGCCAGCGAGAAGCAACCGCAGATCATCCAAGCGTAAATTGCCGTCTTGCTGTCACAATATGGGTTCGCCTTGACCGCTCATCCTACCAAGGTCAGCACACTGGAATCGATCTTCACCTTCAAGCGCCCCACCGGAGGCCGTGAGTTCCATCTACAAAGCCGGTCCTCAGACGTTGGTCGAGAGCGTATGTTTGTCAACATGGTTGAGCGCGAGATTGCAGAGCAGGCGAAGGGGCAGAGCAATCAGCACCGGATGGCTTTGCTTGACCGCGAGGATCTGGAAGAATTGACTGATGAGACGCGGGCCATTCTAGCCGAAGCGTTTGCCGTCTAAAGAGTAACCAGTTGGGGGGCCTGCGGGCCTGCCCTTCGCGTGTTGAATGGAGAGAACCATGCAGGATACGTTATCATCGAAACAAGTTGCCGAGCAGTTGGGTGTGTTGTCATCTACGATCAGAACCTGGGTTGCCCGTGGCAAACTGACGCCGCTAAGCCAGCGCGGGCGCTACCGCTTTGCACCCGCCGAGGTCGAGCGGTTCATGGCTGAGCATTGCACGACCTACGCTGTCATGGTGAACCGCACGGTAAACCAGAAGATCGAGACCGACTACTTGACCGTAGCGGTCCCCACCGGCAAGGATGGGGACACCCATATCAGGAAATATGTTGCCCGCCATCGAGCCGACTGGACGCTGGGCGCGTATGCGCCCAGGGGGGTTGCCAGTGAACAGTGAGCAACTACTTAGTCGACTGCGCAGCGATCTGCGTGACTGGCTGGCCATGTTAGCCGGGGCCGATGCTGGACGCAAGCATTACATTGACGGGCGCATACAAGCCCTTTCCGACGTGATTGAGTTGTTGGCCGGCGCGCCTGAAGTTGTGTTTGGGCAATGCCCGTCCTGTAGGCACATGGGTTATGTTTTTCCCCTGGGGCCGCGATGCCCTGCATGTGGGCGATTAGTGACTGTCAAGGAGTGGCAAGATGAATAGACCACACCTGATTAAAGCCGATGTGCTTCAACTGTTGCGCGACTATGAGCGGCTGAGTCAGCAGCCGAGCAGGGTAACGGTTAAGGTTGACGATCACCTTGATACGTTGGCTACCCTTCACATGCTGGAAGGCGCGCAGATCGTTGTATTCAGCACAGAGCAAGCGCTTGCCCTGTTGCCCGCAATCCGGCGGTTTGAGGAGCACATGGATTTTCACTTACCGTTCCCGTCTATCATGTTCCAGTTCAGTGCCCCCATCCCCGAAACTGATGTACTGGTACAGGAGCGCGACGAGCCGGATCGCATCCTGGCGATCATTGTCAGTCAGACTGATAGCGGGATCAATAATGCCGCTGTCTGGTTTGAGTCTTCAGCCGTCAATCGAGCGCAGTGGGAGAATGAGTCAGTCTCACCCTTGCGCATCGATCCGCGCTCCATTGAAACGGAGTGGGATTCAACGATCCTCATTGCCGACAACTTAACTCCTGCGGAGGTCAAGATCCGCAACAAAGAGATCGTTCGCCTGTTGGCCGTCGCGATGGTGGCTTACATCAATTGTGAGAACATCACCCTGGAGCGACAAGCCGTTGAGGAGAAGATCAACCGCAAACGGGCAAGGCAGGGCAAGCGCATCTTGGAAGATTTCTATACCTGTCGAATCGCCCATGACCGTTACGAAACAGCGGGCGCGCCGGGGACGGGCCGCGCCGTGGGCTTTAGGTTTGATGTGCGCGGCCACTTCAGACGCTTGACAGATGGGCGCTTGACCTGGGTACGTTCCCATCAACGGGGGCTTGTGCATGAAATGTATAAGCCGAAGGTGTACGAGGTAGGCAAATGATTGAAGCCTTCACCATCCCAACCGCTGCCCTGGCGCTGATGACGCACAAGCGCCCCAAGCAAGTGTGTCAGGAGTTGATCGATAACGGCCAACTAGGAGCAGCGGGGGCATCCGTGCAGAAACCTACGGTTTAGAGCACTGTACTCCTGTAAATAACCTTCAAGAAAGACATAAGGGAGACTAAGTGTTCACCCCTGTGTTACTCTGGAAACCGTAGGTTTTCGTTGAGATGCGCCCGCTGGTCCTTGTAGCCCCCTTTTGCCTGTGGTGGCAAAAGATTACCCACATGGGTGACACTCGCAAAAATCCTCTATTGATCGATCCAGAGGACACCTAATACATGATGCAATTATACCCGCTTGCACCGAGTAACACCGTGAGTGTACACTATCTACACTCAAGTAACCCCATGTAGATAGGACACATCTATGATAATCGCTGTCGTTTCCCAAAAGGGTGGCGTTGGCAAAACATCCTTAGTGCAGAACGTTGGTGCAGAATTGGCCGCGTCTGGCCACCCTACGTTATTGGTAGACTATGACCCACAGAGTAACCTAACAACCGGCTGGGGTCTGGACCCAGACGCGGATCGCCCCACTATTTACACCGCTATGCTTGACCCAGAGCAAGCCAGCGGCTGTATTGTCAGCGTTCGGCCACAGCTTGACCTTATTCCCTCCGATCTCAATCTAGCCGGCGCCGAACTCCAATTTGCTGGTGACTTTGATCGTAACGGAAAATTGAAAGCGGCGCTCAAGCCCATAGCCGAACGCTACCGCTACATCCTTATTGACACACCGCCAAGCTTGGGTTTTTTTGTTTCTAACGCACTGGTGGCCGCACAGCAAGTGATCATCCCCCTGCAAGCCCAATTCTATGCACTGAAAGCCCTGGGCCCGGTGTTTGATATTATCAAACGTGCGCAGGGTGTAAATGAGGTGTTACATGTGTATGCTATTGTACCCACGATGTACGATGCGCGTAACAGCCTATCCGATCCCGTTGTACAGTCTGCACGCACTCAGTATCCAAAGCTTGTAACAAAGACCATTATCCCAGTCAATGTGCGTATTGCCGATGCACCGATCCACGGCTTACCTGTGCGTGAGCATCAGCTAAGCAGTAGCGGCGCCGTGGCCTATCATGAATTAACAAAGGAGTTGTTTGGACATGGCCAGTAGAAAAAAGGAGACAGCCGACGCACTCGCGCCAAAGGGCTGGCAAAACCAGTTTGGCGAAAAGCCGGCGCCGGCAAGCAAGCATAAGGGAAAGCTACAGCGCAAGACTTACCTATTTAATGAGGAACTGATCAGGCGCCTGGACGCAACCGCTAAGGCTAACAATGTGGGGGTAAATGAACTAGTACGTTACCTGGTTACACATGGGTTGGATGAACTGGACACCGGTATACATACCTTACCTGTACGTGCTGTTACTATATACACCTTAGATGTGTAGTTGTATACCTATAGTATACAAAAGGTGTGTAAATTTAAGATAATTGGTCTTGACGTGAGCCTTTGCACGTGGTAAAATACGTATGCAAATACATTACTCTAATGAGAGCGAGGACAAGAAAGACCTATGAATCAATTACAGACAGAGCCGATCACGCAGCTACAGCGTAACTACAACGTTGTACTGGATCGTTTACCGGCTGGGCCTGTCATGCTGTTACAGCGTTCGGCATTGGCCGCGGTCATGGTATCGCCGGAGCAGTGGAACGCCATGACCGCTGAGCTTGACCGGCTTAGACGAATCGTGATCGGTGACCAGCACTTTGCCGATATGCGCGCGGGGCAATACACAACTGAGCTCCCCGCATGAGAATGCACTACAGTTACCAGGTTAGCAAGTTATTGCGGGATCTGGGTGATGAGGGGGCAGAGCTAAGGCGAGCGCTTGAATCGCTAAAGGTTAATCAAACGCCCGATTGGGCTAGGGAGATAACCGAAAGACCAGGGCGCTATGAGTTTCCAGTAGCCGGCAAATGGATCGTCTATGAAGTAGACAGGACCGGTATGGAAACGGTTATTAGTGTAACTGTGATCGAATAAGTATGTAACCGAGTAAGCCAGTGTAGACCTCACTGACCTACTCGTAACCATAACTCGCTGAACAGTCCAGCGGGCTAGGCTATGCACATTATAGCAGCCCATCAGCGAGAAACATTATTTTCGTTGGTGGGCGGTTTTATTTTCCCCGCTCACCCTACACACCTTGGAGGGTGACACAATGTTTTCGTCTTACAAGTTTTCTCAAGAGGTCAATTTCCAAAGCATCCTTTGGGCTGGTATCGGCGCGGTTGCGGCGTTTTTTCGATGTTTAAACGCCGCTGATCGAGCGGCCACAGCAACCGGCAAGGCTTTAGCCGCTAGCGTATGGCCGGCTATGCGGCGGGCGGGGGCCTGGATCGTAGCCAGTGGCTTGCTGTGGGCTATCCTCGCTACATTGCGCTTAGCGCCGGTTATTGTGGCCATAGCCGGCGCCGTGGTGGGTGTCTTTGCGGTGATTGCCATGATTCCTTTAGTCTTTTGGCCTTGCTTGGCTGGGATCGCCCCGGGCGCCTGGCTGACCTATCCGCGAAGCAAGGCGGTGCAAGCATGAGCGGTAAAACTATAGCGATCATCCTGGTGGCTATCCTCGCGCTTTATGCTGGGGGTTGTCTGGATCGTGGCGACGATGTTCAGACGGCGCCGGCTATTAATAGTCAGGCATGTTATTCAGACGCACAGGCGCAACTTTCCCCACAGTGGGCCGGCGCCAACAAGTTGGATCGTGCTGTGGCTATCCTGACCGTGATTAATGTTTGCGAAGGGAATTGACCATGAAGAATATACTTCTACTTGGCTTAGCGGTGCTGTTGCTGATCGCCTTGTTTGGTGATGGTGGTTTGGAAGTCTCCCCAACCGTCTCCCCATCACTTAAGTTTTCGCCCAATCTTGAGTTCAGCCCGAACGTGAGCTATGCGCCCGACCGCAGCGTGAACACAACCAACATTGAAACCAACATTGAGCATCAGACGGTGATTATTCAGCAGCCTGCTACGCAACATCAAAGCGGCGGCGGTGTGGCCATTGTGGATCCAGCAGGAACAACCTGCACGCCACTACCTGGGGAAACCATTGTCAACGGTCCAGACATCAAAGGCGCCTGCACGGTGGAAGATAGCGCGGGTAATCGTTTCTTTCTCAACGCCTCAGGGTCACGGTGGCCACTGGCATCTACACCGGGCGTCGCCAGTGTTCAGCCGCTACAGCCGGCTACAGAATTGACCTTGGAGCAGTTGCAAGCGGCTTTCTTGCGTAATGGTGGCAACCTCCCTTATCTCTGGGATTTCCAGACGCAAGCCGGGCAGATCGATTGGTTAATGGAGCAGGCGGAAACATGGCAATAGCTGACATGGTAGTTGTGATTGTGGGGTTGCCTCTGGCGGCGGGGGCGGTGCTGTATGGCTGCATGACTGTTCCTCCGGGCTCCGGGTCTCGCTGGGTTGTCTATCTGGGGGGCGCGGTAGTGGCGACACAGTTTGTTTGGCTGCCACTAGCAGACGCATGGGCGGATTATCCGCTGACCACGGCTGATCAGTGCATGGCGATACCCGTCGCGGCAATCGGCTTAAAACTTGTCATGGAAAAGGTTGTTCCTAACCTGCTATAGTTCGGTTTGTGGCTGGGGGTTCGTCCTGGCCACAATCTTTTGAGGTGAATATGACCAAGAAGTTTGAATACCCGCAACTTGAAATTATCGACTACAACACTGACCACCTCGACGCCATTGACGGGCATGTAAGCGACTACGACTATGACGCGCCTCAACTGCCGGCGGGGCGCCCACAACATAATTTGGTACTACCGCAACCGCAGACGCAACCTAACCCAATGGCCGGCGCCCTGCAATGGCTGATGGCGCCCCAACAGAGCAACGGGCAACAAGACGCTTACGCCATTCAGCACATGCAGGCAATGAGCGAAAAAAGCACGCCGATGGAACGTAACCGCGCCAAGCTCATTCTCACAGCTAGCTGGGTGGCTATTGCGGGGATCGTCGCCCTGGGCTTGCACAAAGCTGACCTAATCGACAGCCGCCTGGCCTGGCTCGTGTTCGTGGTAGCGTTCGCCTATGGTGTCTACAAATCTAACGCCGATGAGAATGCCCACAGTCCAGCCGGGGTTGAACGCCACAAAACAGACGTGTACGGGAAGATTCGTAATGCGGAGATTGCCGCGCAGGACAAAGCGAACCAGCGCAACCATGAGACGTTCAGCAAGGTATTAAACCAAGTGTATGGAGGGGGTTCCCGTGGTCAAAATCGAATCACACGTCAACGGTAAAGTAAGCAGCAATGTCGAAACCATGCTGCATGAGTTGGCTGCCCTGCGTGCAGAAAACAAGCATCTACGGTCGAAGCTATCACGTAATCAGCGTGGTAGTCAGATCGTCCGCACTGCCATCGTAGACGCTCACCAGATTGTCATGGCGGCATTCTCTGACCAATCGACAGGTTGTCAGGCCATGCAGAAAGGGCATGGTATCAGCCGACGACGATGGGAATGGGCTGTTGCTTTCTTGAGATACGCGGGCATTCTACCGATGATTAACAAGGGCTGGCGCAACGGTTTGGCCTTTGCCATTACGGATCTGAATGAAGCTGTTAGGCTCTTGGAGGTGGCAGCGACTGAACTTGATTTGGCGGATGGCTACCGGCGCCTACGGTCCGCCCTGTATGCACGGAGAATGTAATCGCTGCGGAACATGTGCGGAACATGCTGTGCAACCGTTGCGGAACCTGTATATACGTTTGTATGTAGCCTGCGTGTAAAGAGTGTGTAACTTTGACCCTCAGACGTACATACACCCCTGAAAAATGAGCGAATGAGAGACAATGCAACGTAGCGATTTACACGCAACCACAGCCACCATCACGCGTGCAACAACGTGTGGTGGTGGCTGATATCATTTGGTATGATTATGCTATCGTTTTTGGGGCGCTGCCCTATTCAACAAAGGAAAAAACTTATGGACATCTATATGGATTTAACTATCGCCATCAGCGAAAGCGACATCCCCTATCGGGGCAAATGGGCCGCCTCACTAGTGGAATCCAACAATCTGGACATCCCCGATGAAAGCGTTCTGTCGAACCTCACAGGCTACGGTGAGACGCCATTGGCTTATATCAATACTGAGACGGTGCAAGCTCTGCAATCGCTCGTTGAGGGCTGCCAAGCTGATGTGCTGCGGCACCTGGATGATATGGAACGCCGGTAAGGTGACAGGTTGCAATGGTTTGCGTTTGGACTAGTGGCCGGTGTGCCGATCGTGGGCATAGCTGCGTTGATGCTGTGGGTTGGGGCAAGTTTGCGGTGAAACGGGGGAGGATTATTTTACAAAAACAACCTACACCCGACATTGGAGTTTTTATGTCTTTATGATAAAATAGTGTTTAACTAACCGCTGTAAAAAGCGGAAAACGCATCTGACAGCCGCTCAAGCAAGATCAGTGCGTTTCCCTGGTAGAAATTATTGGACTAATGCGCTCTGAAAAAGTGCATTAGTTTCTATAATCGCAATTGTATCACAATTGCGATATAAAGTAAAACCTAATAATTAATAATGATGATTTTACTTTGTAATAAGTAGACTATAGTCAGTAATAAGTAGATTATAGTTAGTGTTTTTTCACAGGGGACGCAAAAGCCGGCTGTCAGTGCGCAGAGCATTGATAGCCGGCTTTTTTATTTCCCCGGAGGGGATATGTCAAAAACTAGGGGTAAAAAAATCATCGGCGTTCGTGGCGATGAGGCATTGCACGCCAAGCTGGGGCGTATCGTCGCCAACACTGGCGTGGACAAATCTACCGTTATCAGAACGGCAATCAATTGGATGAGCGAGGAACAGATCGCCGTAATCGTGAATGCCCGTCAAAGGCAATTGGCGGTGCAACATGGCACGTAAAGTCTACAGAAAAGCGAAACGCCGGCGGGCAACCGGCGCAGCGCAGCAGACAGGATATAAGCGGCAAAAAACAAAACTGGATACCTCTATTATGACCCTAAATGGCAGAAATGTCAAGATCCCCACCTTCGATGACCTCCTAGCGGTGTCTCCGTTGCCGCCAGAGTTTGCTGGCCTGGAACCCGCTCTGCGCAATTCACCAGTGTTTGCAAACATGATCGCCGTTGCAACCGGTTGTATCGAGCATGGTATGGATACGGCCGGCGCCCTGGACGCCCTGCTATGCGGCGCGCTGGACAATGGCAAATTTACCATGTTGGCATTCTGCCGGCGCTGTGAACAACTTATCAATGAGAACCGCGCTACACCAGCGATGCGGCGCAATCTACGGGCCTATGGGGGTGTACAGTGAATGACAGAACCATTGTAGAGGAAATCAAGCGCAAAGTTACGATCAAATCTGTCATTGACAAGTTTGGCGGCGCCGAGCTGCACGGCGACGGTGACAAGTTGACCGGCTGGCATAAAGCCCACGAGTCAGAGTCTAAGCGCAGTCTCCACGTAGACAATGCAAAAGGTGTTTGGCATTGCAAAAGCTGTGGGCTGGGGGGTGACGTGTTTTCATGGGTCGGTCACCTTCGACGCAATGGCAGTTATCGCGACGATGACGGCGCCATGTTTGGCGAGGCAATGCGCGAGGTCGCAGCGTTCGCCGGGGTGGAGCTGCCAGAATACGACGCAGAAAAAGCCGCCGAGCGTAAGAGTCTCGAGGACGTTTGGCAGCTTGCCGCAAACTTCTATCATGGCGAGTTGACACCAGAACACCGCGAATACTTCCACAAGCGCGGGTATACCGATGAAACCATTGACAAATATAAGCTTGGCTATGCTCCGGTTGGACCGCGTACGCTACTCGCTGAACTGGTCAGAGTCCATAAAATCGATGGGGCTGAACTGGCCAAATCTGGGCTATTCCTCAAACGTGACAATGGCAACCTGGAGGATCATTTCCAGGGCCGGCTGATGTTCCCCTACTGGCGTAATGGTCGGGTGGCGTACTTCATTGGACGCATAACCGACGAATCGCCCGCATGGGAGCATGGGCGAAAAATGAAGTACAAAAAGTTGCTTGTCCATAACAATGAACAGCCCTATGTTAGCGAACAGGTGAGCAACCGCTTTTTCTATGGCGAGGACAGTGTTAAGCCGGGCGGCGATCTGCTGATCACCGAAGGGGTTGCCGATTGCCTATCGGCATTGCAAGCCGGCTTTGCCTGTGTGTCTCCGGTGACAATTCGCTTCGCCAAGAAGGACCACGCCAAGATTTTAGAGATTGCCGAGCGGGCCGGGACCGTCTACATCTGCAATGACAACGAGGTGAGCAACGCCGGCGGGGAGGGTACGTTAGCCACTGCCCAAATGCTGTGGGAGCATGGCAAGGTGGCCAAGCTGATTACGTTGCCGCGGCCGGCTGGTGTCTCCAAAATTGACTTGAATGATTACCTGATTGCTAACTCCCCCGATGAATTTAAGAATCTGCTGCCCACGGCAAAAACGTTGCTCGATCTGAAGATTGACCAGATCGCAGATTGCACCGATGACAAAGCGGTGATGCTGTTGCAGAAAGAAGCAATTGCGCTAATCGCCCACATCAAAGACGAGTATCAACTTGAGTTGTGGCGCGAGTCTATGCCGGAAAAGCTGAAGCTTGGCAAAAAGGCGTACAACAAGTTTTTAAAAGTAGCCGTCGGTGAAATTGAGGCAGAACAAGCCGCCCAGCGTAAGAAAGCAGCCGAGGCAGCGCCTAAGCCTCTGTACCGCGCTGGGACTAAGGCAACCTGGCGTAGTGGTGCGAATGGCGACAACGATAACCCGATTGTGATCACCGGCATTCTAGGTCAAACCGATGGGGTATTCTATTACTCGATCCACGGCACAACTACCGGAGTACCGGAAAATCAGATCGTTGATGCTGTAGGGCCAGTTGGCGCCGCGCGACACAACTATGAGGTAATCGACGGCACGCTTTGTATCGTTACACCGGCTGAAGATGAAAACGAAGATGGCACTATTTCACCTATCGCCACATTCAACGCATGGATTTCTGCTGAGACTGTAACCGAGTTGGGACAGGTGATTTACAGCGTTGAAGGCGTGGCCGTTCGTGGGGGCACCTTTTGTACTGAGGTTGACGCCGAAACGTTTGGGCAAGCCGGTAAGCTGAAGATTGCACTGGAGACGGCTGTTGGTCCGCTGGATACAGTACATGCAAAAATGGAGCCGCATTTGGGACCAGCGATCAAGCTGTTGTCGCCCAGCCCTGTACCCCGCTCAATCCAGTTTGATCGCACCGGTTGGCGGGGCGAACGATTCATGATGCCGGGACGAATGCCAGACGGTGAAATTTGCCTACTGCCGTCAAAGCTGCCCTACGAATCGATAGAGGCCGACGATATCGAGGGCGCCACGGCTGCCCTGTCGTTACTTATGCAATCGTTGCCTGACACCTATTCCCCCGTCCTACTGGGGGCTATCCTGGGGGCGCCGATGGCCAGACTCGCGCACATGCAAGATCGTCGCTATGGCGTTTTTATCAAGGGCCAGACCGGTACCTATAAAACGACGATTGCGCAATCGTTTATGTCAATTTTCGGTAGAGACTTTCTTTCGGATAGTAACATTATTGCATGGGGTTCAAAGGCTACACCGAACGCCATTATGCGCTACGCCACAAGCGCACACGATATGCCGCTCCTGATTGACAATTACAAGAGCAACACGGGCAACGGCGCCCGCGACTTTATCAACGTGATCCATGCAATTATGGAAGGCGGCGAAAAGGATCGGCTCAAGCGTAATTCAGAAATTGCCACCTCTCGCGACATTAGTTGCTGGCCATTTTGCACAGGCGAGGATGTACCGGACACGGATCCGGCTACTACGTCGCGTCTGCTGATTATCCCTACGCAAAAGACCACACCGCCGGCGATCAGCGGATCCCCAGCAATGCAGCGCAAGTTAGCGCAGATCGGGCGAATTTGGCTTGACTGGCTAGAGACACCAGAGGCCAGAGCAGCCGCCCATAATATCGCTGAAAAGGTGGCCGGCATCCAAAGCAAGTGGGCGGCTGTGCTGTTGGCGGCTAACTCTGGAATGCCCAATCCTTACCGGGTGGCGTCAACCCTAGCATTAAATCAAAGCTTCTTTGCCGTCGCAGCGCAACACCCCGTACTAGGGGCAGTGCTAAAGCCTTACGTCGCAAAACACGCGGAGGGGTTGCAGGCAATCGCTCATCGCATGGCGGCCGCCACAGCCGAGGGGCTAGAGGCGCAAAGGTTTGTTGCCACCATTAAGGAGCTGCTTGGTACCGGGCGCTGTGTTCTGTACCAAAATGCCGCCCACTTTCAGAAGATGCCCCAGGTAGATCGTGATCGTGTCATTGGGTGGGCAGATGGCAATGGCGGCGCCTACCTCTATCCGGACTTGGCCAGAAGCGCCGTAGAACGTATCGCCGGCGTGGCCCTGTCGGGCATGAGCAGTAACGGGATCTATAACCAGTTGGATGATCTGGGATGGGTCAACAAAGGGCGCGACGGTAAAACAACCGTGCTAAAAAAGTTCTGCAATACAAGCGGCCGGTTTCTCTACCTGAACGCAACAGCGCTAGATCTGCCTACTGTACTCCCGACAGGCACACCGGAAGACGGAAAAGGTAACACAAGTAACACCGGGTAACACTTTATTTTCAAAATGTGTTACCTAGAAATACCAGAGGTAGAAAGGCCAAAGTAACACAAGTAACACTTTTTTAGAGATAAATAAATATATATACGTGATTTTTTTATATATATATTTCAACGAATCAACGAGAGAGAAAATATATATATTTTTTTTACACGTATACATTGATTCATTGTTTCGAAAAAGGTGTTACTTGTGTTACCTATAGCCCTTCTACCTCTGGAGAAATCGCGGTAACACATTTTCAAAAAAGGTGTTACCCGGTGTTACCTGAAGCAAAAAGGTGTTACCGCACCAAGTGAGGTTTACGCATGAATGACTGGTCAAACGTTCTAGACTCGATATTAGACATTATTCCCGACGCAAGCGCAGGGGGGCCGGCTGCTGAAGTCGCACCCGATCCTGTGGTAACTACCGTTGATCTAACAGCCGATCTCGATTTCAGTGCGCCTGTGTCGCCAGACATGTTAATGCGGGCGGGGTTGACGCCGGCGCCACTGCCACCCATGAGCATACCCACCAGCAAGCCACCATTACCGGCTGACATGTGGCTGAACGGCTTGACGCCGGCGGCTGCAATGGCCGCCCATAGTCGGCTGAAAGCAGAACACTTTTGCTCATGCGGTGCTGATGCAACCGGTTGGTTTGTGCGCTGCGAAGAAAGTAAGTATCGGCTGATGATAGCCTAAGAAAATAGTTCATTCCTAAGGCTAACCAGTAGCGGTTTGTACCATGCGGTTTGTATGAGTTGTGACATAATGCGTGTCGTAGCATTTTTAGCCAACATCGAAGCAAGTTTTTCGCTGGGGGTGGGAGGTGGAATATCAGATCGAGGCGCTGTATCGGCTGGTCGCAGAAGTCTATCAAATGGCCCTGCGCGACGCAAGAAAGAACCGGACGGACGCCATTTGGTTTCTTGACAACACGTTCCCAGAATGGCGCAAGTTTGCAGAAAGCGAACGCACCAGAAAGGCAAGGTTGAACGAAACAGGGTCAAATAGTGTAAATGTACGTGTGCGTGTGAAAACTCGCAAAATGGCTCATCCTGTGGGCTTACCACAGGAACAAACAGAAAGAGGTTAACAATGGATTGGGAAACTGAAGCAGCGGCGGCGCGGTCAGCGAAAATGGCTGAATTGCGGCAAGTCAAACAGATTCACAAAGACTTTGGCGAGGGTGTCAATGCTGATCTGCAAGACGCCCAGACGCTGGGCAAGTGGATTGAGCTGGGCGGCACGGAGGAAAGCTTCGCTAAAATCAATGGCCGAATGTTTGCGGCAATGACAGAACAACAACAAGCGGCATTCGTGAGAGGATTCGAGGTGATGAATGGCTAGCAATGTACTGCAACAGTATCTAGAAAATTCTTTTATTGCGCTGCCGGAATTGATTCGGCAACAGGCACAGGAGCGCGTGCTGCGAAAGCTGACGGATGAACAGGTAGCGATTGACACACCTATCATCTTGCGTGAGCTTAATGATAGGATTCAGGCGGCAACCGACCGACTAGTCCGGGCCGACGAGCGCATAAAGAAAGCGGCGGCTGAAGTGGATATGAAGGAGCGGCTGGTGATTGAACTCGACAACAAGCGCCGGATTGCACATTACGAACGAGATAAGGCGGCGGCGGCGGCGGCGGATCTGGCCTACGTCGATGCTGAAAAAGAGCGCATTATCGCGCGGGCTGAACAGCGGACCTCGGGTGTAGCGCGGGGTGAAACTGAAGCGCATCTGGCAAAGCTGCAAGCGGCATTGGCGCAATTGCGGGCAATGTAGGTAAGCGGGGCAAGTGTCATTTGTCTAGGACAATTACATGGCGTGGAAAAATGGCTATTATTACCGGCAGCATTGGGACAATGACACTTGCACTACCGAGTACATCGGTGCTGGCCCTATAGCCGAACAAATTGCCCAGCTTGACGCCATTGAGCGCCAGAGGCGCCGGGAAGAGCGGGAAGCGCTCAAACGGATGATGGCAGAGCAAGACGCTATTGACGCTGAAATAGACGCGGTGGGCGCTGAACTGGGCGCCGTGGTCGATGCGGTGTTGCTGGTCAATGGGTACCGGCAACACAAACGCCAGTGGAGAAAACAACGTGAGCAAACAGAAGACGGCAGAAGAGGCGAGGGTGGAAATTAGAGAGATGTTGGCGCGGGTCGATAAGGAGCGCCCAGATCCGGCGGCCGTGGCCAAACTGAAACAGATGTTAGACGCGGCGCCCAGTTTGCTTGATACGCTGGGCAACCTTGCGCTAGTGACGGAAAGCAACCTACTCTCACGCTCTTTCGCCAATGCGAACTCGACACGCATTGCCGTCACCAAGTACCTTGAGACGATGCGTGACGATCTGGGCTATGGTGACGCCGATCCGTTGCAACGGTCGCTGATTGCGCACGTGTGTATGTGTTGGGCCAGGCTGTATGATTGCGAGCTGCGTTATCACATGGTCATGGGTGAAAGCCCGTCAACCACGTTGGCATTGTATTGGGAACGTAAATTGTCAATGAATCAACGTCGTTATCTGCGGGCCTGTGAATCGCTGGCCAGGGTGCGGCGCCTGCTGGCCAAACCAGAGCCGAAACCAGATCGCACCGCGTTCAATTTGTTACTTGCCCAGCAAATAGGCAAGAGGTAACAAAAAACAGCTTGACGGCTGCCAGGCTGTTTTTTGCCGAATGTTGAGTACCACCACATTATAACACATTGCCGACTTCTGTACTATGCCGGCTGCATTGATGGTTCAAAGAAGGTTCGTATCTCTAACTGCTCTGCTTTTTCCTGCACTTTCCACAGATCGTACAGCGCCTGTAGATTCAGCCAGCTTTCTGGGGTGCGCCCAAACGCCTTGGATAGCCGGTAGGCCATCTCTGGTGAAATGCCGTTCTTGCCATTTATCAACTCAGACAACGTGTTCCGGCTAACACCTAAACCTTCCGCCGCCTCAGTAATAGTCAGCTCTAGCGGCTCCAGGTAGAAATCACGAATAAGCTCGCCAGGGTGTGGCGGATTGTACATACGCATAGTTACCCCCTAATGATAATCAACTACATCTACATCATAGGCATTCCCATTCTCAAAGCAGAATGTAACGCGATAGTTCCCGTCTACCTTCACTGCCCAATAGTTTTTCTTGTCGCCTTTGAGTGGGTGTAGGTTAAATCCTGGGATATCCATATCAGCTACAATAACGGATGCTTCAAGAAAGGCCAGAATACCCCGCAATCGCTTTACATGCGATTGTTGGATGCCCTTTGTTTGACCTTGCTTGTGGAAAGCTTCCAAGCCTTTATGCTTGAATGTACTGATCATCTTATGAGTGTAAACCGACAACCGCCGGTTGTCAATAGGCAAATGAACTGATAAGGGGTGAAAGTTTTGCAAACCTTACCTCCCCTTACGCTCTACACCGTACCATTATTTGCAATTTCAGTCTTATGATTATAAGACTGGTTCGCTCCGTGGGTGTGTGGTGGCATAATCGATTCGCATTAATCGATTATCGATTCACAATAATGCTTTTCAGCCGGCAGCCGCCATTTGCCGAAAAAATAAAGTAATTGACAAATGTAAATTATTTACGAACGTCAATCACTTTGCAGCAAACAAAAACGCCAGGCCCGGCGCCCGGCGTTCTGTTAGTAGGGGAGTGGCCTAGAATAAACTATCGGTCAAGCCGACTTCCAGTTCATCCAACACATAGTGCTTATAGGTCGTGTTGATATTCTTGTGACCAAGAATCTTTTGTGCTTGGCGGGGATCGTCTTTGGCAACGGTTGTGCCAACGAAGCGCCGGAAGTCATGCGGTTTGATGCTGGCTAGTTCAACTTTGGCGGCATAGCGTTTTACGATTTCCCATGCGCTGACCGGGTGAACGTGGGTTTCCTTTGCGTCACGACTACCGCGCCCACCAAACCCGGTAAATATCCACCCAGACGCAACGGGCCGGGCGCAAAGCCATCTTTCGATAGCGTGGTATGCTTCTACGCTGATCGGCGCCTCACGTGCTTCTGTGTCCGTTTTGCCTGTGACATAGACCATATAGCCCACCTTGCCACCTTTGCCTCTACGCTCTTTGATCTGACCTGGTGTCAAGGTGATGACTTCACTAATCCGTAGACCACTAGACGCCATTGTCAAAAGCATAGCACGATGCATCAGGCCGGCAAGCGTGGTCACGTCGGGGGCATCACACAGCCGGCGCATATCTTCCGCGGTGATCTTGGTCCGCGCGTCCATCTTGAGATTGTCACGCATGGCCGAAACCTTGACGCCGCGCACGTTCTCAAACTGTTCTGCGGTTTCGTGGGCAATGTAACCCTGTTCGGCTGCCGCTTTCATCAGCGTTCGGACACTGGACAGTTGACGATTGATCGTGTTAGGTGACTTGTCACCAGTGGCCAGTGCTGCGCGCCACTTGGCAAGCGTGGTCGGTTGCGTGGCAGTGGCAAAGCTACCGGCAAACTCACAGTAAGCTTTGAAATCGCGCTTGTACAATTCGATGCTGGATTGCCTGACTTGCCCTGCCAAAATGCTGGTGTCAAAGCCGGTGACGATCTGCGGTGTGGTGGTCGGTCGTGTTAAGATAGAAGTGTTCATGAGAGTACCTTTCTTGTGAACGTTGGCCGGTGATGATGACGACATCACCGGCTTTTTTATTGTTTGCGGAAATTGCCGATAGCCTGATAAAAGTGCAATTTCATAAGGCTATTATCTCACGTTTTGACACACTTGTCAATAGGGCAAATACACCAAAATTAAAAACTCATGCACCAAACTATTGACACGTTGCAAAATCTGTGTTATCCTAGGTTGTATAGGTGTACAAAATTTTAATCATTGCAAAAGTGTAGGAGGGCTAACGGATGGCTAACGTTCGGACGGTGCTTAACCTGTCGCAAGAAGCCGTTGACATCATTGATCAGTATGCACCATCCATGAATAAGAAGGGCGCATGGGCCAGTTATGCGATTACCGAGTACGCCCGCATCATGGCCGGCATTGGCGAGTTGAACGGCGACGATACAACCGGCATTCTAGAACGCATTGACAGCCGCCTGGCGCGCATGGAAAAGCAATTGGCGGTGATGGCCGTCGAAAGAGTAGGGTAGGGCATTATGTCACGTGACATAACTTGATTCGACGCAAGAAAGCGAGTAGGCAATGACCGACCAAGAAAAACTAGCAATGGTGTACGCCCACATTGAAGCAGAATTGAAACACCTGTCAGAAGTGCTTTACCATCACCGCGCCAACATCACGGAGCCGAATATCGAACAGCAGACGGATTACCTGATGGCGCTAGGCGAACGGCGCGCGCTAATGGAGTTATCGCACAAGCTGATGGGAGTTGAATCACGTTCGGAGCAACAGACCTTTGGCACAAAGGTCACACTAAAGCCGGGTCCGACAGGTAACACGTTATCTGCTATGCCTGGTGATGATTTGACGCCAGGAGCAAAAGTGCTGTTTGACGAAATCGTGAGCAACTTTGAAGACTGGCTCCACAGTAACGATCTAGAGCCGTGGGAGATTGTCATGGCTACTACGGCTGCCATATCTTATATGGCGGGCCGGGCCGAGGACATTATCGCCGTAGAGTAATTCTTTTGTATGTAACGCTATGGTTTGGCGCTACCACGCCTCCCCATAGCTAACCATAACCCGTTGGCGCTAGCAACAGGCTATAGCTAGGTACAATTGTACCATGTAGCAAGCCTACCAACGGTTTTATCTATCGTTCGGTGGGCTGTATTTTTTACAGCCTTCACCTATCCACAAGTGGAGGTTTCAAATGTCTACGTCTTATCAATTCTCGCAGGAACACAATTTCCAAAGCATCCTTTGGGATGCCATCGGCGCTACAGTGGCCATAGTGCGGCGCGCCTCCGTTCTCTGTGCGGCGCTCTACGCCATGCTCCCGGCATTCATGGCTGTGTGTGCCATCCTCGCCAAGTCGCTTGGCTTGCTGGCGCTGTGCGTGGCTGGCGTGGTGCTTGTGGCCATGATACCGGTCACCTTTTGGGCGGGCCTGGCATTGGTGGCCGTATTCGCCTATGTCACGTATCCACGCAGCAGCAAGGCGGTGAACTCATGACACGTCAACAACTTGAAGCCATGAGCTACGAGCAGCGGAGCCAGTACATCCGGGAGCTGCAAGAAGAGGTGCTTTCTCGCCTAGAAGCGCTCTTTGGCACGGCACCGGCGCCGGTTGAACCACCTGTCAAGCCCAAGCCCAGGGGCAAGGCAAAGCGCAGCAAGCGGATTGAACGCTTTGACAACTTGTCCGATGATGCGCAGATCGACCACCTAAAAGGCTTGTGGGGTGAATCATGAGCCGCATTGCACCAAACTTTGGACGCACCGTCTACACCGAGCCTGTGACCGACGATGATGCACAGAACGTCCCTGAAAACGTTGCGGGGCTGCGCAGAGGCGCAACCGGGTTGATTGTGGTATCAACCCTCATTGCATTCGTTGCGCCTCCCCTTGGCGCTGGGGGCATTATCTGTGGCTTGCTGTGGCTGCTGGCATCAGCCCCCGCAACGGTCACCACGAACAACACGGAAAGCAGCAAGCGGGCCGGTGATAGGGCTGGGGGCTGCGGGTGGTATGTGGCGACGTTGCTTGTCGGGGCAGTGGCGTTTGTGGCGGGCTTGTTCATCCTGGGCGCCCTTGCAATGGCGGGGGGTGGGTGATGGTCGTGACAATCAATATCCCGCGTCGGGTGGTCTACTTCGCTGGCGCTGCGCATGACTTGAGCCGGGCCGGGGCCAATCGCCTACTCATTTGGCTGATGGACAATGCCTCTTTGCGCTGGGGCTTTGACGGCGCTGGGGAATATGTTTTTGCTGTGGAGGTGAAACCATGAAGACATTAGGATGCTTATTGTTCATTATCGGGCTGCTGCTGACTACTGTGTTCATTGTGACGGCTTGTGAGTCAATCACGCGCAACCGGGCTGTACAGGTTGTTGAGCAGGAGCGCACAGAACAGGTTAGGATTGCAGAGACCGAAGCAACGAGACGCACCGCCATCGCAGTTGATGGCAACGTACAGATCGCCGGCATTCAGGCGGACGCCACCAAGAAGACCGATGTCACGTTCATTCTCTTCTATCTGATTCGGGCAGGCCTGTGGCTGATTGCTGCGCTGCTGTTTGTGTTTATCGTGTTGGTGTTCAGCCTGCGCAGGGGGCAATCATGACGCGAAAAGATTTTGTAGTTACCTGGCTGTCCATGCTGATTATATTTGCGACTATCCTGGTAGCCTATGCGTTTGTTCGCTGGTTTGACGCGGTCATGATAAGCGTAGCTATCGGGGCAATCTTCGGCGTGGCGGCCACTTTCCCGATTTGGCTGCTGGCGCGGGCCGCTTTTGGGCACCGGTCAGAAGTGCGGCCGGTAGAGCGCATCCGCCCCACGGTTAGGCGCTGTGATGACGCCGGCGCCGTTTCGTCAATCAACGGTGAATGGAGGGTCGTGCAATGAATCCGATTCGCAAACAATACTATGACGATGGGCGGCCGCCTACCACAGACTATGACGATACGCCGCTCACGGTCAGCCGGTCAGAGCAGGAAAGCATGGGCATGGTGAAGCGCAACAACTTCGTCGCACCGGCAGAGATTACCACAGTCGCCAAGCGCGGGCCTGCGCAATTGCTACCCGTACAGGATACGCGCCATACGCTTGACGTACCCATGCAGGCGACACAACACATTGAAATGAAAACGAGCGCCGTTGATCGCAGCAAGGGGTTTTTGCTGGCCAATGTGCCATTGTTCGCAGCGTTTGCCCTGGGTGTGTGGTTGCTGGCTGGTGCGTTCAGCCTGGCGCCGTGGTTCAGCATCACGGCGCTGCTGATCTTCTGGCTGTCGTTTGTGGCTGCCTGGCTTGCATCCTACGCCTATACCTTGCACATGAGCGCTGAGGGTGTGTCAATGTTTGAGGCAAAGAGCAAGTGGGCAATCATTCGTGAAGAGCAGCGCCGGCGCTGGGAATATTACGAAAAGCAGAATGGAGACGAGTAATGGAACTGGATACACTTTTTGAACGGGCCGTCGAAATTCGGCAAGTGATCCCTACGGCGAGTATCAAACAGCGGCTGGCCAATGCTGCGCAGGAATTAAGTTTGGCCGGGAGCAACCAAGCGCGGGTTGAACTGTTGAATGAGAGTGTCATGGCATTGACCAAAGTGCTGTACGATGCGGAGCCGGACGGCGCACTGGCCAACATTGACGCACGCACGCACCGACTTCTGATTCCGGCGCCGTGGGGTCGAGCCGGCTGGAAGCGCTGGGGCTTGCGGGCCTGGGAAGCGGAAGTCATGCGCCAGATCTTGATCGTCCGTGGGCAAATGGAACGGGTCAAGCCGTTGTTTGACTACAATGAGGAAAGCCGCACTTGGCACTTAAATCTGGGCAGCTACCCACGCCTTGACATGGCCATGATGCACTGGAAGAGCAATCAAATCACGCTGCGAGAATGGCGCTTGCACGCTGATGCCTACCGGCAAAAAGCGCATGAGCGCATGAATAGACACCGGGGTGTAGAGTAGTTGAACACTGCCTGAACACTGACTGCCACCTACCAGAACACTGTCTGAACAGTGCCTGATAGGTGGCAGCAATGTATCTGAACGATAGTGTAAAGCCTATCACAGAGTAGCACGAACCAGAGGTAGAGTCACAAATTGACAGACACACCACACACCAACAGAAGCGCCCACACAGCCACGCATACACGCGTGCAACCGGGCGCTGATGGGCGGCTTATCGTTTGGGGTGGAATGCGATAATCGACTTGCAAGGGCCGGTGTTTTTGGATTATCGTTTTCGCACAATCGTGTTATCGTTTGGGGCAGCACTGCCCCACCAACACAATTCAGCAAAGGAAAACTTATGGACATCTACATGGATCTAACGATTGCGATCAGTGAGAGCGCCCGACTCCATTGGGGGAAATGGTCCGCGTCGATGGTGGCATCCACTGACCTTGACGCCGGCGATGAGAGCATCCTCTCACGGTTGACAGGCTATGGCGACTCGCCATTGGAAGCGGCGGCCCATTTGCTGGCACTGGCGGTCAGGGAGCGCGAGCGGCGCGGGAATTAGCCCCATCACTTAGTTCAACTTCAGTAAAGGAAAAAACTTATGTCTAAATTATCGAAAATTGCACCGCGTGAGCAACTTGATCTCATTGTTGATGGCGCGACCGAAGACCAGTTACACGCACTGATCACCGCCATTGATGACCTACCCACAGACAAGGTGAATGAAATTTTTTCGCTGGCTTTAAGCTTGCGCGACGTTGCCGCCGGCGCTGCTTTCTTCGCCGGATTCTATGCGGCAACGTCTCCCGGTGCGTGGTTGCTGGGTGACAATTCGGGGGGATAGAGCATCGCCATAATCCTTATGCACATAAGGATTATGGCAGTTATTAGCCTGATGAAACTCCGGTTTTATATGGCTAACAGCCTTGGATAATAAAACCTTATCGGATTCTGTGAATTGTATTTTGAGCAATGACGCCGGCATTGTAGACTTCTTTCATGAGCGAATACATCAGCATTTCCGAATCCGTTGCCCTAACAGGTAAGTCTATATCGACTATCCGCCGAGTAGTCAAGCGACTAGCCACGGAGGGCGCCACGGACTCCATTAGAATGGAGGGCGACAAGTATCTTATCAGGCGTGACGTTCTCTTTCGTGAGCTTGGCTTGGAGGGCGTGGATAGTCAGGCGCCTACTCAAGCGACTAGCCAAATGGATAGCCAAGAGCAGGACGTGAATAGTCATGACCACCCGGTGACTATTCACGAAAAAATGGTCGAAGTTTTACAGGAACAGCTTCGCAGCCAAGCCGAGCAGTTGAAGGCAAAAGACACGCAGATCGCCAGCTTGTTGGAACGCCTCCGCGAACAAAACGCCTTGGCTGCCAGTTACCGCAACCGCTTGCTGACTGTGGCGCCAGAACGGGAAGATCCACCCGCAAGCAAGCTTGAAGGCTGGTCACTTTATCTCTTTGTTGGTGGCGTGGTGGCGGCCGTGGTGATGGTGGCGTACTTGGTCAGTGTGACTTTGCGGTAATCGTAAATTCGGATACAACCCTATTGGGCTGTAGAGTGAGAATTGTGGTATAGGAGAGCACTAAAAAGTCGGGGGTATCAGGCTGCTGGACGGTCCTCTGCCTCTGATACCGACACAGGCCGAAACTGAGGATACCAGGTCCGGAACGTGTCTTCCCAATCCTCGTTGAGCACTTCAGTCCGCACCTGCAACAGCAGATGCGCTCCCTCTGGCGTCCATTGCATCTGCTGTTTCTTGACCATGCGCTTGCTGATCACCTGATTGATGGTCGACTCGGCAAAGCTGGTACTGATCCGTTCGCGGTTGCGGTACCGCTCCCCGTAGTTGACGATGTAACTGGCATTATTACTCAGGTAGGTCTCCAGTTCCCGCACGTATTTGAGCATCCGTGCTGCCCCTTCGCTGCCCGCTTGCGGCTTGTGCTCACCTTCCTCGTCGTAGTCCCAACCATCCAAATCATCCGCAAGCCAGCGCAGCTGCTCCAGCGTCTTGACGGTGTTCCCATGCCACAGATAGTGTTTCACGCTTTCCAGACGCCGCTCCAAACTCTCCTCCTTGGGATCATGCGCCACGTGAGCAGACCACGGCTGCGCCAAACCTCGCGCACACTGTTGCAACACAGTAATCCGCATGGTGCAGTGGAACCAATCCAGAATGTGCTCTGCGGCCGGGTACAAATAAGTCGGAAGCTGGCGAACCGTATCGCCACCGTCGGAGAAAAAGGTCACTCGCTGATTGGCCTGCATGCCCTGTGCTTGTAGCAACTCGAACAGCCGTCGTTTCGGCTTCTTATCGACACTGCGCACCAGCGCAAAGCATTTGCTCGATGCTGGTGTGCCTTCAGGGTCGTCGCGGCGGAAGGAAAGGATGCTCTTGCCGGCTATGACCTCGAACAGATTGCCCGACTGATCGCCATTCTTGCCGCGTCGAGCACGCACAATGCCGCCATCCAATCCGACTGAGAGCGGACCGTCTGGGATCGGTAGGCGGCTCAATTCATGCGGCGAGCCTTCCATATATATAGCTTGTTCGTCGCCCAGCATTTCCTCCTTCCGCCGTCCCGCCCGCAAGGTATGATTACGTACCGTGATCGCGCTATGCTTCTGGTCGATCGGTAACACCTCGTGGAGCAACGCCGTCGTCACCCCATAGGCGGTCAGCGAAGCCCATTTCGTCTCCAGATAGAGCAGTTCGGGACTGGTCCGTTCGGGCAGCAGTGCCGTAAGGGGGCGCAGGGTCTTGGTCGGGTGCGGCCGGCAGCTACACTGCCACCAGCGTGGATTCCTCACTTCAACTAAGCCGAACAGCGTGCGGAACGGCGCTAGCGCGGACTGCTTGAGGCGACGCTGCTTGCCACAGTGTGGGCAAGCCCGTTCTTGGTCGAGATAAGCGTCTACCTGGCGCTCGATCACCGTTTGCTGCAAGTGCTGCAACACCTGCTTGCTCTCCGCCAGGGTCAAACCGATAGTTTCCAGCTTGGCCTCGCTCCGTGTCAGGGTGACTAACTCCTGCCGTTGTTCCGCGCCATCATCGGCGACGGCTACTACTTCGATGCGGAATTGCATTTCAGCTCCTTTATCAGCTTGCGTAGGGCCGCGTTCACCGCGCGACGCTTGAAGGCGACCGGAGCATCCGCTTCGCGCTCCCGCATCCGCTCCAACGCGTCCAGAAAATCCTCATCCTCGTCGGTGGGCCGCGGGCCACCAGCATAGAAATCGAGGAGCCGCTGCGCCACCAGGAGCATATCCTCGCGCACTTGCTCCAGCGTTTCCCAAGAGTAGCACTCTTCGAGCAGGCACTGGTATCCCGATGGACCACCACTATCCTCCAGCGGACAGTCACCAGCACCAGCGATGCAAACAGGGTATAGCTTGCGGGGCTCGAGCGGCAGCACCCGTTCGAGGCGGATGTCATGCTGCCAGAAGTCCCCCATGTCATACTCATACTCGAAGCGTTCGCCTGCTCGCAGTTTGAAAGCGGAGAGTTTGACCTGAAAGGGATTGTCGTCGAAGAACATTCCACCCGCGCGGTAAATGCCGTATTCCTTGGCATAGATGCGAAATCGATGCAAGTGCAAGTCTTCCCAGCCCATGGCGATCTGGAGAATGGTATGCAGTTGGGCGATGGTGGTGTCACTGGTCACCAAGAGTCGGCGCCAGATCATGGGGCTACAATCGCGTAGGACCACCTTGAGTTGGTACACCTGGCCGCTGGGTTGTGGCTGATCGACGCTCATCTTTCGCTTCCATCGTGTCGGCAATGCGCACCGTAGCGCTGAAGGCTAAAATGGGGTGGGCAGCGGCGCTCAAACAAAGGAACCTTTGTTTGGTATAGGTGCCGGGGCCTGAATGTGCCGCGCACATGAGCCTGCCGGCGCGCTTTAGCATACCATAGAACTGGTATATGATAACTACGTACCAATGGCAGAGGCAGCGATGAGTTTTATGGTATTGATCCCCGATGTGCGTCGGGAGAGGAGGCGTCTCTATGCGTATCGGTTATGCCAGAGTGTCGACAACTGACCAGAATATGAGTTTGCAGAAGGATGCGCTGCAGGCTGCAGGATGCGTACAGTTGTTTAGCGATATCGTAAGTGGCGTCAGGGTGGAACGGCCCGGGCTGAACGCTGCGCTGAGCGCGTGCCGGCCTGGTGATACGCTGGTAGTGTGGAAACTCGACCGCCTGGGACGCTCACTCCCGCACCTCGTGGAGACGGTAGGTAACCTAGCCGACCACGACGTCGGCTTCCACAGTTTGCAGGAGCAGATTGATACGACGACGGCTGGCGGCAAGCTGATCTTCCACATCTTCGCATCGCTGGCCGAGTTCGAACGTGACCTCATTCGCGAGCGTACCAACGCAGGATTGGCGGCAGCCCGGGCCAGAGGTAGATTGGGTGGCCGCCCCAAGGGTGTGAATCAGAAAAAGCAGAAGGCGGTCCTCGCCCTCAAGCAGAACTCAGCGTATAGTATCCGCGAGATTTGCGAGATTGTCGGTATCTCGCGTAACACGTACTATAAGTACACGCGCGAAGGTGCCTCGCCTCTACCGAAGAAACGGGATGTACCGCCGCAAGAGCAACCGCCCGCTGGCCAGCTTACCACAGAATAGACTGCCGATCCTCCTGCCCCCGACTTTTTAGTGCTCTCCTATAATTGCAACATTGTGGTGCAATTGGTGTGACAATGACAACGGGTGACAGCTTGCCGAATCCAAGCCACAAAGCGCCAGGAAGCGCGAAACGGTTCGTAGGGGTAAAACCGTACAGCGCTGCGCTTTTCGTCGCAAATAGCCTGTTTCTGTGCGATTATTAGCGGCGAGCCTGTTGGCGAGCTCCATGTGCGTGGTTGGTGCTAATTGACTTACCAAAATCAATAGGCAAGTTTAGTATTTTGCTGGGTCCTTGAGGGTGACATGATGGCACTGAACAGGCGCGGCAGGCACTATCGGTGGAACAAGAAAGACATAACCGAGAGCTACCAGGCGTTAGATATGGCCACATTTGCCAAGGCAGTAGACCTGACTACGCCGCGTGTTGGCTCTTGGTTATGGACCTATAGCAGTGGGCGCCAATCGTCAATCAGCTACGTTGTCAGCCCTGGCCAGGGTGTGCGATTGTCCTACACATCGAATAGACAGGATTATAACTACCTGATCAAGGTGGACACCACCACGCCCCACTATGGCGGCGTGCGCTACTGGTGGCTGTGTCCCCACTGTGGACGCCGGGTGCGCATCCTCTATGGTGGCAGTCGCTTTCTATGCAGGCATTGTCACAACCTGACCTACGAAACCGCACAAGCCGGAAAGCACGATTTTTACCCAACCATTGACAACCGGTTGTACTTTATCCGGCGCAAGTTACAGGGCAAATGGCACTTCCTGCACGGTCCTGGTGAGAAGCCCAAGGGAATGCATTGGGACACTTATGGCCGGTTGGTGCGAGAATACTTTAACCTGCTGCTGGTGCGCAACCAGGCGTTTGTGGTCGGTGCAAGTAGAATTCTGGGGGATGCTCCATCCATTCCGGCAGAGGAGATGCACGCTGAGTGGCAATATCACAAAGCGCACCCGGATCGGTCCGTCACCCTGGACTATCGAAGACAAGATGTAGACGACGATGAAAAAAAAGACTTGAAACGGCTGACGTTGGGCGAGATAGCGCAGCGGGCCGGCGTACCCTATGCGTTCGCGCTGGAAGCCCAGCAGTTTGGCTTGATTCGTGCCGACCAGGGCCGAGGCAAGCGGCGCCGGCGCTATCGTGAACGCCTCAAGAACTGGCTGCACAAGCTGCACACGTTGCGCAGTGGTGGCATGAGTTGGGAAGATATCACAGCGTGGTCAAAGCGCAGATTTCAGCCAGGACATGAGGATGAGCGAGGGTGGCCTGCTGGGATAGAAGAGAAGGAAGTATAACCGTGCTAGGTGACCTAGACTTCGAGTAATGAGCGCCGGTCAGTGGCTTGGGTCGCGGTCTGGCGCTTTTTTTATTGCGATGCCCAGTTCAACTCCTCCAAAAGACAACTCCGGCTGCATTTATTGCCCGTTCGCGCTGACCTTTAGTTGTCCTTTACTCGACCTATAGATTGGACCAGCGGGCGCATCTCAACGAAAACCTACGGTTTCCAGAGTAATAGAGGTTTGAAAACTTGGTCTTCTTTATGTGTTTTTTGAGGGTTATTTATAGGGGTACGGTGCTCTAAACCGTAGGTTTCTGCACGAATGCCCCCGCTGGTCCGTGATATGCCCCTTGCACATCTGGGTGGCTACTTTGAGGATACAGGCAGACTCAATCTAAGCACTTTGCACAGCGCCAAAGGACGGGAATTCGATGCTGTGATCCTGTTTGCCATGAATAACGATATACTTCCAAACTGGCACGAGCAAAAGACCTCCATACAACTGCGTGAAGCGAGACGGCTATTCTATGTCGGCGTCACCTGCGCAAGACGGGAGCTTTACGTCGTTTACCAAAAAGGGCACCACTCCCCTTGGGTAAAAGAGTTGTACGCCCGGCTCACCCTGCCGGGTTAACTTTAGCATTGTACCCCCGTTTTTTTGATGGCATCATTCAGAAGTCGCTTGCAAATGCACCTTCGTAAAGGCTTTTCGCATCCCTGGCCTCGGCTACGGCTTTGCGGACTGCCGTATCGGTGAGATCCAGCACTCGCAACTTATCCCCTACTTTGGCAACCGTCTCGACGCGGCGATAGACGTTTAAATGTGTCTCTGTGTAGCTGGCCAAGCCCTGAAGTTTTGGTAGTGCATCGCTTAGGTAGGTGCCGTGTGGGTCTACAATGTCTGCTGCAATGGTGCCATCTTCTTGCATTGCAAAAAAGATGAAATCCGGCCTGACAATCTTAACCTTGCCGTTATCGTTGTAGGCGATACCTAGGGAATCCTGGCTGGCGCGTGACGGATTCCGATACCACGCCTGGAAACCGTCGCGTTGCATCTCAGTCTTTAATACGCTGCTTTCCCATTCATTCATTTCTGCGGGAAACACCCCGTGTTCATTGCACAGCAGGTGGTGTTCATAGGTTGGCAGGGGGGTCTCGCTGCCATTCGCCTCAAGGGCTGTAGTGGCCTCCATCCAGGAGGTAGGCTTAACGAGATCGATGTCTTCGGGATCGGTACTCCATCGCTTGAGTTGGCGATATGTCTCCTGCCGCTCGTCCGACAAGCCTTTGATAGGTACGCGGTATGCGTCTAACCATCTTTTGGCCACCGTGTCCGCCTCGGCGTCGAGATACGTCTGCACTTCCGGCACCAGCCCAAGGGCGGCGATGTCCGCGTGCGCCTCCATGAGTGCGTCTTCCACGGAGTATGCGTCGGTCTTCTTGTCTGCCAGATATTCGGCGTAGGTTCGGGACAGATCCGGGCTGAGGATGCGCGATGCACGGCGATAGGCATCCTCAATCACCGCGTAGTCGGCATCCTCCCAGAAATCGTTGAAGGATTTTTTGTGGCCCTTCAGGTCGGCGGTTAAACTCTGACCTTCGACCGTGAGTACTGTCTTACGTGCAGCAGCGATTTCATCTGCGTACCGGGCCTGGCCGGCATCCAGCACCTTGTGCATCTCCGCATGTGCCTTGTTGCCGGCGTCGGGCAGCAGGCCGTCTGCGGCAAGTTCATGCGCAAGCGCCGTCAATCGCTTGACCGGCTTCGCTCCGCGCTGCGGCAAAGACTGGGATGGCAAAGATAAGAACTTTTCCCACACCGTCTCCGGCACTGAGGGATTCGGCGTCATTTCCTCTGGGTTGATGAGCACCCGACGCCCGGTCAGCGGTGTGTCACCATCCTCACCGCCACCCTTCATCAGCGCATCCGCAACCGCTTCGACGGATTTGGCGTCGAAAAACGGCAGCAAACAGTCCACCGAGTTGAGCCTATCGTTGCCGGGAATGCGCCTGGCAAGTGGTGTGCGAACCATGCGCCCCAACAATTGCGTGATGTGTGTGCGATCCGTGGCGCGCCGGAACGAGACCATGACTTCGGCGCGTGGGCAGTCCCACCCGGTACTGATGGCATCTTTAGCGAGAAGGATACGAACCCAGGTCGCATCCTGTACACGCTCGGGTGAGATATAAGGTACGGTATACCCGCCGAATGTCTGAGCCGTGTGGTCGCCGAAGACGTGGGCGACGGTATCCCGTGGCAGTTCCGGCCATTGCTGAAAGATCGTGTCGAGCGAGCGACCGATCTCATCGGGGTCTGGGGTGTTGGGTACTTGCAACACCATCAGCGGCTCGACGTTTTCCGCATCGTCCTGTTGCCTGGCATACTCAGCCCAGGCGGCACTGGACTCTCTGAGCTTGTCTGTAGCACGACGCACCAGCACGGTGTCGAACTGGCCCACTCCGTCGGGGATGTCGAGGATGATCGTGTCTTTGAGCAGTCCCGATTCCTGTACCTGGGCAGAATCCACCACGACGTTGGGAAGGGTGCTGCGTCCCTGCGCACCGGTCATGGCCGTATTGAATCGCTCGACAGTGGCCGAGATGCCCCAGACGATCGGGATCGCGGGTACGGAGCCAGCACCATTGATGAGCCGCTTGACGATGGTGGATTTGTCGTTCTGTGATGCTGTTGATGTGTTTCCCATACCGCGATGCGCCTCATCCAGTACAAGATAGAGCGTCAGCGACGGGTCATCGATGGTATTCTGGATTGTGTCCCAGATGGTATGCGAGCGCATGTCCGGGCGCATCGTGGGAAAAGGTTCCTGCTTCTCCTCGTCTTCATCGAACCCCCGCACGAGCAGGCTTTTCTTGCCGAGTTTCTGCGTGTTGAGAAAATAGACCTTCCCCGCTGCGAACTTCTCTCGGTTGAAGGTGTTCTGCACCACGACAAGATCGTTAAATTCCAGCCGGTCAGAGGCTTCGAGCAGCCGGAAACGTGTCTGCTCATTCAGGGACGGATCGTCACTGAACCAGATGACTACGGCTCCGGGGTCGGCCTCAAAGTCGAAATTGTCGTCGCCGTAGAACAATGCCTCAAATGCCGCCGCTGCCATGACCGTCTTGCCAGCCCCTGTGGTCGCCGTCAGCGAGAAAGCGTGCTTGTCGCCGTCCTCGTGCCAGCGTTTTCGCGCTTTGCGCAGATTGGAGAGGACATCGCGCACCGCCTCGTCCTGGTAATCTTTGAGCGTAAACTTCACGGGTTACTCTCCGTTCGCGAATTGGAAGTTCGAGAGATAGGACTCGTACAGCCGGACAGGTTCCACCGAATCGGGTAGGCGGCGCGCCACGGCCTGGAAGCGGCGGTCGTCGTTGGTGACGATATAGGCCACACGCAGGCCGCACGCTTTCTCGACGGCTCGGCAGAAGGCGGTCGTGTGGTCGAGATTGGTCAACAGACCATAGGTATCGACGACCTCCCACCCCTGTGCAGGCAGCGTATTGATGCGCCGCCCGGCACTGCCCGCCCGCAGCCACAGCAATGGCGCAATGCGTTCAAACGCCAGGTTGTGGTTGACAGAAACGGGGGTCTCATAGGTCAGGGTGAAGAATTCGGCGTTCTCCTCAAAGCCTTCGGCCATAGGGAACTCATCCGTGAACCTGTAGTCTCCTTTAATTGGCTCACCACCTGGCGTTTGACCCGTGATCGCCGCTTCCACACGGGGCTTGGTGATATAGTCACAAATGCCCCACTGCTCCCACTCGGGATCGCCGGGACGCAGCCCCTGTTTACGCAGGGTGGCCTGCTCATCGGCGGCGACTTCGTTGTTGGTGACCGAGATACACTGGCGGCGTCCGCGATCCTGATGATTGAGCCGCATCACGGCGTGGGAAGTGGTGCCCGAGCCTGCAAAGAAATCGAGGATGACCGCCTCACGCTTTTCGCCGACTGCGATCTTTAAAGCGTCTTCGACTGCATACAAACTCTTAGGAAATGGAAACTCCCTTGCAGGTATCAATGCTCGCAAAATATCCGTTCCGTGTGATTGAGCGTTATGAGATTCTTTTTCCCACTGCGTCGTTGGGTTCGATCTTTTTCCATCTACATATACAACTTTTGCAGCGCCAGAATCATCGAATCCCTCAACCTGAATGTGCCCCTTTTCCACCTCGTCAATTTGCCCACTTGTCAGGTAGTAAATTGTAACTTTATTTTTGTTTTTTCCTGAGAACACAGCCTTTACAAACCCTCTTTCAAGTCTCTCCTTGAGCGTCAGAATGGTCAGACCCCAATTCATTTCCAGAACATCGCCTTTGTCTCGTATTGGCAATACAGTAATACAACCTGGAATATCTGGCACACTTGAAACTTCTTCCTCCGGTTTGAGTGGAGTACCAATGCTTTCTATCTTACCTGTTTGTTCATCCACATAGATCGGATAAAACTGCTCTGGGCCCCCTTTCGGTGTTCCTCGTGCAGATTCAACATCCGATCTTCGCAAACTTGCCCATCGCACCTCTTTGTTACCGACTTGCTTTTGCTCGGGGGTGATACGGTGTTTCCCGAAAAACGCGAAAAAGATAAACTCGTTGGTTCGTGAAAATTCATTATCGCGAATAATTCCTTTTGCGTTTATGATAGAGGAAACCATTTGGATTCGTGCGTCTGGAAAGGTTTGCTTCAAAAGCAACCCAAGATTTAGATATTCCTTCTCATCGATAGTGATAATCAGCACCGAATCGGCGGGATTGAGTAACTCTTGCGCGACTTTCAGCCGCCGCTCCATCATGGCAAGCCACTTACTGTGGCGATAGAGGTCATCTCTCTCCACATAGTCGTTGTTGTATTTCCAGTCCTTCGCGCCGGTGTTGTAGGGCGGATCGATGTAGATGGCGTCCACCTTGCCCCGGTGCGTGTAGGTCAGGGCCTTCAGCACATGGTAGTTCTCGCCGTTGATGACCGTGTGACAGGGCTTGTCGCCACCGCGCTCGACCTTGCCGGTACTGACGAGGCCGGGGTAGATATGGTCACGAAACTCCGCAACGACCACCAGATCATCGACCGCAACATCCCGGGTTTCCGGCTCGTCATGCCCAAGCAATTCCAGACGCGCCATTTGCACACGGTTTACTTTTTTTATATCCCTGACCACCCAAAGTCGCGGGTCGCCCTTGGCGGTTGAACCCCGTTCAGGCAAAATCCGCACCTTGTCGCCCTTGCGTATCGCACACTGAGGCAACTCAACAGCCTCGGGTCGGTGGCGTTCAAAATTCAGCCCGAAGGCAAGACGCGAAGAGAGCGCCCTGAACTCGCTCTCCAGATCGGCTCCCAATTGCGGATTCTTCGCCCTGACTTGGGAAATAAGGTCTGTCAGTCGTGACACGTTAATTCCTTAATTCTGAGACTGAAGCACACTAGAGTTGTTCCTTAATAAATCAGAGCAAAATTCCAAAGGCCGGCACAGAGGGCAATGACATCATCATGGAAAGCCGGACGGCGGTTACGAAAGCGATGGACTAGGATGTTGTAGCGTTTGATGCCAGCAATGGCCTGTTCAATGGCGACCCGCAGCTTGCTGATGGCACGGTTGTCAGCCTTTTGCGCAGGGGTGAGTGTTGGCTGCGGATTGCGCTGACTCTTGCGCGGCTTTTTGTGCGGCACGAGAATCTCTGCTCCTGTATAATCCGTGCGGATGCGCAAGTACCCTAAATCGACCAGCACGCTGAGTGCAGCAAACCAGTCGTAGTCTGGCGGAAACTCGGCTTTGAGCATCGCATAATCGTGATGATGACCGCTAAAAGTGCGTCCTACAAAGAGGATCACCTTGGCGGTGGTCGCGATGATCGTGTTCTTCAGCGTATGCTGTTTTTTTACCACTGTAATGGTCTTGTTGCTGCTGTGCATCTTGCGGCCGACGATACGCCGGGGACCCTCTGGGTGCTGTGGCGTCAATGATGATCTCATCAATCCCGTCCAGCGCTTGCATCAATTCCGCCACACTCTGGCACTCCCGTTTGGGCATCATCTCCAGTTGCACAAGTGTTTCGTGCAAGCGCGGCGAGAGTTCATATAACCGTTCATGCGCTTTTGCGCCCAGAGGGCCCCCGGCCAAGTCAAACTTGGCGCCGAGTTGGTCAAAGGTTGGATACGTTTTGAAATAATAGAGCACAAAGAACAGTTTATCCGCCATCGACGGTAACTTACTCTTGCGCCCGCGGGGACCCTTTGGGTGTGGTTTTCTTTGGCGGCTCCCGGCTTGCACTGCTTGCTCATACTGCCTTTGCTGCTCCGCTTCATACACGGCGCTGAACACCGGTAAGAGCCGGTCAAATTCGGCAAAACTGAGTCCGGTCAGCGCCTTCAGCTGCCGGTCATCTCGGATTTTTATGACCATCGATAGACTCCTTTTTACCCGAAGTCTATCTCAACTGCTATTTAGGAACAAGTCTAATAATGATGAAGATACGGCCGTCCCAAGAAGGGATAAAGGGGGACTAACACCGATGACGTTCTTATTTGGTTGCCCTGTACTAGCCCTTTACTGGCCCTATAAATACAACTGTGATGTGATGAATTGAACAAAACTACCTCTTTTATAGTGCGCTCTTGGATCAATCAGGGGAAATCCCACTTTGCGATGATACCGGCCGCACAGAAAGACACTTGTTGCTACCAAAAACGCTTACAGCGCCAATTATATAACTTAACATTATTTTACGCCAGATCTGTTTAACTAGGCGCCCTCATCAGCCAGTCCAGTCAAAAGTGCGGTTGTTTCGCCTATTGATATAGGCCGTTGTAGTGGCAGCGCTGCCGGCCTGCCTGCCTGCGCAGATAGGTGTGTAAGTTCGCCGGGGGGGTACTGGCTCGGTCGATAGCTCACCCCTTGCGTCATTTTCTATAAGCGTCATTTTTGTCTACCTCCATGTGTATTCTTACGCCGGGAATTACGCTGGCGCTTGTATTCGTAGATCACCTCAGGTGGATAGAGCCATACGCCGCCACGCCTGATTGCTCTGGTAAGTTTACCAGTCAAACGCAGCTTGCTAACCCACTGTTGGGTTATGCCAAGTGCTTGTGCTAGCTCCTGCCCTGTCAGCCACTTGTCTAAAGCGTTCCTATTTTTCATGAGGCACTCCCTCTTTTTACTCGCGTTAATGAAACTATGCCATGATAGTTGTAGGGTGCAAGTATGGTTACACCCTTTCAAGTAAAGCAAGCAGCCGCCACTATAGCGCTTTCTCTGTGCCCTCAAGGTGGTGTGGGTGTTTGTCTAGTCGGGCTTGGGCGCTCTTTGCTCCTGCTCGACTATCGTTAAGACGATTTCGATGCAGTCTTCATACGTTTGAATCCTGGCAATGGCATCTATCATCTGCTCAGAGGCGGTTGACGATGCATTGTAAACTATTTTCCACTCCATTAGGATTTCTTCCCACCCAGTAAGGCGCTGGCGCAATTGGGCGAGAATGCGATCTGTAGGCATCATTATAATTCTGTTGCTTTCAAAATTTAGTAGACCTTCCTATTCAGAGCAGCCTACATTTTGCCGCGCTTCCACGGTCATAAGGCGCCGCTCTAAGTGGGCGACGCGGTTTTCTAACATCTTGTTATGGGCTACTAACCCGCTAAAGCTTATCCTGATTTCTTCCAGGTCACTAGCGCCAATCTGCTGATCTTGTTCATACATGGTACGTGCCAACTCACTAACCCATTGGCCGCGCTTGCGCTCACTCCCAGCCAACGCGGTTAATAGTTCCCCTACCCCATCATCCACGGTTAGGTTTAATCTTTCAGACATTGTTAAATCCTTATTGACAACTAAAGCGCTTTGCACAATGCAAGCATTATGAACACTATAGGCCACTACCTATAGTGTGTCAATAGATAAGTTTTAATGGTTGATATTAACAGGTTTATCACGTATAATAACTTATGATATTCACTCTTATCAAAAGTCATTTAGCGAAAGGGGAAAGCAATATGGAACCTGTGTTAACTTCTGTCCTTACTTGTCCTCATTGCAGATTTCAGGAAGCGTTGACTATGCCCGTCGATGCTTGTCAATTCTTTCACGTATGCAACAATTGCGGAACTCTTCTGAAAGCAAAAGAGGGTGACTGCTGCGTGTTTTGCTCTTATGGTAGTGCGTCATGTCCACCAATGCAGGCAGGATCAGCCTGTGGGGGTATGAGCCAATGACCGAATTGACCGTAGTTTCAACCGACAAGATCCAACCCATCATCAATCTGGTATGCAATGCTGTGACCTCCGACCATACCCGCCGCGCCTACAGCCGCACCCTTACTGATTTCATGGCGTGGTATGCTGGCGCCGGCCAAACTGGATTCAGGGGGTTTTTGCATATCCCCTCGAAAAAGTGTAGTAAGCAGATTGGGCCACTTAGGCTGATAAGACAGAATCCGTTGGCTTGAGATAACGATAGACGGTCGCCTTCGAGATCTTGTACTCTTGCATCAGCGTTTTTATGAGTGCGCCTTGTTTTCGTTTTTTTTGCAGTTCAGCGATCTGTTGCGGCGTTAATTTCTTCTCCTGACCAAAGCGCACGCCTTGCGCTTTGGCCTTCTGAATGCCATCCATCTGGCGTTCGGCGCGGATCTCGGTCTCGAATTGCGCAATCGCCCCTAACATATGAAAGAGCAAGCGGCCAGTGGCATCACAAGTACTGATGCTCTGGTCAAGTACCTGGAGATGAACCTGTTTGCGTTCGAGTTCGGCAGCGATCTGGCACAAATGCAAGGTCGAACGGGCTAACCGGTCCAGGCGGGTAACAATGAGCGTATCGCCTTCACGCACATATTCCAGGCAAGCGTCCAGCCGAGAACGTTTGCCCGTAGCCGCACTTTTCTTCTCTTCATAAATTTTGTCACAGTGCTTCAACTTATCCAGTTGCACAGCCAGGCTTTGCCCGACCGAACTGACTCGTGCGTATCCCACCAGCGCCATCTTCTCCTCCTTATGTCTCATTACCTTTAAGTGTATTTGAGAAATCCATGATGAGACATAAAATGAGACCCGTCAAATTGCTAGTCTCAGAAGGTATACTTTCCGAGACTGGTCAGGGGTACGCAGGCCACAAGGGGAGAGGGTATGAGCGAGCAGACAGGGGAGACGACGCAGAAACGGCTGCGTATCCTAGCTGATGACGAAATCGAAGCCATTTACAGTAGACCGCATTTCACCCCAGAAGAGCGTGGGCAATTTTTCGCACTCGCTCCACTGGAAAAAGAGTTACTGCAAGCGTTCCGTTCCGTCCACTCCCAAAGCTATTTCATCTTGCAGTTGGGGTACTTCAAAGCCAAACAATTATTTTTCACGTTCGCGTACCCGGAAGTCATAGCGGATCTCCAGTACATCTTGACCGCTCATTTTCCACAGGTTCAGCTCACGGCCCTCAGTGATGTGAATCGGCGGACCAACCTCCGCCAACGGCGCTTGATCCTGGAACTCTGCCACTATCGCCTGTGTGGTGACCAGGAACGACAACAACTCCAAACCAAAGCCCGGCAGGCCGCCAAGATCTCGAGTAAGCCTATCTATGTCCTCCGCGAACTCCTCCAATATCTGGCCGAGCAACGCATTGTCACCCCTGGCTATAGCTTCCTGCAGGATACCGTGGGACAAGCGCTGACCTATGAACAGGAGCGACTCATTACACTAGTGCAGATGCACCTGAACGAGGCAGAACACAAGGCGCTCAAAAGTCTACTCGACGATACACCAGGGTTATATCAACTCACCTTGCTCAAACGCGAACCCAAAGATTTTACTTTGCGAGAGATCAAGCAGGAAATCAGTCGTGGGGCGCAGATCCATCCCCTTTATCAACTGGCCCAACGGGTGCTGCCGCAGTGGGACATCTCGCAGGAAAGCATCAAGTACTACGCCTCCTTGGTGACCTACTACACCATCTTTCGGCTGAAACAATTGGCGGAACCCACCGCCGCGCTTTACCTGCTCTGCTTTATTCAGCATCGCTATCAACGCTTGCATGACAATCTGCTCAACAGCCTGATTCACCATGTCAGACGCTACATGGACGAAGTCAAAAACGCGGCCAAGGAGCAGGTGTACGCTTACCAGCGCGAGAATAACGAGAATCTACAAAAGGCTGGTCGGGTGCTGCAACTCTTTACCAATGACAATATCGAGCAAAACACACCCTTCCAGACTGTTCAATTGCAGGCCTTTGCGATTCTGGAACGCCAAAAGCTGGCGCACATCGCCGAGCAGATCGCCAGCAATGCCAGTTTCGATGAGACCGCCTTTCAATGGGAACATGTCACCAAGCTGGCGTCCCAATTCAAACGGCATTTGCGCCCAATTCTGCTAGCTGTGGCCTTCGCCGCCCCTGGCAGTAACGATCCCCTGCTCGCAGCCATCCAGTTTTGGCAAGCCGTTTTGCGCAAAGAAAAAATGCTTACGACCGCCACCCTCGCTACCTGCCCGACTCAATTCATTCCCGCCAATCTCAAACGCTATCTCTATGCCCCAGAGCCAGGTGGGCGCAAACGTCTGCTACTCGAACGCTATGAGTTTCTACTCTATCGCGTGCTACGTCAAGGTTTGGAAGCAGGCGAGATCTTCTGTCGCGACAGTGTGCGCTTCCGCAGTTTCGAGGATGATCTCATCAATGAGCAGCAGTGGCGACAGAAGGAAGAACTGCTGGCGACCACCGGTCTGACCCTCCTCAAGCAGCCGATCCAGGAACATCTGGCCGCCCTTGAGCAGCGGCTGGAAGAGCGGATCGAGCGCGTCAATCAGCGGATCACGGCCGGGGAGAATGAACACTTTCAGCTCAAACGCCAGGGCCAACAGATGCGCTGGACCCTCCACTACCCTGGCAACAGCGAGCCACTGAATCACCCCTTTTTTGATGCGCTGCCACCGGTCGAGATCAGTCGTCTCCTGCATTTTGTCAATCAACAGTGCCACTTTCTGGCCGCCTTTGCGCATGTGTTACCACGTTATGCGAAACAATCGGTGGACGACTTCGTGATTATGGCTTGTCTGGTGGCCTGGGGCACCAATCTCGGTCTAGGGCGCATGGGTGAACTTTCCAACATCAGCTACTACACGTTAGCCTCGACTTCGGATAATTTCCTCCGCCTGGAAACGCTCAAGGCGGCGAATGATTGCATCAGTGATGCCACCGCCGCCCTCCTGATTTTTCGCCATTACGATCTCGGTGGAACGGTTCACTCCAGTAGCGACGGCCAAAAGTTTGAAACCCGCATCGACACCGTCAATGCCCGCTATTCACCCAAGTACTTTGGCCTCAAAAAAGGCATCGTCGCCTATACCCTGGTGGCTAACCATCTGCCGGTTCAAACGCGCGTCATCAGTGCTGACGAACATGAGAGTCACTATGTCTTCGATCTGCTCGCCAACAATACAACGGAGATTCACCCCACGATTCATTCGACCGATACCCATGGCGCCAACGAGGTCAATTTCGCGATTCTCCACCTGTTCGGCTACCAATTTGCGCCCCGCTATCGGGATCTTCCCGATAAGGTCAGGGCCTCGCTTTATGGCTTCAAACACCCCAGCCAGTATGAACATTTTATCCTCAAGCCCATTCGCAAGCTTAATACGGCCCTCATTGTCGAAGAATGGCAGAACATCCAACGGATCATGCTCTCCCTGGCCCTCAAAACGACGACCCAGAGCATCATTGTCAGCAAACTCAGCGCCTATGCACGCAAAAACAAAACCCAGCGCGCCCTGTGGGAGTATGACAACATCCTCCGCAGCCTCTATTTGCTCGACTACATTGATTCCCCACCCTTGCGCCAGAATGTGCAGCGGGCGCTGAATCGTGGGGAGAACTATCATCAGTTACGCCGCGCGGTCGCTTATGCCAACTTTGGCAAGCTGCGTTTCAAGACCGAACTGGAACAGCAAATCTGGAACGAATGTAGTCGTTTGCTGACGAACTGCATCCTCTACTACAACGCCTTCCTCCTTTCTCAGCTATTGACGCGCAAAGAGCAAAGCCATGATGCACAAGCCGCCGCCCTCCTCAAGCAGATCTCCCCCGTTGCTTGGCAGCATATCAATTTCTACGGACGCTATGAGTTCACCAAGGAGCCAGAACGCATTAACCTGGATGCGATCCTTCAGGATTTAGCCCAAATCCCGCTCGCTCCCACCGCTTAATTCCTTATTGCACTTTTTCGAGGGGATATGCAAAAACCCCCATTAATCAGCAGTTGAGCCAGTATCAGCGCCTCAAACGGATGGGGGGGCAAGCGCCAGCGACCTATGCCGCGGATGTGTTGGACTATGCGGCGCGACCAGAGGTAGTTGAGGTATTTGCACGCTATTATGACCGCAACAGCGGTGAGTTGCGCTATGGCTGGCAGGCGGCCATGGTGCGCACGCTGTTTGGGCATGAGGCCAATCGCGGCGGCTGGAATCGCCAGAAGGCGTTGGATGTGGTGGCCTATTTGCGCAACAACCCACCTACAGTTAATGGCGGCTGAACCCTTGCATGAAGCGTGGAGAACGAAGCGGGCGCGGTGTGACTCTAAGGACTAGGTGCGATTTTCACGGGACTACCCCTGCGGCGCAACTGGCACCGTGCGATGGCGTGGCATTTCCATCCC